>ERZ1066120.365-NODE-365-length-44439-cov-10.186351_pt1 | contig 44439 bp, 34 predicted proteins | sample MGYA00382767_ERZ1066120 | MGnify/ENA primary metagenome ERZ1066120 (study PRJEB33369, sample SAMEA5778350) | biofilm metagenome | biome: Industrial cooling water; feature: Water cooling tower basin; material: Biofilm | place: United Arab Emirates | collected...
GCTACCACGCCTTTTTTTGTGCCCTCCTCTCAGATTAGGATTGACGAACTATTGTTTCTTTGTACGAAACCTCGGCCTTGCCGCCGCCGTGGATTTGCAATCCGATGAGACCGGTTTGGGGCAGCGTGGCGTCAGGCTCGGTGTAGTCCACGGTTTTCTGGCCGTTGAGGTAGAGGCGGATGCGGCGGTTTTCGGCCCGGATTTCGTAGCGATTCCAGCCGCCGGGCCGCAGCACGCGGGCGACGAGCGCCGAGTCGGGGTTGACGAGGGATTTGTTCCGCCGCGATTCGTCGTAGAGGCTGGCCCAATAGCCCGCGCCGAGGTCGGCCTGGTAGCCCTGCATTTCGTAAGGCGGGTTGGTCAGGCGCTGGCTGCGAAACTGCACGCCCGCGTTGACGAACCCCGTTCCGACGAGTTTGAACCGCAGCCGCAGCACGAAATTCGAGTACGGGCGGGTGGTGCAGAGGAATTCGTTGTGGGGGACGGTTTCGGACAGCGAACCGCCCACGATGGCCCCGTTGGCGATGCGCCAGGTGTGGTGGGTGTCGCCTTCCCAGCCGCGGAACGTGCGGCCGTCGAACAGGCGGACGGGTTTGGTGGGCGGGGCGTCGCGGAGGCCCGTCAGCGCGGGAACGAGGGCGATGAGCAGGGAAACAAATCGGTTTTTCACGGAAAAAAGCTGTTGAAACGGGGAAATTTGTAAAGCCTCACCGCTTTTTTCGCAAATCGGTCAGCAACTTCCGCAGGTTCTCCACCACAACCCCCGCCGTTTCCGGCCCGACGGAGTTGATTTCGCCGTAGGGGCGGGCCTTGTAGTCGTAGGTGAAGGGCGGTTCGGCGTCCCACTGGCTTTTGGGCAGGATGTAGCCCAGTTCGTCGTTGGTCAGGCCGAGCACGAAGGGGTACTTCCCGGCCAGGGGCGCGAGGGGTTTTTCCGCCGGATTTGTAATCGGAAAATCCTGGCCCTTCGGCGCTTCGACGCCCCCGTACACCAGTTCGGGGTAGATTTCGCCGGGCACGGCCACGAACGTCGCCGGGCCGAGGCTCCACGCCGCCACTTCCGACCGGAAATGCCCCCAGCGCGTGTAGCCCACGCCGAGCAGGCCGGTGTACACGCCGAGCCTGTAGAGCGAATTGTCCAGCGGCAATTCGATGGTGCGGGCGCGGAGGCGAATCGCGCCCCTGGACAGCGTGTCGGTGGAGGCGGCGAGGGCGTTGAGCGCCAGCGTGGCGACGGTGTTGCCCACGGCGGCGGCTTTCTCAAACGTCGGTTCTTTCAACGTCCGCCCCGTGCCCGGCTCGGCCACGGGCGTGTCGGGGTCGGTGGTCATGAGGCCGCCCACGGCCCCGTTGACGAACACCGCCGTGCCACCGAGGTTTTTTTCGAGCGAAGCCCGCAGGTAGTGGGCGAAATCGGAGGTGAGCAGCAGGTTTTTGTCCCAGAGCACTTCGGGGTGGTTGCCCCAGACGACCAGCGTGCCCAGCGTACTGTCGCGGCGGGCGTCGAGCACCTGCATGACCTTCACGGCGTTGTCGAACACCTTCGGCGGGCGGGTATCGGCCACCAGCGGGGCGGCCCCGGTGGCGTCCATCGCGAACTTCAGGCGGGCAGGGCGGAGGTTGGCGACGGCGGTTTGCACAGCTTTCGCCGCCTGACTTTCCACGAACGTAGCGTACTCCGCGTTCACGCCCGACTGGTAATCCCCCGGCCCCCAGAGGCCCAGCATATCCGGCCCTTCGTGCTGGTGGGTGGATGCCACGGCCACGTAACTTACTCCCGCCGAAGCCGGAATCTGCCGTCGGACACGGATGACCCGGTCGTTGCTGAAGCCAATCACGTCGAGGGACACGAGGGCGAGGCGGGTGGTGCCGTCGTCGATCACCACGGCCCGCGCCCAGAGGTCGTCGTGGACGCCCTGGGCGGCGCGGGCGTTGCCGAACCCGGCCATCCATACCCCGTCGAAGCGGCCGTTGCCGTTGCCGTCGGTGTAGGTGTCGCCGTCTTGTTCGGAGAATTTCGCGTCGCCGTTTTTGTCCACCCAGGTGTCGGGCAGGGGCGGGGTGATTTTCAGGGCGGCAAACCCCACCCGCAGCGGCGCGGGCGGGTGGTCGGGCGTGGTCAGGTCCACGCGGTAGCCGGGGAAGCGGTCGCGGGTATTGCGGTACACGAACACGGCCCCGACCAGGAGCAGGGCCAGCAGCACGAGGCCGGTGATGCGGAGAAAGGTTTTCACAGTGAGGTCATTCGCATTCCATGCCGGGTCAGGCTCAGGATGACAAAGCTTCGGAAAAGTAGGCGTTTGCCACTTCCCGCGCAAGCCCCGCCCTCAGCCCAGCGGCACGCCCACCTCGATGGCCTTGCGCATGACGTACTGCCGGGCCTCGTCGTACTCTTCGGGGGTGCGGAGGTGCTCGAGCATCAGGGGCACCTCGCGGCCCAGCGAGGTGATTTCGCGCAGGTAGGTGGTGTAGTCGAGGCCGCCCCGGCCGGGGAGGGTTTCGGCCAGGTGAGCGTCTTTGCCCGCAATGTCCTTGGCGTGGGCCGACACCACCCAGCGGCCGAGTTTCCGGAAGGTCTCCTTTGTGAGCGCGGCGTTGTTGTAGTACCGTTCGGGGGAGTTGATGAGGTTGGCCATGTCGACGTGGACGCCGAACCCGCCCGGGCGGTCGATGGCCCGCAGGAGGCGCAGGTACACGTCGGGGCCGTCGGGGTAGCTCCAGCCCATCATTTCGAGGCAAAATTTGGCCTTCGAGGGCTTCACGGCATCGATGATTTTCTGGCAGTTCTCGACCGTGGCTTCAAACAGCAGGTTCGTCACGTTGCGCGGGTCGGGGCCGTCCCACTGCTTGGGGTTAAACGACCCGGCGATGTTCACGCAGGCCAGCGCGCCGAGTTCGTCGGCCAGGGCCAGCCGGTCGGTCACGTACTGGAGGTTCTGGCGGCGCTTCACCGGGTCGGGGTCGAGCATGTTCACCCAGGCCCCCACTTCGGCCAGCAGCACGTTTTCGGCGGCGAAGGCCTTGCGGATGGCCTCGATGCGGGGCCGGTCGTTGAGCGAAACCGTGGGGGCGTAGGCGGCGCTGTACTCCAGGCGACGGTGTTCGCGGGCGAGCAGGGCGGGGTCGTCGGTTTTCAGGAAAATAGGGCCACCCAGGCGCAGGGGCGACGGGGCGGGCTGGGCACGCAGCAGCGACGGAAGCAGCAGGCTGCTTGCGGCAACGGTGGAAACGCGGAAGAACTGACGGCGGGAATGCGGGCGCATGGGCTACGGACGCTCTGGAATCGGTGCAAGGTACGCGTTCGTCTCCACTTCCGGACCGGGAAAACCGAAAATCAAACGATTGATGAAAAACAGGAAATTAACGGGAAGCCGAAAAAAGTCCCCCGGGAATTTTCACGTTGCCGCAAGACGGTTTTTTTCGCAAAAAGAATTCGGTCTGACCTCCGGATTACGCCCCAATCCCCATGAAAAAATACGCCCTGGCCGTTCTGCTAGGCACGGCAATGCTGCCGGTGCAGGCCCAGATTTCCGGGAAAACGGCCAACCTGAATCTGGCGGACTACGACTTGGGCCGACCGTCCGATACGCTGAAGGTGCGGCTTTCCGGGGGCGACGCTGAGAGTACTGCCGCTGACCCGGTGGCGCTTGCGCCCCTGTTTCCGCTAGGGGTGTACGACGACAGACCTGAATCCTGGCCGCTGGAAGCAGCGAACGAGGCCGAACCAGTCGCCGCCGAAGCAGGCAGCACGCCGACCAATGGCGATGCGGTGGGATGGGGGCCTCCCGCCGTCGGGGGCAGCGAGGCGTGGCCGACTCTCCAGGGCAGTGCGGGTCAGCCGGTGCCCGACGAATCAGTGCTCCGCGCCTACCTGCATCGGGTCGAACCGGCGGGGGAAGAGGCCGAGGCCTTTCCGGGTGACGACAACGCTTCGGTGGACGTTTCCCCCCGGCCGAACGAGCGCCTCAGCCCCGGAGAAACGTGGCAGTACACGGCCCGGCGGAGGCCAGATTTTTTGCTGCAAGTACGCCGGGAGTACCTCGATTGGCTCCTCCAGTTTACCGGTTTGCGGGCGGATGGGTACCGTGAAACCAGCCCGTTCCCCGCCGAAATCCGACTGCTTCCGGCACCCGATACCCCGCTGCTCCTGGCCGATCTGATGGATCAGGAAGCCCAAAACGCGACGCTTTTCTCGGTAAAATCAACCTGGACGGAGGAATTGACCCGGCAACAGGCGGCGTTGGAACAAACCACGTGGCACGTGCGCGACACGGGGGGGCCTGAGCCGATGGGGGTGGCGCTTGGGAACACGGCCGCCGTGGCGCAGGACTGGCAAACGTACGGGGGTGACTTCGACATCGTGCGCCTGCCCGGCGTGGACATCGAGCAGCGGGGCAGTGACCACCTGGCGCGGGTCATTCAGCAGGAAGGGGATCATCAGGTCTTCCTCGCGCAGGAGGGGACGGGCAGCGACGCGCAAATCACCCAGACGCAGGGTGATAATTCCGTTGAAATCAGCCAATTGGGGGTCAGCCATAGTGTGACTACCGAGCAGACCGGCCAGCGCAATGGTGCCGATGTGTGGCAAACCGGGACGGGTCAGGTTGTACGGATTCAGCAGGGCACCGACCAGGACGACGAAGGCGGTCAACACCACTTCGAACTCGCCCAGAGTGGCAAAGGCAACACGTTCGAGGGAAAACAGGTGGGTACCGGCAACCGGGTCGATGGGGTGGAGGCCACCGATTCTGCCCGGCAGGCAGGGCACCAAAACCTGACCGTTTTTGAACAAACCGGAAGGGACAATGCCTTCAGCCACGAACAGCGGGGGACGGGTCAACGGGCGGTGGCAACGCAGGTGGGCGTGCGAAACCAGGTGATCATCGTTCAGCAGCAAACGCCGTAGCGCCCGATGGCGGCCCGGAGTCGGCCAATCGCCCCGCCCGTTGCGCGAATGCTCGCCAGCGTCGTATTTTCACGGCCAAAGCGACAAGCCCAACCAACCTCGGATCACCTTTTCATGAAAACCGTCCCCGCCCCCGCGCACCTGCGGCAGTTTGTCGAAACCCTCCACACGATTTTTGGCGACTTTGACGAAGAATTTCTCGGCGTCCTCGAACCCCTCCTCGAGTGGCTCGAAATCGGCGGGGGCGAAGTGCTCTTCGAGCAGGGCGAACCCGGCGACACGCTCTACTTCGTGCAGAGCGGGCGGCTCCGGGCCTGGGCCACCAACGACGAGGGGCAACCCGTCGTGCTGGGCGAAATCTCGCGGGGGGAAACCGTGGGCGAGATGGCCGTTTTCACCGGCGAACCCCGCATGGCCACGGTGGTCGCCATCCGCGACAGCGTGTTGGTCAAACTCACGAAGGAAGCCTTCGAGCAGGTGCTGATGGCCTACCCGCTGGTGTCGATGAACGTTACCCGGCTCGTGATTGAGCGCCTGCGGCGGTCGCAGGCACCCCGGAAGAACGCTCCCAAACCCCTCAGCCTGTGCATTTTGCCCTTGTCGCCGAGGGTCAATCCGGCGGAATTTACGCGGCACCTGCTGCCGGGCCTCACCGGCACGGGGTCCACGCGGGTGCTCCATGCCGCCGGCGTGGAAGCCGCCCTGGGTCAGCCGGGCATCGCCCAGGCCGCCAAAAGCGATTCGGCGGCTTACCTCCAACTCACCCAGTGGCTCGACACCCAGGAGCAGGCCCACCGGTTTCTGCTCTACCTGCCCGACGCGGGTGCCACCGAATGGACCCAGCGGTGCATCCGCCAGGCCGACGAAATTCTGTTCGTGGCCTACGCCGACGAAGACCCCGGCCTCACCGACCTGGAGCGCCGACTGCTGCCCGAAACGTCCCGCCCCGGTGCCACCCAGACCCTCGTGCTGTTGCACACCGAGCCGGGCAAGTACCCCCGGCACACGGCCCGTTGGCTGGCCCCGCGCACGCTGCGGCGGCACGTCCACCTGCGCACCCACCACCCGCCCGACTACGCCCGGCTGGCGCGCATCCTGAGCGGCAGGGCCATCGGGCTGGTGCTGGCCGGGGGCGGGGCCAAAGGCTACGCCCACCTGGGCGTACTGAAAGCGTTGCGCGAACGGGGCATTCCCATCGACATGGTCGGGGGAACGAGCGTGGGGGCGATGATGGCGTTTTTCGCCGCCTTCGACGTGGATTCGGAAACGGCCATCGCCCAGACCCGCAAACGGGCGTTCTACAACGCCACCAAAGACTACACCCTGCCCCTGCTCGCGCTCACCCGGGGGGAGCGCATCAACCGGGTGATTCTGGATACGTTTCTGGAAACCTTCGGCTACTCCGACGCGCACCTGGAAGACGCCTGGCTCGATTACTTCATGGTGTCGAGCAATTACACCCAGGCCCGGATGGAAGTCCACGACCGGGGGCCGCTGTTCCGGTACATGCGGGCCAGCGTGTCGATTCCGGGGGCGTTTCCGCCCGTGAAAGACGGCCACGATTTGCTCATCGACGGGGGCACGTTCAATAATTTTCCCACCGACGTGATGAGCCACCGGGGTGCGGGGCGCATCATCGGCGTGGATCTCAGTCTCGACAAAACCCACCGCCTCGAATTCGAAGACATGCCCGGCCCCTGGCAACTCGCCCGCGACCGCTTCCGGGGGCGGGAGAAAAAATACCGACTGCCATCGCTGATGTCGTTGCTGCTCAACACGACGATGCTCTACAGCATTGCCCGCCGCAAGGAAACGCGGCAGTACGTGGACCTGTTTTTCAACCCCAACGTCTCGCGCTTCGGGCTGACCGAATGGAAATCCTTCGACCGCATCGTGGAAACGGGCTACCGCTACGCGAAGGAACTCCTCGACGGAATGCCGGAGGAGGAATTGGCGAGGTTTCGGGAGTAGGCTAGCTGAGGAAGTGTTTCGGCGTAGTGTGGGGCGGGTTGATAACCTGCCTGTCGGCGATGCCTCGCATACGGGCGGGTTATCAACCCGCCCCACACTACGCGCCCTCGACCTTGCCGATTCCAATCAATCCATAGCTTTGCGAATTCGCCCTGAACGCCTCTGACCCAACGCCCACTGCCCTCCAGGGCTGTTAAGTTCTGATTGGGAGCGCAAAAAATGTTCAATTTTCAATGCTCAATTCTCAATGTTCAATAATTGAAAATCAGAGAAATAATCATTGAGCATTGAAAATTGAGCATTGAAAATTGAACATTATCTACCGTAGTTGTAGAACTTAACGGCCCCACCACACCCCTCCATGCCAACCCCCACCTCCCTCCGTTTCCCGCTGCTCCTGGCCGGGCTGCTCGGCTCCTTCGCCCTCCACGCCCAGCAAGCCGGAACGCCGGACCGCGACGAAACCTACAACCAAAAAATCCGCGAGTACACCACCGACCCGCGCTTCCTGCCGCCTTCGGTGCTCAACCTGCCCGACCACCCCACCGTGCCCTCGCCGCGCAAGCATTTCGGGCACATCATCGGCACGCCGGGCGTGCTGCACCGCACGAGTGAGATTTTCGGGTACTACCAGAAACTCGCCCAGACCTCGCCCCACCTGACCATGCAGCAGGTGAGCACCACCGAGGAAGGGCGACCCATCAACCTGGTGGTGATTGGCAGCGAAGAAGCCCAGAAACGCCTCGACCACTACAAAAGCCAACTTGCCCTCCTCGCCGACCCGCGCAAGATGAAACCCGAGGATTTGGAGAAAATCCTCGGCGACACCAAGCTGGTGTACTACCTCAACGGCGGCCTGCATTCCCCCGAAACCGGTTCGCCCGAAATGCTGATGGAACTGGCCTACCGGTTGGTGACGAGCCAGTCGCCCGACGTCAAGACCATCCGCGACAACCTCATCGTGCTCATCAACCCCGTTTCCGAACCCGACGGCTGGGACCGGCAGGTGGACTGGTACTACCGCTATTCCAAGGCCCGCAAGGAGTGGGACGACGGCTTCCCAAAATCGCCGCCGTACTGGGGCAAGTACACCTACCACGACAACAACCGCGACGGCCTCCAGCAGTCGCAGGCCCTGACGAAGGCCATTTTCAAAATTTACTACGATTGGCACCCCACCGTCAGCCTCGACCTGCACGAGTCGGTGCCGCTGCTCTACATCTCGACCGGCACGGGGCCGTACAACGAAACCATCGACCCCATCACCATCGCCGAGTGGCAGACGATGGCCAACCACGACATCACGGCCCTGGCCGCGCAAAACCTGCCCGGCGTGTTCACCTGGGCGTTTTACGACGGCTGGTACCCCGGCTACGCGCTCTGGATTGCCAACAACCACAACTCGGCGGGGCGGTTTTACGAAACCTTCGGCAACGCCGGGGCCAACACGTACCTCCGCGACCTGGCCGAGCAGAAGTACGCCGGCGACCCGGCCACGAGCAAGGAATGGTACCGCCCCGACCCGCCGACCGAGAAGGTGTACTGGTCGTTTCGCAACAACATCAACTACATGCAGGCCGGGGTGCTGGCCTCGCTCGGCTACGGGGCCACCAACAGCCGGATGCTGCTGAAGAATTTTTACCAGAAAGGCCTCAACAACCTCCGCAAGGGCACCGAGGAAACGCCCCGCGCCTTCGTGATTCCCAAAACCCAGCGCGACCCGGCGATGGCGGCCTACCTCGTGAACCAACTGCGTGGGCAGGCCATTGAAGTCCACCGGGCGGAGTCGGGTCCGCACGCGGGCGATTACGTGGTGCTGCTCAACCAGCCCTACCGCAACCTGGCCGTGTCGCTGCTCACGAAGCAGAACTACCCGAAAGAAGCCAAATTCCCGCCCTACGACGACATCGCCTGGACCCTCGGCTACCTCTACGGCGTGGACGTGAAGGCCGAAGACAGCGTGAAGTACGCCCCCGCTGACCTGAAACTCCTCACCGCCGACGCGACCTACGCCGGAACCGTGGAGGGCGAGGGCACGAACTACGTGCTGAACTACCGGGGCCAGAACACCGTGCTGCCCGCCGTGCTCTGGGCCAAAACGCAGAGCAAGACCGCCAAAGCCGTGGTGTTGGACGAAAAAACAATCCTCGGCAAGGACACCCTGGCCGCCGGGGCGGTGCTGTTCCGGGGCCTCAGCGCTGAGCAGGCCAAAAAGCTGAGCGCCCAGTTCGGCTTGAACCTGCGGGCCACGACCGAAACCCCTGGCGGGCGGCAGCGCGAGGTGACCCCGCCCCGCGTGGCGATTTACCACTCCTGGTACTACACCCAGGACGAAGGCTGGGCGCGCTACACCTTCGAGCAACGCGGCATTCCGTACACCTCCATCCACAAAGACCACCTGAAGGCGGGGGAGTTGCGGAAAAAGTTTGACGTGATTCTGATTCCCCGCCTGCGGGGTTCGGTCACGAATTTCATCCACGAAATCGACGCCCGCCTCGGGCCGCTGCCCTACACCAAAACCGCCGAATCCCCCTCGCACGGCTTCCCCGACGCCACGGCGGACCTGACCGGCGGGCCGGGTTTCGAGGGCATCGAAAACCTGAAAAAATTCGTGGAAGCGGGCGGCGTGCTCGTCACGCTCGACAATTCCTCGTTGCTGGTGGCCCAGGCGGGCATCACCCGCGATTTGGAGGAAGTCAGCGCCCCGACGCTGTTCCACCCCGGCTCCGTTGTGCAGGCCAAACTCCGGCCGGGGAGCGGCCCCATCGGCTACGGTTTTCCCGAAAGTTTCCCCATTTTCCGGGGCATCGCGCCGCTGCTCCAAACCAAAAAGGCCAACCGGGGGATGATGGCGCTCCAATACGGCACCAGGCCGCTCAAGGACGAGGAAGAATACCGGGGCGCGATTCTGGGCATGCCCGGCAAAAAGCCCGCGCCCGAAGCGAAGCCTTCCCCGAAAAAAGAAGAACCCTACGTGCTGTCGGGCATGGTGCGCAACGAAAACCTCATCGTGGGCCACGGCGGCATTTTCAACGTGCCCGTGGGCGCGGGCCGGGTGGTGGCCTTCACCTTCGACCCGCTCCACCGCTACCTCAACCACCACGACGCGCCCCTGCTTTGGAACGTGCTGATGAATTGGAATCAGCTTGGGGTGGGGGTTGGTGGGGGTGGGTTGGAGGTGGCTGGGGGGAGCCGGTAGCGTTCGGTTGTTGGGGAAATCGTGGGGGTTGTTTGGGGAGTGGTGGGGGTTGTTGCTTTTTGGTGGCGGCTGAGAATGAAAGCTGTGATTTTCACGTCATGAACCGTATGGGCACAAGGCCCAGACCGCCTGAACTGCAATTTTTGGCCTGACAAATTAAATTTTACTGAAAAATTTGGAAGTGGAATTTAAAGCGTGTAGAATTGAGCGCTTCATCAATCGGCCTGCTGCTAAGTTTAAATTTTCTGAGCAAAAGCAGGAATTTCAATAATTTGCATTAATTTATCTGACGCGAGTCATGGACTATCGCTATTTAGGCGGTTCAAAGTTGATGTCGCTTATGGCTAAACCGTGCGCGAATTAAAATTCTGTTCAAACCGACCGAGACCATTTCTACTTTTTTCAGCAACAGCTTCAATCAAAAATGACATCAAAACAAAATACTATTGAATTTATTGAGGAGGAAGTGACAAGAGATCCTGTTAATCAAAATTGGATAAAATATATTCTTTATCCTTTTATTTTGTTTGGATTCATTGCAACAGGTGTTAGCGCATATATTGAATATAATTTTTTTAATGAAGTTTTTTTGAATTTCACTGTTGCAAGTTTTTTTATTGTTGTTGCATTCGAAGGTGCAAAAATTGGTGCAATTATTCTTTACGAGTATGCAAAAAGCCATCAAAATTCATTTTTAAGCGGCACACTTCGCAATGTAACTTGGCTTTTGCGGATAAGTCTGATCATTTTTTCTGCAATATGTTCATTTTCAAAAATTTCCCAGTACATGGATAGTCCTAATTTTGAAAAAATTTTTCACGAAGAGAAAGAAAGAATCTTCTCCGAATACGATAAAATTATTGTAAATGAAAATGCTGTTCTTGATTTAAGGGTAAATACAGCGAAAAAAGATATGGATGACGAATCAAATGTTTATGTAAATAGAGAATGGAATGGGCCCAGATATAAGGAGAAGCAAAAGTTGTTTCAACAGTCAATTTATTCAAGAGAAAACAGATTGAGGCAAATAAGAGCGGAACGAGACTCGATGGTTCAAAATGTAGAAAAACAACTTAGAAGTAATCCTAAATCTAAAAATCAAATTCTGGTTGGCGTGTATACTACTTTTGAAAATATTGGCATTACGAATACATTTAATGTGTTTTACTCTGTGTTTGTATTAATTATCGCATTTTTCACTACGATTATTTTAGAATTAATTATTTGGGTTGTTTTCGGTTTTATCGGTGTATTGTATGAGGGCGTGTTTATGGCAAAAATTGAAGGATATAAATCAATGACAGAGGAGTTAGAAAAGACTCGTGTTCAACAATTTAAGGAAGATATTGGTAACGCAAAAATTATTCAAGATATTAAAAGAACTGTCAAACGAGGCAAGTCGAAAGTTGAAAGTTTTGTAGATTCAGTAAACGACGACAAAACCAAACTTTAATTCAACATGGAACAAAAGGAAAACAACCAGCTTGTTAACATCAGTGGTCAAAGCGTTATCAAGGTTAATGATAACAGCTTCTCTGACAAGCAACAAATTGAACGGGCGAAAAACTTAGTAGACAAAGTGCTATCCAAAGAAGAAACCTTTTTAACTAGGTTTTTTCCTTCAAAGGAGGTCAAAGCCAAAAGGGAAATGGATGCCGCTTTAATTAAACAAGAGCTGGGGGATCGGAATAAAATGCTTAGCATTTTGCGAGAAACCCAAATTAAGTACTTTACTGAAGCAGCCAATGTGTTTTTGTCTGATAAAATGATTCAGTCAAAAACATACTTGGCAGAAAGATTGACTGAGGCCATTAACGGTGCAATAGAGAACCTCGAAAGGGAACAAATTCGATTCTACGAAACATTACAAAGAAAATCTGACGATGTCAGTAATTGGCAAGGCAGCTTAGCAGCGAAGTTTCAGAATAAAGCTGACATTGAAATCGATGAGCTTTTGGAGAAGTTCCTCAAGTTAAAGTACGAATTGATTGACGATTTACACGCAATCAAGAATAATTTGATAAAATGAAAAAAATGTATGGTTCGCTTGCAATTTTAGCTATCCTCCTCGCCTGTGGAACTTCCAAAAGCGAGGAGGGTAATAGCTATTTTAATAAAATAATGTATGATGAAATTAAAGAAATCATTTCTAATCCAACAATTTACGAGAATAAACAAGTTACAATAAAGGGCAAAGTCAAGTCCTCAACAAATATTCAAGTTGTGAAATTTTACTATGTTTCTGATGGTGAACATGAAATTATAGTTTTTACAAAGGATGCTGTTCCATTAGAAGGAAGTGAAATTGTTGTGCGAGGTAAAGTTAGCCAATTGTTAAAAATTGATGATGAGCAAATGACTGGTATTCGAGAAGAATCGAGAAACTAATTTATGCTATTTGGCCCGAACTGGCTCAAACTGGCGCGAGTCTGTGATGACTTTGAATGGCGCGAGTTTGCAACTCGTGCCGGGTCAGGCGGGCATTCGCTTCTACTTCCAAACCGCTTAACGTCAGCACATTCGCTCCGGCACGAGTTGCAAACTCGCGCCATTTTTTTTGCTTTTTGCTTTTCACTTTCAAGCTCGAAAATCCTATTCATTTCAGGCTGGTTCCGCACGATAAACCTAATTAAATTTCCAGTATCAACACATCAATCAAACCCTGCTCACCCGTATAATAATTGACCGCGCTGCTGTACAACCAATCCTCGGCCCGCGTCACAAAACCCGCTTCATCCGGGTTTTGATGCACGTAAGCTAAACACGCCGCAGTTTGTCCACCGTATTGAGTTCAATCGGTTTGTTGTGCTGCTGCCAAAATTGCCGGTGTTTGTTTTGGCTATTGGCGGCTCCGGCTTTTTCCATCATCGCCAGCATCCATTCCCGGCGGCTTTCGGTCGGGTTGTTGGCGATGGCTTCGGTCACTTTCTTCGAGGTGTGCTTCTTCATGTCCCGCAGGATGTTCTCCATTGGCTCGCCGCGCGTACCCATGACGAGGTGAACGTGGCTGGTCACGGTGCGACGCTTCGCTCAGGCACCACGCGTGCAAGTCGAGGTCCTTCTCGGCCATGCAGTGCTTGAGGCTGTCCACGACGATGTCGTTGTAAACCCGTCGCGTGAATACGTCAATCCAGTACACGGTGGCGAAACTGACGAAGTGCAGCTTGTCCTGGTCGCGGAATTTGTACTTGCGGCTCATGGCGAACGAGGGGATGGTGGGCCGGTAAGCTGGCGGTTTAGCGTCGGTTTGCCAAGCCGTCCCTGGCTGCGCGTGCTTGGGCAGACGCTTACGGGATGAATTTAGCTACTTTTGCAACCGACATCCTTCCAACTACCATGCAAGCCGCGCCGTACCCGAAACTGAACCCAATGCAGTTGCACCTGCTGAAGTTGTTCGACCGGGAGCTTTCCCCCGAACAGGAGGCCGAGGTCAAGCAGCTTCTGGCCGATTACTTTTTCAAGCTGGCGGACGAAGAAGCCGACCGGGTCGTGGCGGAACGCAACTACTCGGGCGAGGATTTTGACGCGATACTGAAATCCCACCGCCGCACGCCCTCCCGCTCTGCCAAGTGATTGTCGTCATCGACTCCAACGTGCTATCGGCCTGCGTGCCCCGCGCTTCCCAGCACCGGTGGCTCTTCGACGCGCTTCGCGCCGGGGCGTTCCGCTACGGCATTTCCACCGACATTCTCGAAGAATACGAAGAGCACCTGGGTTGGTACTACAGCCCGAAACTGGCCGAAAACGTGGTTGAAGGCCTGAAAAACAGCCGGAACGCCATTTTGGTCAGCCCCAGTTATTTCTGGCGCTTCATCGAAGCCGACCCCGATGATAATAAATTTGTCGACTGCGCCATTGCTTGCGCCGCCGACTACCTCATCACCGAAGACGGCCATTTCAAGGTATTGGATTCAATCGCCTTCCCGAAAGTGAGACGCGTTACGCTGGCCCAGTTCAAGCAAGTGTTCGAATTAAGGACAGCGTAAGTCTCTACTCTCAACTGGCGCAAGGTTGAGCAATGTTCAAACCGACCTGGAAAAACTGCTGCACACGATGAAAACCTTGCACACGACAAAACCCTCGGAGTACCCCGCTTTCTGGAACGAGGAATGGCTGCGACGGGCCATCGAGGAACTCAACACCCGAAACATGACGCCCGAAGAGCGCGCTCATTTCGCCCGCGTAACGGCGGCCAACGCCGAGGCCGTGAAAGCCGAGAAGCAGAAAATACGCGAAGCGGAGGAACGAAGGGAAAATTTCGTAAAGACCGAAATGGTAAAGAAAATGCTGACAGCCAGCCAGTTGTCGGTCGAAGACATCGCCAATTTCAGCAACACGTCCGTTGATTTCGTTTTGTCCGTCAAACAAGAACTTTCAAGTTGACGGTGGGCAGTCCTTTAATCCGTTTTTGCCGGGCAATCATCGATTCCCTTTTCACCGCCCTGCCGACGGGCGGAAAGAAAGTCACCCGGAAAGGCACCTTTCAAACCAAATACACCCCATCCGGTTCCAGCCGCACCCGGCGCTCGCGGTACAGCGCCCCGAGGGTTTTCTTGAAGATTTTCTTGCTCATGCCCAGCCGTTCGTAAATCAGGGCCGGTTCGCTCCTGTCCGTCAGGGGCAGGAAGCCGTTGCTTTCTCGCAGCAGCCGCAGGATGGTTTCGCCCGCGTCTTCCACGAGGCGGTGATGGGGCTGGCCGGGTTTCTGGAGCGAGACGTCGATGCCCCCGTCGGCGCGGACGGCCTTCACGAACCCCCGCACCCGAGACCCCAGGCGTAAGGGCTGGAAAATCTCGTTGGCGTAAATCAAGCCCCGGTACCGGTTGTCGAGGATGGCGTTGAAACCCAGGTCGCTGCGTTCGTACACGAGCACATCCACTTCCTGCCCCACGGCGAGGGCGATGCGGTCGGTCTGGAAGAACCGGGCGATTTTGGCGGTGGCCACGAGGCGGTTGGTTTCGGGGTCAAGGCGCAGGAACACCGTCGTCCACTGCCCCACGCGGAGGGGTTGGGGCTGCTCGCGGAAGGGCAGCAGCAAATCTTTTTCCAACCCCCAATCCAGAAACGCCCCGACGGGCGTCACGGCCACGACCTGCAAGTACCCGAACTCGTTGCGCTCCAGGGCGGGCCGCAGCGTGGTGGCCACGAGGCGGTCTTCCGAGTCGGTGTACACGAACACGTCGAGCGGGTCGCCCTCGCGGAGGGTTTCGGGCACGTACTTGTTGAGCAGCAGCACGTCGTTCCCGTCGTCGTCGCCCAGGAACATCCCGACGCTGGTGTGGCGCAGGGCCGTGAGGGTGTTGGTTCGGCCGATTGAAATCATGGGGCAAAGGTACGCGCTGCGGGGCAGGGTTGGGGTTTCGCCCGATTTGAGTTGGTAAATCAAATCGATTTTCACTTCCCACGCCCTCACCCCCGCCCGACCCGTCGGACCGCTCTCAAGGCTAATCTTGTCGGGGTGTGGCAGGAAGTGAGGGCGCACGGGGCCAAACCCGCCTCGCCCGCCGCGTGCTGGTGACCGACTGACGCGCGCAGGCGTCGTCACGCCTTCCTGGGGGCAAGGGCTTCGAAGCCCTTGCCCCTACTTTTTTTAGAACGGGACGGGTTCGCAATCCGCGGGGTATTTTGGGTATTTTTCGCGAAAATTTCCCGGCGGTTCGCTTTCAGGCTTCCACGATGGTTCCGGTAAAACGGCTGATTCCCTCCTTTGTTTTTCTGCTAAACTCCCTGAGCGCCGTCGGGGCGAAGCCCGACAGCCTGCTCGCGCTGCCCCGAGGCCAGCGGCTCAAGGCCCTCACCGGGCAGTACGATGCGCTCTGGCGACGCGATACCCTCGCCGCCCGGCGGCAAGGGGCGGAGTGGCGGGCTTTTTTCGAAAAAAACGGCTCCGGGGGCGACCAGCGGCTGCTTACCCTGGCCGAAATCGAGGTGTTCCGCGACACGCCCTCGGTGGTTCCCCGGTTTGTGGCCCCGGCCCAGGCGTTGCTCCGGCAGGCCGAAGCCCACCGCGACACGCTGGTGCTGGCCCAACTCCACCTGGATTTCGGCATTTGCTACTACGAAAACCTGAAAAAATACGACCTGGCCTTTCGCCACTACGACCGGGCCTTCGAACTGATCCGCCACCAGACGGAGGCGCAATTCTCTGGCCGCGACTACTCGATCTACCTGATTGGCCTGGCCTGCTACCAGTTTTTTGACAACGAAAAAGCCATTTACTACGGCAAGGTGCTGCACGCGCCCACGCTCCGCCCGGAGGAAGTGAACGCCGCGCACGTCTTCAACGCCTGCCTGCTGGGGCTTTCGTACCTCAAACTCCAGCGGTACGGCCCGGCCAGGGTCTGGTTTGAGTGGGGCCTGCAGCACCTGCCCCTGCGCGGCCACGACGCGTTTCCCAACGAGGCCTGGGTGGGCATTTTCAAGGGGCACGTCGGCCTGGTGCTGCTGGCCCAGCGCCGCCCCGACGAGGCGTTGCCGTACCTGCAAACCGGCCTCGACCGCACGGCTCCGGCGGGGGTCTGGAACAGCGTGGCCACCTTCGCCTCCCGGCTTTCGGGCCTCTACCTGGGCCGGGGCGACGCGGTCCGGGCCGGGGCCTACGCCCGGCAGGCCCACGCGGCAGCCCGGCGCACGGGCGACCCCCAGTTGACCTACGAAACCCACCAGGCCCTGGCCGACTGGCTCGAAGCCACCGGCCAGCCCGGCCTCGCCCTGCGCCACGCCGACTCGGCCGCCCGCGCGAAGGACGCCTGGCGGGCCGCGATGGACGTCACCCTCAAGCACCGGGCCGAACTGGCCGCCGCCAACGAACGCCACCGGGCCAACGAACTGCTCCTCGAGCGCGACCGGCAGCGGCAGGTGCTGCTGCGCAACGGCCTGCTGGTGTGGGTGCTGCTGGTGGCCGCCATCGCCGTGCTGCTCTACCACCGCCGGGTCACGGCCTACCGCCACCGGCAGGAGCGCACCGAAGCCGACCTGCGGCAGGCGGTGACCCAACTGGAGCAGTTCCGGCAGTCGGTGCAGGAAAAAAGCGCCCTGCTCGACCGACTTTCCGCCGCCACACGGCCGGAAGCCGTACCCGCCGACGTGCTCGCCCAACTTCAGCGTTCGGTGCTCATCACCGACGAAGGCTGGCAGGCCTTCAGCGACTTGTTCGCCAAAGTACACCCCGGCTTTTCGCTAAGGCTGCGCGAAAAACACCCCGGCCTCAGCCCCGCCGACGTGCGCCTGCTGACGCTGAGCAAACTGGGCTACTCCACCCGCGAAATGGCCGCCATGCTCGGCGTGAGCCTCAACGCCATCCGGCAGAACCGCACCCGCCTGCGGCGCAAACTGGGCCTGCCCGAAGAAGCCAGCATCGAAGAACTGGCCGCGAACGTTTGAAACGGCCCCGGTCGGCTGCTTCTAAAAGCGGGGCTGTTGAGTCCTCAAAAAGAGTAAATCCAATGCTCAATGCGGTCCGCCGCGCGGTTCAATGCTCAATGATGAACGAAAAAATCGTTGAGCATTGAACCGCGCGGCGGACCGCATTGAGCATTGAACATTGAGCATTGAACATTGAGCATTCTCACCGCTCACCGCTCACCGCCCCTTCCCCCAAAAGGCCCCTCCATCCCGTTGGAAGGGCCTTTTTTGCAAATGTCACGCTTTTGTCACCCCCCTTTTTGCCCGCATCGGGGCGGGATGTCGGTAGGTTTGAGCCTGACCACCGACCCCGCCGCCTGATGCCTTCGTTTCCCGCTTCCGACCCAACGCCCCCCCGCTACCGGCTGGTGCTGGTGGGGCTGCTGTTGGCCTTCGGGCTGCTGGCCTGGGGCATCTGGTGGTATTTCGAGTACAAAATCCAAAGCCTGACCGTACCGCATTGATTCAACCCGTTTCCCCCCAATTCGCATGAGCACTTCTACCCCTACGCGTTTCCCGTTTTTGTTTCGCCTGCCGCTCCTGCTGGCGGGCCTGCTGCTGGCGGGGCTGGTCAGCCAGGCCCAGACCACCTGGACGGGCAGCGCCTCGACCGACTGGGCCACGGCCCAAAACTGGTCCACTCAGGCCGTGCCCACCGCCACCGACGACGTCATCATTCCCTCCGGCCCCAGCAACCAGCCCACCCTGAGCACGGCGGGGGCCGTAGCCAACAACGTGGAGGTGCAGAGCGGGGCCAGGCTGACCATCGCCAGCACCGGCACGCTGACCATCAACGGCTTCCGGATCATCAACGGCTTCTCAACCGGGTTCTTCAACAACGGCATGGTCGAAAACAGCGGCCAGTTGGCCCTGGGCACCACCGCCAGCGTGGGAAGAGTGGGGCTTTACAATGTGGGCACCTTCACCAACCAAAGCGGCGGGCAGGTTGCCATCGACCGGGCTACCACTTTTGGGTTGTGGAATAACTCGGGCACCTTCACCAACGCGGGGGGTGTCACCATCGGGGCTACCGTCGGCGGGGGAGCGGTTGGGCTTGAAAATCGTAGCACCTTCACCAACCGAAGCGGCGGGCAGATTGCCATCGACAACGCTACCGAGGCTGGGTTGTACAATAGCTCGGGCACGTTCACCAACGCGGGGGGCATCACCATCGGGGCCATCGCCAGCGTGGGATCGAACGGGCTTGTCAATCGTAGCACCTTCACCAACCAAAGCGGCGGGCAGGTTGCCATCGACCGGGCTACCACTTTTGGGTTGTGGAATAACTCGGGCACCTTCACCAACGCGGGGGGTGTCACCATCGGGGCTACCGTCGGCGGGGGAGCGGTTGGGCTTGAAAATCGTAGCACCTTCACCAACCGAAGCGGCGGGCAGATTGCCATCGACAACGCTACCGAGGCTGGGTTGTACAATAGCTCGGGCACGTTCACCAACGCGGGGGGCATCACCATCGGGGCCATCGCCAGCGTGGGAAGCTTAGGGCTTCGCAACGAAGGCACCTTCAACAACAACGGCTGCACGGCCCTGCTGCGGGTGGTGGCCGATGCCGCCATCTTCAACGACGGGGGCACCATTACCAACTCGGGGCAGATGGTCGAAAACGCCACTGGCACCAGCAACATCACCAGCAACAGCGGGCTGGTGCAGAACCTGGGCGGGGGCACCTTCACCATCGGTACCGACACGGGCACGCTGACGACCACCGCCGGGACCATCTGGACAGGTTGCACCTCGACCGACTGGGCCACGGCCCTAAACTGGTCCACTCAGGCCGTGCCCACCGCCACCGACGACGTCATCATTCCCTCCGGCCCCAGCAACCAGCCCACCCTGAGCAGTGCCGGGGCCGTGGCCAGGAGCGTGGAGGTGCAGAGCGGGGCCAAACTGACCATCGCCAGCACCGGCACGCTGACCATCAACGGCTTCCGGACCATCAACGGCTTCTCCACCGGGTTCTTCAACAACGGCACGGTGGAAAACAGCGGCCAGTTGGCCCTGGGCACCACCGCCAGCGTGGGAGCCTACGGGATTTTTAATGATGGCACCTTCACCAACCACGGCGGCGGGCAACTTGCCATCGACCGCGTTACCCGTATTGGGTTGCGCAATTTCTCGGGCACGTTCACCAACGTGGGGGGCATCACCATCGGGGCCAACCACAGCGTGGGAAACGAAGGACTTGAAAATACCAGCACCTTCACCAACCAAAGCGGCGGGCAGATTGCCATTGACCGCGCTTCCTTTGCTGGGTTGCGCAATTTCTCGGGCACGTTCACCAACGCGGGGGGCATCACCATCGGGGCCATCGCCAGTGTGGGATCGGCCGGGATTGAAAATCGTAGCACCTTCACCAACCAAAGCGGCGGGCAGATTGCCATTGACCGCACCAGAAATGGGTTGGTCAACTTCTCGGGCTCGGGCCCGTTCACCAACGCGGGGCGTATCACCATCGGGGCTACCTCCAGCGTGGGAAACTACGGGCTTTACAATGAAAGCACCTTCAATAACAGCGGCTGCACGGCCCTGCTGAACATCGTGGCCGATGCCGTCATCGTCAACAACGAGGGCACTATTACCAACTCGGGGCAGATGGTCGAAAACGCCAGCGGCACCAGCAACATCACCAGCAACACGGGCATCGTCGTCAACCAGAACGGCGGCACCTTCACCGTCGGCGACGGCCCCAACCAGCCCCTCTCGCTGGTCGCCACCAACGCCACCCAGTGCAGCCCCCCCAACGGCAGCCTCCAGCTTACCGGCCTGAAAGCCTCCACCCCCTACACCCTGCGCTACACCCTCAACGGCGGCAGCCCCACCCTCCTCAGCCCCGACTCCACCAGCACGGCCTCCGGCACGCTGACCATCCCCGGCCTGGGGGCGGGCACCTACGCCCTGACCCTCAGCGGCAGTTGCCTGCCCCTGCCCATCCAACTCGAGGCCACCCTCACCGGCCCATCGCCGGTGGCCATCCAGAGCCTGACGCCCAGCCAGTTCGTGTGCGCCGCCACCGACGTGACGCTGACGGTGGCGGCCACCGGGGCCACTGCCTACCAGTGGTACCGCTACGTCAACGGCAAGAACGACCAACTCCTGGCCGGGGCCACCTCGGCCAGTGTGACGGTCAACCCGACCACTTCGGCCTCCTACTACGTGGTCGTCACGGGCGGCTGCGGGGCGGTGCAGTCCGACCTCGTCAAGCTGACGCTGAAAGCGCCCACGGTGCTGCTCACCAGCGGCAACCCCAGCGCCGTCTGCCGGGGCGCAAGCGTGACCCTGACGGTGGGGGCCACCGGGCCGGGACCCTTGAGTTTCGCCTGGCGCAAGGGCAGCGCCAACGGCCCGCTGGTGAGCACCACCCACAGCCTGACGATTCAGAACGCCCAGCCCGAGGACGCCGGGCCGTACTTCGTCTCGGTGACCAGCGAATGCACCACGCAGACGGTGCAACTGCCCCTGACGGTGCGCTCCGTGACCATCACCCAGCAGCCCCCGGCCAGCGTCAACCTGTGCAGCGGCAACACGACGCTGACGGTGGGGGTGCAGGCCGTGGGGGTGACTCCGACCTACCAATGGCGCAGAAACGGGCAGAACCTGTTCGGAGCCACCAGTGCCAGTTTGGTCGTCTCGGCCAGTCGTCCGGGCAGCTACACGGTGGTGGTGGGCAGCGTGTGCGGCAGTTCGGTGGTGTCGGAGGCTGCGGTGGTGGGCTGCAATCCGGGTCGGGGGAGTGCGGAGGAAGCTCAACTCGTGGTGGCCCCCAACCCGGTGCGGGGGAGTGAAATCCGGGTGCGGGTCAGCGGGATGCACAGCCCCGAATTCACGCTGTTCGACGGGCTAGGTCGGAGTTTGGCCGTTCGATTGAGGGAAGGCGTACATCCCGGAGCGTTCACACTCAACCCGGTGAATCGCCTGGCCGGTGGTGTGTACCTGCTGCAAGCCAGCGAAGGGCCGGTTCGGGTCAACCAGCGCGTGGTGGTGGTGGACTGAGGAAGCAGGCAGGCAAAAACGAAACGGGAACCGGCTGATTTTGGCCGGTTCCCGTTTCTGCGTGGTGTTTCTTTGTGGACCTCACGCCTTCCAGCAGGAGGACGCCAACGCCCCGGAGCGGGTGTTTGGAGTGGTGCGCATTCTCTTGCTTTTTTCCTCACGGCACTTTGTAAAAATCGTACGTCAGCGTCCAGGTGGTGGACTGGCCGGGGGCCACGTCGAGGGCCAGAAAGGGTTCGGGGGAGAGGTTGGCGGGGTTGGTCCAGAACGCCAGTTTGGCCATTGGCCGGTCCCCCCGGATGCGGACGCCCGCTTTGGTTTTGTGATTCTCGACGCGAATGTCGTAGTCGGCGGCGGTCGGGCCGTGGCCCGTCAGGGCAAGGTAGGCGCTGTTGGGTTTTTCCAACGGTTTCACATACCGTACCTCCCGGCCTTCGGCCCGCACGACGGGGTGCTCGGGGCCGTTCAGGCGGAGGTCGAACGGAAACGTCACGCGGAAATCCGGCCCGGACGGCTGGCGGTCCATCACCAGAAAATTGTGGTCGTACACGGTGGTTTCGAGGCGGCGCTGGCCGGTGTTGGTCAGGCGGTGTTCGAGCCGAAGCTGGGGCTGACCGGGCACGAGGCGGACGGTTTTTTCGTAGCGGTAGGCGTAGCCGCCGGGGTCGCGGAGTTCCTGCACGAACGTCACATGGTCGGGTTTCGGGTCCACCGTCCAGGTGCCGCCGTTCACGATTTCAAACGGCGTGGCGAAGTGGTAGGGCCTGTCGTCGCGGCGGCGCAGCACGCCCACGCCGGGTTTGAGGAAGGTCTCGCCGGGTTTGGCCGCGTCGTAATCGAGGGGGGCGAACTCCTCGACGGGGCCGGTGATGGCGTCGTGGAGGGTGGGTTCGTAGCGGTCGAACCACACGCCGAAGTAGCTGTGCCCGCCGTGTTCGAGGCTGGCAATCACCCCCGACCAGTCGAAGCGCGCGCCCCGGTAGTAGCCCGTTTTGGCGTCGGGCAGGTACAGTGTGGCCTTGACGGGACCGTTGGTGATTTGGGCCGTGGGAGGCGTTTGGGCGAGGGCGGGTTGCGCCAGCAGCAGAAAGGAAAGAACGGCGATGCGTTTCATTTGGCTTGATTTAGAGGTGCTTGGGGAAAACCTATAAGGTCTTTTTTTGACCTTATAGGTTTTTACAAATGGGTTCAGGGCAGCGCATCGAGCAACACCACCAGCGCCGCCATCGAGGCCGCGCCGAGTTTGAGTTCGCGCTCGCTGACGGTTTCAAAGGTATCGGTGGCGGCGTGGTGGATGTCGAAATACCGCTGGGTGTCGGGTTTGAAACCCACCAGCACGGTGCCCAGCGGTCCGAGCGGCCCGATGTCGGCCCCGCCGCTGCCCCGGCCGATTTCGTGGAGGCCGTAGGGCGCGAGGAGGGGTTTGAAGCGCACCAGTTGGGCCACCTGCGCGTCGATGCCCACGATGCCGAAGCCCCGGGGCGTGAACCCGCCGTTGTCCGACTCGATGGCGTACACGTGCTTTTCACCGTTCTGCTTCGCCAGGTCGGCGTACTTCACGCCCCCGCGCAGGCCGTTTTCTTCGTTGGCAAACAGCACGGCCCGAATCGTGCGCCGGGGCCGGAGACCCAGCGCCTTCAGCGTGCGCAGCACCTCGATGGCCTGCACGCAGCCCGCGCCGTCGTCGTGGGCGCCTTCGGCCAAATCCCACGAATCGAGGTGCCCGCCCACGACGATGATTTCGTCCGGTTTCTCGCTGCCCCGCAGTTCACCGACCACGTTGTGGCCCGTGGCGTCGTCGAGGGTTTCGCAGGATTGCTGGAAGAAAAAGTTCAGGTTCGGCGACTGCTTCAGCCGGGCGCTGAGCAATTCGGCCCCGTTGGTGCTGATGGCCGCCGCCGGAATCAGCGCCACGCCCGTGCCGTAGCGCAGGCCGCCCGTGTGCGGGAAATCGTCCAGCGAGGGATTCATCGAACGGACGATAACGCCGACCGCGCCGAGTTTGGCCGCTTCGGTGGCCCCGGCAGCGCGTTGATCCACGGCCCCGGCGTAGGCCTCGAACGTGTTGAGTTTGGTCGGGTCCATCGGGCGGTTGAAAAATATAAGCTTGCCCGCCACCTTCTCCCGGCCCAATGCCCGCAGTTCAGGGAAGCTTTTGACTTCGATGACCTCGGCGGTAATGCCCGCGGCGGGCGTGGCCACCGACCCACCCAGCGCGGCGATGGGCACGTCGATTTTTTGGTTTCCAACCAGAATTCGGGCCTGTTCTTTTGCGCCACGCACCCAGTGGGGCACCTTCACTTCCTGCAAAAATACCCGGTCGAAGCCCTCGGCTTCCATCGTTTTTTTCGCCCACTCCACGGCTTTTTGGCTGCCCGCCGAGCCGGAAAGCCGTGGACCGACGTCTTTCGTCAGTTGCCGGAGCCAGGCATAGCTTTTGCCGTTGGCGAGAATTTCGTTGTACACTCGCCGGATTTGGGCGGAGTCGGAAGGCTGGGCGTGGAGGGCGAGGGTGGGGAGGAGGGTGAGGGCGAGAACCAGTTTTTTCATGGAAGAAATTTGAGTGCCTGCCACCGCTGACCCACCTGGGGGGTGGGTCGCTGGGGGTGCCAAGTGACGCAAGACTAAGAAAGAACTTTTACCGCAACCCCGCCAAAATCCCGTCGTAGGCCGGTTTTTTCTGGTAATTCACGTCGAAGGGTAGGGGGTAATCGCTGCATTTGCAGAAGTTCGGAATCCAGGAATCGGCGTCGCCCACGTTCCAGGTCGTAATGCCGTGCTGCTGGGCTTTGGGCACCGTGTCGCGGTAGGTTTTCACGACGAACTGAAACTTCTGTTTCTGCCGGTTGAGCAACTCGGGCGTGGGCTGGAAGTTGGTCGTTTTCGCGGTGTTCATGGCCACGTCGAGTTCCGAGATGTGCACCAGCAGGCCCGTCGCCGCCGACTGCCGGAGGGCGTCGGTGATGCCCGGTTCGGAGGTGTTGACGTTGATGTGAAATTGCAGGCCGACGCCGTCGATGGGCACGCCCCGCAGGCGGAAGTCTTGGACCATCCGGACCATCGCCCGGAGCTTAGCCGGGCTGTATTCCTGGCCGTAGTCGTTGTAAAACAATTTCACGGCGGGGTCGGCTTCGCGGGCGTAGCGGAAGGCCCGGGCAATGAAGTCGGGGCCGAGTTTTTCCCGCCAAATCGAGTTGCGCAGTTCGCCCTTGTCATCGAACGCTTCGTTGACCACGTCCCAGGAAACAATCCGGCCCCGGTACTTCCCGACGACGGTCTGGACGTGGGTTTTGAACAGGGCCTCCCAAGCCACCGAGTCGCCGCTGAACGACTTCACCCAATTCGGCACGGCCTCGTGCCAGACCAACGTGTGGCCGTGCATCCGCTTTTTCGACTGTTCGGCGAAACCGACGATCACGTCGCTGCCCGACCAGTCGTACCGGTCCTGAGCCGGGTGGACGTGGTGCATTTTCAGGTGATTCTCCGCCGTAACGCTGCTGAATTCGCGCTCGGCGGTCTGGCGGTAGAGCGGGGTGCCCGTGGTCAGGCGGGTGGGCGAGAGGGCGGCTCCGAACGGAAACGGCGCAACCGTGCGCAGCGGGGTTTCGTCGGCCATCGGCGCGTCGGGCGGGTTGTGCGCGCAGTTGAGCAGCAGGGCCAACGCAGCAACGTATCCAACCAGGGTATATTTTTTCACGGCAACGGGGAAAGGTGAAGCCCCCGCGACCACCGCCGGGATTCGGCGGAGTCGCGGGGGCTTAAAGGTAGGAAATTGGGAGGCAGTTTGTAGTTCGTGGTTTGTGGTTTGTAGTTCTTTCAGCAAGGAAACTACAAACTACAAACCACGAACTACAAACTGCTTTTATTCCTACTTGTCCACCTGCACGTTGCTCATCGCGTTGGCCTCGAAGGTGTTGGCCGTGGCGGCGTCGGCGTTGACCGAAGCGCCGTAGCTCACGTAGATGCCGTAGCCCCCGCTGCCCGCGATGCGCGTCGATTTCACGTTCATCGTCACCTTGTTGCCGTAGATGGCCAGGGCGGCTTTTTTGCCCGACACAATCACGCCGCTGCCCGCGTTGCTGAGTTCGGCGTTTTCGAGGGCGTTGCGGTCAGAGGTCGAGTAGGTGATGATGCCTTTCCAGAACCCGGCCTGCTTCTGCGCACCGGTGAAGGTGATTTTCTCGGCGGCGGTGCCTTTGGCGCTCAGGTAGCCGGTGGCGTTGACGCGCATCACGGCGTCGCGGGCGAATTCCACCGTCACGCCGGGGGCCAGTTTGAGGCCGGTGTTGACGGTCAGGTCGTAACCCACCACGCGGTAGGGCGTCTTGTCGGCGAAACCGGCCCAGGTGATTTCGTCGCTGCCGCCGAGGGCCGATTGCATGATTTCGACGACGTTGCGGCCGTTGCCCCCGGTGAAGGTCGAAGCGGCGTCGAGTTTGGCGACGTTGTCGGCGTCGAGCAGGAGGGGCGCTTCGCTGTTTTGGGTGAAGGCGTTGGCCGCGAACTCGCGGAGGATGCTGCCGTCCTGGGCGTAGAGGCCGTAGCCGTCGTTTTGAGAAAACAGGCAGTTTTTGAGGGCTACCTGGGCTTTGGAACTGCCCACCGACATGGCGGCTTTGATGGTGCTGTAAATCGTGCGGCTCCCGGCGTGGAGGAATTCGACGTGCTCGAACGTGGTGGCGTTGCTGCCCGAGTACACGGCGATGCCGACCCAGAAGCCTTTCGTTTTCTCGGCCCCGATGAAGCGGATTTTCTTGTCGGCGGTGCCTTTGGCGATGATAAGCCCGCCCCCATCGTTGAGGTCGAGGCGCACGTCGCGTTCGAGGGCAATTACCACGCCGGGTTCGATGGTCAGTTCGGAATTGATGGCGATGCTCCGCGTGACGATGTAGTCGGGTAGGTCGGGGTTGGCAAACTTGTCGTTGAGCACCGTTTTCACCCGGATGTCGCCCGTGATGGCGGTGGGTTGGGCCACGCCCGCCGTCACGAGCACGCGGTCGGTGCTTTTGCCGTTGGCGTTCGAGACGGTCAGTTCCAGTTCGTACTCGCCCACTTCGTCGGCCACGAACGAGGGCTTGGCGGTGACGGCGTCCTTCAGCACGACCGTGCTTTTGGCGGGTTTGCGGACGAGCGCCCACGACCAGGCGAACGATTTGCCTTCGCTGTCGGTCGAGGCGCTGCCGTCGAGGGTTACGGTCTGTCCGACCTGGGTTTGCTGGTCGGCCCCGGCCACGGCGGTGAGGGTGTTCTTGGCCGGTTCGGGTTCGGGGTCTTTTTTGCAGCCGGTCAGGAACAGGGCCGCCGCGAACAGCAGCAGCAGGAGGTTGATGAGAACGGGAACGCGGTTGGAGAGGGTGCGGGCGGGCAGAACCGCCACGGTGGTAAACGCTTTGGCTTCGCCGAATCTTGCAGATTTCATGGTTGTTTGGAATTGATTGTGTTGTTGAACGACCCAAAATTGGGGTCGCCGCCCCCGCCGGGCCGAGGGCGAGGTACGTGAACTGGCAGATTTGGCGGTTGGATGCGCGGAAAGGGCAGGTGAAGGCGTAAAATTCCCCCTTCGGCCACCGCGCGAAGCCCCCGCACAAGGGCAGGGTTGTTAAGTTCTGATTGGTAGCGCTAAAAATGTTCAATTTTCAATGCTCAATTTTCAATGTTCAATGGGTTATTTCTCTGACTTTCAATCATTGAATATTGAGCATTGAGCATTGAAAATTGAACATCATCTACCGTAGGTGTAGAACTTAACGGCCCTGCCCGCACAAGGGGGAATTTTTACGGAACGGCCTTTTCTGGAGCACTCCCCATCACCAACCACTCCGCCCCATGCGCTTCATTCCAACCAAACTCCACGGCCTGCTCGATTACGCGAGCGGGCTGCTGTTCATCGCCTCACCCTGGCTCTTCGGCTTCGCCCTCGACGCCCGCTCCAACCTCGCCGAAAACGTCATGGCCCAGTGGATTCCCGTGTTCGTGGGCGTCGCCGTTTTGGGCTACTCGATTTTCACCGATTACGAACTGGGATTGATTCGCCGCCTGCCCATGCCGGTTCACCTGACGGCCGATTTCTGGTTCGCCGGGGTGTTTCTGGCCGCCTCGCCCTGGATTTTCGGCTTCGCCGACCGGGTGTACCTGCCGCACGTGCTGCTGGGGGCATTTTCGATCGGCGCGGGACTTTTAACGAAAAAAGAACCCGCCGATGGCCAACACCGGGTACGCCCTACCGCATGATTCGGGTAATTTTAGCCCCGAAACTCGCCCCGTACCCGACTCATGGATCGCCTCGTGGATTTTTTTGACGCATTTAGCTGGAACGACACTGAACGTTTTTTTCTCCGAAACGGCTGGCTGCTGCTCGGCACCGCCGTTGTGGTGGGGCTGCTCGTCTGCCTCGTCACCACGGGCATTGTTAATCTCGTGTTGCGCCGGAAACCGCTCGAATTCCTCGGCCTGCTGCGCCTGCACGCGCGGCGGGCCTTTTATTTTTTCGTCCCCGCCCTGTTTTTCCTGATGGCCACCAACGTGCAGTCGGCGCGGTTCCTGCGGCGGCACCCCAACGTGGACAAGGCCTCGGAAATCCTGTTTCTCATCGCCACTACCTGGCTGGTGCTGCGGTTGCTCAAGGTGGGGGAACTGTACCTCATCCGTCACCGCGACCTCAACGATGACGTCAACATTTCGCAGCGGAAATTCGTCACGCAGGTGAAATTCGTGCAGCGGCTGTTTTCCACCGTTACGGTTCTCATCGGCGTTTCCCTCATTCTGATGGCCTTTCAGGGCAGCCGCAAGGTGGGCCTGAGTTTGCTCACCTCGGCGGGCATCGTGTCGGTCCTGGTGGGCTTTGCGGCCCAGAAAACCCTGGCCAATTTTCTGGCGGGAGTCCAAATCGCCTTCACCCAACAAATCCGCCTCGGCGACGCCGTGGTGGTCGAAAAAGAATGGGGACGCATCGAGGAAATCAACCTCACGCACGTGATTGTGCGCCTTTGGGACCGGCGGCGGCTGATTCTGCCCATCACGTACTTCGTCGAAACGCCTTACCAGAACTGGACCCGTTCCGAAACGTCCATCATTGGCACGGTGCTGCTGCACCTTGATTACGACGTACCGGTGGACATTCTGCGGAAAAAAGCGGAAGAAATCGTGGCCGCCGACCCGCTCTGGACGGGCGAGACCTTCGTCGTGCAGGTGACCGACACCCTGCCCGACTGCATCGTGGTGCGGGTGCTCGTGTCGGCCTCCGACGCCAGCACGGCCTTCGACCTGCGCTGCCACGTGCGCGAGGCGCTGATTGAGTTTCTGCGGGACGAATACCCGCAGAGTTTACCCCAGACGCGGGTGCAACTTACGGGCACCGAAACCACCCGCGAGCCGCAGCGCGCCGCCGGTACGATGGAGGCGTGAAAAAGTCGCCCCTTTTTCGGAAATTCGGGCGATTTCCACCTCAACTCATTCGTTCATGCTGCACCGGTTTCGCGGACTGCCGCTTTTCCTGCTCCTGACTTCCGCCGCTTTCGCCCAAACCGCCGCCCCGACGGCTCCACCCGACCAGCCCCTGGGGTTTGAAGAATACGACCCCGTTTCGACCCTGAAAGTGCCCGAGCACAAACTCACGCGGTCGAAGTTTCCCTTCATCGACGTCCACAACCACCAGGGGCAGATGCCCACCCAGAATCTGGGCAACCTGCTCACCGAAATGAACGCCCTCAACATGGCCATCATGGTCAACCTCAGCGGCCGGGGCTGGACCCGCGACGAGGGCGAAAGCACGCAGTTTCTGCGCGGGGCGCTCGACAACGTGGCCAAAACCGCACCCAACCGCGTGGCCCTGTTCACCAACGTGATCTTCGAAGGCGTCGGCAAGCCGGGCTGGACCGAAGCCGCTGTCCGGATGCTCGAAGAAGACGTGAAGCGGGGCGCGAAGGGCCTGAAGGTGTACAAAAACCTCGGTTTCAGCGTCCGCGACAGCGACGGCAAACTCGTGGCCGTGGACGACCCGCGCCTGGGTCCCATCTGGGCCAAAGCCGGGCAACTGGGCGTGCCGGTGCTCATCCACACCGCCGACCCGCGCCCCTTCTGGGACCCCCTCGACCGCTACAACGAGCGCTGGCTCGAACTCAAACTCCACAAAGGCCGCAAGCGGGGGGCCGAGGGCGAATTTTCCTGGGAAAGCCTCATTCAGCAGCAGCACAGTCTGTTTCGGAAACACCCGAACACGAAGTTCATCGCCGCGCACATGGGCTGGTTCCCCAACGATTTGGCCAAGCTCGACTCCATCCTGATCACCCTGCCCAACGTGAGCGTTGAAATCGGGGCGGTCATCGCCGAACTGGGACGGCAACCCCGTACGGGGCGGAAATTTTTCGAAAAATACCAGGACCGGATTCTGTTCGGGAAAGATTCGTGGGTGCCCAGCGAGTACGCCACCTACTTCCGGGTGCTCGAAACCGAGGACGAGTATTTCCCCTACCACAAAAAATACCACGCCTTCTGGCGGATGTACGGCCTGGGCTTGCCCGATTCGATTCTGAAGAAGGTGTACTACCAGAACGCCCTGCGGCTGATTCCGGGGCTGGATGCGTCGTTGTTTCCGAAGTAACCCGATGGCGAATCGTGCGGCAATCCGGGGCAGCGTTACGGGGTGCCCTCCGTAGTTTTGGAGGCACCCAACCTGATTCCTGCCGTGAAAATCGTCGCCCTCCTCGCCGTCTGCCTCAGCCTCGCGGCCACCGTCGCGCCGCCGGCTGCGCCACCCCGCCGCCCCCTGCCGTACCCGCAGAGTCAGGTCATCGCCGGGCTGGATTGGACGGGTGCGCCTTCGCGCTACCCCGGCACCGGCTCCGACATGCACTGGTACACCTGGGGGCACGACGACGCGCTCTACGTGATTGACGACGACGGGGCCAACTTCGGCGGCCCGGCCAACTACGCCCACCTGCTGCGCATCACGGGTGTGCCGCCTCACCACCGGGTCGAAACCGTGACGGATTTCACGGATTACGATTTTCGGAGCCAGATTCCCACCGACCGGCTCGTGCGGCGGTACGTCAACGGCGTGCTGGCCGTGGACTCGACGCTGTACGTCTGCCTCTACGATTACGATTGGGAAATTGAGGGAAAAATTTACGACCGGGCCGACCTGAGCCGCCGCATTCGCGAGTTCAACCCCTGGCACGACCTCGATTCGACGGTGGGCACGAACATGGGGTTCATCGACGCCTTCTCGAAAAACGGGGGCATTGCCGCCCTCATCCGCTCAACCGACGGGGGCCGGACCTGGGACAACCTGCCCACGCCGACCACGCCCCAATTCCTCGGCCCGCGCTTCGCCGGGATGTCGTTCCTGACCTGGGGGCCGGGCTACACCCGCACCCCGCCCGAGCTGGCGGGCTACGTGTACGGCATCTCGAACGACGGCAACTGGGAAAGTGGCGACCACGTCTTTGCCGCCCGCGCCCCGCGTAACGACGTGCTCAACCGCGCCCGTTGGGAATTTTTCGGTGGTTTTGGCCCTAAAAACCGCCCGCGCTGGGTGAAACGCGAAGCCGACGCCCAGCCCATTTTCAGCGACCCCGGCCACGTGGGCCACCCGACGATGAGCTACAACCCGGCCCTGAAGCGGTATTTTCTGATGATTTACAGCGACGTGGTCCCCCACCGCGAAAATGCCCCGCCCGCCGAACGGAAGCAGTGGGATTTTGCCTCTGAATTGCAGGTGTACGAATCCCCGACGCCCTTTGGCCCCTGGGCGCTGGTGCACGACGAAGCCCCCTGGGGCGGCTCCGACCATTCCAGCTACCTCGGTCAGATGCCCGCTAAGTGGCTGAGCGCCGACGGGCGGTCAGGCACGGTGATGTTCGCGGGGGATTACGTGAACCGGCGGGGCGAGTACTACGGCCTGATGACCCAGCCCTTCCGACTCCGGCTGCGCTGAGGGGGTGGTACTGTTTTTTTCGGAGACGGTTTTCAACCAATTCCGACAACCATGGCCGTCAACTACGTTCCGCAGTTCACCGGAACCCTCGAAGTGCTCGAAAACCTGTCCGCCGCAGGCGACCGCCCGGCTACCCTGCTCGACCAGTGGCAGGACCACCTCCGTGCCGAAAACCTCGGCGACATCGCCGACGAACTCCAGAAATTCGGCGAAACCCTCGCGGGCGGCGATTCCCACGCCATTGGCCAGGGGCTGCAACACCTGAGCGACGTGGTGCTGGCCCAGTCGAAAGAAACCGACGACATCACCCTCCGCGACCGCCTCACCCAACTCGCCAGCGCCCTGAGCAAAACAGGGGGCCGCTTTGCGTGAACGGTGATGGGTTGGTTGGGTACATGGGGGATTGGTTTTGCCAAAACAAGCCGTGGTGTCCGATTTGAGAATCGGACACCACGGCTACCGACGAAGTACCCGTTTACCCAATTCCCTTTTTCCCAAAACAATGAGCCGCGCTTTCCTGAAAAACGAAACCGCCGATGACCCGGTGCTCATTCCGCCCCGCGCGCCCCTGCCGCCGGGAGCGGTCAACTACGTGACGCCACGGGGCCTTCAACTCCTGCGCAACGAACTGGCCGACCTCGAAGCCGAGCGTGCCCGCGCCCAGACCGACGCCCCCGACGAAACCGAGCGCACCCGCCGCCTGGCCACGCTCAACGGCCAAATCGCGGCCCTGACGCACCGCATCGCCACGGCCAAAGTCGTTGAAACCCGCGACGCCGACCCCGCCGAGGGCGTGCGCTTCGGAGCCACGGTCACGCTGCAGACGGTTTCGGGCAAAACGCCGGGAGCGAACCGAACCCTCACGCTCGTGGGTGTGGACGAAGCCGATGCCGCCACGGGCCGCATGGCCTTCACCGCGCCGATTGCGCGGGCGCTGCTGGGGAAGCGGGCGGGCGAGAAGGCCACGTTGCGGCTGGGGGCGAGCGAATCGGTGCTGGAAGTGGTGAAAATCGAGTACGACTGATTCCAGGCCCGTGAAAGAATGGGAATGCCTTTTGCTCTGAGGATGAACATCAACAACAGCCACCGGCCATGATCGTGTCCATTTTCGTAATCCTGTTTTTGCTCATCGCGCTCGGGGCGTTCGTGCGAGGGGCGTTCGTGTACGGCACCCTCGCTTCCCGCCGGAGTTTGGCCTACAAAAGACCCGAGGCCCGGCCCGTCACCGAAGCCGACAACCCGTGAACCCACAGCCGACGTTTCGCGCGTTTCGACGAAAAAGGCCCGGTTTTCAAACCGGGCCTTTTTAGTACTTACGTCCTGGGCTTTTTCGCTAACGTGGTTTTTTTGACTGCCACTGGTTTTTTCGCCACGGTTGGCTTGCCGTCGGGCGTGGCGCGGCTCATGCTAACCGGGTCCCAGTACACCGGCCTTTTCTCGAAGTAGCTTTCATTGCAGGCCAGCACGGGCGCGGCGGCGCGGAAGCCGAAGACGGGGTCTTCGATGGTGCCCTGGCTGCCGCTGCGGACGTTGGCGAAAAAGTCGCCGAAGTGCTTGGCGTGGGCATCGTCGTCCTTCGGGGCTTCAAACTTCACTTCCTTCGCCGGTTCGGCCCGGCGGGTTTCGGGCGGGAATTGGGCGTCATACTGCTTGACGAACTCCTGCTGCACCTCGGGCGTGAAGGTGAAGTAGCTGTCGTAGTTGCCGTAGCCGGGGGCGAGGGGCAGTTTTTTCTTGGTCAGAATCAGGTTGTCTTCCGAAAACTCGATTTGCCCTTCGCTGCCGATGATGCGCGTCACGTTGCTGATTTTGCCCGCGTTGGCAAAGTTCACCCGGAGCACCATCTGGAACGCCTCGTGCTGGTCGGTTTTGGGGTAATCCATGATGCTCGTCATTACGTCGGGCACGTCGCGGCCGTCTTTCCAGTAGGCCAGGTTGCCCGACGAAAAAATCCGGTTCGGCCCCAGCGAGCCGGTCACGAAATGCACGCCGGTGATGAGGTGGACGAACAAATCCCCCGCCACGCCCGTGCCGTAGTCCTTGTAATTCCGCCAGCGGAAAAACCGCTTGGCCTCGAAGGGCCGCTTGGGTGCGTCGCCGAGGAATTTGTCCCAATCCAGCGTTTGGGGCGAAGCGTCGGGGGGAATGGAATAATTCCAGGCCCCGATGGCGTTGAAGCGGTCGTTGTTGGATTCGATGTAGTTGATGGGGCCGATTTCGCCCGCCTGCACCAAGCGCTTGGCTTCCTGAAACGAGGCGCTGCTGATGCGCTGGCTGCCCACCTGCATGGTTTTGCCCGATTTTTTCCAGGCGGCAATCACGGCCTTGCCCTCGTCGAGGTGCTGCACCATCGGTTTTTCGCAGTACACGTGCTTGCCCGCGTTGAGGGCCGCGATGGTGATGTGGTCGTGCCAGTGGTCGGGCGTCACGACGAGCACGGCATCGACGTCGGGGCGGACGAGGATTTCGCGGTAATCGCGGGTGGTGAACATTCCCGGGTTGTTGAAGGCCGTTTTGGCCGTCACGAGCCGCCCGTCGTAGAGGTCGGCGGCGGCGACGAGTTCCACGTCGGGGTTGCGCAGGGCGGCTTTCGTGTCGTAGTGGCCCTGGATGCCCATGCCGATGGTGGCGATGCGGAGCCTGTCGTTCGGGCTGATTTTCTTCAAATCCCGAATGATGTTAAACGGTTTGGCGATGCCGGGCACGGCGGCCAGGGCCGAGGCCGCCGAAATCGTTTTGATGAATTTTCGCCGCGATGATATCATGCGATGCTGTGGTTTAGGAGGTGCGGAAAAACGAATTCGTTTGAAAGGCCAAGTTTGTTAATTTTCGCCGGTTTTGCCAACGTCCATCGGCAAATCATCGTAGGGGCAATCCCGGGCGGCGTTCCGCTTGCGGTTGCCCGTGGCGTCTGGGTTACCGACCGCTCAGGGCAACCGCAAGCGGAACGCCGCCCGGGGTTGCCCCTACGATACAAATCCCTCGATACCATGCCCACCGACAACACCAACCACCACCGCCAGTCCATCCGTTGGAAAAATTGGAATTACGCGGGCGGCGGTTCCTATTTCGTGACGACCTGTTCCCGCAACCGGGTTCACCTGTTCGGCAAGGTCGAAGCAACGCAGGTGGTATTGTCCGACGTAGGCCGGTATGTCCTCGAAACCTGGGAAGCGATGCCGGAACGCTTTCCCGAAATGGAACTCGACGCGTACCAGGTTATGCCCAACCACGTTCACGCCGTTCTGCATTTGAACCGGGGCGTCGAACTGGGCGACGTGGTTGGGGCTTTCAAATCGCTGGCGTTCAAACGGCATTACGATTGGCTGAAAGACACCGGATTGCTGCTTGAGGTGGAGGCAAAAATCTGGCAAAGCAACTACTGGGAGCACGTGATTCGGGACGAAAGCGAATTGCACAAATGCCGGGTGTACATTGAAAACAACCCTGCCAATTGGGCGGAAGACGAGGAAAATCTGAACCGGTTGTTGGCCCGAATGACGGAACGGAAATCCCGCTAATTCATCTGATTCTATCGTAGGGGCAACCCTTGCGGTTGCCCGTGTCTCGGTTGCCCTTGCCCGGTTTGCCAACGCCGCCACGGGCAACCGCAAGGGTTGCCCCTACGATAAAAACCTAACCCTGTTTTTTATGAAAAAACTACTGATTTTCAGCACCCTCGTTCTGCTCTTCGGAGCGGTTTCGCCCGAAACTCATCTCCGCAAACCCACCCACCGCTACCTCTACGTCGCCACGCCCGGCATCCGCAATTACCTCGACTACGGCGGGCACGGCGTGGTGGTGTTCGACATCGACAAGGGCCACAACTTTGTGAAGCGCATCCCGATGGCCGGGCTGGGGGCCGACGGCAAGCCGCTCAACGTCAAGGGCGTCTGCGCCAGCCTCGCCACGGGGTGCCTGTACGTCAGCACGCTCACCACGCTGCAATGCCTCGATTTGCAAACCGAAAAACTACGCTGGGAAAAAGCCTACGAGGGCGGCTGTGACCGGATGTCGCTCACGCCCGACGGCAAAACGATGTACCTGCCCTCGCTCGAAAAAGACCACTGGCACGTGGTGGACGCCGAAACCGGCGACGTGCTGCGGAAAATCACGCCCAACTCCGGCGCGCACAACACGATTTGTGGCCTGAACGGCCGGGAAGCCTACCTCGCCGGGCTGCGCTCGCCCTACCTGACGGTGGCCAACGTGGCCGACGGCAGCACCCGGCTGGTCGGGCCGTTCAGCGCGCCCATCCGGCCGTTTACCGTCAACGGCAAGCAATCGCTGGTGTTCGTCAACGTGAATGGCTTGCTGGGTTTCGAGGTGGGCGATTTGAGAAGTGGAAAAATGCTCCACCGCGTCGAAGTGACCGGCGTTCAGCCCGGCCCGGTGAAGCGCCACGGCTGCCCCAGCCACGGCGTGGGCCTGACCCCCGACGAGCGCGAACTCTGGCTCGCCGACGGGGCCAACCAAATGATGCACGTTTTCGACGCCACGGTCCTACCGCCCCGGCAGGTGGCCTCCCTGCCCGTCCGCGACCAGCCCGGCTGGGTAACGTTCAGCCTCGACGGGCGCTACGCGTACCCGTCAACGGGGGAAGTATTCGACGTGAAAACCCGCAAAATCGTGGCGACGCTGGCCGAAGGTAGCCAGGCCGTGCATAGCGAGAAAGTGGTTGAAATCCACTTTGAGGGCGATAGACCGGTGCGGGTGGGCGACCAGTTTGGGGTGGGAAGGGTGCAGTGAACGGTACTAATTTTATCGTAGGGGCAACCGCAAGCGGAACGCCGCCCGGGGTTGCCCCTACGATAAAATTAGCTGTTCCCCGCCCTTGCCAATCCCCGCCCGTTTGCGTTGCTTGCGGCCAATTCCCAACCGCCCGATTCCCCTTTCCCGTGACCTATCCCGACTTTGAAGCCCGCTGGCGACCGGCGGGCGGTGCCGAACGCGCCAACTACGGCCTCTTCCTGCAAGACCTCTGCGACCTCATCGGCGTGCCGCGCCCCGACCCCACTACCGACAACCCCGCCCACGACGCCTACGTGCTCGAACGGGCCGTGGAATTTAACGACGGCGGCAAACGTAGCACCGGCCGCATCGACCTCTACAAACGCGGCTGTTTCATCCTCGAAGCCAAGCAAGGGACCGACACGCCCGACCAGCAGAAAGCCGCCGAACGCGCCGAACTCGGCCTTCCGCCCGAACGCCGCCGCACCGGCCACGCCCTGCGCGGCACCGCCCGCTGGGAGCAGATGATGCAGGCCGCCCGCCAGCAGGCCCTCGGCTACCTGCGCGCCCTGCCCGACGGCGAACCCCGCCCGCTGTTCGTGCTCGTGGCCGACGTGGGCTACTGCCTCGACCTCTACGCCAACTTCACCGGCGTCGGCGAGGCGTTCGTGCCGTTTCCCGACCAGGCTTCGTACCGCCTGCCCCTGGCCAAACTGGCCGACGAGAACACAAGGGCGATGTTGAAAGCCATTTTTGAGGCCCCCCGCGACCTCGACCCCAGCCGCCGCGCCGCCCGCGTGACCCGCGAACTGGCCGGGTACCTCGCCGGGGTGTCGGCGCAACTGGAGCGCGCCGGGCACGCCCCCGACGCGGTGGCGCAGTTCCTGATGCGCTGCCTGTTCACCATGTTTTCGGAAGACGTGGGCCTCATCCCGAAGGAATCCTTCACCGGAATGCTCCGGCAGTACGCCCAGCCCGACCTCCGGGAGTTTCTGCCCGATGCCCTCGAAAGCCTCTGGCGCACGATGGACACGGGCGGCTTTTCGCCCGACCTCAAGGCCCGCCTGCGCCGCTTCAACGGCAAACTTTTCCACGACGCCACGGCCCTGCCCCTCACCGAAGGGCAGATGAGCCTGCTCCTGAAAGCCGCCGAAATGGACTGGACCGCCGTAGAACCGGCCATTTTCGGCACCCTGCTCGAACGCGCTCTCGACCCCCGCGAGCGCCACCGCCTCGGGGCGCACTACACCCCCCGCCGCTACGTGGAGCGGCTGGTGCTGCCCACCGTGCTCGAACCCCTGCGCCGCGAGTGGGCGGCGGCCCAGGCCGCCAGCGCCCGCCGCCTCGACGAAGGCAACCCGAAAGAAGCCCGCGCCGAACTCGTCCGCTTCCTGAACCGCCTCACCGGGTTGCGCATCCTCGACCCGGCCTGTGGTTCGGGCAATTTCCTGTACGTGACGCTCGAACACCTCAAGCGGCTCGAAGGCGAGGTGCTGGCGGCCGTCAACGCCTTCGGGCAGGCGGGGCTGCTGGAGTTGGGCGGGGGCACGACCGTCGGCCCGCGCCAGTTGCTGGGGCTGGAACTCAACCCCCGCGCGGCGGCCATTGCCGACGTGGTGCTCAAAATCGGCTACCTCCAGTGGCACCTGCGCACCCACGGCCCCAGCCAACTCCGCGAACCCCTCCTCGACGAGTACGAGAACATCCACCAGCAGGACGCGGTGCTCGCGCACGACGAGGGTTTTGAAAACCTCCACCCCGCCGAGTGGCCCGAGGCCGATTTTATCGTCGGCAATCCGCCCTTCGTGGGCGACAAGGCCATGCGCGGTGCCCTCGGCGATGCCTACGTGGAGGCGCTCCGCAAAACCTACAAGGGCCGCGTGCCCGAATCGTCGGATTTGGTGATGTATTGGTGGGACAAAGCCGCCGAGGCCGTGGCAAGCGGCAAAACCGAGGCGTTTGGCTTCATCACCACCAATTCCATCACCCAGACTTTCAACCGCCGCGTGATTCAGCGGCACCTCGACGGTGATTTGTCGCTCACTTTCGCCATTCCCGACCACCCCTGGGTGGACAGCGCCCAGGGTGCCGCCGTACGCATCGCCATGAGCGTGGCGCGGGCGGGCAAACTCCCCGGCACCCTCGCCACCGTAACCCGCGAAACCGCCACCGACGCCGACGACGCCCACGAGGTGGTGCTTTCGGAAACGGCAGGCACCCTCAACGCCGACTTCACGGTGGGGGCCGACGTGGCCGGGGCCGAAACCCTCAAAGCCAACACCGGCATCACGAGCAACGGCATGATGCTCGCGGGTTCGGGATTCATCGTTTCGGAAGAAGAAGCCAAAACGCTGGGGTTGGGAAGGATTCCCGGCCTCGAAGCCCGCATTCGTCCCTACCGCAACGGCAAAGATTTAACCGCCCGCCCGCGCGGGGTCTTTCTGATTGATATGTTCGGATTGACCGAAGCCGAAATCATTCAGCGTTTTCCCGAAATCTACCAGCATCTTTTCACACACGTCAAGCCGGAACGGGATGTAAACAATCGGAAAAAGCTGAAGGAAGTCTGGTGGGAGTTTGGGGAAACACGAAAAGGGTTACGAAGCGCCCTTAAAGGTTTAAGTCTCAATAGATACATTGCAACTGTCGAAACTGCCAAGCATCGCTTCTTTCAATTCGTAGAAATTGAAGTAACACCTGACCATAAAATCGTTGTAATTGCTCTCGATGATGCGTATCACCTGGGTATTCTTTCCAGCCACACTCATATTGTTTGGGCATTAGCCACTGGGAGCACATTGGAAGACCGTCCCGTTTACCCAAGTTCCCGCTGTTTCCAAACCTTCCCCTTCCCCGACCCCACCGACGCCCAAAAAGACCGCATCCGCGACCTGGCCGAGCAGTTGGACGCCCACCGCAAGCGCCAGCAGGCCCAGCACCCCACCCTCACGCTGACGGATTTGTACAACGTCGTGGAAAAACTCCGCACGGGCGAGCCGCTGAATGCCAAAGAGCAACAAACCCACCAGCAGGGCCTCGCCTCGGTGGTGCAGAGCCTTCACCAGCAGCTTGACGCCGCCGTGGCCGACGCCTACGGCTGGCCGGTCGATTTGCCCGAAGCCGAAATTCTAACCCGCCTCGTGCGGCTCAACCACGAACGCGCCCGCGAGGAAGAAGCTGGGCTTGTGCGCTACCTCCGCCCCGCCTACCAGGCACCGGGCCAGCAGCAGCTTGGGCTGGGATTGTCGGAAGTGGAAGCAAAAGGAATCGAACCTATGACCTCCGCCGCCGGGCCGCAGCCCTGGCCGAAGGAACTGGCCCAGCAAATGCAGGCCGTGCGCGAGGTCGTCCGCAGCGCCGGGGAGCCGCTCACCGCCACGCAGGTGGCTGGCCGGTTCGGGAAACTCCGCCCCGCCGCCGTGCAGCCCCTCCTCGATACCCTCGCCACGCTCGCCCTGCTCCGCCCCACCGACGCCGGGGCCTACGCCGCCTGAACGGCCCTTTCTGAACTCGTCAACACCCCCGGCAACCCCCACGCCGGGGGTTTTTTAGTGGTATTTTGCCTTTTTAATCGGAAAAAGGCCCTCGGCGATAGTAACATCGCACTTTTTGACTTCAACATCGCACTCTACAACTTCAACATTGCACTTTTTGACATTGACGACGCACTAAATGACTTTGACATTGCACTTTTTGATTTCAACATCGCACTCTACGACCTCAACATCGTACTAAATAACATCGACGATGGACTCTATGACATCGACATCGCACTTTTCAACATTGCCGAGTGCATTTTCCTGATTGGTGAGTGCGTTCTCCTGATTGCCGAGTGCGTTTTCCTGATTGATGAGTGCGTTTTCCTGATTGATGAGTGCGATTTCCTGATTGATGAGTGCGTTTTCCTGATTGATGAGTGCGTTTTCCTGATTGACCAGACCATTATCGTGATTGACGAGACCGTTTTCGTTCTTGACATGGGCGTTTTCGACGTGCACATCAAGCTCTTCCATGTCGATAAGGGTGTTTTTGACATGGAGAACGGTGTTCCTAACCTTGTCGGAGGATAATCTGACAGTGACGACGGCAAATTCAAAGCTGGTCGTATCGCGGCCCACCGAAGCGGGAGCGTTTGCGACATGCGAAAGGGGGAAAACAAAAAAGCCCTCAAAAAGCCCCTAAATGACGCGCTGGCGAGGCGAAACAATGCAACGACGCAGTGGAAAAGGGGCTTACCCCAGCAGCGCCCGCTCCAGCCCGTTGTCGTAGCCGTCTTTCGCTTCGGCGGTGGAAAGGATTTCCTCGCCGTCCACGACCAGGCCCGAGGCCGTCACCGTGCCGAGGAGTTCAAAGCTCACGTTGTGGCCGAGCAGCGCCTTCTCAAACGCCGCTTCGTGCTCCGGGTACACGCTCACCACCACCCGGCTCTGGCTTTCGCCGAAGAGGAAGGCGTCTTTGCGGAACCGGCGGTCGGTTTTTACCGAGAAACCCAGGTTGCGGGGCAGGGCCGACTCGGCCAGCGTGACGAACAGCCCGCCGTCGGACACGTCGTGGGCCGACTGGATGAGGTGGTTTTGAATCAAATCCTTCACCACGTTCTGCACCTGGGCTTCTTCGTCGAGGTCGAACACGGGCGCGGGCGAGGCTTTCACGCCCCGGTAGCTGTAGAGGTACTCAGATGTGGCGATGTCGTTCTGCGAAAGCCCGATGAGGTAGATGAAATCGCCGGGGGCTTTGAAGTCGAGCGTCATCAGGTTGTCGGGCTTTTCCATCACGCCGAGCATCCCGATGGTGGGCGTGGGGAACACCGGCCCGCCGTCGGCGGACTGGTTGTAAAAACTCACGTTGCCGCCGGTGACGGGCGTGCCGAATTTTTCGCAGCCCCGCTTCATGCCCTGAATCGCGCCCACGAACTGCCAGTACACTTCGGGGTTGTACGGGTTGCCGAAATTGAGGTTGTTGGTAATCGCCAGCGGCTCGCCCCCCGCGCAGACGATGTTGCGGGCCGCCTCGCTGACGGCGATGGCCGTGCCCACTTCGGGGTCGGCGTTGACGTAGCGGGCGTTGCAGTCCACCGTAATCACGATGCTCTTGTCGGTGCCGCGCACCTGCACCACGGCGGCGTCGGCGGGGGCGTTGACGGTGCGGGTGCTGGCCCCGATGGTTTTGTCGTACTGCTCGTACACCCACTTTTTGGAGGCGATGTTGGGGTGGGAGAGGAGGTGTTTCGCCACGGCTTTCAACTCCTCGCTGCCCGAAACGTCGGGCACCGAACTGATGTCGAATTGCTTGAACTGTTGAAAATACGCCGGTTCGCGGTACTCGCGGTGGTACACGGGCGCGCCGCCGCCGAGCACGAGGTCGTCGGCGGGCACGTCGGCCACGAGTTCGCCGTCGCGGTAGAAATGCAGGCGCTTCGTGTCGGTCACGGTGCCGATTTGGGCGCAGTGCAGGTCCCATTTTTCGAAAATGCGGAGAATCACCGGCTCGTAACCCCGCTCCACCACCACGAGCATCCGCTCCTGCGATTCGGAGAGCAGGATTTCCCAGGCCCGCATGTTCTCCTGGCGCGTGGGTACGAGGTCGAGGTTGATTTCCATGCCGTGCTCGCCCTTCGCGCTCATTTCGGAGGTCGAGCAAATGATGCCCGCCGCGCCCATGTCCTGAATGCCGATGACGTGGCCGGTTTCGATGATTTCGAGGGTGGCTTCGAGGAGCAATTTTTCCTGAAACGGGTCGCCCACCTGCACGGCGGGGAGCTTAGCCTCGGAGCCAGCGGAAATGTCTTCGGAGGCGAACGAAGCCCCGCCGATGCCGTCCTTGCCCGTGGCCGAACCGACGATGAACACCGGGTTGCCCACGCCGTAGGAGGTCGCTTTGGCCACTTTTCCCGCCTTCACGATGCCCGCTGAGAAGGCGTTGACGAGCGGGTTGACGTTGTAGCAATCGTCGAAAAATACCTCGCCGCCCACGGTTGGGATGCCGAACGCGTTCCCGTAGTCGCCGATGCCTTTCACGACGCCTTTCAGCAGGCGCTTGGTTTTCGGCAAACTCAGGTTGCCGAACCGCAGCGAATTCAGTTGGGCGATGGGCCGGGCGCCCATCGTGAAAATGTCGCGGTTGATGCCGCCGACGCCCGTGGCCGCGCCCTGGTAAGGTTCGAGGGCGGAGGGGTGGTTGTGCGATTCAATCTTGAACGCGCACCCGATGCCGTCGCCGAGGTCCACCAGCCCGGCGTTTTCTTCGCCCGCTTTGGCGAGCATCCGGGGGGAGTCGCGGGGGAGTTTTTTCAGCCAGGCAATCGAGTTTTTGTACGAGCAGTGCTCCGACCACATGACCGAAAAAATGGCCAGTTCGGTGAAGTTGGGCGGGCGCTGGAGGATGGCGTGGATGCGGTCGAATTCCTCGGGCAGCAGGCCCAGTTTCTTGGCAGTTTCGACGGTGGGAAGGGCTTCGGCGACTTGGGACATGTTGTCAATTACGAATTACGAATTACGAATTACGAATACAGCCGATGCATGAATCAGCTTTTCCGCCGCGTAATCCACTTGAAAAGTCGGATGGCTGTCTGAACCGCGATTGGCCAGGATTTTAGGATTCACAAGATTTAATCCTGCTTTTGCATTTCATCCTGAACATCCTAAAATCCCGGCCAATCGCGGTTCAGACAACCGCCGCAAAGGTAGCCCTTCGGGGTGGAAAACGGCGGGCGTTTTGGCCCGAACGCGGCTTCGGTTTGTACAATTTTTCCCGAAAAACCCGTTTTGGCGCTAACCGCCGCACCGCAGCGGCGGGAGTTTTTCGCCAACCAAACCCTAATTTCTCATGAAGAAGCTGCCCGTTTTCACCCTGCTGCTGGCCCTCGGCCTGCCGCTCGCCACCCTGGCCCAGAAGGCCGTCAAAGCCCGCCCGCTCGAAGGCTACTTCCTGAAAAGCAACGTGAAAGACGCCGCCGAAAAGCCCTACGTGTGGGTGTTCGACAACGAAGAAGCCTTCAAAAATGCCTTTGGCATGGCGGCCACCGCCAGCCTGAAACCCTCAGCGGTGAACTTCGAGAAGGAGACCGTCGTGGCCCTCGCTGCCCCGAAAACGAAGCAACCCACGATGCTTTCGATGAACGTGGCCCAGAAGGGCCAGACGCTGATGGTGAACTACAAAATGAAGCCCGAAAGCGAGACCGAGTCGTTCACCCGCCAGCCCGTCACGCTCGTGGCCATCCCGAAAACCGTCGCAACGGGCAAGGACGTGGTCGTGTATAACGGCAAGGAAGAAGTGCAGCGCATTGAGGCGCAGAACTGACGGTTTGCCCATTGTTTTTCGTAGGGGCAACCCTTGCGGTTGCCTGTGGCGTCGTTGGACCGCCTCCGCTCCGGGCAACCGCAAGCGGAACGCCGCCCGGGGTTGCACCTACGATTCCGTTTGCGCGAAGCGCGCCGTAAAATGCCTTAACATCGGCGCTTCGTAGGTGAAGCGGAGGCCTCGGAGGGATTCGCGGTGTTCAAAAACCTCCAGAATCACCTCGGCCACGTAGTCGATGTGGCTTTGGGTGTACACCCGGCGGGGAATGGCCAGGCGCACGAGGTCCATCGGACTGGGAATCAGGTTTCCGGCTTCGTCCTTTTTCCCGAACATCACGCTGCCGATTTCGCAGCCCCGGATGCCGCCCGCTTCGTAGAGCGCGCAGGCCAGCACCTGACCGGGGAATTGGTCCACGGGAATCCGGGGCAGAAACGCCCGCGCGTCGAGGTACACGGCGTGGCCACCCGTGGGCAGCACGAGGGGCACCCCGGCGGCGGTGAGTTTTTCGCCCAAATATTCGGTGCTGCGGAGGCGGTAGCGGAGGTAGTCTTCGTCCAGAATTTCTTCCAGCCCCACGGCAATCGCTTCGAGGTCGCGGCCCGCGAGACCGCCGTAGGTGGGGAAGCCCTCGGTCACGATGAGCAGGTTGCGGCAGTGCTGGGCCAAAGCCTCGTCGCGCATCGCCAGAAAGCCGCCGATGTTGGCGAAGGCGTCTTTTTTGGCCGACATCGTGCAGCCATCGGCGAGACTGAACAGTTCCTGAGCGATTGCGAGGACGGTTTTTTCGGCGTAACCCGGCTCCCGGAGCTTGACGAAGTAACTGTTTTCGGCGAACCGGCAGGCGTCGATGAAAAACCGAATGCCGTGCTTCCGGCACACCGCACTCACGGCTTTCACGTTTTCCATGCTCACCGGCTGGCCCCCGCCGGAGTTGTTGGTGACGGTCAGGATGACCATCAGGATGGCCTCCGCGCCTTTTTCTTCGAT
>ERZ1066120.374-NODE-374-length-44254-cov-15.807643_pt1 | contig 44254 bp, 43 predicted proteins | sample MGYA00382767_ERZ1066120 | MGnify/ENA primary metagenome ERZ1066120 (study PRJEB33369, sample SAMEA5778350) | biofilm metagenome | biome: Industrial cooling water; feature: Water cooling tower basin; material: Biofilm | place: United Arab Emirates | collected...
GCCCTACGCCCGGCGCGACGACGACGCGCCGCCCGCCCGCGGCGGGGACGACGCGGCCCCCCGCCCGAAGAAGCCCCGCTGGACGCCCGAGGAAAAGGGCGCGCGCGGCGGGCCCGCCCGGTCGGCCGGCTACAAGTCGCACGGCCCGGCGGCGGGCGGGGCGAAGCCCGGGCGCGCGGCCGGGTTCCGGTCGCACGGCGCGGGTGCCGCGGACCGCGACGCGGGCGACCGCGCGGGCAAGCCGGCCGGGGCCGCCCCCGCAGGCAAGCCCCCGGCCAAGCCCGGCGGCAAGCCCTTCGCCAAGGGCCCCGCCAAGCCCGGCGGCAAGGCGCCCTTCGCGCGGAGGCCCGGGGTCCCCCGCACGACCGACGCGCGCGACACCTCGGCGCGCTTCGTGCCGCCGAAGCGGCCAAAGACCTGACCGCCCGGCCCCGTTCACGCCCTGTTCATGGGCCGGTCCTTGCACGGCGGCGCGGATCGGGCGATAGGCTTGCCGCATGCCCCCGGGGACCGGGCCTTGACCGGGTTCCGCCAACACCCGATGCTCGCGCGTCGCATTTCTCAGGAAGGTCGTTCATGAAGCTGTGGAAACTGGCGGGAACCACCGCCGCGATGGCCCTGTGCGCCGGCCAGGCCGCCTTCGCCGTGACCCCCGAGGAGGTCTGGCAGGCCTGGCAGGACGCCAGCGCCTCCTACGGGCAGACCGTCACCGCGGAGTCGCAGGCGCGCGAGGGCGACGCGCTGGTCGTGACCGGCCTCACCGTCGCCTCGGACGCCGGCGACGAGGCCGCGGGCGCGTCCGCGAGCAGCCGCGTGACGATCCCCGAGATGCGCTTCGTCGACCAGGGCGACGGCAGCGTCCGGGTCACGCTGTCGGACAGCTACCAGATCTCGGTGACGAGCCGGGCCGTCCCGCCCGACGCGGCGGCCGGCGCGGAGCCGGTGTCCGAGACGATCGTGCTCGACGTGTCGCACCCGGGGCTGGAGGTCACGGCGACCGGCGCGGTCGGCGCGATGAACTACGCCTTCACCGCGCCGACGCTGTCGGTCGCCCTGAACAGCATCGACGGCACCCCCGCCGCCGAGGCCGGGTCGACCGTCAAGGTCGACCTGACCGGCATGGAAGGCACCTACGCCATCACCGGCACCGAGGCCCGCACGATCGAGAGCGACGCGCGCGCCGCCACGCTGGCGCTCGACATCGGCGCGACCGACGCCGCGACCGGGGCCTCCAGCGCCGTGCGCGTGACCATGGCGGACATCACCGCGCGGTCCTCGACGGCGACGGGCACCGCGCCCGACCTGACCGACATGGCGGCGGCGCTGCGCGGGGGCTTTGCCACGACCGTCGCGGTGGGGCACGGACGGACCGAGTTCTCGGTCGACGCGACCGACCCCTCGGGCCCAACGACTGTCCGGGGAACGGCAACGGACGGCGGGCTCGACATCGTGATGAACGCCGGGTCGCTGACCTACGGCGGCCGCACCAACGGCCTGTCCGCGACGCTGTCGGGCGCCGGGCTGCCGGTGCCCGAGGTGACGCTGGGCTATGAGGAGACAGCCTTCAACCTGGCCATCCCGGTCTCGAAGTCGGACGCGCCCGCGCCCTTCGCCTTCCTCGCGCGCGTGACCGGTCTGACCGTCTCGGATGCGGTCTGGAGCCTGTTCGACCCGACCGCGCAGCTTCCGCGCGACCCGATCACGCTGATCGTCGACCTCGCGGGGACGGCGACCTCGGCCAGCGACCTCTTCGCCCCGGCCGCCCCGGCCGAGGCGGGCACGCCCGTCCAGATCGACTCGCTCGAGGTGCGCCAGGCGCAGCTTCGCGCGATCGGTGCCGAGGTCAACGCGACCGGCGCGCTGACCTTCGACAACGCCGACCTCACGACGTTCCAGGGAATGCCCGCGCCGACCGGCACGATCACCATCGACGCCTCGGGGATCAACGGGGTCCTGGACAGGCTGACCGCGATCGGCCTGCTGCCCGAGGACCAGGTGGCGGGCGCGCGGATGATGCTCGGCATGTTCGCCAAGCCCGGCGAGGGGCCCGACACCCTGACCTCGGTGCTGGAGTTCCGCGACGGCGGCTTCTTCGCCAACGGCATGCAGCTTCGGTAGACGGGCGGACCGACCGGGGGGCCGCCCGCACCGCCGGGGCGGCCCCTTTTCCTTGCGTGCCCGCCGGCCGCGCACTAGGTCCGGCACAGCACCGAAAGGCGATCCATGACCGACCGACTGCTTTCCCTGGCCGAGGCGCTGCTGCACGCCGCCACCCGCGCGGGCGCCGGGGCCGCCGACGTGCTGGCGGTCGAGGGCACCTCGCTGTCCGTCGACATCCGGCGGGGCCGGCTGGAGCAGGCCGAGCGGGCCGAGGGCCTTGACCTCGGGCTCCGCGTGCTGATCGGCGGACGGCAGGCCTGCGTCTCGGCCTCGGACACCTCGCGGCGCACGCTGGACGAGATGGCCGCGCGCGCGGTCGCCATGGCGCGCGAGGCGCCCGAGGACCCGCATGCGGGCCTTGCCGATCCCGCCGACCTCGCCGCCGCGCGCGATGCCGCGGGGCTGGAGATCGAGGACCCCTCGCCCGACCCCGAGGCCGCGGCGCTGGAGGCCGACGCCCGCGCGGCCGAGGCGGCGGCGATGGCCGTCCCCGGCACCACGCAGGTTGAGGCCTCGGGCGGGTTCTCGCGCCAGCGGGTCGTGCTGGTGGCGACGAACGGCTTCACGGGCGGCTACGGGCGGACGTCGCGGTCGGTCTCGGCGGTGGCCTTCACCGGCACGGGGACCGGCATGGAGCGGGACTGGGCGGGCGAGACCCGCGCCCACGCCGCCGACATGCCCCCCGCGGCCGGGATCGGCGACCGCGCCGCCCGCCGCGCGGCGGAGCGGCTGGGGGCGCGCAAGCCCGCGACCGGCACCTATCCCGTGGTCTTCGACGAGCGCGTCGCCTCGTCGCTGATCGGCCACCTGCTCGCGGCCGCCAACGGCGCGGCGGTCGCGCGCGGATCGAGCTGGCTGCTGGGCGCGCTGGGCGCGCCGGTCCTGCCGCGCGGGCTGGACCTGGTCGAGGATCCCCACCGGCCCCGCACCGGCGGCAGCCGCTGCTTCGACGCCGAGGGACTGCCCACGAAGGCCCGCCGGATCGTCGAGGGCGGCCGCCTGACCGGCTGGACGCTCGACCTCGCGACGGGGCGCAAGCTCGGGATGCCAAGCACCGCCAGCGCCGCGCGGGGCACGGGCGCGCCGCCCTCGCCCGCCACCACCAACGTCGACCTGACGCAGGGAACGGCCAGCCGCGCCGACCTTCTGGCGCAGATGGGGACGGGGCTGCTGGTGACCTCGATGATCGGCTCCACGATCAACCCCACCACGGGCGACTATTCGCGCGGCGCCTCGGGCTTCTGGGTCGAGGGGGGCCAGATCGCCTGGCCGGTCAACGAATGCACCATCGCGGGCAACCTGCGCGCCATGCTGATGCGGATCGTGCCCGCGAACGACGCGAGGCCCCATCTGGCGACCCGGGTGCCGAGCCTGCTCGTGGACGGGATGACCCTTGCCGGCGCATGACCTCCCCCTGCTCGAGGCGGCCGCGCGCGCGGCGGGACGGATCGCGCTCGGGTTCTGGCGCAGGGCGCCGCGCGCCTGGGAGAAGCCCGGGCAGGGCCCGGTGACCGAGGCCGATCTCGCGGTGAACGACGCGCTGGCGGCTCTGCTGCGCGCGGCGCGCCCCGGTTACGGCTGGCTGTCCGAGGAATCGGCGGACGACCCCGCCCGGATCGCCGCCGACCGCGTCTTCATCGTCGACCCGATCGACGGCACGCGCGCCTTCGTCGCCGGCGAGGAGACCTGGGCCCACTCGCTGGCGGTGGCCGAACGCGGCCGCGTGGTCGCGGGGGTCGTCTACCTGCCGGTGCGCGACCGGATGTTCGCGGCCCGCGCCGACGGCCCCGCGACGCTCGACGGCCGCCCGATCCGCGCCGCCGCCGGGCCCGCGCCCACGCTGCTGGCGACCGCCGCGACGCTCGCGCCCCAGAACTGGCCGGGCGGCGTGCCCGCGACGGGGCGGGCCTTCCGCGCCTCGCTCGCCTACCGGATGGCGCTCGTCGCCGAGGGGCGGTTCGACGGGATGGTCACGCTGCGCCCGGCCTGGGAGTGGGACGTGGCGGCGGGGACGCTTCTTTGCGAACGGGCGGGGGCGGTCGCGACCGACCCGGCGGGCGGGCGGCTGCGGTTCAATGCGCCCGTCCCGCAGGTTCCCGGCGTGGTGGCCGCGGGGCCGGGGCTGCACGCGGACCTGATGGCCCGCCTGCACCCCCCCGCCGCCACCCGCGCGGGCTAGCCGTCAGATCGCGGCGTTGATCCAGTTGGCCAGCGCCGCCTTGGGCGCCGCGCCGGTCTTGTTGGAGACGACCTGGCCGTCCTTGAAGAGGAACAGCGCGGGGATCCCGCGCACGCCGAGGGCCGCGGGGCTTTCGGGGTTCTCGTCGACGTTGACCTTCACGATCTTGACCCGGCCCCGGTACTCGGCCGCCAGTTCCTCCAGCGCGGGGCCGATCTGGCGGCAGGGGCCGCACCATTCGGCCCAGAAGTCCACGACGACCGGAACATCCGACTGGCGGACCTCGGCGTCGAAGGTCTTGTCGGTGACGGCGATGGTGGCAGCGCCCATGGCGGTTCTCCTGCTGGTCGGGACGGTGAACCTATGGACCGGGGGGCCGGGGGTCAAGGCCGCCCCGCCATGCGCCCGGCGCATGGCCGGGCGTCAGAGGTCCTTCGCCAGCCGCAGCGCGTCGTGGATCGCGGCGTGGGTGTTGCGCGCCGCCACCGCGTCGCCGATCCGGTAGAGCCGGAAGCCCGGCGGCCCGTCGCCCGCGGGCTGCGGCCGCCCCGCGACCAGCGCGTCGTGGTCGACCGCGCCCCGGTTGGCGCTCAGCGGCTTCAGGTCGAAGTAGATCCCGTCCAGCGGCCGCGTGCCGTGGTTGACCACGACCTGATCCACCCGCCGTTCCTGCGTGGCGGGGCCGTAGTCGCTGCCCAGCACGGCGCGCAGCCGGTTGCCCTCGCGGTGGACGGACCGCAGCCGCCAGGTCACGGTGAAGGTCACGCCCCTGGGCTGCAGCGCGCGCAGGTAGGGCACGAGGTTCATCCCCATGACCTCGGGCGCGAAGGCGCGGTCGGGGGTCACCACCTCGAGCCGCGACCCGGCCTCGGCCAGCACCTGGGCTGCCTGCATCGCCGCGTGGTCGCCCGCGTCGTCGAACAGCAGCACCTCGGCCCCCGGCTTCGCGTCGCCCGACAGGATGTCCCAGGCGGTGACGGTCAGGTCGTCGCCTGCCGCCAGCCCCGCCGTGTCGGGCAGCCCGCCCGTGGCCACGATCACCACCGCGGGCGCGCAGGCCAGCACGTCGTCCGCCTCGGCGACGGTGTTGAAGCGGAACTCCACCCCCCGCGCCGCGCACTGCGCCATGCGCCAGTCGATGATCCCGATCATCTCGGCCCGACGCGGGCTGCGCGCCGTCAGCCGCACCTGCCCGCCCGGCGCGTCGGCCGCCTCGAGCACGGTGACCGCGTGCCCGCGCTCCGCCGCCACGCGCGCCGCCTCGAGCCCGGCGGGGCCCGCCCCCACGACCACCACGCGGAGCGCCCGCGCCGCCGGCGCCACGACATGCGGCAGCGTCGCCTCGCGCCCCGTCGCCGGGTTGTGGATGCAGAGCGCCATGCCCCCCTGGTAGATGCGGTCGAGGCAGTAGGTCGCCCCTACGCAGGGGCGGATGTCGTCCTCGCGCCCGGCGGCGATCTTCGCCACGATGTGCGGGTCGGCCATGTGCGCGCGGGTCATCCCCACCATGTCGAGCAGGCCCGAGGCGACCGCGTGCCGCGCCGTGGCCACGTCGGGGATCCGCGCGGCGTGGAAGGTGGGCAGGCCCACCTCGGCCCGGATGCGGCCCGCGAAGTCGAGGTGCGGGGCGTGGGCCATGCCCTGCACCGGGATCACCCCGGTCAGCGCGGCGTCGGTATGGATGCGCCCGCGGATGACGTTGACGAAGTCGACCAGCCCCCCGTCGCGGAAGCGCCGCGCGATCTCCACCCCCTCGTCGGCCGTGATGCCGCCCGCCTCGGCCTCGTCGGCGGTGTAGCGCACGCCCAGAAGGAAGCCCGGCCCCACGCGCCGGCGGCACGCCTCGAGCACCATCGCGGCGAAGCGCAGGCGGTTGTCGAGCCCGCCCCCCCAGGGTTCGGCCATCGCGTTCGTCAGCGGGCTGAGGAACTGGTCCATCAGGTGGCCGTAGCACTCGAACTCCACCCCATCGAGACCGGCGGCGGCCATCCGCTCGGTCGCGTCGGCATAGTCGCCGACGATCCGGTCGATGTCCCAGTCCTCGATGACCTTCGGGAAGGCGCGGTGCGCGGGTTCGCGCGACGGCCCGGCCCCCACCACCGGCAGCCAGTCGCCGGTGTCCCACCGCGTCCGCCGGCCGAGATGGGTGAGCTGGATCATCACCGCGCAGCCCTGCTCGTGGCAGTCGTCGGCCAGCCGGCGCATCCAGCCCACCACCTCGTCCTTCCAGGCGAGGACGTTGTTGAAGGCCGGGGGGCTGTCCCGCGACACGGTGGCCGACCCCGCCGTCATCGTCAGGGCGACCCCCGCCTTCGCGCGTTCGAGGTGATAGAGCCGGTAGCGGTCCTTCGGCATCCCGTCCTCGGGGTAGGCCGGCTCGTGGCTCGTCGTCATGATCCGGTTGCGCAGCGTCAGGTGCCTCAGCCGGTAGGGCTGGAGCAGCGGATCGGTGGTCACGGGACTGTCCTTCATTCTGCGGCGGATTCCGGGCCGGGGGCGGGATGGGCGACGTGGACGGCGGTGCCCCAGCCCCGGCAGCGCTCGGCCAGGGGCCCGGGCAGGGGCAGGTCGGTGAACATCGCGTCGAGATCGCCCAGCGAGGCCAGCCGCACCGGCGCCGGGCGGTCCATCTTCGAGGCGTCGGTCACGAGGAAGGCCCGCCGCGACTGGCGCACGATCGACTTCGACACCCGCACCTCGGCCATGTCGAAATCGAGGATCTCGCCGTCGCGGTCCATGGCCGAGCAGCCGATGATGCCGTAGTCGACCTTGAACTGCTCGATGAACTGGGTGGTCAGCTCGCCCACCAGCCCGCCGTCCGACCGCCGGAGGCCGCCGCCCGCGACCAGGATCTCGCAGGACGGGTTGGCGACCAGGATGTTGGCCACGTTCATGTTGTTCGTGACCACGGTGATGTTGCGGTGGTGCAGGAGCTCGCGCGCGACGGCCTCGGTCGTGGTGCCGAGGTTCAGGATCATCGACGAGTTGTCGGGGATCGCCCGCGCGCAGAGCCGCCCGATCGCCTGCTTCGCCGCGTCGTTCATCCGGCGGCGTTCCTCGTAGCCGATGTTGGACACGCCCGTGCGAAGGATCGCGCCGCCGTGCACCCGGTCGAGAAGGCCCGCGTCCGAGAGGTCGGTCAGGTCCTTGCGGATGGTCTGGAGCGTGACGTTGAACCGGCCGGCCAGATGGTCGACCGAGACGCGCCCCTCCGTCCGGGCGATGTCGAGGATCTCGGTCTGTCGGAAGCTCAGGGCCACGCGCGTCCACCCGGCGATGCACGCCCCGTTCTGCCATGGATCCACGGCCCGGTCACCGGGATTCTCCGGCCCCGGCCCCTCCGCGCCTCCGTCGCGGATCTTCGTTTCACGCCTGAATCGCGCAAAAGCGAAAACACTGTTTGACAGTCCGACGCCGCAGGTTCACGCTTCCGTGACGAGGGGGGCCATCGGTTTGGACGCGCAACGACCGGAGACGGACCTCGCCGACCTGTTCGTGATCGGCGGCGGCATCAACGGCTGCGGCATCGCGCGCGACGCGGCGGGGCGCGGGCTGTCGGTCGTGCTGGCCGAGCAGGGGGATCTGGCGCAGGCCACCTCCAGCGCCTCGACCAAGCTCTTCCACGGCGGGCTGCGGTATCTCGAGTACTTCGAGTTCCGCCTCGTGCGCGAGGCGCTGGAGGAGCGCGAGACGCTGCTCGTGGCGATGCCGCACATCTCGTGGCCGCTGCGCTTCGTGCTTCCCTGGCACCCCGAGATGCGGTTCGAGAGCGACACGCCCACCTCGCGGCTGCTGCGCGCGCTGCCCTGGCTGCGCGGCCGCCGCCCGGCCTGGCTGATCCGCGTGGGCCTCGCGATGTACGACCGGATGGGCGGGCGCCGCATCCTGCCCGGCGCGCGCACGATCGACCTCGAGGCGGATCCGGCCGGGGAGGCGCTGAACCCGAAGTTCCGCCGCGCCTGGGAATACAGCGACTGCTGGGTGGAGGACTCGCGGCTCGTGGTCCTCAACGCCCGCGACGCCGAGGCGCGGGGCGCGCGCATCCTCGTCGGCACCCGCGTCGTCTCGGCCGAGCGCACGGCCGGGGAGTGGCGCGTCGCGACCGAGGGGCCGGGGGGGCGGCAGGTCCACCGCGCCCGCGCGCTGGTCAACGCGGGCGGCCCCTGGGTGGAGGACGTGATCCGCAACACCCTGCGGATCAACAGCAGCGAGGGCGTGCGGCTCGTGCGCGGCAGCCACATCGTGACCCGCAGGCTCTTCGACCACGACCGCTGCTACTTCTTCCAGGGGACCGACGGGCGGATCATCTTCGCCATTCCCTACGAGCAGGACTTCACGCTGATCGGCACGACCGACCAGGACCACCGGGGCGCCCCCGGCGAGGCGGTCTGCACCCCCGCGGAGCGCGACTACCTCTGCGCCTTCGCGAGCCAGTACTTCCGGCGCCCCGTCACGCCCGACGACGTGGTCTGGACCTATTCCGGCGTCCGGCCGCTCTACAACGACGGGGCGAAGTCGGCGACGGCGGCGACGCGGGACTACGTGCTCAGCCTGGACGACCGCGGCGCGCCGCTCCTCAACGTGTTCGGCGGCAAGATCACCACCTACCGGCGGCTCGCGGAGGCGGCGATGGGCAGGCTCGCCCCGTTCTTCCCGGGCCTGCCGGGGCCCTGGACCGCGCGCGTGCCCCTGCCGGGGGGCGACTTCCCGCACGACGGCGCGGCGGACCTCACCCGGCGGCTGAAGGCCGACCATCCGTTCCTGACCGACTACTGGGCGGGCCGCCTGATCCGCGCCTACGGGACCGAGGCCTGGGCCGTCCTCGGCGGGGCGGCGGCCGCGTCCGACCTTGGCCGCGACTTCGGCGCGACCCTGACCGAGTCCGAGGTGCGCTGGCTCATGGGACGCGAATACGCCCGCCATGCCGCCGACGTGGTCTGGCGGCGCACCAAGCTCGGCCTGCGCCTGACGCCCGACGAGGTGGCGGCGCTCGAGGCGTTCATGACCGACGCGCAGGCGCGCGCGGCGGCGGAGTAGGGGGGGCGATGCTCGAGCTCGACGGCATCGCGCGCAGCGTGGAGGGGCGGGTCCACATCCACCCGACCGACCTCGTCCTGTCGCGCGGCACGATGAACGTGCTCCTCGGCCCGACGCTCTCGGGCAAGACCTCGCTGATGCGGCTGATGGCGGGGCTCGACGCGCCCACGGCGGGGCGCATCCTCTGGGACGGCGCGGACGTGACGGGGATGCGCGTGCAGGACCGGCGCGTGGCCATGGTCTACCAGCAGTTCATCAACTACCCCGCGCAGACGGTCTACGACAACATCGCCTCGCCGCTGCGGATCATGGGGGTGGCGCGGGCCGAGGTCGACGCCCGCGTGCGCGAGACGGCCGCGATGCTGAGGCTGACGCCGATGCTCGACCGCAGGCCGCTGGAGCTGTCGGGCGGCCAGCAGCAGCGCTGCGCGCTGGCCCGCGCGCTGGTCAAGGGCGCGGCGCTCGTGCTTCTGGACGAGCCGCTCGCCAACCTCGACTACAAGCTGCGCGAGGAGCTTCGGGTGGAGATCCCGCGCATCTTCGAGGCCTCGGGCGCGATCTTCGTCTACGCCACGACCGAGCCCGAGGAGGCGCTCCTGCTCGGCGGCAACACCGCGACCCTCTGGGAGGGGCGCGTGACGCAGTTCGGGCCGACTCCGCAGGTCTACCGCCGCCCGGCGGACGCGACGACCGCGCGGGTCTTCAGCGACCCGCCGATGAACTTCGTGCCCTGCCGGGTCGAGGGCGGGCGGCTGGTCCTCGCCGGCACCGCGACGGGCCACGCGGCGGGCGTCGCCGACGGCGACTACACCGCCGGGTTCCGCGCCAACCACCTGTCGCTGTCGCCCGGGGGCGGCGCGGTGGGCCTCTCCGCCGCCGTCGTGGTGACCGAGATCACCGGGGCGGAATCGTTCCTCCACCTCGACCACGCGGGGCACCGCTGGGTGGGCCACGTCCATGGCGTGCGGGATTTCGAGCCGGGCGCGGCCGTGACCGTCTGGCTCGACCCCGCGCATGTCTACCTCTTCGACGGCGGGGGCCGGCTCGCCGCCCCCGCCCCCTATGCGATGGCGGCCTGAATGGCGCGGATCACCCTCTCGCGGCTCGCGCACAGCTACCACGCCGATCCGAAGGCGGATGCCGACTTCGCCCTGAAGGAAATGGACCATACCTGGGAGGACGGCGGGGCCTACGCGCTGCTCGGCGCCTCGGGCTGCGGCAAGACCACGCTTCTCAACATCATCTCGGGGCTGGTGCGCCCCAGCCACGGGCGTGTGCTCTTCGGCGAGGCGGACGTGACCGACCAGCCCACCGCCGCGCGCAACATCGCGCAGGTGTTCCAGTTCCCGGTCGTCTACGACACGATGACGGTGCGCGACAACCTCGCCTTCCCGCTGCGCAACCGGGGGATGGGCGCAGCCCAGGTCAGGGCCCGCGTCGACCAGGTCGCGGCGATGATCGGCATGGCGGACCGGCTCGGCCGCAAGGCGCGGGGGCTGACGGCGGACGCCAAGCAGAAGATCAGCCTCGGCCGCGGGATGGTGCGCGAGGACGTGAACGCGATCCTCTTCGACGAGCCGCTGACGGTGATCGACCCGCAGATGAAGTGGGCGCTGCGCACCCAGCTCAAGGCGCTGCACCGCGAGTTCGGGCACACGATGATCTACGTCACCCACGACCAGACCGAGGCGCTGACCTTCGCCGACCGCGTGGTCGTGATGCACGACGGCCGCGTGGTGCAGACGGGCACGCCGCAGGACCTGTTCGAGACGCCGGCGCACACCTTCGTTGGCTACTTCATCGGCAGCCCCGGCATGAACCTCTTCGACGCGGCCGTGCAGGGCAACCGCGCCGTGGTGGGCGGGCATGCCGTGACGCTCGACGCGCACTACGCGCCGCCGCGCGGCCGCACGCAGATCGGCGTGCGCCCCGAATACGTGGCCGTCGCCGCGACCGGGGACCTGCCGCTGACGGTGACGCGGGTCGAGGACGTGGGCCGCCACCGCATCCTGCGCGCCGCGCTGGCGGGCGCGCCCCTGAACGCGATCCTGCCCGAGGGCGCGCCCGTCCCGGCCGAGCCGCGCGCGACCTTCCGGCCGGACCGGACGCTCGTCTATTCGGACGACTGGCGCGTCGAGGGAGGGGCCGCCTGATGGACAGGACCCCGAACAACCGCGCCTGGTTCCTCGTTCTGCCGATGCTGGCCCTCGTGCTGTTCTCGGCGGTGATCCCGCTGATGACGGTGGTCAACTACTCGGTGCAGGACACCTTCGGCGACAACGAGTTCTTCTGGGCGGGCCTCGCCTGGTTCGAGGAGACGATCGCCTCGGAGCGGATGCGCGAGGCGCTGTGGCGCAACGTCCTGTTCTCGGCGATCATCCTCGCGATCCAGATCCCGCTGGGGATCTTCGTCGCGCTCAACATGCCCAAGCGCGGGTTCTGGGCCAGCTTCTGCCTCGTGCTGATGGCGCTGCCGCTGCTCATCCCGTTCAACGTGGTGGGCACGATCTGGCAGATCTTCGGGCGGGTCGACATCGGCCTTCTGGGCCACGCGCTCGACGTGCTGGGCGTCGACTACAACTACGTGAGCGACCCGCTCGACGCCTGGATCACCATCGTCGCGATGGACGTCTGGCACTGGACCTCGCTCGTGGCGCTGCTGTGCTACGCGGGGCTGCAGTCCATCCCGCAGGCCTACTACCAGGCGGCGCGGATCGACCAGGCCGGGCGCTGGGCCGTGTTCCGCCACATCGAGCTGCCGAAGCTGAAGGGCGTGCTGCTGATCGCGGTGCTGCTGCGGTTCATGGACAGCTTCATGATCTACACCGAGCCCTTCGTCGTGACCGGCGGCGGCCCCGGCAACGCGACGACCTTCCTGTCGATCGACCTCGTGAAGATGGCGACGGGACAGTTCGACCTCGGCCCGGCGGCGGCCTTCAGCCTGATGTACTTCCTCGTCATCCTGCTCGTGTCCTGGGTCTTCTACACGGTGATGACCAACCTCGACCGCGAGGAGGAGCCGCGATGACCGACGCCGCGGCCCCCGCCCGCGCCCTGCCCGCCGCCCGCGCGGCCGCCCGCGCCGAGCGCTTCCCCTGGGGCCGTGTCGCGGTGATGACGCTGTACCTGCTGTTCCTTCTGGTGCCGATCTACTGGCTCGTGACCATGAGCCTCAAGACCAACCGGGAGATCACCTCGACCTTCACGCTGTTCCCGCGCGACCTCACCTTCGACAACTACCGGACGATCCTGACCGATCCGTCATGGTACATGGGCTACGTCAACTCGATCCTCTACGTCACGATGAACGTGGCCATCAGCCTCGCGGTGGCGCTGCCCGCGGCCTATGCCTTCAGCCGCTACCGCTTCATGGGCGACAAGCACCTGTTCTTCTGGCTGCTGTCGAACCGGATGGCGCCCCCGGCCGTCTTCGCGCTGCCGTTCTTCCAGCTCTATTCCTCGGTGGGGCTGTTCGACACCCACATCGCGGTGGCGCTGGCGCATACCCTGTTCAACGTGCCGCTCGCGGTGTGGATCCTGGAGGGCTTCATGCGCGGCGTGCCGAAGGAGATCGACGAGACGGCCTACGTCGACGGCTACGGCTTCCCGCGGTTCTTCGTGACGATCTTCATGCCGCTGATCGCGAGCGGGATCGGGGTCGCGGCGTTCTTCACCTTCATGTTCTCCTGGGTCGAGCTCCTGCTCAGCCGCACACTGACGAGCGTGAACGCGAAGCCCATCGCCGCCACCATGACCCGCACCGTCAGCGCAAGCGGGATGGACTGGGGCGTGCTGGCCGCCGCGGGGGTCCTGACGATCATCCCCGGCGCCCTGGTCATCTGGTTCGTGCGCAACTACATCGCCAAGGGCTTCGCCCTGGGGCGGGTGTGATGAGCCGCAGCCCTGCCCCCCCGCCCCATCCCTCCCCCGCGAGGGGGAAGGGACGAGCCTGCCGGGGCGCCGCGCCCTGCGCCGGGCCCGCCCGCCGTTCGGTGTGCCCCCCTCCCCCCCCGTGGGGGAGGGAGGGGGCGGGGGGGCCGCGCCACGAGCCTGACGGAGCCTGCGCATGACCCGCCCGATCGCTCCTCCGTGGATCATCGCGGTCGCGGCCGTGATCCTTGCGATCCTCGCCGCCCTCGTCTGGGCCGCGCCCCGCACCGACGAGGGGGGCGTCGACTTCACCGCGCCGATGATCCCCGGCGGCTGGATGGCCTGGACGCTGGCCACGGCGATCTTCTTCTGGGTGATCGGCTCGCTTCTCGTGACCTTCACCATCCTCGGGATCAACCGCCCCGAGACGCCGCGCGTGGGGATCCTGCGGATCGAGACGACGCGCGGCGACCGGCTCTTCATCTCGCTTCTGGGCTCGGCGTTCCTCTGCATCGCCTGGCTCGCCGTCCTCGGCCCGCCCCTCTGGGGCGCGCTGATCCTGTGCCTCGTCTATGCGGCGGCGGTCTTCCGCCTCGTGTAGCGGCGCACCCGCGACCGAACGACAGAACCTGGGAGGGTAGACATGAGACTGCGATACGCGACGACCGCCATGGCGCTTGCGCTGATGGCCGGGGGGGCCCCCGCCTGGGCCGACATCGAGGCGGCCCGCGCCTTCCTCGACGCCGAGATCGGCGACCAGTCGACGCTGACCCGCGAAGAGCAGGAAGCGGAGATGCAGTGGTTCATCGACGCGGCCGCGCCCTACCGCGGGATGGAGATCAAGGTGGTCTCCGAGACGATCACCACCCACGAGTACGAAAGCCAGGTCCTCGCCCCCGCCTTCACCGCGATCACCGGCATCCAGGTCACGCACGACCTGATCGGCGAGGGCGACGTGGTCGAGCGGCTGCAGACGCAGATGCAGTCGGGCGAGAACATCTACGACGCCTACGTCAACGACAGCGACCTGATCGGCACGCACTGGCGCTACCAGCAGGCGCGGAACCTGACCGACTGGATGGCCGGCGAGGGGGCCGCGGTCACGAACCCGAACCTCGACCTCGAGGACTTCATCGGGCTCCAGTTCACCACCGGCCCGGACGGCAAGCTCTACCAGCTTCCCGACCAGCAGTTCGCCAACCTCTACTGGTTCCGCTACGACTGGTTCACCGACCCGAAGACGATGGAGGACTTCCGCGCCGCCTACGGCTACGAGCTGGGCGTGCCGCGCAACTGGTCGGCCTACGAGGACATCGCCGAGTTCTTCACCGGGCGCGACATGTCCTACGCGGGCGGTCCCGCGACCGGCGTCTACGGCAACATGGACTACGGCAAGAAGGACCCCTCGCTCGGCTGGCGCTACACCGATGCCTGGATGTCGATGGCCGGGATGGGCGACGTGGGCGAGCCGAACGGCCTGCCGGTCGACGAATGGGGCATCCGCGTCAACGAGAACAGCCAGCCGGTCGGCAGCTGCACCGCGCGCGGGGGGGCCACGAACGACGCGGCTGCGGTCTACGCCGTGACCAAGGCGATCGAGTGGCTCCAGAAGTACACCCCCCCGGAAGCCCAGGGCATGACCTTCGGCGAGGCGGGCCCGGTGCCGGCGCAGGGCAACATCGCCCAGCAGATGTTCTGGTACACCGCCTTCACCGCCGACATGGTGAAGCCCGGCCTGCCCGTGATGAACGAGGACGGCACGCCCAAGTGGCGCATGGCCCCCTCGCCCCACGGCGTCTACTGGCAGGAGGGGATGAAGGTCGGCTACCAGGACGCGGGCTCGTGGACGCTGATGAAGTCCACCCCGGTCGACCGCGCGCAGGCGGCCTGGCTCTACGCCCAGTTCGTGACGTCGAAGACCGTCGACGTGAAGAAGAGCCACGTCGGGCTCACCTTCATCCGCGAGTCGACGATCCAGCACGAGAGCTTCACCGAGCGCGCGCCGCAGCTCGGCGGGCTCGTGGAGTTCTACCGCAGCCCCGCACGGGTCCAGTGGTCGCCCACCGGCACCAACGTGCCGGACTACCCGCGCCTCGCGCAGCTCTGGTGGCAGAACATCGGCGACGCCATGTCGGGCGACAAGACCCCGCAGGAGGCTCTCGACGCCCTCTGCGAGGCGCAGGAGGCGGTGATGGCGCGGCTGGAGCGGTCGGGCGCGCAGGGCGACCTCGGCCCCGTCCTCAACGAGCCGCAGGATCCGCAGGTCTGGCTCGACGAGCCCGGATCGCCGGTGGCCAAGCTCGAGAACGAGGACGAGACGCCCGAGACGGTTAGCTACGACGAGCTGATCAAGTCCTGGCAGCAGTGACGTGACGGATCGGGGCGGGGAGGACCCCGCCCCCTTCTTCCGTTTCCAAGCATCCCCGCCGGAGGCATCCGCAGCCGGGGCGGGTGCCTCCGGCGGGGATGTTTCGGAACGGAAGAACGCGGCAAGGCATCCCCATGACCCATATCCTCGCCCTCGACCAGGGGACCACGTCCTCGCGCGCGATCGTCTTCGACGCGGGCTTCCGCGTCCTCGCCGTGGCGCAGGCGGAGTTCCCGCAGATCTACCCCCGGCCCGGCTGGGTGGAGCACGACCCGACCGAGATCTGGGCCACCGTCACGGGCACCGCGCGCGCGGCCATCGAGAAGGCGGGGCTGACCGCGGCCGACATCGCCTGCATCGGCATCACCAACCAGCGCGAGACGACGCTCGTGTGGGACCGGGCGACGGGAGAGCCGATCCACAACGCGATCGTCTGGCAGGACCGTCGCACGGCCGACACCTGCGACGCGATGCGCGCGGGCGGGATGGAGGCGGAGGTCACCGCGAAGACGGGCCTGCTGCTCGACCCCTACTTCAGCGCGACCAAGGTGAAGTGGCTGCTCGACCACGTGGAGGGCGCGCGGGCGCGGGCCGAACGGGGCGATCTGTGCTTCGGCACCGTGGACAGCTTCCTGATCTGGAAACTGACCGGCGGCGCGGTCCACGCGACCGATGCGACCAACGCCGCGCGGACGATGCTCTACGACATCGGCGCCGGGCGGTGGGACGCGGGCCTCTGCGAGGCGCTGGGCGTGCCCATGGCGATGCTTCCGCAGGTGCGCGACTGCGCGGCGGACTACGGGACCGCGCGGCCCGACCTCTTCGGCCGCCCGATCCCCATCACCGGCGTCGCGGGCGACCAGCAGGCGGCGACGGTGGGGCAGGCCTGCTTTTCGCCCGGCATGATGAAGTCGACCTACGGCACGGGCTGCTTTGCGCTGCTGAACACGGGGGCGGAGCGGGTGGCCAGCACGAACCGCCTGCTCACCACCATCGCCTACCAGCTTCGGGGCCGCCCCACCTACGCGCTGGAGGGCTCGATCTTCATCGCGGGCGCGGTCGTCCAGTGGCTGCGCGACGGGCTGAAGATGATCCGCGCGGCGTCGGAGACGCAAGCCCTGGCCGAGGCCGCCGACCCCGCGCAGGGCGTGGTGCTGGTGCCCGCCTTCACGGGGCTCGGCGCGCCCTACTGGCGGCCCGACTGCCGGGGGGCGATCTACGGCCTCTCGCGCAACTCCGGCCCCGCCGAGCTGGCGCGGGCGGCCCTCGAGTCGGTCGGCTACCAGACCCGCGACCTCCTGGAGGCGATGCGCGCCGACTGGCCCGGCGCCGCGCAGGGGGTGCTGCGGGTCGACGGCGGGATGGCCCGCAGCGACTGGGCGATGCAGTTCCTGTCCGACATCCTCGCCGCCCCGGTCGACCGCCCGCGCGTGACCGAGACGACCGCGCTCGGGGCCGCGTTCCTCGCGGGGATGCAGGCGGGCCTTTGCGGGGGACCCGAGGACTTCGCGCGGACCTGGGCCCTGGAGCGTCGGTTCGAGCCGGCGATGGACGAGGCCGACCGCGCCGCGCGCTACGCCCGCTGGGGGCGCGCGGTGCGGGCGACGATGACCGTATGACGCCCTCCGGCACCGGGGGCGGCGGGATGGCCTTCGGGATCGAGCTGCCCGCGCGCATCCTGTTCGGGCGGGGCGAGGCCGCGAAGGCCCCCACGCTGATCGCGGCCTGGGGCGCGCGCGGCATCGTCGTGCACGGGGCCTCGGCCGCACGGGCCGCGCCGCTGGTCGACGGCCTTTGCGCTCTGGGGGTCGAGGTGCTGCCCTGGACCACTCCGAAGGAGCCGACGCTGGCGATGCTGGAGGCGGCGCTGGATGCCGCGCGCCCCTTCCGGCCCGACTGGGTGGCCGCGATCGGCGGCGGGGCCGCGATGGACATGGGCAAGGCGCTCGCGGCGCTGATCCCGCAGCCGACCCCGCCCCTGCCGCATCTCGAGGGCGGCGCGGCCCCCGCCCTGCCCCTCGGCGCGCCGCCCCTGCCCTTCGCGGCGATCCCCACCACGGCCGGCACCGGATCCGAGGCCACGCGGAACGCGGTGATCGGCCTGGACTCCGGCGGCGGGCGCAAGGTCAGCCTGCGCGACGCGCGGATGCTCGCGCGGCTCGCGATCGTCGATCCCGCGCTGACCGACCGCTGCCCGCGCGGGGTCACGCTCGCCTCGGGCCTCGACGCCGTCACGCAGCTGGTGGAGGCGTTCGTGTCCCGCCGCGCCACCCCCTTCACCGACGCGCTGGCGCGGGAGGCGATCGGCCCCGCCATGGCGGCGCTGGTGCGCCTGATGGAGGAGGACGACGCGGCGGCCCGCGACCGGCTTTCCTGGGGAAGCCTCTGCGGCGGGATCGCCCTTGCGAACGCGGGGCTGGGGGCCGTCCACGGCCTTGCGGGCGTCATCGGCGGGCGGACGGGGGCGGCGCACGGGGCGATCTGCGGCGCGCTTCTGGGGCCGGTGCTGGCGATGAACCGGCGGCTCGCGGCGGGGGCGGCGGCCGGGCGGCTCGACGAGGCGATGGGGCGGCTGGCCCCCGCGCTGGGCTGCGCCGGGCCGGACGTTCCGGCCGCGCTGGCGGCCTGGACGCGACGCACGGGCCTGCCGGGGCTGGCGGCGCAGGGCCTCGATCCGGCGGACCATGCGGGCGTGGCCGAGGCGGGACTGGGCGCATCGTCGATGAAGGGGAACCCCGTCGCGGTGACGGCGCCCGACCTGGTCCGCGCCATGGCCGAGGCGGGCTAGGCCAGCAGCGCCCGCGCGGTCGCCTCGTCGGTGACCAGCGTGTCGACCGAGCCCCGCGCGAGCATGGCGCGGATGACCGGCACCTTGTGCGCCCCGCCCGCCGCGAGGATGACGTTCGGGATCGCGCGCAGGTCGTCCAGCGCGATGCCGATCACACGGTCGTTGATCGGATGGTCGATGGGCCGCCCCCCGGCGTCGATCACCCAGCCCAGGATGTCGCCCACGCCTCCGGCCGCGACCAGCGCCTCGATCGTCATCCCTGAGGGCAGCCCGTCGCGCATCAGCAGCGACCGGGGCGACAGGTCCCCCGCCGCCATCGCCATCGCGTCGACCGACCGCAGCTTGGCCAGCACGTCGCGGAACACGTCCTGCTCGAGGATCGCGTCGCGCGAGGCCTGCGACCCCGCGTAGAGGGGCGCCGTGAAGTAGCTGTGCTGCGCGCCCATCAGGTCGGCGAGCCGCGTCGTGATCTCGAAGCTGTTGAGGTCGGACCCGCGCGTCAGCCCGCCCATCACGCTGATCACCTCCAGGTCGGGCCGCGACAGGGCCGCGACATGGCGCGTCGCGATGTTGAGCGTGCCGCCCCAGGACATGCCGAACAGGCGCACCCGCGTGTCGGCCAGCACCTCGGACAGCACGTGCCCCAAGGCCGACCCCACCATCGCCTGCACGTCGCGCGGGTCGTCGGGGGCGGGTGCGACATGGGCCCCGGTCACGCCGAAGCGGCCCAGCAGCGCGGCCTCGAGGTCCGCGCAGGCGGCGTAGGCGGTGGCGAAGGTGATCCGCACGAGCCCCCGCCGGTGCGCCTCGGCCAGCGCCTTGTTGACGCGCAGCCGCGTGGCGCCCAGCTTCCCCGCGACCTTCTCCTGCGTCAGCCCCTCGACGTAGGTGGCCCAGGCGACGCGGGCAAGGAAGCGTTCCTCGGCGTCGACCTGGGGCAGCTTGGGCGCGCGCGCCATCGTGGCTCCTCGTTACTTGACGGCCCCCATCGTCAGGCCGCGCACGAGGTGCCGCGAGGCGAGCAGGGCGAAGATCAGGACCGGTATCACGATCAGGGTCGATGTCGCCATGATCTTCCCGAACGGCACGTCGTAGCCTTCCATGAAGGTCACCGCCATCGCGGGCGCGGTTTTGGCCCGGTTCGGGGCGAGGATGTAGGCGAAGAGAAGCTCGTTCCACGCGAAGATGAACGACAGGATCGCCGAGACCGCGACCCCCGGCATCGCGAGCGGCAGCGCGATCGACCGGAAGATCCGCCACTGCGAGGCCCCCTCGAGCAGCGCGGCCTCGTCGAGCTCGCGCGGGACGCTGCGGAACTGGTCGGTGCAGATCCAGATCACGATCGGCAGGCAGAAGGTCAGGTACATCAGGATCAGCGCCAGATGGGTGTCGCGCAGCCCCACCTCGCGGCTGATGAGGAACACCGGGAACGCGAGCACCACCGGGCTCACGAACCGGTTGGTGATGAACCAGAACCAGAGGTCGCGCTTTCCCCGGAACTCGAACCGCGCCAGCGCATAGGCCGCGGGGCAGCCCAGCGCCACCGCGAGCGCGGTGGTGAAGACCGCGACGATCAGCGAGTTGACGAGCGCGACCCCCACCCGGTCCTCGAACAGCACCTCGGCGTAGTTCGCGAGCGTCGGCGTGAACCACCAGACCGGCGGGTCGGCGAGCGCCACCACCTGCGTCTTCAGGCTCGTGGTGACCATCCAGTAGAAGGGGAACACGCAGAAGAGGGCGATGGCGGCCAGAAGCAGCCCCTCGCCCCAGCGCGAGCGGCCGGGAGCCATGTCGGTCGCGGCCATCTCAGACCTCGCGGTAGAAGACGCGGATGTAGAGCCGCGCGAGCAGGATCGTCAGCGCGAGCATCAGGATCGACTGCGCCGCGGCCAGCCCGATGTCGAACTGGCGGTTCCCCGTCCGCTCGATCAGGATGGCGATGAACTCGGTGGCCGACCCCGGCCCGCCGCGCGTCATGGTGAAGGGCATGTCGAACAGCTTCAGCGTGTCCGCCGTGCGCAGGATCAGGATCGCGACGAGGCTGGGCACCAGGTAGGGCAGCTGCACGTGCCGCAGGATCGCGCGGTCGGACTTCGTCTCGAGCCTGGCCGCCTCCTCGATCTCGGGCGGCACGGTGGACAGCCCCGCGAGCAGGATCAGCGCGACGAAGGGCGTCCACTGCCAGATGTCCCACAGGACGACCGCGACGAAGGCGTTGGTCGGGTCGCCGATGAAGTTGATCGCGTCGATCCCGATCCAGCCCAGCATCTGGTTCACGACCCCGTACTTCTGGTTGAGCATGACCTGCGCCAGCAGCCCCACCACCGCGTAGGTCGTGGCCATCGGCAGCACGAGGCTCAGCCGCGTCAGCGCCTTGAACGCGGAGAGGCCGGGGCGGTGCAGCGTCAGCGCGATCAGCAGGCCCAGCGCCACCTGCACCGGCACCGCGATCCCGAACAGCAGCGCCGTGCGCCCCAACGCGGCCCAGAACGACGCGTCGGTCAGCACCGCCGCATAGTTGTCGAGACCGACGAAGCGCTGCTGCGCGAGCCGGGTCAGGTTGAAGTCGTGCAGGCTCTTCCACGCGGCATAGAGCAGGGGCACGATGCCCACGGCCAGAAGCGCCGCGACCGCGGGGCCGAGGAAGGCGAGGAGGGTCAGGCGGCTGACGCGGGTCTGCACCGGGGACTCCGTGCGGCGGGGGCGCCCCGGCGGGAGGCCGGGGCGAAGGGTCGGGCGGTCACTGCGCGAGGGGCTTGCGGCCGTCGTAGTAGCCGGCCTCCTCCAGCACGGCCTCCATCCGCTCGCCGATGGCGCGCGCGCCCTCCTCGACGGTGACCTCGCCCAGCATCATGCGGGTGCCGTATTCCTGCACGATCTCGGTGATGGTCGGCCATTCGGCGAAGCGCGGGCGGAACTCCGGCACGCCCTCCTGCCACGACTCGACCAGCGCCGGGATGAAGGTGAAGCGCTCGGCGAGCGCGGGGTCGGCGTAGGCCGACTGCCGCGCGGGCACGCCGCCCAGCTCGAGGTAACGGCCCGCGTTGGCCTTGGACGTGACCCACTGGATGAAGAGCCAGGCCGCCGCCTGCTCCGCCTCGTCGGCCTGGCTCGCCACGGCGAGGCTGAAGCCCCCCAGCGCGGGCTTCCGGCCCGCCGGCCCCTCCGGCTCGGGTGCCACGCCAAGGCAGTCGACGATGGTCGAGGTCTCGGGGTCCTTCAGGGTCGAGTAGAAGGCCGACCATTCGGTGATGAAGGCCACGTCCCCCTGCGCCAGCGCGTTCACGACCTCCGCATGGTCGTAGGCCACGATCCCCTCCGGCATGAACGCCATCAGGTCCTGCCGGAACTGCAGGCCCGCCTGGCTCTCGGGGCTGTTGAGGTTCGACCGGAACTCGGCGTTCAGGAACGAGCCGCCGAAGGGCCAGAGGAACCGCGCGAAGCTGTCCGCGCTCTGCGTCTCGTTGCGCTTCGACTGCAGCGCGAAGGCGTATCGCCCGTCCTTCGTCAGCGCGGGTCCGTAGGTGTCCATCACCTCCTGCCAGGTCGCGGGCGGCTCGGTGAAGCCCGCCTCCTCCAGCATGCAGCGGTTGTAGAACAGAAGCCCCGAGTAGTTGTCGAAGGGCAGCCCGTAGGTCACGCCGTTCCACGAGCCGAAGGCGTCGACGACCAGCGGGAAGAAGTCCGCCATGTCGAGGTCCGGGTCGGCCAGCGCGGGGTCCGACGTGAAGGTCTCGATCGGCACGATCCACCCGTTCTCGGCGAAGTTGCCGATCCAGACGAGATCGATCAGCGCGATGTCCAGATCGCCTCCCGCCACGAAGTCGCGCACCTGCTCGCCCAGCGCGTTCTCGTAGGGCACCGTGGTGTAGTTGACCGTGATGCCGGTCGCCGCCTCGAACTCGGGCAGCATCTCGATCGCGGCGGCATAGCCCGGCCGGTCGAGGAACAGCACCTCGATCTCGGTCCCCGCGTAGGGGGCCGCGGCCTCCTCGAGCGTCCAGGCGGCGGCCGGTCCGGCGGTCAGCGCGGACGCGGCGGCCAGGGCCAGCACGCTGGCCTGCGTCGTCGTCTTCATCGTCGTCCTCCCACAGAGATGTCGTGCCAGGCGGTTGACTTGCATTTGTATCGCCCATCATAAGAATGTAAAACCGGCTCGGCGAGTCAATCGCTATCTGGGGGCGAGGGGTGGCATGGCGGACGTGGCCCTCAGCGGGGTCGAGAAGCACTACGGCGCGCGGCAGGCGCTGTTCGGGATCGACCTCGCCGTCGGCGACGGCGAGTTCTGCGTGTTCGTCGGCCCCTCGGGCTGCGGGAAGTCGACGCTGCTGCGCGCGATCGCGGGGCTGGAGCCGATCAGCGCGGGGTCGGTCGCCATCGGCGGGCGCGACGTGACGCGGCTGGCCCCGTCGGACCGCGACGTGGCGATGGTGTTCCAGTCCTACGCGCTCTACCCGCACATGACGGTGCGCGAGAACATGGATTTCGGGATGCGGATCAACAGCGTCCCCGCGGCCGACCGCCAGCGCCGGATCGCCGAGGCCGCGCGCATCCTGCAGCTCGGCGACCACCTCGACCGCAAGCCCGGGCAGCTGTCGGGCGGCCAGCGCCAGCGCGTCGCCATCGGCCGCGCCATCGTGAGGGAGCCGAAGGTGTTCCTGTTCGACGAGCCGCTGTCGAACCTCGACGCCAAGCTCCGCGTCCAGATGCGGGTGGAGCTCGAGGCGCTGCACAGCCAGCTGCGCGCCACCATGATCTACGTCACCCACGACCAGGTGGAGGCGATGACGATGGCCGACCGCATCGTCGTGCTGAACAAGGGCCGCATCGAGCAGGTCGGCACCCCGATGGACCTCTACCGCCATCCCCGCAGCCTGTTCGTGGCGGGCTTCATCGGCGCGCCGGCGATGAACCTGCTCGCGCTCGACGCGGCCGGGGCGGCGGCGGTCGAGGGACGCGCGCTGGGCCGCGACGTGCCCGCAGGGGCGGTGCGCCTGGGCATCCGGCCCGAGCATGCGCGGATCGCGGCGGCGGGGGCCGGGAACCTGTCCGCCACGGTGACGCTGCGCGAGACGCTGGGGGGCGACGCCTACCTCTACCTGCGGACGCAGGGCGGCCAGCCGATGGTGGTCCGCGTCGACGGCGACTCGACGCTGTCCCCCGGCGAGCCGGTCGGGGTGGAGCTGCCGCCCGCGCGCTGCCACCTGTTCGACGCGGCCGGCCTCGCGATCCCCGCATGAGCGGCACCGACGCCCTCGTCGCGCGCGCCGTCGCAGCCTCCCCCACGGTGGCGGCCGTCGAGGTCGGGCGCGGCGCGCTGGGGCGGATCGGTGCGCTGGTCCGCGGGCACTTCGGCCCCGGTCCCTGCCTGATCGTCTCCGACGGCAACACCGACGCGGCCGCCGGGCAGGCGGCCCGCGCCGCGCTGGAGCGTGCGGGGATCGCCTGCGCGGCGCATGTCCTGCCCGCGCGGCCCCGGCCGAAGCCGACCGTGGCGCTGGCCGGGGACCTGCGCGCGGTGCTCGCACGGTCCGGTGCGGTGCCGGTCGCGGTCGGCTCGGGCGTGCTCAACGACGTGGTGAAGCACGCGGCGCATGCGCTGGGCCGCCCCTACCTGATCGTGGCCACCGCCGCCTCGATGGACGGCTACACCAGCGCGGGCGCGCCGCTGTCGGACCGGGGCTTCAAGATGACGATCCAGTGCGCGCCGCCGCGCGTCGTGGTGGCCGACCTCGACGTGATCGGCGCGGCCCCGCCCGCGATGAACGGGTGGGGCTACGGCGACCTCGCGGGCAAGATGCCGGCAGGGGGCGACTGGCTGGTCGCCGACGCGCTGGGGGTGGAGCCGCTCGACGCCGTGGCCTGGCCCATGGTGCAGGACAACCTTCGGGACTGGCTCGCGCGCCCCGAGGCCGTGGCGGCGGGCGAGCCCCGTGCCATCGCCGACCTGTTCGCGGGCCTGACGCTCGGCGGCCTCGCGATGGAGGCGCACGGCTCGTCGCGCCCCGCCTCCGGCGCGGAGCACCAGATCGCCCATCTGTGGGAGATGGAGGACCTGGCCGCGGACGGCGAGCGGGTCGCCCACGGGGCCTGCGTCGCGGTGGGCACGGTCGCGAGCCTGCGGCTCTACGACTGGCTTCTGGCTCAGGACCTCGGCGCGCTGGACGCGGCGGCGATCCTCGGCCGCGCGCCCGGCATGGCGGCGAAGGAGGCGGCGATCGTCGCGGCCTTCGGCGAGGGCGAGCTCGCCCGCCGCGCCACGCAGGAATCCCGCGCGAAGCACGCGGACCCCGCGACCCACGCCGCCCGGCTCGAGCGGCTGGCGCGGGCCTGGCCCGGCCTGCGCGACCGGCTGGCCGCGCATCTGTGGCGGGCGGGGCGAATGGCCGATCACCTTTCGCGCGCGGGCTGCCCGCACGAGGCCGCGCAGATCGGCGTGGACGCTGCACGGCTGGCCGGCTCGATCCGCCGCGCGCGGTTCCTGCGCAGCCGCTATACCGTTCTCGACCTGCTGGACGAGACGGGGCTTCTGGATCAGGCGGTCGCCGCGACCGTGCCGCAAGGGGGGTGACAACATGGGCTGGACCGACCGTTTTTCGCTTCAAGGCCGCAAGGCGCTGGTCACGGGCGCCTCGAAGGGCATCGGCGCGGAAATCTGCGCCGTCTTCGCGGAAGCGGGGGCCGACATCGTGGCGGTCGCGCGCGACGAGGGCGGGCTGGCCGAGGTGGCGGAGGTGGTGCGCGGCCACGGGCGGCGCTGCCTGACGATCGAGGCGGAGCTGGCCTCGGCCGACGGACCCGTGCAGGCCGCGCGGCAGGCGCTGGCCGAATGGGGCACCATCGACATCCTCGTGAACAACGCGGCCATCGCGCTGATCCGCCCCGCGCTGGAGCTTTCGCCGGACGACTGGGACCGCACGATGGCCGTCAACGCCCGCGCGCCCTTCCTGCTGGCGCAGGCGCTGGCGCCCGGGATGATCGCCCAAGCGTGGGGCAAGATCGTCAACATCTCCAGCCAGACGGGGGTGATCGCGATCGACGACCACGCGGCCTATGCGGCGTCGAAGGCCGCGCTCAACGGGCTCACGATCTCGCTCTGCGCGGAATGGGCGCGCCACAACGTGCAGGTCAACGCGATCTGCCCCACGGTGATCCTGACGCCGATGGGCACGAAGGTCTGGGGCGATCCGGCGAAGGGACGGCCGATGCTGGAGAGGACCCCCGCGCGCCGCTTCGGCGAGACGGTGGAGGTGGCGGACATGGCGCTTTATCTGGCCAGCCCCGCCTCGGGGCTGGTCAACGGCGCGGTGATGATGATCGAGGGCGGGTATTCGGTTGTATGACGCGCTGACGGACGCCGAGGCCGCCTTCCTCCGTTACGAGGACGTCCGCCACCGCCTGCCCCGGGCGCGGTTTGCCGCGGAACCCGTGCGGGCCGGAACGCTGGCCGAGGTGGCCCACCGCTACGACGCCTTCATCCTCGACGCCTTCGGGGTGCTGAACGTGGGCGAGACGCCGATCCCCGACGCGATCGGGCGCATGGCGGACCTGCGGGCCATGGGCAAGCGGCTGGTGGTGCTGACCAACGCCGCCTCCTATACGCGGGCCGAGGCGGTCGCGAAATACGCGCGGCTCGGGTTCGACTTCGGGCCGGACGAGGTCGTCAGCAGCCGCGACGTGGCGGTGGCGCGGCTGCCCGCGCTTTCCGGCACCTGGGGCGCCTTCGCCGCGGCGGGCGACACCTTCGGCGACATCGCGGCGGATGTGGGCCACGCCATCGACGAGCCTTCGCTGTTCGACGCGGCGGGCGGGTTCCTGTTCCTGTCCTCGGCCCGCTGGACGCCCGGGTTGCAGGAGCGGCTGGTCGCGGCGCTCGCCGCCCGCCCGCGCCCGCTGGTCGTGGCCAACCCGGACCTCGTGGCCCCGCGCGAGGACGGGCTGACGCTGGAGCCGGGGCTTTACGCCCACGACGCGCTCGACCGGACGGGCTGCGCCGCGGCCTGGTTCGGCAAGCCCTTCGGCGACGGCTTCCGGGACGCGCTGGCGCGGCTGGAGGGGATCCGGCCGTCGCGCGTGGCGATGGTGGGCGACACGCTCCACACCGACGTGCTGGGGGGGGCGGCGGCGGGGATCGGCACGGTGCTGGTGGCGCGCCACGGCCTCTTCGCGGGGCGCGACGTCGCGGGCTACGTCGCCCGGTCGGGCATCGTGCCCGACGTGATCGTCGAGACGACCTGACCGGCTGACAGCCGCCCCGCGCCCCGCTAGGCTGGCGCGATGACGCGCGCGATCGACCTCAACGCCGACCTGGGCGAGGGCATGGCCGACGACGCGGCCCTTCTGGCCGTCGTCACCAGCGCCAGCGTCGCCTGCGGGGGCCACGCCGGGGATGCCGCGACCATGGCCGCGACGCTGGCGCGGGCGCGGGCGGCGGGCGTCGCCTGCGGGGCGCATCCGGGCTATGCGGACCGTGAGGGCTTCGGCCGCCGGGTGGTCCCCATGGAGGCGCAGGCGATCGCGCGGATGGTGGCGGCGCAGGTCGCGGCGCTGGTGGAGGCGGCGGCCGGGGCGGGGGTGCCGATCCGCCACGTCAAGGCGCACGGCGCGCTTGCGAACCTCGCGGCCGACGACGAGGCCGTGGCCGACGCGGTGGCGCGGGGCGCGGCGGCGGTGTCGCGTGACCTGATCCTGCTCTGCATCGCCGGCACCGCGCAGGAAGGCGCGGCGGCGCGGGCGGGCCTCGCGGTCGCGCGCGAGGTCTTCGCCGACCGCGGCTACACGCCCCGGGGCCGGCTCGTGCCGCGCGGGCGGCCGGGGGCGATGATCGCGGGCGCGGACGAGGCCGCGGCGCGGATGCTCGGGTTCCTCGACACCGGCCTCATGCCGACGGTCGGCGGCCCGCCGGTGCGGCTCGCGGCCGACTCGATCTGCGTCCACGGCGACGGGCCGGGGGCGCTGGCGATGGCGCGGGCCCTGCGCGCCGCGCTGGAGGGGGCCGGGGTCCGGCTCGCCCCGTTCGCGTGACGGGGCCGGTCGTCCGCGCCGCGGGGGATCGCGCGGTCCTCGCGGATTTCGGCGACGGCGCGGCGGCCCGGGTCCGCGGGCTCGACCGGGCGCTGGCCGCGAGGCCCTTTCCGGGCTTCGTGGAGGCGGTGCCCGGCGAGGTCAGCCTGATGGTCGTCTTCGACCCCCTGGCGACCGATCACGCCGGCGCCGAGGCGGCGCTGCGCGCCCTGCTTGCCGTGCCCGCCCCGCCCGACCCCGCCCCCCGCCTGCACGAGGTCGCGGTCCGCTATGACGGCCCCGACCTTCCCGCGCTGGCCGAGGCTGCGGGGCTGACGGTCGAGGGCGCGATCACCGCGCATCTGGCCGGGCACTACCGCGTCGCGATGTACGGCTTCGCGCCCGGCACGGCCTACCTGTCGGGCCTGCTCCCTGCGCTGCGCCAACCGCGCCGGCCCGCCGCGCGCCGGAGGGTGCCCGCCGGCAGCGTGATCGTCGCGGGTGCGCAGTGCATCGTGCTGCCGCTGACCATGCCGACGGGCTGGCACGTCATCGGCACCTCGACCCTGCGGGTGCTGACGGACGACCCGGCGCGGCCCGTGCTGTTCGATCCGGGCGACCGGGTGCGGTTCCGGCGGACCCGGGATCCATGACCGGGGCGATCCTGTCGGTCGCGGCGGCCGGGCCGCAGGTGACGGTGCAGGACGGGGGCCGGCCGGGCCTGATGCGCTACGGCGTGCCCGCCTCGGGCCCGATGGACCGGCTCGCCTTCGCGGCCGCCCAGGCGGCGGTGGGGAACCCGCCGGGCGGCCCCGCGATCGAGATCTCGCGCGGGGGCCTCACGCTCGACTGCGCGGCGGGGGCGCTGACGGTCGCCGTCGCGGGCGGCGGCTTCGTGGTCGAGGCGGGGGACCGCCGGCTCGGCTCGTGGGCGGTCTTCGGGCTGGAGGCGGGCGAGCGGCTGGCGATCCGGCCCGGCCCCTGGGGATCATGGGCCTACCTCGCCGTCGCGGGAACGCTCCGCACGCCGCGATGGCTCGGCAGTGCCGCGACCCACGGGCCGTCGGGCCTGGGCGGCGGGGCGATCGCGGCGGGCGACACCCTGCGCGTCGGCGGCGCCGCGCGGCGCCCGGAGCGGCACGGCCCCGTCCCCTGCCCCGTCGCCGCGCGGCCGCGCCGCCTGCTGCGCGTCGTCACCGGCCCGCAGGACCGCTTCTTCGCCCCCGGGACGCTGGACCTGTTCCTCGACGCCGCCTTCGCGCTGACCGACGCGGGCGACCGGATGGGCCTTCGCCTCGCCGGCCCGCCGCTGGCGCCCGCAGGCCCGCTCGACATGGCGTCGGAGCCGGTCGCGCGCGGGTCGGTGCAGGTCGCCGGCGACGGCGTGGCGACGGTGCTGATGGCCGACCACCAGACGACCGGCGGCTATCCCCGCATCGCCACCGTGATCGACCCGGACCTCGACGGCCTCGCGCAGCTCCGCCCGCGCGACCGGGTGGCGTTCCGGGCCGTAACGCCCGCGGCGGCGGTGGCCGTCGCGCGGCGGCAGGCGGCGCGGCGCGGCGCCTGGCTCGGCACCCTGGCCCTCAGGCGGGGGCGATGAGGTCCCAGGCCATGCGCGCGGCCGTGAGCCCGAGGAACAGCCCGAAGCAGACGCGCAGGGCCCGCATCGGGATCGCATGGGCGATCCGCGCGCCGACCCTGGCGAAGGCCATGGTGAAGGGCGTGATCACCGCCACCCCCGGCAGGCTCACGTAGCCGAGCGACAGGGGCGGGCGCCCCCCGGCATCCCAGCCGGCCCAGACGTAGACGAGCGTCGCGGGCAGCCCGATCACCAGCCCCAGCGCGGCCGAGGTGCCGACCGCGCGGCGGATGTCGTAGCCGAGCCAGGACAGGATCGGCACGCAGACCGTGCCCCCGCCGATCCCCATCATCGCCGAGATCCCGCCCGCCGCGACCCCGGTGGCGGCCCAGGCGGCGGGCGGGGCCGCGCGCGGGACGGGCCGGGGATCGCCGCGCCCGACCAGCATGTTCAGCGCGACGATGCCCGCCACCACGGCGAAGACCGCGACCATCGCCCGCCCGTCGGCCGCCGCGCCCAGCCACGACCCCGCGAGGACGCCCAGGACCACCCAGGGGGACCAGCGCCGCAGAAGCGCGAGGTCCACCGCCCCCCGCCGGTGATGCGCGAGGCCCGAGGATACCGCGGTGAAGATGATCGTCGCGAGCGAGGTCGCCACCGCCACCTGCATCGTCGCCCCCGACGCCAACCCCGTGGCCTGAAGCGCTAGGTAGAGCGCGGGCACGATGACGATGCCGCCCCCCACCCCCAGGAGCCCCGCGAGGACGCCGCCCCCGATGCCCGCCCCCGCCGCGACGAGCACGAGCAGCCCGAGCAGGCCCGCGTCGATCGCGCCCGGCGCGCCGCTCATCGGGCCAGCCGCCGGACGGGGCGGGCGGAAGGGGTCTTCGGGATCAAGGACGCCTCACTTCATGGCGGCGGCAAGCCGGTGCTCCACCCGTTCGGCCAGACGTGCCACGGGAAAGATGACGATGAAATAGAGAACCGCAATCGCGGTCAGGAACTCCATGTAGCGGAAGGTCTGCGCGCCGAGCACATAGGCCTTCAGCGCGAGGTCGGCCACCCCGATCGTGGCAAGCAGCGTCGTGCCCTTCAGCAGCTCGGTCAGGGCATTGACGAAGGGCGGGATCGCGAGGCGCGCGGCCTGCGGGATCGCGACGCGGGTCCAGATCACCCGGGCCGGCAGCCCGAGCGACCGCGCCCCCTCCCACTGGCCGCGCCCCACCGACTGCACGCCGGCGCGGAAGATCTCGGCCAGATAGGCCGACGTGACGAGGCCCAGCGCGAGCGACCCGAGCACGAGGCCCGATCCCCTCACGCCCAGCAGCGGCGGCAGGACGTAGAACATCCAGAAGATCAGCACCATCTCGGGGATCGCGCGCAGGACGGCGACGTAGCCCTGCCCCAGCGCGCCCCAGACGCCGCCGCGCAGCCGCGCCGCGCAGACCAGCGCGCCGAGCGGCAGGCCGACCCCGAGCGCGGCAAGGAAGGCCAGCCCGGTGATCCGCAGCCCGTCGAGAAGCGCGGGCAGGTTGCGCAGGACGATGCCGGGATCAAGCTCCATCGGGGCGCCCCGCCAGGGCGCCGGGCCGGCCCATGGCCTGCGCGCGGCGCATCCGCCCCGCCTGCCGCGCCGCGCCGAAGCGCCGTTCCACGGCGTTCGCGCCGGCGGTCAGCAGCAGCCCGACCAGCAGGTAGGCCCCGGCGACGGCCGTGTAGATCTCCACCGGGCGGAAGACCATGTTGTTGATGCGGTTCGCGACCTTCATCATGTCGTCGATGGCGAGGATGCCGAGGATCGCCGTCAGCTTGAAGGTGCCGACCGCCACGTTGGCGAGCGGCGGCAGCACCAGCGGCCAGACCTGCGGCAGCACCACGCGGACGACCGTGTGGCGGTTCCTCAGGCCCAGCGCGCGCGCCGCCTCCCACTGGCCCTTCGGGATCGCGACGATCCCCGCCCGCAGGATGTCGCAGACATAGGCGGAGACGTGCAGCGTCAGCGCCAGAAGCCCCGACTGCGTGGCGGTCATGCTGGCGCCGGTCAGCGCGGGCAGCGCGAAGTGGATCCAGACCGCCTGCACCAGCAGGGGCGTGAAGCGCATCACGTCGACGAAGCCCATGATCGGCAGGTTCACCCACCACCGCCCCCGGATCCGGCCCCAGGCGAGGATCAGCCCCGCCGGCACCGCGATCGCGAAGGCCACCGCCGCGATCCAGACCGTCGTCCACAGCCCCCAGGCGAAGGGCACACGGTACTGCCAGACCGCGCCGAAGTCGAGCGGGGCGAGGCCGTCCATCACCGCATCCCTTCCCCTCGCGGCGGGACCGCGCGCCGCCCGCCGCCGCAATGCCCCGCGCGCGCCCCGGGTTCCCGCGCGGGGCGCATCGGCCTACTGCGCCGCGATCCGGTCGAACCAGGCATCGCGCGCGGGCACGATCGCGCCGTTCGCCACCTTGTCGCGGATGTAGACGTTGAGGAACCCGAGCATGTCGGCGTCGGCGTAGCGGACCGCGTAGGACAGCGACACCGGCTTCAGGAGCGCGTCCTCGCCGTTCAAAAGCCGCGTCTGCGCGGCGAAGTCGGGGTTCTGCGTCGACAGGATGCGGTAGAGCCCCGGATCGATCAGCACCGCCGTCGATTGGCCCGCGAGCACCGAGCTCACGCCCGCGTTGGCCTGGTCGGTGACGAGCTCGTTCACGGTGGCGTTCGGGAACAGCTCCTTCGGGTATTGCGCCTCGACCGTGCCCGCCACGCCCGCGAAGGACACGTCGGGGCTGTCCAGGCCGTCCAGCGTCTGCAACGGGCTGTCGGCCTGCACGAGCACGTGGAACCCGTAGGTGTCGTAGGGGTCGGTGAAGGCCACCGACAGCGCGCGCTCGGGCGTGGCGAAGAGGTTGGCGAAGATCACGTCGTACTGGTCGACCTCCAGCCCCGTCACCAGCGTGGCCCAGGTCGCGGGCACGATCTCCAGCTCCACCCCCATGATGGCGGCGACCTCGCGCGCCATGTCGATGTTGAGGCCCACGTAGTCCCCGGTCATCGCGTCGGGATACTGGTAGGGCGGCCCCTCGGCCACGCCGATGCGGAGCGTGCCGCGGTCCCGGATCTCCTGGATCAGGCTCTGCGCGAGGGCGGCGCCCGAGGCGAGGGCGAGGCCGGCGGCGAGGGTCGCGGTCGCGGCCCAGCGGGGAAGCGTTCTCATCGTACTCTCCTGTGTCGTGCGGCCGGGCCGCGTTCGGTGGGACGCCGGGGTTCAGGCTCCGGTCGGGGCTTGGTCGAGGGTCGCGGGGTCGATCCCGGTGACCGCGCGCCACAGGTCGGGCGCGGTCGCGCCCTCGCTGCCGATGGTCAGCACGCGCGAGGCGGGGCCGAGCCCCAGCGCCGCGCGCAGGGCCGCGTTCCCCGCGAGCCCGAGGATCGCCGCGGCCGCGGCGCAGCCGCTCTCGCCCGACACCAGGGGCGCGTCGCCCCAGCGCCCCCGCGCGAGGCCGCGCATCGTGTCGGCCGCCAGTTCGTCGGGTATGGTCAGCGCGTCGTCCACCGCATCCCGCAGGATCGGCCAGGCCACGGGCGACACCTCGCCCGCCGACAGGCAGGCCATGAAGCTGTTCACGTCCCCCGTCGCCGCCGTCGGCGCCCCGGCCGCGATGCTGCGCGCCACGCAGTCGGCGACATGCGGCTCCACCACGATCATGCGGGGGCGCGCGGTGCCCCCGACGACCGCCCAGCGCCCGGCGACGGCGGCGGCAAGGCCGCCCACGCCCGCCGGGATCACGACATGGGTCGGCGGCTCGGGCATCTGCGCGACCAGTTCCGCGACGATCAGCGTGTAGCCCTGCATGACGAGGCGCGGCACCCGGTCCGACCCGCCGCCCGCGTCGGTGTCGGCCACCAGCGTCCAGCCGTGGCGCGCGGCGTCGGCGGCGGCGGCGCGAACGCTTGCGTCGTAGTCGCCGGGCAGGCGAACCATCGTCGCCCCGTAGGCGGCGATGGCGGCCTCGCGGTCGCCGCTCACGTGCTCGTGGATGTAGATGCGCGCGGCGCAGCCGAAGAGGCGGGCCCCCCAGGCGACGGACCGCCCGTGGTTCCCGTCGGTCGCGCAGACGACGGTTTCCCCCGCCACCACGTCGCGGTGCCGGCCCGCGATCAGGTCGGGCGCGGTCGCCTGCAGGCCCTTCGCCGCAAGCTTCTCCTGCAGCACCCGCAGCACCGCATAGGCCCCGCCCAGCGCCTTGAAGCTGCCGAGCGCGAAGCGCCGCCCCTCGTCCTTGTAGCGCATCGCCGCCACCCCGCAGGCGCGGGCAAGGCCGGGCTGGTCCACCACCGGGGTCGGCGCATAGCCGGGCCAGGACGCGATCTCGCGCGCGGCGTCCCGGTGGTCGGCCTCGGCCAGAAGCGCCGCGGCATCGGGGCGCAGGGGGCCCGCCAGCGGGTTCGGCACGTGCCGCACGTCGGGGCGGATGTCGGTTCGGGGATCGGCGTGCATCGTCATTCCTCGGGACGGGCGGGGGACCAGAGCCGCAGGCGCGCGCCCGCCTCGTAGGCCTTGCCCCCGGGGTAGCTCACCAGTTCCAGCTGCAGGCCCCAGGGGGCGCGGAAGTAGACCCAGTCCGACCCTGCGGCGGGGCCCTCGTCGATGTGCCGGGGCTCGTCCACCGCGACGCCGCAAAGGCGCAGGTGATCCACCGCCGCGCGGATGTCGTCGACGTAGAGCGCGACGTGGTGCCCGCCGGCGGCCGGGTTGGCGGGTGGCGGCCCCCGGTCGGCGGGGGCGTATTCGAAGACCTCGAGGTTGGGCCCCCTCCCCAGCCGGTAGAAGCGGTAGCGGCAGGTCGTCCCCGGCGCGGCGCCCAGGACGCGGGCGATCGTGTCCGCGTCGGAGATGGTGCCGCCGTCGAAGACCAGGGCCGCGCCCAGCACGCCCACGAGGAACGCCTCGGCCGCGTCGAGGTCGGGCACGGTGAGGCCGATGTGCTCGGCCCCGCGCAGGCCGGGGAGGCCGGTCATTCCGCGCCCCCGACATGGGCCAGGATCAGCGCGTTGACGCGGGCGGCCTGCTCCATCTGCGGCAGGTGGCCCGCGCTCTCGATCCGCGTGGCGCCCACCCCGGCGGCGGGCGGGACCACCCGGTCCTCTGCCCCCCAGAGGATCAGCACGGGGCAGGCCATGGCGGCGAGGTCGTCCAGCCCCGACGCGGCGGCCTCGGGCGAGAGGGTCTGGGCGGCGATGGCCGCGAGCGCCTCCCCCACCCCGTCGATCCGCTTCGCGGCCAGCGCGTTCTCCACCATCTCGGCGGTGACCGAGGCCTCGTCGGCGACCAGCATCCGCAGCGCGTCCCTCATCGCCCGCCGCCTGTCGGCGGCAAGGTAGCCCTGCACGAAGCCGGCGTTCACCCCGCTGCCCAGCCCCGCCGGGGCGATCAGCGTCAGCGAGCGCACCCGGCCGCCCATCCCCCGCGCCAGCCGCAGCGCGATCCGCCCGCCCAGCGAATGGCCGACGAGATGCAGCGGGCCGCCGCGGACCAGCGCCTCGGCCACGTCGCGCACCGCCGCTGCCAGCGCGTCGATCCCGGTCGCCTCGGCCCTCACGCCCGATGCGCCGTGCGACGGCAGGTCGACCGCATGGACCGGCCGCCCCGCCGCCAGCGCGTCCTCGTTGAACATCCAGACGGCGGCGTCCGAGGCGAAGCCGTGGATCAGGACCACCGGAACGCCCGCGGCCCCGCCGTTCGCGGTGACGACGCTGAGGCCGATGCCGTCCGCGCCGGTCACCAGACGCCGCTCGGCCGCGGCGGTCCCGGCGGCGGCGACCGCTCCGCCCGCGGCGACCGCGTCGAGCTCCGCCCCGGTCGCGTCCGCCCCGGCGATCAGGGCGATCGGCGCGCCGCAGGGGGCGGTCTGCCCGGGGGCCACGAGGATGCGGCGCAGCGTGCCGCCCTCGGCCGCCTCCACGACATTGGTGATCTTCTCGGTCTCGATCTCGACGAGGTCCTCGCCGGGCTCGACCGCATCCCCCTCGGCCTTGAGCCAGGCGGCGACGCGGCCCTCGGTCATCGTCATGCCCCACTTCGGCATGGTGACGGCGGCGATCCGGCTCATGCGCGGCCCCCCCGGGCGGCCCGGTGGGCCACGCTGCGGCGCACCGCCCGGGCGATCCGTGCGGCGTCGGGCAGGTAGGCGTCCTCCAGCACCGGCGAGTAGGGCACGGGCGTGTGCGGCGGCGTCACCTTCAGGATGGGTGCCTTCAGGGCATCGAACGCCCGCTCCGCCACCAGCGAGGCGATGTCGGCGGCCATCCCGCAGCGCGGGCTGGCCTCGTCCACCACCACCACGCGCCCCGTCTCCTCGGCGTATTCGAGGATCGTCCCGTGGTCGAGGGGCGAGGTCGTGCGCGGATCGACGATCGCCGCCTGGATCCCCTCGGCCGCGAGCGTCCGCGCGGCCGCCTCGGCGCGGCCCACCATCCGGCCCAGCGCCACGATCACGGCGTCGCCCCCCTCGCGCACGACGCGGGCCTCGCCGAAGGGGGTGGCATAGGGGCGGTCGGGCACCTCGCCCGTCTCGTCGTAGAGCATCTTGTGCTCGAGGAAGACCACCGGGTCGTCGTCGCGGATCGCCTGGATCAGCAGGCCCTTCGCATCGGCCGGGTTCGACGGGATCACCACCTTGAGGCCCGGGATGTGCGTCAGGATCGGGTAGAGCGCCTGGCTGTGCTGGCTCGCGGACCGCGCGCCCGCGCCGAAGGTCGCGCGCAGGACCATCGGCGTCGTCGCGCGCCCCCCGAACATGTAGCGGAACTTCGCGGCCTGGTTCATCAGCTGGTCGAGGCAGACGCCCAGGAAGTCGACGAACATGATCTCCACCACGGGGCGCAGGCCGGTCAGCGCGGCCCCGGCGGCGGCCCCCACGAACGCGCTCTCGGTGATCGGCGTGTCGATCACGCGGCCCGGCCCGAAGGCGCCCAGAAGGCCCTTCGAGACGCCGAAGGCCCCGCCCCAGGCATCCTCCACCCCGTCGCCGCCCTTGCCCCCCGTCACGTCCTCGCCCATCAGGATCACCCGGGGGTCGGCCGCCATCGCCTGGTGCAGCGCCTCGTTGAGCGCGGCGCGGAAGGACCTCACGGCCATGGGGCGTCCTCGTAGGTCAGGTAGACGTCGTCCGTCAGCGCGGCCGCGTCGGGCATCGGGGCCGCGCGCGCGGCGAGGACCGCCGCCTCCATCTCCGCCTCGACCTCGGCGTCGATGGCATCGAGCGCCGACGGATCGGCAAGCCCGCCCTCGGCCATCAGCACCCGCAGGCGCTTCAGGCAGTCGCGGTTGGCGCGCTGGTCGGCCTTCGCGGCCTCGCTCCGGTAGGTGTCGGGGTCGCCGTTGAAGTGGCCGTGGAAGCGCTCGGTCGTGACGTGCAGGAGGCTGGGGCCAAGCCCCGCCCGCGCGTGGTCGACCGCCGCCTTCGCCGCCTCGCGGACATCGCTGAGCGACAGGCCGTCGACCTTCTCGGCGCGCATCCCGTAGCCTCGGGCGCGGGCCACGATGTCGCCCGCCGTGGCATAGGCCGAGGACGTGGCCTCGCCCCAGCCGTTGTCCTCGACCACGAAGACCACGGGCAGGGCCAGCACCATCGCGAGGTTGAGGCTTTCGGCCGTGGTGCCCTGGTTGACCGCCCCGTCGCCCGAGAAGCAGACCGCGACCGCGCCCGTGCCCAGCGTCTTCGCGGCAAGGGCTGCCCCGCAGACGATGGGGGGCCCGCCGCCGACGATGCCGTTGGCGCCCAGCATCCCCTTCGTCAGGTCCGCGATGTGCATCGACCCGCCCTTGCCGTGGCAGGTGCCGGTGGCGCGGCCGAGGATCTCGGCCATCATCGGCCCGACCTCGCAGCCCTTGGCGATGGAATGGCCGTGGCCCCGGTGGGTCGAGGCGATCCAGTCGCCGTCCCCGAGCGCCATGCAGACGCCGACCGCGACCGCCTCCTGCCCGGCGTAGAGGTGGGTCGAGCCCGGCACGCGGCCGCCCTGCGCCTCGGCGTGGACGCGCGTCTCGAAGGTGCGGATGAGCCGCATCGTCCGGTAGGCGCGGATCAGGTCGTCGCGCGGGATCTGCATGGACACCCCTCGGGCTCGGAGCATCGAGGTTAGGCACCGGGGCGCGGCAAAATCGTGCGAATCCGCCGCCCCTCCGGAATGGCCTTGCGGATTCGGCCCCCGGATGGTTGATCGTCCCGGATGGAGCTCGACGCCTTCGACCGCCGCATCCTCGCCTGCGTGCAGGCGAGCACGCGGATGACGACCGCGCAGCTTGCGCGCGCGGTGGGCCTGTCGCCCTCGGCCTGCCACCGGCGCCTGGCCGCGCTGCGGGCGGCCCGCGTGATCGAGGCCGAGGTGGCGCTGATCGACCCGCGCGCGGTCGGCCGGCGCATCACCATGATCGTCACCGTCACGCTGGAGCGCGAGCATTCCGACGTGATCGCCGCCTTCAAGCAGTCGGTCCGCGACCAGGTGGAGATCATGCAGTGCTACTACGTCACGGGCCAGGCCGACTTCGTCCTGGTGCTGACCGCGAAGTCGATGGAGGCCTACGACGCCTTCGTGGAGCGCTTCCTCTTCGCCAACCGGAACGTCCGCCGCTTCGAGACGATGGTGGTCATGGACCGCGTGAAGGTGGGGTTCGCGGTGCCCGTCGACGCGCCGGACGGATGGGCGGTCAGCCGACCTGCCAGCCCCCGTCGACCGCGATCGTCTGCCCCGTGACGTAGGCCGCGAGCGGCGAGGCGAGCCAGACATAGGCGCCCGCCAGTTCCTCGGGCGTGCCCATGCGGCCCAGGGGGATGCGCGCCAGAAGCCGCGCGCGCGGGTCGGGCAGGCCCATGGCCCGCCGGTCGGCCACGAGCTTCTCCATCATCTCGGTCCGGATCTGGCCGGGGGCGACGGCGTTCACGAGGATGCCCCGCGGCGCGAGGTCGGCCGCCATCGATTCCATCAGGCCGCGCATGCCGAACTTCGAGGCCGCATAGGCCGCGTTTTGCGCCCCGCCGCGCAGCCCGAAGAGCGAGGCGGTCAGGATGATCCGGCCGTCCGGCCCCATCCGCCGCGCGGCGGCGCGCGCGGTCAGGAAGGCCCCGGTCAGGTTCACCTCGAGAACCGCGCGGAACCGGTCGGCGGGCATCGTCCCGATCGCCTCGAGGTGCAGGATCCCGGCATTGGGCACCACCACGTCGGGGGCAAGGCCGCGCGCGGCGAGGTCGTCGAAGGCGGCTTCGGTCGCGGCCTCGTCGGTCACGTCGAGCGGCACGGCCACCGCGCCGGGCACGGTCGCCGCCGCGGCCGCGGGGTCGAGGTCCGCAAGGATCACCCGGGCGCCCTGCCCGCGGAAGGCGCGCGCCACCGCAAGGCCGATGCCGCGCGCCGCGCCGGTGATCAGCGCGGTGCGTCCTGCGAGAAGGTCGGTCATGGGGTTTCCTTTCGGAGGGGTCTGGGGAACGGTGGGCCGGGACGGCGGAGGATGCGATGACCCTGACGGAGGCCCCCGGTGCGGGCGAGCGCGCGGCGGCGCTGGACCTTCTGGCGGCGCTGGTGCGGTGCGACAGCGTCAACCCGCCGGGGATCACCGAGCGGCCGGCCGCGCTCTGCGAGGCGGCGCTGCGGGGCGCGGGGCTTCCGGTGCGGCGCGTGGAGGCGGCGGCGGGCAAGCCCAACCTCGTCGCGACGCTCGACAACGGGCCGGGGCGGCATCTGGTGCTGAACGCGCATCTCGACACCGTGCCGCCGGGCGACCTGGCGGCCTGGACCCATCCGCCCCTTGACCTTACGGAATGCGGGGGCCGTCTCCACGGCCTCGGCACCGGCAACATGAAGGCGGCCGCGGCGGCGATGGTCATGGCGATGGCGCGGCTTCACCGCGCGCGGGGGTCGTGGTCGGGCCGGGTGACGCTCACGCTCGTGGCCGACGAATGCACCTTCGGGCCCGACGGGGCCGCGCATCTGCTTGCCGTCGAGCCGGGGCTGCGCGGCGACGGGCTGATCTGCGGCGAGGGGCCGGGGGCCATGAACCTCGGCCTGGCCGAGAAGGGGCTGATGTGGGTGCGTCTGACCGCGACCGGCCGCGTGGGCCAGGGAATGCTGACCGCGCTCGGCACCTCCGCGCCGGCGCGGCTGGCCGTCGCGCTGGCCGCGATCGACGGCTGGAACGACCTGCGCGCGGCCCCGCCGCTGGCCGCGCTCGACCACCCCGCCAATGCCGAGGGGATGCGGCTCAGCGCGAACGTCGGCCGGATCGAGGGGGGCGCGGGCTTCAGCCCCGCGGTGTCGCGGGCCGAGGCGCAGGTCGACTTCCGCCTGCCGCCAGGGATGACGCGCGCGGCGGTCGCCGCGCGGCTCGACGCGCTGTGCGGCGAGGGTCTGTCCTGGGCCGAGGTCAAGGGGTGGGAGCCGAACTGGTCGCCCGAGGACTGCGCGCCCGCGGTCGCGGTCCGTCGCGCGGCGGCCGCCGTGCGGGGCGCGGCCCCCCGGCCGGTGACGCGCCTGCCCGCCTCCGACGCCTCGCGCTGGCGCGCGCTGGGGGTCCCGGCCGTCTGCTTCGGCCCGCAGCCCGGGCTGGCCTCGGGCACCGACGACTACGTGAACGCGCGCGACCTGCTCGACTGCATCGCCATCTATGCCGGGGCGGCGGTGCACCTGCTTCACCCGGCCGGATAGCCGCCGGCGGCCCCGCCCGGACCTGCCGCCGGATCGCGCCGGCGGGCCTGTCCGCCGGCTCATGCCCCCGCCGCGCCGACGGTCGCGCGCGGATTACCCGCCACGGCGCTCAGCGCGGACCGACCGGGGGGACGGGACGGGGCATCGGGTCGGGCATGTCGGGGCCGGGCGACGGCGGCACGGGCACCTCGACGTCGGCGCCATCGTCGTCGTAGCCGGGCTGCAGCGGCGGCGGAACGTCGACGCCGGGCGGCCCGGGCGGGATCTCGGCCCCGCCGACGGCCGCGCGGTCCGCCTCGGCGCTGTCGAGAAGCGAGTCCTCGTCGTTGGAGAAGCCCGGCTCCTCGGGGTTGGCGAAGCCGCTTCCCACCCCGAACTCGCCCAGCAGCGGGCCGTCCTCGCCAACGGCGTCGGTCGTGGCTCCGGCCCCGTAGGACGCCCCCGACCCCGACAGCTCGTCGGCGCTGGCCGGATCGCCCATGTCGCCGTCATAGCCCTGCGCGGCGGGCTGGCCGCGCTCGTCCTCGTCATCGAAGCCGCCATGGTCGCCGACGGACCCGGCGATGCCCATCCCCATCTGGCCCAGAAGCACGGGGTCGCCGCCGGACCCGCCGGTTCCATACCGGCCGTCGTCGGCCGGGGCATGGCTGCCCGCGCCCTCGAACCCGGGATTCGCGGGCAGGCCGATCTCGTCGTCGAAGCGGCCGTCGAGGTCGGCCGTGCGGCCGCGCTCGAACACGGGGGTATCGCCGGGCCGGCCCTGCATGGATCCGGCGTCGTAGGCGGCACCGCCCCCGCTCTGCGGGGCCAGGGCGGGATCGTTCGGCAGGTCGTCGGTTCGGCGGTTCATGGTGCGGCTCCTCGGGTGGGGGTGCGCCCCGCGGGCGCAGGGGCAACCGCGGGCATCGGCAATGGTTCCGGTCAGCTTTCCAGCGTTTCGGGGCCCAGTTCCTCCATGATGATCCGGCGTGCGCGGTTCAGCCGGCTCTTCACGGTGCCCACGGCGCAGCAGCAGATCTCGGCCGCGCGCTCGTAGCTCTCCCCCAGCATGACGACGAGGATCAGGATCTCGCGGTAATGGACGGGGAGGCGCTGGATCGCGGCCATCATGTCGCGGCTGCTCTCGTGCCGCTCGTGGTCGGCCTCGACCGACAGCAGGCCCGAGACGCAGTCCTCGGCCCCCGGGGCCTCGCGGCGGCGTTTCTTGAGGTTGGTGAAGAAGGTGTTGCGCATGATCGTGAACAGCCAGGCGCGCAGCGAGGTGCCGCGCTGGAAGCTGCCGATATGCGCGAGCGCCTTCATCAGCGTCTCCTGCAGCAGGTCGTCGGCGTCGTTGCGGTCACGCGTCAGCGCCCGGGCATAGGCCCGGAGCTGCGGGATCATCTCGAGGAGTTCGCTTTCGAGAACTGCGTCGCGTGCCTCGGTCATCGGTCCCGCCCCGCTGTCGTCGCCGCGCCCTCGCGCAGTCCCAAGGCAACGCGAGGGGGTAGGGGCGGTTCCGGCCGAATGGGCCCGGCGCCGCACCGAAGCGCGGGTTTCCGCGACTGCCCGGACGGGACCCGCGACCGCGCCGGCCGACGGTCAGACCAGCGCCATCGCCACCCCGATCGTGGCCACGATCGCCACGCCGATCAGGATCATGCCGAGGTCGATGCCGGGCCGCCGCTCCTCGGGGACATGGGCGTCGGCGGGCCTGATCTCCTGCGCGGCGGCCATGCGGACCTGCTGCGGCGAGTTCGGATGCCCCCCGGCCTCGTCGTCGGTCCCGAGCGGCGACATCGCCGGGTCGGTGACGGGGTTCTTGTCGGCCGCCGCCCCGCCGTCGATCGCGGAGCGCAGGGCATCGACCGTCTCGATGCTCCGGGGAACGGGGTCGCCCGCATGATTGGTGGGGGCCGCGTGGCCGGCTGGCCCGCCGGAAACCGTGGGGCGGGTGTCGACGCGGATCTGGTCGGTCATCGGCTTCGTCCTCGATCTGTCGCGGAAGGAACCCCGGGCGGGGCCGGATGTTCCGGCCCCGCGGCGACCGAAGGACTACTGCGCGGCGATCAGCGCCGGCGCCGAGGCGGCCGTGGCCGCATCGCTCCGCACCTGCATCCGGCGGGCCATGCTCGCCTCGAACAGGCCTTCGTGATTCCCGCAGTCGTAGCGCGTGCCCCAGAAGCGGAAGGCGGTCAGCGGGATCGTCGCGGCGTCGACCCCGATCGCGTCGGTCAGCTGAAGTTCTCCCCCCGCCCCGAAGGGGATCGCCCCGAGCGTGCGGAACACCACCGGGTCGAGGATGTAGCGCCCCACGGCCGCGAGGCGCGACGGCGCCTGCCCGCGCGCGGGCTTCTCCACCATTCCCGCTGCGGGAATGCTGTCGCCCTGCGCGGGGCCGGCCAGCGCGAAGATGCCGTACAGGGCGGTCTCGGCCTCGGACACCTCCATGGCCGCGACCATGTGGCCGCCGCAGTAGTGCTCGGCCATCTGCGGCAGGCAGGGATAGCCGAGGATCACGTCGTCGGGCAGGATGACGCCGACCGCGCCCGGCAGGACGTGCGGATGCGCGCAGACGATGGCATCGCCGAGGCCCTGCGGCCTGTCCTGCCGCGCGAAGACGATCTCGGTGCCCTGCGGCAGGCAGAGGTCGCCCATCACGCCCGCGAGCTCGGCCTTTCCCTTGCGGCTCAACTCGCGGACGAGGTCGTGGTGCGGGACGAGATAGCGCTCGATCCCCGGCTTGTCGGGGCTCGTGACGACCACGATCCGCTCGGCCCCGGTCCTGACCGCCTCGTCGATCGCGAACTGCAGGATCGGGCGGTCATAGACGGGCAGAAGCTCCTTCGGCGTGCTCTTGGTCGCGGGGAGAAGGCGCGTGCCCTGGCCGGCGGCCGGAATGATGACGGTCTTGACCCTGCTGGCCATGAAAGCCCTCCTGCTGGACATGAAAGGTCCGGCACGATCGTACCGGATTTGCGCGGGGCAACGCGGCAGGATGGCCGCGCGTTCCGGACCCGGACGGGGAAATCGCGCAGGACAGCGCCGGTCTGCCCGATCGGGCGGCACCCTGCCGAAAACCCGTGCGGACCTTTGACGGCCCCCGGCGACAGGGGGATGCCAACCGACAGCGGCCCCTCCCAGGGGAGGGGGGAGGGGCCGCTGCCCTGACCGACGGCGCGGCAGCGGGGGCTGCCCTCGAGCCGTCAGGCAGCCTGGACCGCCATCGGGTTGACGGACTGCTCGGCGAGCCGCGACATCAGCTCGTCGGTCGCGGTCTCCTCGGCCAGGGACTGCTCGATCAGCGGCACGGCGTCGTTCATCCCCAGCGCCTGCGCCCAGGCCCTGAGCGTGCCGTACCGCGCGATCTCGTAGTGCTCGACCGCCTGCGTGGAAGCGACGATGCCCGCGTCGAGCGCCTGGCTGCCGCGGTAGTTCTCGAGGATCTCCTCGCCCTCCTCGATGATGCCGTCGATGGCGGGGCAGGTCTTGCCCTGCGCGCGCTTGCCCATCATCTCGAAGATCTGCTGGATGCGCTCGATCTGGCCCTCGGTCTCGGTGCGGTGCTTCTCCATCGCCTCGCGGAGCTCGGTCGACTGGGTGGCGCGGGCCATCTTGGGCATCGCCTTCAGGATCTTGCGCTCGGCGTAGTAGACGTCGCGCAGCGCGTCGTGGAACATGGTCTCGAGGTTGGCGGACTTCATCGGATTTCCCCTGTGATCCCGGATTGGAACGGACGGCGCCGGGCGGGCCGGCGCCGCGGTGGCATCCCGCGCCCTAGAGCGAGGTGATGATCGTGCAGATCTGGACCATGTTGGCCTCGGTGACCCCGCCGGCGACCGCCGTGGCATCGGTGTTGGCCATCTCGGTCGTGCCGGCCGGCGTGTCGGTGCCGAGCGAGGCGGCCCCGTCGGTCGCCGGCGTCTGGGTGGTCGCCATCTCGGTCGTCGCGGTGTCGGCCGAGGTGCCGTCCGCCGAGTTCACGCCCGGCATGTCGGTGTTGGCCCCGGGCACCTCGCTTCCGGTCGCATCGGTCCCCGTCATGGCCGTGTCGGGCGCGTCGGTCCCGTCACCCAGAACCTCGCCCGAGGCGTCGGCGACATAGGTGCCGGCCGAGGTGGCCCCGGCCGTCGCGTCGGCGACCCCCTCGGTCAGGTTGGTGGAGTTGTCGGTCATGGCCGGATCGGTCGCCGCCGTGCCGGTCGCGGCCGAGCCCGTCGAGGCGGTGTCGGCGGCCGACCCCGCGCTGGTCGCGCCCGCGTCGTTCGCGACCGAGGTGTCGGTCCCCGCCGATTCGGTCGAGCCGTCGGTCGTCATCGTGTCGGCCGCAGTGGCCGAGGCCGTGCCCGTGCCCGCCGCCGCGGCATCGCCGGCCGCGGTCGAATCGGGGGTGAAGCCGGCGCAGCCCGCCTCGAGCATCGCCCGGTCGCTCTCGGGCAGCGAGACCCACTGCGCCCGGATCTCGTTCGCCGACCGCAGGGTGGTCATGCCGTCGTCGGTGAAGAAGGCGTTGCGCACCGCCTCGGACCAGTTGGCGCCCATGCCGCCGGCCGCGGCCATGCCGGACCCCGTACCCGTCGTTCCGGTGCCGGTCGTTC
>ERZ1066120.376-NODE-376-length-44100-cov-24.466591_pt1 | contig 44100 bp, 34 predicted proteins | sample MGYA00382767_ERZ1066120 | MGnify/ENA primary metagenome ERZ1066120 (study PRJEB33369, sample SAMEA5778350) | biofilm metagenome | biome: Industrial cooling water; feature: Water cooling tower basin; material: Biofilm | place: United Arab Emirates | collected...
GTCAACTGTCAACTGTCCACTGTCCACTGTCCACTGTCCACTGTCCACTGTTGAAAACCCCTATCATGAGAAAAAGCCGCATCAACCAGTTAATCCATGCTTACTCGGATCAAACACTTAGCCACCAAACTCGCCCCCCGCTTGATTGAAATTCGCCGCCACATCCACGCCCATCCAGAATTAAGCGGTCAAGAATATCAAACTTCGGCATACGTCGCGGGTGTTTTATCTTCCTACGGTTTGCAAGTGCGCGAACAAGTGGGAAAAACCGGAGTTATTGCCCATCTCAACGGTGCGAATACCGATGATAGGCTGCTGGCAATTCGGACGGATATGGATGCTTTGCCAATTATCGAACGCACAAATTTAGAATATGCTTCCCGCGAATCTGGTGTGATGCACGCCTGCGGTCACGATGTTCATACTACAGTTGGTTTAGGCACGGCAATGGTTTTGGCTGAGTTGGGCGAACAATTGCCGGGATCGATGCGATTTATTTTCCAACCCGCTGAAGAAATTGCTCAAGGTGCGAGTTGGATGGTGGCGGATGGGGCGATGGAAAATGTGACGGGGATTTTATCGTTGCATGTTTTTCCTTCGATTCCAGGGGGTTCGGTGGGGATTCGCTACGGTGCTTTAACGGCGGCGGCAGATGAATTAGAGATTATTATTATCGGCGAATCGGGTCACGGGGCGCGCCCCCACGAAGCGATTGATGCGATTTGGATTGCGGCGCAAGCGATTACCGCGCTTCAGCAAGCGATTAGCCGGACGCAAAATCCCTTGCGTCCGGTGGTATTGACGGTTGGCAAAATTACCGGCGGACGGGCACCGAACGTGATTGCCGATCAGGTAAAGTTATTGGGAACGGTGCGATCGCTCCACCCAGAAACCCGCGCTGCTTTACCCCAATGGATCGAACAAATCGTCGCTAATATCTGTCAAACTTACGGCGCTAGCTACGAATTTAATTACAAACCGGGTGTCCCCTCAGTGCAAAATAATCCCGCACTGACGCAACTTTTGGAAGAATCCGCTAAAGAAGCATGGGGAAGCGATCGCGTTCAAATTATCACAGAACCTTCCCTCGGCGCTGAAGATTTTTCTTGCTATTTGGATTATGCCCCCGGTTCGATGTTTCGCCTCGGTGTCGGACGCGCCGATCAACCTAATTATCCCCTGCACCATCCTCAATTTGAAATCGATGAATCTGCCATCGTCACCGGCGTTGTTACTTTAGCTTATGCTGCCTATAAATATTGGCAAGAAAGTTACGGTCATAGATAATCCAGTTGACAGTTGACCAAAAAGGGGGAAAAGGGGAAAGGGAGAAAAGGGGAAAAGGGGAAAGGGGAAAAAGGGGGAAAGAGGATTTGGAAAAGCTAAAGCATGAGATATGTTGTCAAAGTCGATGACCACAGACCCACTTTTACCAAATATCTATTCCTCCCTGCCAATGTTTCCTCTTTCCCCCTTTTCCCCTTTACCCCTTTTTCCCCTTTTCCCTCTTTCCCCCTTTCCCCCTTTTCCCTATCGAGTGCCGTGTCCCAGCTGCTAATTATGGCTAATTTACCGGCTAAACCCTTTCCTAAGAGAGATGCTCTTACTAATAATTTGTTGTTAAATAAGACAATTAACTAACTATTAACTATGGCATCACCTACACCTTTACACGATACCGATTTAATCGATTGCGCCAAAGCTAATGCTAAAGATGGAGTGGAAACCGCTGCCTATTTATGTGGCTATGGCAAGGATATCAACACCTTTGAACGAGAACTGAAAAAAGCTTGCGATCGCATTGGCGTCAAATATAACGAACTGGGCGACTTGATTACCGACCAAGACACAATTATAGATCGAGGCGGAATTGAAATTGCTCCCGATACTCCATCAGAACTTTAAAAAATTAGCAATTGGCTAGGGCAAAGCATAAGCGATCTCAGGTTTGAGCCAAAAATTTAACAGCAGTCGCTCATGCTTGCTCCCATCCCACCATCAGATTATCTTCAATACAAATTCTTTCGATGGCAAGAGACTAGCCCTGAGTCAAGCAATCTAATAATTAAGAATTAATAAAAATGTAGCCAATCATCCTTGGCTCAAAAGCAGAAAATATGAGATAATGCGATCGGAAAGAGGTCAAGATAAATAGCTGAAAAAAAAATTAATGGAATCAACAGATTTGATGAATTGGATAGCGGGCGGTCTGGCGATCGCTATATTTATCAGCGGGTTGTTGATGATGTTCACCAATATTTGGACTACCAAAAAAACAAAATAAAGTCAAGTCCAAAACAGATCGCTAATAATCGAACACGAGTAAACAGCATGATCGACCTCAATACATTATCTGAGTTCTCGCGCAACCACTGCCTTGCTATTTGTGGGTTTTTAGTACCAGCTAACTTACTCGCAACATTGCAAACGCTGATTTTAGTAGGATTGAATCGTCCGCAATACAAGATCTACCGCGCGATCGCCATTGCCATTACCTGCGCTGTACTCATGATACTGCACGTTTACACTTGGTTTGCCGTCGGCGTCGTCATGGCACCCACATACATTTTGCTGTTATTGGGAAGTGTATGTTTGTGCTTGAATATGTGGGGATTATGGCATCGAGAAAGTATGATGCGATCGCTTCAAGCATTGTATTTGTCCGCATCTAGTCTACTGGGACAAATGACAACTGCTAAAAGATAAGTTATATCATGTCCGGTTGCATCGGTAGCGTAAGGCCAGGGCGTTCGCGCAGCGTGCCGGAGGCATTAGCATTCGGATACAAAACCTTGGGTTTATTATAGAAATTATCGCCCGAATGCTTCGCCCCTACAAATGCTACCGGACGCGATATTACTTCTTTCTAGTACTCCTGTCCGGCTCAAATAATAGTAATAAGTTGCAGATAAGCATCAACCCGGTTTTGTGAAAAAACTGGGTTTGTAATTAAGGAGGTAAGAAGGGAATCTTTTCGCACAAAGTTAGGGTTTTCGATCAAAATCTGTCTCCTGCCTCAATCTCGCCGCCAAATATTAATCGTACCATAGGCGCTGCCGCTGACCAGAATTTGTCCATCGGGACTGAGGGCGAGAGATATTACCGACTCTGGCGTATCTGCTGTCAAAATGCCCAGTTGTTTGTTGGTGGTTAAATGCCAAATTTGAATCGTGCCATCGGCGCTGGCGCTAATCAAGGTTTCTCCATCTGGACTAATAACGAGTGAAGTGACAGCACCTTGATGTCCTTTTAGCACCGCAATGCGATTTCCAGAGGGAATGTGCCACAATTTGACGGTTTTATCGCTGCTACCAGAGGCGAGAATTTGCCCGTTGGGAGAGAATGCGATCGCACCGATTGCCCCCAAATCCCCGCTCAAGGTTTGCAGTAGATTTTTGCGCTCCCAATCCCAAATTTTAATCGTGCCATCGGCGCTACCAGAAGCAAGAATTCCCCCTGCTTGCCCCCCGATGTTAGAGGGAATTGGGCTAAAAGCAACTGCCCCCACTGCCCCCGAATGTCCTTCTAAAGTTTCAATTAATTCTCTTGTTTCTAAATGCCAGATTTTAACTGTATGGTCAAAGTTACCGGAAGCGAGAATTCCGCCTTTGGTTTGTGCGTTGGGGTAAGTTGGGCTGAGGGCAACCGCTCTAACAGAGCCAGAATATTCCCAAAACGTATAAATTGATTTGCCGGTTTCCAGATCCCAGAGTTTAATTGTTTGATCTGAACTACCGCTGACAAGGGTTTTCCCATCTGGTTTTAATGCGATCGCATAAATTTCTCCCCCTCTTTCGCACAAGGGGCGAATTAGCTGTCCGTTTCTCAAATTCCAAAGTTTAATTGTTTGGTCAAAACTAGCACTAATTAACGTTTGTCCATCGTTAGCGATCGCTAAATCGCTCACCCAGTCAGAATGCGCTGGCAGGGTATGAATGCAACGCCAATTCTGTTGGGTAGGTTCGCTTTGAAATGCCCTGGAAGATACACTATATTGTGGCACGGGCGGGGCGGCTGTAATTCCAACTTCAGCAGCATATTGTGGGGGCGTCGCCATCTTTTCTGCTTTGCGTTGCAAGGCTTCCACCTGCTGAGAAATTGTGGCAATATTATCAGAGAGCTGTCCTAATGCCCGCTCCAAATACTCTACTTTAGGTCTGGGTTTTTCTTCTCTATCTCTATCCCTATCTCTATCTCTACTTCCTGCTTTCCGTTGAATGGCTTTCACCTGCTGTTTCAAATCGTCGATCTGATGTTGCACCGCCACATCAACTTGATCCGAAATAGCAGCAAGTCCTCGCGATAGGCGCGCCAATCCTTGCTCTAAATCCTCTATCCTTGTGGTGAGGGAAGAGCGGTTAAGATAATTGGCGATACTGGTGATAGATTCCTGCAAGTTGGCGCACTGCTGCTGAACTTGCACCAGATCTTCATAAATCGGATTGATATTCGCTTGAATTAAAGATGCGAGATGATCTGGCGCTGGCACCCAGCTACCGCCGCTGGATGAAGTGATGCTGCTGTAGTAGTTGGCAAAAGATTTGAGTTGCTCTGAAAATTCTCGTTCAACTTGTTCGATGGCGTCGCTAGTTTGGCGCTGCATCAGTAATTCAAAGCGACGGCGGTTGATCGAGTTGAGACATACCAATACCGAAAGCGGTGCGATCGCATATACTACCTGTTTAGCGATCGCCGCGACTATCAAGCCAATAATTAAGCCTACCAGGAATACAAATTCCGCTATTTCCAGGCGGTTCAGCTTGTTCGACATCGCAACACTTGCAAAAGCTATCGTGCTTGAATCATAGCAGGGATTCTAGGAGCTAGGGATTAGGGGTAACTATCAACTGTCAACTATCAACTGTCAACTGTCAACTATCAACTGTCAACTGTCAACTGTCAACTATCAACTGTTGAATTTACCAATTACCCTGGCGAGAATTACCCCCAATTGAACGCTAACCACTCCCAAAATCGCACTACCTGCCCAATAAAGACCTGCACTGAAAAACGCGCGATCGCGCAGCAAGTAAAGCGTTTCGATCCCGTAGGTAGAAAATGTGGTATAAGCGCCCAAAAATCCCGTTGCTACCAATAGCCGTACTTCTGGCGAAACCATCCCCACCCGATCTAACGCCAAGGTGGTGAAAAACCCCATCGCACAACAGCCGGTAACGTTGATCAAAAAAGTTCCGTAAGGAAACGCCGTACCGAAGCGTTGCACAAACCACACGGTGAGATAGTAACGACTCAGCGCACCAGCGATCGCTCCTAAACTTACAGCAATGGGATGGCGAATGGCAGGATCTTGCAGCATCTGGTCTGAAAATAGGGTGTCGGGTCTTTTTGTCCGATCTCAAAATACTTAACTTTTTTATCACATTTTTCTGGCTCACTTCTAACTTATTAAAGAAATATATCTTTTTTTCTCAAAACTTACAAAATATGCTTAGTTTTTAAATGAGGAAACTTTGAAAAAATATAGAGATTAAAAAAAAATTATACAGCTGGCATCTAGCTCCTGTTTGACTCTAGAATTTTAAGACGAAAATTTTATTTCAGTTACCGAGCCTTTAGCCCAAAAAGCCCCTAAAGGGGCTTTGTTTGTTTCAACCAAGGGGAATTCAGTCATGGAAGACAGTCGCAAGCCAGAAACCGATGGGATAAAGTCTAATTTTTTAGACAGGTTAACAGAGCTTTTTTCCAACCAAATGGATAGCATTATCTTAGCGGTTGAACTACTCAAATGCTCTGATTATATTTGGACAGAAACCGAAGAATACTATCTAGAGTTTGTCAAAAAATATGCGATTCAAATGGTTGAATTCATTAAAAATAAAACGATAATCATCAATCCGAATGAAACCGATTTAAAGTCACGCTTAGATTGTTTTGGCTTGGCTTGGTGGGTAGAAATTACCACAGTTAATCCCCGCAATAGCTACTATTTTGGGCCGTTTATTAGCGCCAAAGAAGCTGGAATTGCCCAACCGGGTTATATTGAAGCTATCGAACATCAGGGAGAACAAATACAAGGGGTTCGCATTCAACAGTATAAACCCACATTATTATCGATTTTTAACTGTGAATCGACAGCAAGTTGTCCAATTAAGATCGCTCATATTTTCAACCCCGATCTTAACTGATATCAAACTTGGTCATGACTTTTTGAAACCCGCGTTTAACAGTGGACAGTGGACAGTGGACAGTGGACAGTTGACAGTTGACAGTTGACAGTTGCCTCTTGCTCAAGCTTATTAGGATTGCAAGCTATGGGACAGAATTTTTTCTTTCGCTCTCAAAGGACAGGGCTAATTCATCTTCGTAGTAGAAAATTATTTTGGTAGGATTGGCTGTGAAAGAGTCGAAAAATTAGCTAATTTTCTCCCCAGCTCCCCCAGCTCTTCCAATTTTCTTTGATGACAATGAAGTAGCCCTGCCTCAAAGGGGGAGGCTTTAAACCAATTTTTTCTGGTAAAACGCTCTGCTTTCACTATTCCCTAGCTATACCAACAACAAAGTCTCTTCAATTTGCTGTCGCGCACCGTCAGTTAATTCACAGCCGCTATTAAGGCAATCTACCAGCAATTTATTTGCCTCATAATATTGCTGGAGTAATTGCTTTTGGAGATGGCTAAATTGCCAATGTCCGGCATGGCTGTGGGCAATCAGCAAAGCTTTTAACTCCTCTGCCCAAGCTTGACTGTTTGCTTGCCACCAGGTTTGAAAGCTTGCTGAATTTTCAGTTTCTTGAGGCAGTTTTTCTTTCAGTTGTTGTATGGAGTTATGCAATTTTAAGGCTAAGTCGCGTTCAAGTGCCAAGTCAAAGTTATGGACACAACTTAAAATTAATTCCAGCTGGTATAAGCGTTTCAAAGCTGGGTCAATTTTGCCATCGATTGCGCTTAATTTTTGGTCAAATTCGATAGCGAAAGTAAAGCCTGGTGTGGGGGAGAGGTTGGAGTCAAGCGTTTGAGCAAAGTTTAGGTAAAGCAGTAGGGGTAAGTCAGGCAATGGGGGAAACTCAACGCCAAGTTTGCCGATGTTTAAAGCAAAAGCTAAATAACTATCGAGGACACAGGCAAGGGAAAAATAAAAGGCTCGCACGGCAGCCGGTTTGAGATTTTCTTGAAATGACCAAGATTTTTGATTCACCCATTTTAAGAATTGCTGCAATGTTTCATCTTTTGCTAACAACCCATCAATTTGATGTTTCATCATCTGCAATAAAGGTGTAGCATTTGGCAACGTTTCGGCTGCACTTAAAAATACTGGGTGCCAACGTTTTTGAGTTATATAGGTAAGGGTATTGCCTTGTAGGGGCGGGTTTAGCCAAATATTTCCTGGTTCGACAGATTGATTGGTAAAACCTGCGCCGACTGATAAATCGGCATTAGCGATTTGTTTGGCTGTTAAATATACTTGAAAAGTGAGGTGAGAAAAAGCATAAATATTATGCGATCGCCAAACCAATAACCCATCTTGTGCTGCCATCTCTTGTAGCAAAGCAGCGCTGGTTAACTCCAATGCTTCCGGTGCGGTATCTACGTTTGGTAACTGACGCAAATAGTCAGAAATATATTGCTGAATTTTCGATTTTTCAAAAACAATCTCGCCCCGCTCAAACGTAATTGCTGCTAGATAATTTAAGAGCTTAGTTTTGCCGACTAAAGACAAATTAGGATAAATTTGATGGCGTTCAATTCCCCTAGCTGCATCCCATCGAAATAACAAAATATCCAACGCTTCTCGATAAATTTTAGATCTATGGCGGGGAAAGTTGGCTTTGCTATCAAACGCCAAGCAGGCGAGGTGGAGTAATAGCGGGGTAGCGGCAAGTTCTCGAATTAAGTAATTTTCCGGGAGTTTGAGCTGGTCAATAAATGCAGCGGCTTTGGCTATTCCTGCTGATGGGTTATTTTTAGCGACTGCCACAAACCACTTGTGAGCAAACTCTACGATTTGCTCTTGATTAAAATCGGCAATTTCGACTTCTGCGAAGCCTGCTAACTGGTATTTACAAGCGGCTGTTCTAGTAGCGATCGCATACTTATTTTTGTAATATTTCTGGGAAAAGGTACGGATTTCTTGCCAAACGGCATCGCTATCTTTTTGCCTAACTTCATCTAACCCATCCAGCAAAATCGGCATTCTGCCACTTTCCAACAAGGTTTCTACTTCTTTAATTCCTATGCCGTAAAGTTCTAACTCTTGGCTGATGTATTCTAGAAGCGATATGCCGTTGCTGGTATCTTCTGCCAAGTCTTGCAACCGGATAAAAATTGGCACCAGGGAATCTTGTAACTCGCCTCGCAGACAAGCGATCGCAAGATATTGTAAAAATATCGTTTTACCCGCTCCGGGCTTTCCCAATACGGTTAATTTGCCATACTTTGCCATAACTTCCAGCGCCGATACTCTTTCTGGAAGCATTGTTTCCCCATCAGAAAGCCAGTCAGATAATTCTAACCACCTGCGAGCTACTGGCTGTTCTAGAATCTTAACTTCAACGTAAATATTCTCTAAATTCACTGGATGGGTAATATCTAATAAGCGGACAGTACCGCACTGGTATTCAATTTTCTCCCCGTATTGCGATCGCACCCTTTCGACCTTAGCATCAATGTCCCAATCGTTACTTTCCTCAGAAATTGCCGCCCCTTTAGGTATATCGGCAATTTCTTGCCAATTCAAACCCAGTAATGAACACAGCTCGCTAAATATTTGACGATCTACAGGTTGACCTGCGAAAAATCTCCCAATCGGTTGGCGAGTTTTTATACCAGCTTCTCTGGCTAAATCTGCTTGCGTCCATCCCTTGTTGGTAAATGCCTGCTTTGCTTGCTTGATGCCTTCTGGGGATGCTTGGAGCGATCGCTTTGCCATAACTTACGCTTCGCCGCTATTTCGATCGTAATTCTATAAGTTTTTAACAAATAATACAAATCATACCTAAACTCAGATCTTGCACCATTATCAACAAGCATATTTTTTTGTAGGGTGCGTGACGCTGCGAAAATATTTGAACGTAGCCATGAAACTTTTGGCGTCACGCACCAACCACCGATTGTGACAGTTGCGTAAGTCCCGATCCAACCAGCTTTTATGGTAAAAAAGTTCTTTTTGAGCATTTATATCATGTCCAGTGGTATCGGTAGTCTATGAATGTCTAATGGCTAATTGGCTTCAGAGTAGCCATTAGCAGTTACACTAACGTTGCTTAAGCTTTCTAAGGGTTCCGGTTGCACCAGTCTTGTATAGTGGGGTGCGATCGCAACCAGTAGCATCTATGGTAATCGCTAATTGCTAACGATCGTCCCATTCAGTATTTCAAACTTCCCATTTTCTCCCGGTTCAAACGCCAGCACCTGAGTTACTGCATCAATATTCAACGCCCCATAAATGTGAGGAAATAGATCGCTATCAGCTGCTTCGTATTTAATTTCAGCTTGAACTTGTTCGGGTTCAATACACAACAGCACTAACTCTTTTTGGTTTTGAAAAAATCTGTTAGCAGTTCTGACAATTTGTTGGGGAGTCGAACAATGGATAAAACCTTCAGTATCTAGCGTATCGCTGCGATAGATTCCAACTTCTTTCGCTTGTTCCCATTGTTCGCGCTTGGTGATATGTAGAATCATACTAAATTTAGGTGGTTGAGATTGGGTGCGATCGCCACCCAAGTTATATGTTATAGCAACCGCCAAGCCAGTTAGCATTGATTGATTAGAGATTGATTAGACGCCCTTCTTCCTCTAGCCCCTACGCCCCAGCTATAAATGTTGTAGAATCAATGGCCTTACCAGCTGATAGATAATACCAAGGACGATCGGGATCAAAATCGGGATGCCTACTATCAGCCCCCATTTGCCAAACTGGATTTGTTGAGCATCCGACTTGAGGAGTGTAATTACAGCTATGACTCCCATCAGTATCCAGATACATCCGAAGGCAATAAAGATCGCAAATGCCGAGTCTTGCATTTTCTTTTCCTGTGCTTTCAGTCTCTATACTCTAGGCTGGCAAATCTGCTGAGTTGTTGGCATCATACATCGGGAGTATCTGTAACAGTTGACAGTGGACAGTTCACAGTGGACAGTTAGTCAAGCGTCCTTCTTGGACGAGGCTTAAAAGCCAGTTTTTGGTTAATAATTTTCCACTGTCCACTGAAGCGCTTGACTGACAAGGGTTGCAACCAACTAAAATCCCTATCGGGGATTGAAACGAGAATTAGCTGATTGTTGGCTTTGATGCGATCGCGCTTTATTTTATAGCCCGCGATCGCGCAGCGTACCGGAGGCATAGGCGGGCTTTTTCCGGCTTCTAAACCCCTTTATTTTATAGCCCGCGAAGGCGGGCTTTGTTTGTGTAGCCGCGACTTTAGTCGTTCGGCATCAAAGGGGCGCTCGAAGCGGATTTGGTATTACATCCAAAATCGATCCCCCCAAACCCCCAATGCCTTGGGGGGCTTAAAAGAGATTTAGAGAGATTCCCCGCCTTATTAAAAAATTTAGTCTCAGATATTGCATAACCAGCAACTTACATTATCTAACTTAGATAATTTTGGATTATGGCTTTACATCTGGTGGTAAAGGGAACGTACCACGGTTGTAGCCATCCCATACTTTGAACAGCAATTCGCGCCTTTCTTCAGCCGTATTAGTATAAGCTTGAATTTCAGATTGTAGCAACTTTTTCATTATTGGCTGCTTGGCTAAATCTAACAATTCTTTTAACTCTGTTTCGGAAAAATTTGCTTCAAGTTGAGCAATATAATTGGCTTCAACGTATTTCCATCCAGCTTCTCGCTCTAACAGCGACTGCATCCATGCCATAAATTTGGTATTTTTCGCTGTCTCTGGAGAGAAGCCAAAATCGAGAATGTAACTCAGGTAGCGATTGTAATTATTGGCAATTCCTGCTTCTAACAAAACAGCTTTGGCTAATTCTTGCTTGGCTCCACTTGTAGCAGCCGTTTCGGCATAAACTTCCTTAGAAAATGCTTGTTGATTATTATTTATGTATCCAACAAGCAAGACACAAAACACTAACAGAATATTGAGAAAAAACGACTTAAATTTAGCCATTTTAGCTCCAATAAATAAACTTTATGCGGAAAAGGTAAAAGCTCTAGCTAAAGAACTCTGGGAAACAAACTATATCAAATCAAGTTGCTGGCTGTTTACTTCTTTGACTAATTTCCTTAATCCTCATCACCTTTCCCCCTTTTCCCTTTTCCCCGTATTATCTCCCCTACACAAGAAAACCCCTGGCCCCCTTGTAAGGCCAGGAGAGGAGAGTCTAAACTTTTAAACTTTTCAATAATTGATTGGGAATAGGAGATGGGTAATCAGAATTACCCATTACCCATCTCAAAGACCTTAGCCGAACTTGCTAGCCGTAGAGGCAATCAAGAATGCCGCGTAGGTGACGAAGTAGCCAACGGTGAAGTGAGCTAGACCGACCACACGGGCTTGAACGATGGACAGAGCAACCGGCTTGTCTTTCCAGCGAACCAGGTTCGCCAGAGGAGTGCGCTCGTGTGCCCAGACCAAGGTTTCGATTAACTCTTGCCAGTAACCGCGCCAGCTAATCAGGAACATGAAACCAGTTGCCCAAACTAGGTGTCCTAACAGGAACATCCAAGCCCAGACGGACAGGTTATTCATGCCGTAGGGGTTGTAACCGTTGATTAATTGGCTGGAGTTCAACCAGAGGTAATCGCGGAACCAACCCATCAGGTAGGTAGAAGACTCATTGAATTGAGCCACGTTACCTTGCCATACGCACAGATGCTTCCAGTGCCAGTAGAAGGTGAGCCAACCAATGGTGTTCAGCATCCAGAACATAGACAGGTAGAAGGCGTCCCAAGCGGAGATGTCGCAAGTACCGCCACGACCTGGGCCATCGCAAGGGAAGGCATAGCCGAAGTCCTTTTTATCGGGCATCAGCTTCGAGCCGCGGGCATCCAAAGCACCTTTGACCAGAATCAAAGTGGTGGTGTGCAGACCTAGTGCGATCGCATGGTGTACCAGGAAATCGCCAGGGCCAATCGTCAAGAACAGCGAGTTGGTGCCAGAATTAATCGCATCCAACCAACCAGGTAACCAAACATTTCCGTAGTTAGGCCATGCGGTGGTAGCAATACTATCCGGGTTGGATAACAAAGCATTCATCCCGTACAGCGCTTTACCGTGGGAAGCCTGAATGAACTGGGCAAATACCGGCTCAATCAGGATTTGTTTTTCAGGTGTGCCAAAGGCTACCACTACGTCATTGTGTACGTACAAGCCGAGAGTGTGGAAGCCCAAGAATAACGACACCCAAGACAGGTGAGAAATGATGGCTTCTTTGTGTTGCAGCACTCGATCCAACACGTTGCCTTTATTCTGTTCGGGGTCGTAATCCCGTACTAGGAAGATGGCGCCGTGGGCGAATGCTCCCACCATGATGAATCCAGCAATGTACTGGTGGTGGGTATACAGCGCTGCTTGCGTTGTGTAATCCTGCGCCAAGAAAGCGTAGGGCGGCAGCGAGTACATGTGCTGTGCTACCAGCGAGGTGATTACACCCAGACATGCGAGGTGCCATCCCAACTGGAAGTGCAGCGAGTTGTTGTAGGTGTCGTAAATGCCTTGGTGAGGCATGTTGAACGGCCCTTCAACTGGTTTGCCAAAGAAAGTTTTGGCATTCATCATGTCTTTGATGCTGTGACCGATACCGAAGTTAGTCCGGTACATGTGTCCAGCAATGATGAAGATGACAGCGATCGCTAAGTGGTGATGAGCGTTATCGGTCAGCCACAAAGACTGGGATTGGGGATGGAATCCACCTAAGAAGGTCAGAATTGCTGTTCCCGCGCCTTGAGAAGACCCGAAAACATGGTTGACAGAATCCGGATTTTGTGCATATACGCCCCAATTTCCGGTGAAGAATGGTACCAATCCAGCGGGGTGAGGCTTAACCGACAAGAAGTTATCCCAACCTACGTGAACGCCGCGAGATTCGGGGATAGCAACGTGAACCAGGTGACCAGTCCAAGCCAGAGAGCTAACGCCGAACAAACCAGCTAAGTGGTGATTCAGACGAGACTCGGCATTCTTGAACCAGGACAAGCTGGGACGGAACTTCGGCTGTAAGTGCAGCCAACCCGCAAACAGCATCACCGCAGCCAAGATCAGGAGGAATATCGCACCTTGGTACAGGTCGGCATTCGTCCGCATCCCTTGGGTATACCACCACTGGTACACGCCAGAGTAGGAAATGTTGACCGGGAAGGGCGCTGTGGATTGAGTAAACGCATCAATCGCCGGTTTACCGAAGTGGGGGTCCCAAATCGCGTGAGCAATGGGACGGACATTGAGGGGATCTTTGATCCACTGTTCAAAGTTGCCTTGCCAAGCTACGTGGAACAGATTGCCAGAGGTCCACAAGAAGATGATTGCGATGTGACCGAAGTGGGAAGCGAAGATCTTTTGGTAAAGATTTTCTTCCGTCATTCCGTCATGGCTTTCAAAATCGTGAGCCGTGGCAATCCCATACCAGATCCGACGTGTAGTCGGGTCTTGGGCCAAATCTTGGCTAAATTTTGGGAATTTTGTTGCCATACTCGAATGTTGTTTTGAGTCTTGTCAACTTGTTTGTTTTTGGTAATGGCTAATTGGTAATTGGTAATTGGTAATTGGTAATTGCAGATTTCATATTGCAGATTTCAGATTTCAACTCAAATCTAAAATCTAAAATCTAAAATTACCCATTACCCATTACCCGTACCTATTAGCCCAGTGAAAGCGAACGAGCTAGGAAGAATGCCCAGGTTGTGGCAATTCCTCCCAACAAGTAGTGAGCTACACCTACCGCACGGCCTTGAATAATGCTCAAAGCGCGAGGTTGGATAGAAGGTGCCACTTTCAACTTGTTGTGTGCCCAGACTATCGACTCGATTAATTCTTGCCAGTAGCCGCGACCGCTGAACAAGAACATCAAGCTAAACGCCCACACAAAGTGCGCTCCTAAGAACATCAGGCCATACGCCGACAGCGCCGAGCCGTAGGAGTTGATTACCTGGGAAGCTTGCGCCCACAGGAAGTCCCGCAGCCATCCATTAATCGTGATGGCGCTAGCTGCGAAATTACCGCCAGTGACGTGCGATACGGTGCCATCGCTGGCAACGGTTCCCCACACGTCTGATTGCATCTTCCAGCTGAAGTGGAAAATTACAATCGATAGCGAGTTATACATCCAGAACAGACCCAAGAAGACGTGGTCCCAACCAGAAACTTGGCAGGTGCCGCCCCGTCCCGGACCGTCGCAGGGGAAGCGGAAGCCCAGATTTGCTTTGTCTGGAATCAGGCGAGAACTGCGGGCAAACAGCACGCCTTTGAGGAGAATTAAAGCCGTAACGTGGATGGTGAAAGCGTGGATGTGGTGAACCATAAAGTCCGCCGTTCCCAACGCAATCGGCATCATTGCCACCTTACCGCCCACTGCTACAACGCCGCCGCCGAAGGCGTAACTAACCGTAGATAGCGCATTGGGTGCGGTATTGCCTGGGGCGAGGGTGTGGATATTTTGTACCCACTGAGCGAATACGGGTTGCAGTTGAATTGCCGTATCCGAGAACATGTCTTGAGGACGACCCAAGGCACGCATCGTGTCGTTGTGGATGTATAAACCGAAACTGTGGAAGCCCAGGAATATACATACCCAGTTGAGGTGAGAAATAATGGCATCCCGGTGACGGATTACCCGATCCAACAGGTTATCTTGGTGAACTGCTGGGTCGTAGTCCCGTACCATGAAGATTGCCGCGTGGGCAGCAGCACCTACAATCAGGAAGCCGCCGATCCACACGTGGTGGGTGAATAAAGATAGCTGCGTCGCGTAATCGATCGCTTGATAAGGATAAGGCGGCATCGCATACATGTGGTGTGCCACGATGATGCTCAGCGAACCCATCCATTGCAGGTTCCACGACAGTTGGCAGTGCCAAGAAGTCGTGAAGATTTCGTACATCCCTTTGTGGCCTTCGCCAGTAAAGGGACCTTTGTGAGCTTCCAGCACTTCTTTGAAACTGTGACCGATGCCCCAGTTTGTGCGATAGAAGTGACCGGCAATGATGAACAGAACCGCTAATGCCAGGTGGTGGTGTGCGGTATCCGACAGCCACAAGCTACCTGTAACTGGATTCAAACCACCTTTGAAAGTCAAGAAGTCTGAATAAGCGCCCCAGTTGAGCGTGAAGAACGGCGTCAACCCCTTGGCGAAGCTGGGGTAAAGATCCGTCATCAAGCTGGGATTCAAAATCCACTCGTGGGGCAGGGGAATATCTGCCGCCGTCTTGATGAGTTTACCGCCAATGGTCAAGGGCTTGCCAGCATCGATCGCATCCAAGCAAGCTGTGATTGGCATGGAAACGTGGATTTGCTGTCCGGCATAACCCAAGCATCCGCAGCCCAGCAGACCTGCTAAGTGGTGGTTCATCATCGACTCCACGTTCTGGAACCATTCCAGTTTGGGAGCGCGTTTGTGATAGTGGAACCAACCAGCGAATAGCATTAAGCCTGCCATCACTAATGCTCCGATAGCGGTGCAATAGAGCTGGTAGGAGTTCGTGATGCCGTTGGCGCGCCACCAGTAAAACAGACCAGATGTGATCTGAATCCCGTGGAAACCGCCGCCGACATCGCCGTTAAGGATTTCTTGACCCACAATGGGCCAAACTACTTGCGCGCTAGGCTTAATTCCTAAAGGATTGCTCAGCCAAGCTTCGTAGTTGGAAAATTTAGCGCCATGAAAATACATGCCGCTAAGCCAGATAAAAATAACTGCAAGGTGACCGAAGTGGGCGCTGAAAATTTTGCGCGATACATCTTCGAGGTCGCTCGTGTGGCTGTCGAAATCGTGAGCGTTGGCGTGCAGGTTCCAAATCCAAGTTGTTGTTTTTGGACCCCGTGCCAGAGTGCGGTCAAAGTGTCCCGGTTGTCCCCATTTTTCAAATGAAGTCGGCACCGGGTCTTTATCAACCACGACCCTGACCTTCGCCTCCCGCTCTGGAGGACTAATGGTCATTAACACTCTCCTTTATGAGGGTTATGAGCTATCAGCCATCGCTCATCAAGCATCAGTTTCACTGATGAATTCAGAACTTTTGACTAATAACAAAAGCACATGAAACAACCCATGAAGGGATTTCCTCACTCAAGCTTTCCATTGGAAAGGTTTAGGCTCGCGTGAAGAAAGAGCCACAGCGATCGCGCCGCGTTGGGTAGGAAAATCCCCGGCGCTCTTGCCTGGAAACAACCGGATTTCTGCCCCTTTCGTAAGTCACGAGGGCAAAAACTAAATTATTTCCTTTTGGTAAAAAACTGGAAACAGACTCTCCCCACTCCTCTGATGAATCTAGAGGAGGGTTGACGCAGGCGATCGCTCTTAATCTCTCAGGTAATCTCAGCCCATCTTTGTGACCGATCACCTGCTGACAACATTTTTCCCACCAGCTTGGTTGTTTTGTCAAGCATCTTCCCAAGGGTGGAAATTTGCCATCAATATCTAACCCAGATCCTTTTGGAGTCTGGATCGCACCTTCAGGGTGTATCATGAGTTAATAGCTCCTTACGGAGTTTTTACCAGTTTCCCGTCGCAGCGGTTTCCCAGGCCAGGTGCGGCGGGTTAACTTTATCTGTTTGAAATCCCAAAAGCTGGCAAATCATCCTAACGACTCTTGCTAGCTTTTAAGGTTTCTGGTGTGCTGTAAAGCACTGTAACGACAAACACAATTAGTTCGCTATGTGGTTTTGTACCGCATTTTCGAGATTATTTACAGCTATCTTTGCAAAACTACAAATTAAAGTTACCCAAGAATCACTCAATGTTAATTTATATTAAGCATAATACCGAATTTTAGAGTCTAAAACCTTTATATATCAAGGATTGGGGTTTAAATTAAAGAAATATTAATTTAGTTTAAATATTGCTAAAAACAACGTCTCAAGCCACTTCACGGTAATGGTTGCTGCCTAACTGGTAGCTGGAGAAATTAAGCCCCTTTGATGCCGAACGACTAAAGTCGCGGCTACACAAACTAAGCCCGCCTTCGCGGGCTATAACATAAAGGGGATTGAGAACCCGGATTTGGTATAACTCTTAAGAAACAAGGGTTTCGAGGCTGGTTGATAATCGTGCAAGATCTGAGGTTTAAGCGAGAGGTAACTATCAACTGTCCACTGTCCACTGTCCACTGAATCAAGAAGACCAAGAGCGGCGAATATTGAAAAAGCCTTCTAGGAGGTTTTGTTTCGAGAGATTTTGGTTTAACAGCTGTTGACTCCAGTCAGAGGCAGTTTGGGTATTAATGTCACTCAGGGTGGGAAAAATAGTAGGAAGATGAGCGATCGCATCCACGGGAATTCGCTTTTGCATGGCGAGAGCGATCGCGCCAATTAACTCGCTAGCTTCTGGTCCCACCAAATGCACGCCGATAATTTTACCATTTCTCAGGGCTAAAATCTTACAAAAACCCGTTGTTTCACCGCGCATTTGGGCTTTATCCACCCCTTTAAAATACCGACGCAAAACCATTACATCATCCCCATAGCGCCGTCTGGCTTGTTCTTCAGTTAAACCCAGCCGTGCCAGTTCCGGATCGGAAAAAATCGCCCAGGAAATTTGACTATAATCAACGTTAAAAAAAGGAAAAAACAGCATATTTTTCAAAGCGATTCTCGCTTCGTAATTCGCCACGTGAGCAAACCGATATCCCCCCAAAACATCCCCACAAGCATAGATGCGGGAATTCGTTGTTTGCAATCTAGAGTTAACCCGAATGCCGTGCTGTTCTGTCTCTACTTTTACCCCTTCTAAATTTAAACTATCAACCTGTGGTTGCTGACCAACCGCGATTAAAATTTCATCGGCTTCAATTGCTTGATTTCCCGCTTGAATCCATTTTTTATCTTGAATGCACTTAACTTGAGTCACTCTATGTTCTGTCAGAATGCGAACTCCTTCAGCTTCTAACTGGGCTTGAATTAACAGATTCGCTTCTGCATCTTCTATGGGTAAAATTTGGCTGCTGCTAACAACCAGAGTAACGTTACAGCCGAATCGAGCAAAAGTTTGGGCTAATTCAATTGCTTGCGGCTCGCCCCCGATGATAATTAAGTTTTTGGGGCGTTTAATATGAGCTTGCTGCCAGATAGTATCGGGAGTGAGATAACCTGCACTTTGTAGCCCGTCAATTTCTGGGATAATGGGGCGAGAGCCATTAGCGATCAGGTAGGTACGCGATCGCAAGATTTGCTCGTTAACTACAAAACCCAAGTAAGGACGCCGACAAAATTCGCCCGTGCCAAAAATAACATCAACCCCCAATGCCGCTAAAACCGCTGGCGAATGCTGTTCATCCAAAGCAGTTACCGAACCTTTAGCCCATTTGAGCGCATCGTTAAATTGCACCTCCACTTTTGGCAAGACGATTTTTTCATCTAATTCCAAATGAATGCCAAATGCTTTCGCGCGACGCATTTGATGGGCTACCCGTCCTACTTGGTTTAAAGCTTTGCCGTATTTGGCGAAAGACTCCGACCAAGTTGAACCTAAAAGTGGTGCAGCTACCAAAGCAACGCGGGCTTTTAAATCAACAGCCTTGAGCGCAGCATAAATTCCCGCAGGAGTGCCGCCAATTACAACTATATCGTAGTCAACCATAAGGATTTTAGATTTTAGATTTTAGATTTTAGATTGATATTTAATACCAAATCCCGGTTCTAGACCCCCTTTATTTTATAGCCCGCAAAGGCATTGCTCTGTTTGTATAGCCGCGAATGCGAGTCCTTCGGCATAAAAGGAGCGATCAAAGCAGATTTGGTATAACACCAAATCCGACTTAACAACCCCCCTAATCTTTATAGACCGCGCAGGCGGTCTTTGGTTGTGAATTTTTATAGACCGCGCAGGCGGTCTTTGGTTGTGAATTTTTATAGACCGCGCAGGCGGTCTTTGGTTGTAAATTTTTATAGACCGCGCAGGCGGTCTTTGTTTGTGTAGCCGCGACTTCAGTCGTTCGGCATCAAGGGGTAATGAAAGCGGATTTGGTATAAATCGGCAATCTCAAATCTGAAATTTAGCTTGAGGTTTCAGATTGAAATTAAATCGGCAATCTGAAATCTGAAATTTGCCATGATTTTAATGGAGAATTTGGGCCAATCCTGCAATCAAGCTTTGGTTATCGGTTGGGGAACGAACCGCTACGCGGAAAAAGCGATCGCCTAATTCCGGAAAGCTAACGCAATCGCGGATCAAAATCCGACTCTGCTTCAATAACTTCTCCTGAATTAAAACGCTAGACTGTTCCGACTTGACCAACAAGAAATTGGCAGCACCGGGGTAGGGATGCAACCCCGGTAATTGAGCCAGACCATGAAATAGCTGGGGTCTAGCCACACCCAGCCAATTCCAAGACAGTTGCTCAAAAGCTTGATCTTGCAGGGCAGCAACGGCAGCTGCGGCGGCTAAAACATTGACAGGCCAAGGATCGCGCCACTGCTGCCATTGCTGGAGTCGATTGGGGTGAGCGATCGCATACCCCAATCGCAACCCCGGTAAACTGTAGAACTTGGTCAAACTTCGCAGAATGACCAAATTTGGATACTCCTGCACCAACGGAATCAGGCTTTGCTGTTGGTGAGGTGGTACAAAGTCCATAAAAGCTTCATCCACCACCACCAAAGCGAATTGCTGCAACAAAGGCAAAATCGTTTCCCGCAAAAACAACTTACCCGTCGGATTGTGGGGGTTATTCACCAGTAAACCCGTGCGGGAATTGGTGATGGGTAATTGACCAGCTTCATCCTTATTACCCATCACCCATAACCCATCAACCAAAGGCCACTTCAGCACCTTAGCCTTAAATGCCTTCAGCGCCCTGAGATAGTCACCAAAAGCTGGCGTTACCAGGTAAGTGGCTTCGAGTTGGGATAACTCCCTTGCTGCCCAAGTCAGTAATTCCGCAGAGCCGTTTCCTGGCAGAATCCAGTCAGATGGTAGATGATGCGCCACAGCGAGCGTTGCCCGGAGTTCGGAATAGTCTGGATCGGGATAAGCCCTCATGTCTTGCAAGTGGGCAACAATCGCCGCCAGAACTGATTCCGGTGGCCCCAACGGGCTGATACTCGCAGAAAAATCGACAATAGCGCTGGGGGGACAGCCTGCAAGTGCGGCTGCCCAAGCTAAATTCCCCCCATGCTTTGGTCGATTCAAGGATAAATCCGTCCGAAGATGTCCCCTTATTTTGGGGGAGCGACTTTTTCTTTAAACAGCTTGCCAGGTGAAAAGGCAGGCACTTTCGTCGCCGGGATTTCCATTTTGTCGCCAGTTTTAGGATTGCGACCTTCGCGGGCTTTACGTTCCCGCGGTTCAAACGAGCCAAAACCCACCAGGGTAACTTTATCGCCGGAGGACACCGCTTCCACAATTGCCTCTAGCGCCGCCGTTAAAACGGCATCTGCTTGTTTCTTGGTGACGTTGGCCTTGTCGGCTACAACATCTACTAATTCGCCTTTATTCATCTGAAACCTCACTCTAAAGTGGAAACCACCATCTTTTAACTGGTGGATGAAACGCGACACGGCATGTTTAAATGCCTTCTCCTTTGGGGCTAGAGGGGTATGGTTTTCCCCAAAACGCCCATTTCTGGGCTGAACTTAGCCTCGCCAAGGTTATGTGTCGATTTGGAAGCCCCATCCCGACTGCGGGCGTGGGGCGTCTTCAACGCTACTGGATCTTGGCAAAAAGACCCAGTGGCGCTATATGAGCAGGGGTATTTCAATTCAAAATCTCTGAAATGCCCATCCGCTCGAAGTTTTACTGCCTTATTCTAAGGTGTACTTGTCGAATATGGATCGATGGAACCTTTAAGTTATATGGATTTGAGGATTTTTTTCTGCTTTAATGACTTCTCCCTCAATTGAGAGAGCTAATTTCTTTGCATTCTATGCTTTTGATAGTTGATGTTTATAAAAAAGTATGATATAGGAAGAGTGTATGTTTAACGGATGATTTGGGGTGCGATCGCATTCCTCCCCTCCGCATCCGAACAGGGTAGGTTAACTTGAACGACAGGCAACCCCAACTACCAACCCAAAATGGTAGAGTTCAATCCAAGGAAAAAAGAGACAAGGAGGACAAGGGAGATAAATCCCCAGCCCCTAGTCCCTAATCTCTATTGCCTATTGCCCAGTCGATAGTCCCTAGTTCGACTCACGCGAAAGTAAAACTACCAGCCGGAAAAGCTGTCTGCGGCACACCCCGCACCACAGCCAAGAATTCACCAGTATCGGCAAGTCGCAATATCGTATCGTTGGGATTGCTACCCGCAGAAAATGCAATTTGATCGATTCTTAAACCCAGCGCTAAACCAATTCGATCCACACCAGGGGTGAAATCGGTAATAATATCGGCGTCAGCGATCGCTCTACCGCCGTCCCCCTCAGCAATCACAAACACATCTCTGCCAAGGTTACCTGTTAAAATATCTGCACCCCGTGCCCCAGCAATCTGGTCATCCCCACTACCACCGGAAATGTTATTCGCCAAATTGTTACCCAAGATTTCATCATTTCCTGGAGATCCAGTCAGGTTTTCAATTTCAGCACCAAAAGCGATTGTGGTGCCGTATGTATTGGTGGTGCCAAACCTTCGTTCTGGATTACCATCAGTACCACCACCAGTACCAACGGTATATGAATAAGGCGATCGGTTGAGGGCATTTTGTGCTGTGAGTTGGCCCCCCTCATTCATATCAAAGTAATAGCCGCTTCCAGGGAGAGGCGCTGTTTGAGCCAGAGGTGAAACATCCGGTGGTTGTTCTGGCAAGCGAGAAAAGTCTAGGGTATCGATGCCGCCAGCATCCCAAATCGTCTGTTTAATATTAATAAAATTGCCAGCTTCATACCTATAGGTTGTATCAGTGGCATTGTAATAGCTAGAACCGTAAAGGAATTGCAAAGCCCTAATATCATACGACATTGGCGATCGCGCAAATGCTCCGTTGTAATCATTAGGAAAGTCCTGAATCATTACAGTGCTTGTATTGTTTTTAGTTGCTATAGGCAGTACTTCATTTACTGGTCGAGCGTTTTGTTGTCCCAGACCCGGTAGTCCTACTTGTTCATTTAACCCCAAAGCACCACCAACCCCAAACAGCAAGCTTTCGTATTCAAAACTGCCTGGACCTGCACCAAAATCGACGTTAGGAGCTAAATGAATATCGCCCTGACGATCGTCCCCAGGGGAGTCTGTTGGGCCAAAAGTAAACACAATGCCTTGACGATCCGTTGGCACATCAGATATCAAAATCCGCATACGTCCCACATTCGGCGGTCGGTCTGGCACTTCTACCAAGTTAATGCCCATGACCTCGCTATACTGCCGCATAATATTGCGAACGTTAATTTTCACTGCCTCAGACACTTCTCTGACGTTTCTCACGTCAACGCCCGGTATCCGGTATAAAAAAGCGCTGGAAGTTGTCACAAAGCTATAGCTTAGAGTTCCCCCAACCGGAATATCGTCCCATTTAGTTGGATTTTGAAGCCGTTCGGCTGTTGTACCCGACCCAGCTTGAATTAGGGGAGCGATCGTCTGAGGATCGAATGCCACCGACGCCGGACGTGCCAGTTGGAAACCGCTTGCAGGTTGTGTTGGTGGTTCACCGACTTGGAATTCCCGATAAGCATCTCGGAAAGAAACTTGCCTAGCTAACAAATCTGGATTATTAGCTATGTAGTAACGTGGGTCAAATAACAGCGAAGGGCGACGACCTTCATTTAAACCATTTTGGATAAAATGAGCAAACGCTTGCTGACGATTAAACCCAGCCGCTCGCAAATCTGAATTGTTAGCCAAGTAGTAATTAACATCAAAAAACTGCGAAAACCGGCGTCCTTCATTCAAACCAAACCGTTGAAAATGATCCAGTGCTTCTTGGTTCGTATCAATTCCTGCCAAACGCAAATCAGGGTTATTATCTATATAATACCTAGCATCAAAGAATGGAGAAAACTTCCTCAATTCGTTTCTGCCAAAATTGAGAAAATGTTGGGTTAATTCGCGATCGCTTGCTCGTATATTGGCTGGCAAATCTTGATTGCTGGCTCGGTAGAATTCAGCATCAAACAATAATAAATTTTGTCCAATTGTCGGCACAGCTACCCGTCCTTCCTGCCGACCAAAATTATTAAAGTGCTGCAATAATTCAATATTGCTTAATCGGGCTAGATCTGGGTAAGTAGATCGATAAAAGTTTAAATCTATTTCTGGCGAAACTTTGCGTCCTTCGTTGACACCTAACTCAATTAAATGATTCAGTAATTGGCTGCGATCGAAATTTGCCAAATCCGGGTTATTAGCGCGGTAAAACTCCAAATCTATTGGTAAAGGAGTAAACCGCCGTCCTTCATAAACCCCGTTGTTAAGAAAATGGTCTACAACTAATCTTAAATTAGCGCCTTGTAAAGCCACGCCTTTATCAATTGCCAACAACTCCCTGGAAAAAAGTGGAGCAAATACATTTCTGACATCTCCGTTATTTTCCAGATAAAATCCTATATCGAAAAAAGGTGAAAATGTTCTTAATTCTTGGATGCCATAGTTCTCTAAGTGTTCAAAAGCTCTGCGGTCATCAAACCTAGCTATATCAGGATTGTTGGCTCGATAATAATCCGCATCGAATAAATCTCTCAGAGTTAAACGGGGAAAATTTGATGTCATAATTAACTGTTCCCAAAGACAATAGTTAACTTATTGTGCTTACTCAGATCTTGCACCTGGGCTAAAAACCGGGTTTCTTCCAAATAGCTAAACTTGAAAGCCTAGATTTTTCGTTAAGAAACCCGGTTTTTCAAGGCTTGTTGAGAATGGTGCCAGATCTGAGCTTATCAACTTTATCCTTTTTTCCATTTAGGTATCATATCCTGGTTAGTAAATTACCCCTAATATTACAAATACGTATTAAGGATTTTTCTTCTCAGGCAAGTAAGGTAAAGAAGGTTAAAGTTTTCACCACAAGCACATGATATTATATCGTGTCCGCTAGCTGCGGTTGTGTATAGTTTTTAATGCTGTAGGGGCGGGTTTTACCAACCATTGTGTCGAACAATGAGATACAGCGAGAATCGCTGTATTATACGCGGTTTTTGTTGCTCGTGAATTTCCTAAAAAACCCGGTTTTTCCGATCAAACCGGGTTTTTTAGATAAGTAATTTAACGGGTATATCGATAGGCCATAGCCTGTGGGATTAATACCTTACCTGGGATATTAAGGGCTGGTTTCAAGAGATTACCGAAAATTTATCCCACCCATAACCTATGCCCGACTATTACTGGTTTAGAGAACCAGGTACACCACCCCGCTGCTGCAACATTTGCTGCACTTCGGGACTGGGGCGATAGCGGTAGCCAAACTGGGCACCCGACGAATCATCCAGAATTTGCGGCGTCACCAGCACTAGCACCTCATTGCGTTGATTAGTTCGGACTGTCCTCCTAAACAAAGCACCCAGGATGGGAATATCGCCCAAAATGGGCACTTTGTTGACTTGAGCGCGATCTTGATCCTGGATAATGCCAGACAGAACCAACGTTTGACCATCTCGCAAACGAATCAGTCCCGATCTCAAATCTCTTCTTGCCAGTAAGGTAACTTCAACACCAGCTACACCTGTACCGCCTTCTACTTCTACTATCTGCCCTGAAGGTGCTGTAACGCTGGGATTGATATTCATCGTCACAAACCCGTTATCATCAATGCGATTCAGTTGTATCTGGAGCGTTAAGCCCGCATTATCTTTTTCAATTTGTACCGTCCTATTGGTAACACCAGAAGTGATTTGTTCTTGGACGTTGATGTTTGTGACCACTTCAGCACCCAAGTTGATCCTAGCCGTTTCACCTTCTTGAATCACCAAGGTCGGATCGGTCAAAATTTTGGCATTGCCGCTGATAATTTCAGCCCGCAATCTCGATAAAAATCTAGTGGGAAATTGGAACAGCGTTGGTAGCCCGACTTGCAAGCTGCCAGCCTGAGGAAATTGCGTCACACCCCCTTGGAGTGGATTTTCATTAGTACCAAAGGCAGGACGGACAAATATTCCCCTTGGTGGGAACTGAATGTTACCGTCATTGAGAGGTGGTTCACCGAATGTTTGAGGGCTGCCAGTACCGAAGGGAGCATCAGGCTGAGCATCGACAAACAGTCCTGTATTGGGTAGAACACTAGGGGTAGAATTAATAATTGGTGGAGTCAGTGTGCTACCTGTTACCTGATCTGCTGTTGGTGGGTTAACACCTCCGAAATTAAAGACTGCGGCCCCATTGTCAAAGGTAAAGAAGCTGCGACCAATCCCGAAGGAGAAGCTGGCATTCGCCGTATCGACGTTTGACAAGTTGACATCGATAATTTTCACATTCACTGCTGCCTGACGACGGCGGGCATCGAGCTGAGCCAAGAAGCTGGAAGCGATTTCCACCTTACGCGGGTCGCCCACCAGAGTAATCGAGTTGAGTCGTTCGTTGGTTAGTACCGATAACCCGGAAAGGACTAACGGCCCTTCTCCGCGCTGCGCTCGCAAAACTTTAATATCCGGCTCTCTGATTTCAATCGTTCGCGCTGCCGCACCTTCCCCAATAGTCTGGATTTGCACCCGCTCAATTGGTAATTGAGTTTCTGCGCCTTGGGCGGTTAAAAAGTTGGCTGCCGTTGTCACCGGCACTTGGTTCATTCGCAGCGTCCGCACGATGACGTTGCGCGCTACATCGGGTAATCTGGTGCCGACGAATATGGTGCGCCCGTTGCGGTTCGCTTCCAATCCGGTAATCCGCAGCACGTAGTTAAAAACGTCTTGCAGCGGTTCGTTTTCAATATCCAGGGAAATGGTGGCATCTAGTGAAGTGGCTCCAGGTTGTCCGGGTTGCCCTTGTTGTCCGGGTTGCCCTTGTTGTCCGGGTTGTCCCCCAGGAGCTTGCGGCCCGACAAATACAATATTGAGGCCAGCGGCACGAGAAAGCAAAGATAGCACTTCCCGCACGGGAGCTTCCCGCAACAACAGGCGGGGTATGCGTTCCCCCGTTCCCAGGTCGATGCTGCTAGCTGTAGAGTCTACTTCCGAAACGGCAATATCCCCTACTGGAGGGGCGACGGCTCTGGGCAAGAAGGGCGGAGTGGGGCTAGTGGGTTGAATTGTTCCGGCTGCGGGTGCTGGTTGCCCGTTAATCGTAATTTGTGGGTTGGGAACCAGTGGGGTTTGTCCGCCGTTACCTATGCCTGGTGACGTTGGCGGTGGTGCTACTGGGGCTGGTGCTGCTGGTACTTGGGCTGTCGGGGTGTTCCTTTGAGGCAGCGTTGTGGGTGCGGGTGCTGCTGCTGCTGCGCCACTGCCGGGGTTGATGCTTAAGGCAATGCCGCCGCCGCCCGGTCTATCTACAATCTGTCCCTTGGGCGGGGCGTTCGTACCGCTGACAGTGACTCTAATGCTGTTGGCATTCATCTGCGTTATCGTCACCGCAGCAATACCGGGGGCTGGATTGTCTTGACGAAAGTTGTTGCCTTGTGGTAAGCGCAACTGGGTATTGGTGATATCGGCAACCAAATCGTTGCTGCGATTGATCATAAAGATTTGGGGGCGATCGCCGTCTCGCGTCTCCAGAACCACCTGCACCCCGTTGCCACTCGGATTGAGGCGCACTCCGGTTACTTGAGTTGCCGCTGCCCATACTGGCTGTGTCGTCAGGAGGACTCCTCCCCCGATCAATAATGCTCCCAGTCCTTGATGCTGTTTCACCTTTTCCTCCTCACTCCAACAGGTTGGCATCTTCTGGAAACTTGAGGGCGATGTTGCCCTGCAAGATACGTTTATGTATTTTTTATTTTTACGGTCGCCTCTTCATGGGATTATTTATACCATTTCTAATTTTTCTTGGACATATGGGAATTAGGAAAGCGATCGCTCGCCTGCTCTCTTCTTCCAGTTGCTGTGAATAATTTCCCCTTTTGCTCTCCTACCTACCTGCTCCCCTGCAACCGGGGTAGCAGGCAGGGTCTGGTTACTATTTAGCGGGGGTTTGACCAGATTGAGTGCCATCAGCCGCTGCGGGCGGGGGTGCCAGCTTGGCTTTTTCCTCTGCGGTGAGGGGTCTGAGTGCCTGCAACTGAAATGAGGTTCTCAGCTTTCTGACCGGGTTGACGACGGGTCTGCCTTGGTTAAATTGGGCGATCGCTTGCCCGGTTCCAGTTTCGTTCACCTTCACTGGCACGAGTTTCCCTTGTTGTGGGTAAACGTAAAATCTATCGGTTGAATCCACTTCGGATTTCAAATTTTTCACCACTAGCAGGGGTTTGAGGCGCTCGAGATCGAGCATAAACAGCATCGTTTGAGCAAAGGTGCCTTCTAGCTGCACGTTATAGACTTCTCGGTACAATTTGTTGTTGACCGCTGCGCCTAAAGAAGAATCGTTGACTGGCCCAGAACTCTTGGGATCGGGCTGAAACAGTCTCAGCCTAGCTTTGACGTCATCGGGTTTGAGGTTGGTATTTCTATTTTCAATTCGTTTGTTCAGGTCGAGCAGCAAAGTCCTTAAGCTGGGTTGATTGGCAAACAATGTATAGACCGAAGCTTGTTGCTGCTTAGCCTGTGCCAGGTCTACCTGAGCTTGTTGGAAATCTTGCTGAAGTTGTTCTTTGTTTTTGGCGTTGGCTTTCTCTGTTTCAATCTCCTGGATCAGGGTGTCATTCGCCTGCATCACTGGTTGCACAAAGGTCATAAACAGGTAAGCAGCGCCTGCCAACCCGACGACGCCAATTAAAATACCAGTGACCTTGGGGGTGAATTGAATGCCAAAAGCGCTGGGATATTGCGAACCACCGTTCTGGTCGGCGCCATCGATCATAGCGTCATCAGCGTAAGCCATTTTGAAGCACTCCTTTTTGCTGAAGGTTTTCGATTCTAGTTACCAATCCCAATGCACCCTTACGCTCTAATTCTCGCAATAACTTAGAAGCGGGAGTATCGCTTAAACTCGTTCTAATCGTGAATTCGACTACTTTTTTCAGTTTTGGCTGTTGATTGTTGGTGGCGGTGGCACTTGACTGACTCTGTTGCCACTGACCGGGGTAGTCTTTTAACTCGGAGATGACGATTCTGGTTTCTTCTGGTTTAAAGAAGGGGGATTGCTGAAGCGTCAGCAAGAAATCGTTGATGCTGCCGAAGTTATAGGTCATGCCGCTAATGACGATGGTATCGGTTGCTGGCGCGCCGGTGGTGGTGGTGGCAGTGCCGCTAGCCGTTGCGGGTTGGATTCCTTGGCAGTTAGCGATATCTGCTGAAGTTGGTACGGTTTGGGCGACGCAGGTTAGCTGGACTCCTGCCGGTAAGCGATCGCGTACATCCTGCAACATCGCACTCCAAGGCTTGAGCTGGTCGAAAACCGTGGCTAAGCCTGTCGTTTCTTCTCTAATGTCTTTAACTTGTTTTTTGACACTATTGATTTGCTTTTGCTGCGCTAGCGTCGCTTCGTTTTCTTGCTTGAGCTTGTCTCGCTCTGCTGTCAGTCTCCCTGTCTCGGAATTCTGCCAAAACCACAAACCGCCCACCAATGCTAAGGGCAGCAACCCTGCTGCTACCCCCGCATACATCAGCATTCTTTCATTCAGGGGTGTTGATTTTCTCCTAACCCCAGGTTGGGTAACTACTGGCGCTCGGTCTCTGAGAAAATTAATTTCCAGGCTATACATTGCATCAAACCTCTCTAAGTCCTAATCCCAGCACCACTCCCAATCCCGGTCGCTGCACTGAGGTAATATCTTCTCCAACTTCCAAGCCTAAAGCCGCTACTGGATCGACCTGCATCGTCGGCAAACTCAACCTTTGGGTGAAAAATTCATCCAACTGTCCAATCCCGCCTCCAGGTCCCGCCAGCAGCAGCTGCGCCACTTCCAAATTGCTGCTTTGATTCAGATAAAAATCAATCGAGCGACGCAATTCGTCGGCTAGCTCTCCCAATACTCTCAGCATAGCTGCCATGCCGGGATTGATCCCAGTTGCACCGCTTCTGACCCCCGTATCTACTGGGGCAGTGGGAATGGTGATGCCTTTTAGCACTTCGGTATTGCGGTCGGTGGGCAAGTTCATTGCCCGTTTGAGGGCGCTTTGAATTTGGAACATGCCGATGGGGACGGTACGAGAAAACTGGGGCACGCCATCGACAATAATGGCAATTTCCGTACTCTCGAACTCGATATCCACCAGCACCGCCGCTTCTTGGGATGAAAATTGCCGCAGTTGCTCGCGAATCGTCCGAATCAGGGAAAAACTGTTAATTTCCAGCACGTCGATTGCCAATCCAGCTTGCTTAAATGTCTCGATGTAGGTATCGGTGACTTCTTTGCGGACGGCAGCTAGCAGCACTTGCACTTTTTCGATGCCATCTTCATCGGTGAAGAATCCCAGCTTTTGATAGTCCACATCGGCTTCATCGCGTGGAAATGGCAAGTACAGCCCTGCTTCGTGGTTTAGCACCATATCCCGCAGTTCGTTTTCATCTAGCTCTGCCGGTACGTGTATAATCCGCACGATCGCTCCCGCTGACCCAGGCACTGCTGTGGCGACGCGGGTCGCTTTAATCTTCCTTTCTGCCAGTGCTGCGGAAATTAGTTCTGCCATCTGCGGCGGGTCAACGATTTGACCTTCTTGGAAGACGCCTTCCGGTACTTCCACTGAGTGGAGTGTGACTAATTTATAACCCTGGCCTTGCTTGCGTAACTGGGCAATATTGATGCGTTCTGGAGCAAGTTCGATACCTACCCCAGGTTTCCGGTTGGAAAATAGATTCTTTAAGGCATTAACCACCGCTGTAGCCCGTTTTATTCAAGTAAAAGAATGATAAAAAATGTACTCTAGATTTGATGATCGCGGATCTGCTACCCAATTCTATCTACAACTCACAAACTTGTCTGTGGCAAGGATTGGGAGGACAGTACATAGGATACCCCTATTTATCGAAAAACCTATCAATGATTCACATACGTGTATTGAAAACTTGGCAACGATTGAAGAACAGCCTTTTGGCTTGTTTGTGTAGCGGCAGTATTAATGCTGCCGCTACACAAACAAGCCGCCTACGATCAACGGCTGCAATCCGCTATAAAACTTGGAAACGATTGAGTGTTTTTGCTTTGCTGGGATTAATTCTGAGCTGGATTTTAGCCGTCAGCGGCTGTACGCCTGCGTCTAATAGGGTGGCAACAAACAGCCAGGAGGTTGAATTCTGGACGATGCAGCTTCAGCCGCAATTTACCGAGTACTTCAATAGCCTGATTGCTAGTTTTGAAGCAAAAAATCCCGGTGTCAAGATTCGCTGGACTGATGTGCCTTGGTCGGCGATGGAGAGCAAGATTCTGACAGCGGTTTCGGCGAAAACTGCACCCGATGTGGTAAACTTAAACCCCGATTTTGCTTCTCAGTTGGCGTCGCGCAATGCCTGGTTAGATTTGGATGCTAAAGTGCCTACTGATGTGCGCGGTTCCTATTTACCGAATATTTGGCAAGCAACGACACTCAACGGTAAAAGTTTTGGCATTCCTTGGTATTTGGCTACGGGGATAACGATTTACAATAGCGCTTTGTTGCAGCAAGCTGGAATTGCTAAACCACCTGCGACTTACACTGAATTGGCGCAAGTGGCAAAACAAGTGAAAGAAAAAACGGGCAAGTATGCTTTTTTTGCCAGCTTTGTGCCGGAAGATTCGGCGCAGGTGTTGGAATCTTTCGTTCAGATGGGAGTTAAATTAATCGATGACCAAGGGAAGGCGGCGTTTAATACTCCCGAAGGTAAGGCAACGTTTCAATATTGGGTGGATTTGTATAAAAATGGGCTATTGCCCAAAGAAGCCTTGACACAAGGACATCAACGTGCAATCGAGCTATACCAAGCTGGAGAAATTGCCATATTGGATTCGGGGGTGCAGTTTTTGGATGCGATCGCTAAAAATGCTCCGGCAATAGCCAAAGTCTCTGCTACTTCTCCCCAAGTTACCGGCAAAACGGGTAAAAGAAATGTCGCGGTAATGAATCTTTTCGTCCCCCGCGATACCAATACCCCCGATGCGGCGGTTAAGTTTGCTTTATTTGTCACTAATGACGAAAATCAACTAACTTTTGCTAAGGCTGCTAAGGTTCTTCCTTCTACAGTGAAAGCGCTGCAAGATAGTTACTTTAAAACTCTCCCCGGCAATGCTACACCGATGGATAAAGCTCGCGTTGTCAGTGCGAATCAATTAAAGCAAGCTGCTGTTTTAATTCCGGCGATGGAAGACCGCAATTTGTTGCAAAAAGCGATTTATGAGAATTTGCAGGCGGCTATGTTGGGTGAAAAAACTGTCGATCAAGCTGTAACTGATGCGGCGACTGAGTGGGATGGGCGTTCTTAATAAGCATGATGGGAGGCGGGTTTAAATTATGCTAAATTCGCTTCTATTACTGCTTTTATGCCTAACGACTGAAGTCGCGGCTACACAAACAAAGACCGCCTGCGCGGTCTATAAGAATAGCTTTTGTGCGATCGCAGAAGAGTTGGGCGCGGCTACACAAACGAAGACCGCCTGCGCGGTTTATAAGAATAGCTATGACATGCCGGTACAAATTTTGTGTTTCCTGTTGATTTTATCGGTTTTTTGGGTTATTCTTATAATGGGAAAAGATGCGCTCATATAAGCTCTATTTAAATTGCAAGATTGTGGCTAATGAGGATATCTAAAGAGGAAGCGTTATGCAGCCAAGACTTACGGATCGATCCCCCCAACCCCCCTTGCCAAGGGGGGCTTTTGTATTCGTGAGTGCTGACAGGAAAAGTACCCCGACACCTCACTCATATCATGTCCGGTGGCATCGGTTGCGTAAAGTCAGGGCGAAGCATTCGGATATAAAACCTTGAGTTAATTGCAGAAGTTATCGCCCGAATGCTAATGCCTCCGGCACGCTGCGCGAACGCCCCTACAAAATCTAAAAAGATACACTACCGATGCTAACGGACACGATATCACCTACGAAGACCTTGCCAAGGGGGGGCTTTTGTATTCGTGAGTGGTGACTGCTTTAAGGTACCTTAGAAGCTAAAAAATGACCGATGAGATAGAGGGAACCGCATAAAACTGTTAAGGTTTCTTGGTTGGTGAAGGCGGCTTCTAAGGCTGTTTCTAAGTTGGGATAGGTATGACAAAAAGCTAAGTCGGGGCAGATATTTTGGGCTAGAGTTGCTAGGTGTTGCGGGTCGGCGGTACTATTGTCGGGAACGGGTACTAGGAATAAGCGATCGCCTGTTTTAAGCAATGCTTTAAAAATATCCGCATGGTCTTTAGTTGAAAGCATTCCCATTACCCAGGAGATCCCCCCCTGCCCCCCCTTGCCAAGGGGGGGAGAAATTTTTAGAGAATCGACATATTGGCGGAGGACTTGTGCGGCGGCGGGGTTGTGGGCGCCATCGATTAATAATTGATGGTTTTTCCAGGTTGTCCATTGGATGCGCCCAGGCCATTTTGTGTTTGCCATACCCGATGCGATCGCATTTTCCGAAATCTTCCAGCCCTGTTGTTGTAGGATTTGGAGGGATGCGATCGCTAACGCCGAATTCATCAGTTGAAATTCCCCCCACAAAGGCAAGGGATATCTAATTCCTTCATATTCTACCCACCTCTGCGTTCTCTGCGTCTCTGCGGTTTTTATTTCTATCGCTGGAGATGGGAAAATCGCCGGACAACCTAACTCTTGAATCCGCTTTTCTACCGCAGCTAAAGCTTCCGGCGGTAACAATCCAATAACAGCAGGACATCCAGGTTTAAGGATACCTGCTTTTTCGTTAGCGATATCGGCTAAAGTTGGCCCTAGAACTTGCCAATGTTCCCGACTAATAGAAGTAATTACCGTAATTAAAGGATGCGGGCATACATTTGTCGCATCCAATCGTCCCCCCAAACCTACTTCTATGACGGCAATATCAACTTGTTGTTGAGCAAAATACAACCAAGCGGCGGCGGTGATAACTTCAAACTGAGTTGGCGATTCTTCATCGGGATTAATTGCAGCTTGTACTTGCAGCAATATTTGTTCTAATTGGGTTAAGGAAATTGGTTGTTCGTTGATGCAGATGCGTTCGTTCCAATCGATTAAATGGGGGGAAGTGTAGCGCCCGACGCGATAACCTGCGGCTGTTAATACAGCAGAAAGATAAGCGCAAACAGAACCTTTGCCATTTGTTCCAGCGACGTGGATAACGGGTACTTGCTGATGGGGGTTTCCTAAGTTGGCTAATAACTTGTGAATGCGTTCGAGTCCGAGGTGGACGCCGAAGTGTTGGAAGGGTTGGAGAATAGAATCTATGGTCACTTTGGGGATGCGATCGCTCTGAAATAAAATTATCCAATAAACTGATACGAATGCCCAAACGAGTGTGGAATATTAGAGTTATCTTGGAAAAAAAGCAGGAGAAATTCACATGGTAAGTTCAATCGTAGAATTAACAGAGTATCAAGCCAGCGAATCTCGCCAATTTACCCTAGAAGACTGGATGCAAAACCCACCAGACGATAAGGAGTGGGTAAACGGACAATTAGTGGAGAAAAACGGTATAACACTGAAGCATGGTAATATTCAAGCACAACTCGCTACCTGCTGGCGTAATTATATAAATTCAAGCGGGCAGGGAGGAGAAGTTTATACAAATGCACCTTGTCGCACTAACGAACGGGGACGCAAGCCGGATGTTTCTTATCTTACTCCAGAATTGGTAGCACAATTTGGCGAAGCTGCCGTATTACCTCAGAGTTTTCCCTTGAGTGCCGAAATTGTTTCGCCTACCGATTTAGCTGAAGATGTAATTGCCAGATCTCAAGAGTATTTACAATCAGGCGGCGAGGAAGTTTGGTTAGTATTATCTGAAAATAAATGGATTATTGTTATCACTCAAGATCGGCAACTTGTGTTTACTTCTGGTAAAACTGTTACCACTCAAATTGTTTTACCAGGTTTTAGCGTTGCTGTAGATGAGCTATTAGGATAAAAATAGCTAAGTTTGTCAAGCGCGCAGCATTAATGCTGCCGCTGCACTGTAATCTCCTGGATTTTTTCTAGGTTTAACATTGCTATGGATAATTTACTGATTTCAGACGTGACATAATTATCTTATCCACACAAGCCACGCAAACCGCTATGGTTAAAACAATTCAAGCGAAAGATATCACCCTACACGAATTAAAAAGAGTTTTCAATCTTCAATTTGTTGAAGATGACCAATTTTTCCGAGAATGGCAGGATGAATTACCTGAAGTAAGTGAATCTGAAAAGCAATTTCTCGATCGGGTAAAAGCCAGCTATTTCAACTTACTTGAATACCCGCCCATGCTGGAAACTACCGTTAAAATGGTTGTGCTGTCTCCTTTGTTGCATTTAGCGGGATTTTATCTACCTCCTTTTTATATCAAAGCTGAACAAGAAGTTGAAATATCTTTTGAAGATGAAGAGGATGAAACAATTATTACCGGCAGAATTGATGTTTTGGTTTTACAACAACAATTTTGGGTAATGGTTATTGAGTCTAAACGCGCTCAAATTTCTATAGAAGCCGGATTGGCGCAGATACTAGCTTATATGCTAGCAAATCCTAATCGGGACAGACCTTCGTTTGGTTTGTTATCGAATGGCAGAAATTTCCAGTTTTATAAACTAACGCAAAGAGAAACGCCTAGTTACACATTTTCTCGGTCATTTGATATCCGCAATCCAGGTAATGAATTGTATAACGTCCTTAGTATTATAAAGCGAATTGGTCAAGTGATAACGGCGTAAATACTCTGGAAATAAAATCCATAAAAAATAGGCCAGCTTTCGCCAGCCTAATTTAACCTAACTCCCGCCGAAACTTTTAACCAAATAAATCAAAACCGGCAACGGCTATTGCCCCAGCTAAAGCAGATATGGCAACTGAAGTAATCGCCGTACCAAACAACCACCAAGCAGCAGTTGCAGCAGTTTTCCTGGCTTCTTCGCCTTGTTCTTTAGCTTTTCGCTTCAAATCTTTGATGCGTTTTTTAGCTTCTTCTTGCAGGCGTTCTGCGCGCATTAAAACGCTATCCCGTGCGCCTTCAATTTGGTCGATAATCCGGTTAGCATCTGCTTCGGAAATATCCTCGCGCGAACTCAGAACTGCGACTAAAGTATCGCGGTCAAATTGACCCAAACGTTCCTTCAATGCATCAACTCCCGCTTGCGGATCGTCAAATAATTTGCGGAAGTCGCGTTTGATGCCTTCGTAATTGAGTTCGGGACGTTCTAAGGAGTTGAGGTAATCCCGAATTTGGGCAAAAATTGAATCAACTGCGGATTGAAGTCTTGTTTGAACAAGCTGAATTTGTTGTACAGTTTGATCGCGCACCGAGATGATTTGATCGGCAATGCGATTCGCTTCTTCTTCCGAAATATCTTCCCGTTGGGAAAGAAGAGAAACTAAGGTGGAACGATCGAAATGTTTGATGCGATCGCCTAAACTTTCCACCCCAGCTTTCGGATCGCTAAACAACAACTGCAAGTCGCGTTTAATCGCATCGGGATTGAGTTCTTCTTTGTTCGTATTCCGCAGGTAAGTTTCCAAATTTGCTTGGAAATCTTGTACCCTTTCTTTAGCGCGAGATGCTAAGCGACGGGGTGCTTTAATAATGCTGCGAATTTGCTCTTGCACTTGGTCGATGATGCGATTAACTTGCTCTTCTGTCAAGTCTTCCCGCTGACTCAGCAATTTAACCAAGGTTTCCCGATCGACTTGAGAAAGTCTTTCGCGCAATGCTAAAGCACCCGATCTGGGATGTTCAAACAGCTTGACAAAATCGCGCTGGATACCTTCTGGATTGAGTTCTTCCAGGTTAGTATTTCGCAGGTAATCGGCAATTTTGGCGCTTACTTCGTCGAACTGTTCTTTGATTTCTTGGGGTGCGTGTAAAATGCTATCCCGAATTGACAATATTTGGTCGATAGTTTGGTTGATTTGTTCTTCGCTGAGATCTCCCCTCGCGGTGAGTAATTGCACCAGAGTATCGCGATCGAATTGGGATAGACGCATCCTCAACGCGGTAATTCCTGCTTGCGGATCTTCTAACAGCGTTTGGAAATCGCGCTTAATTGCTTCGGGGTTTAATTCTTCCTTGTTAGTATCGCGCAGGTAAGCTTCCACTCGTTGGCGAAGTTCGTCAGCTTGGGATTTGATTTGTGCTTGAATTTCTTGCGCTTGGGAGATGACGCGATCGCGCGTACTTTCCAATTGCCCAATCAATCGATCTGCTTCTTCTGGGCTAAAATCTTCCCGCTGTCCGAGTAATTGGACTAGGGTATCGCGATCGAATTGGGATAAGCGATCGCGCAGTTGTTCAAATCCGACATTCGGATCTTCCAACAGTGCTTGGAAATCCCGTTCAATTCCTTCTGGATTTAATTCCTCTTTCCCCGTTGAACGCAGATAATTTTCAATCCGACTGCGTAAATCTTGCGCTTGTTCTTCAGCTTCCCCAGTTTGGACGGTATTCAAAACTTCCATCCGAATTTCTTCCAACTGGTCGGCAATTTCTGCTACTTTAGCTTCATCAAAATCGCCGCGCTGATTCAACAATTGCACCAAAAAATCGCGATTCAGTTGCTCTAATTGCCGTCTAATTGCTCCCGGTGCTGCTTCTGGATCGTAGATAACTTGTTGAAATTCCTGCTTGATCGTTTCCCGATTCAAGTGCCAAGGTTTGGAATTAAGAATGTAGTTTTCTACATCAGCGCGAATCGGATTAAATTGCAACTTCGGCAGATTTTCCGCAACTTTACTGCCAACTTTTTTGGCTTGTTCTGTTGTTTCGCCTGCCAGCTTTTGCAACTGATTGGAAATCCTTTCAACATCTAAATCCGAAAGGTCTACTCGTTCCAATACTGCACCCATCACCGCACTCACGCCCTTTTGCAACAAGCTCTTTTGCTGCCCGTTGCTATACTGTTTCTGTCCGCTGCCGCCTCCATTTACTTGAGCCAGCTTAGCGACGATGTCGGTAGATTTCAAATCTTCTGGACTGGCAGATTTGAGAAATTTTACTAATTCCTCTTGCGGATCGGTTTGCTTACCTCCTACTACTTGTTTCCAAACTTCTTGCAATTGATCGGCAATTGCCTCTACATCTTTTTTAGATAAATCGGTGCGACTGCTAACCAAGTCGATAAAAGTCTGGCGATTGATGTTTTTCAAAACATCGCTATCGACCAAAGATTTTAAATCCGAGTCGTTGAGCAACTTTGTAAAGTTACTGCGAATGTCTTTTAAGTCAAATTTGGGTAATTTCAGGTCGCCCAAATATTCTTCTAAGGTTTCCCTAACGCTGCTGGGATCTACCCCTGAAGTTAATTCTTTTCTCACCGCAGCAACTGATGCCTCTACCGTATTCACAATTTGCGAGTTTACGGCATTGGCACCTAATGCGGCGGCGGCTGTTCCCATCACGCCTTGCATTGAAGAAGTGGCGGTTTTTACTGCCGTACCAAGCAAAGAACCAATTGCATTAGAACCTAGCCAAGCTAGCAATAAAAAGTAAGCCGACCAAATGACAACACCAATTATTGCCCCTAAAATTACGCTATTGGTTAAGCTGAGTTTTACCGCCAGAAAACAAGCGATAAACAAAGCAATATTGACCGTTACTACACTCCAAATTCCTATTTTTGATTCAATACTGCGAACTTGCTTGCCCCAGCTTTCATCGTCATCGCCATCGAGTTCTATAACATCGGCGCTATCAGAAATTTTAGCGGCTACGGACAAGTTAGTTAATACTAATTGAAAAGCGAAGGCCATTAAAACCCCCGCAATTAATGCCACAAAAAACTGAGGGCTGGAAAAAATTAGTGATAAATCTCCTGGGTGTTCTGTTACTGAATAACTTGGTATCTGAGAAATCCAAAATTTTCCCCTGAACAATTCCAGGGGAATGCTTATAGCTTGAAACATGATATTTTCCTCAGCTAAACTCAGAAAAACGCAAAAATTTTGCGTTGGAAAAACTCTGTATAGGTTCCAGATTTAATTTTGTAAAATTATCAGTAGCTCAGCTTCCATCTGAGGTAGGATCTCGCCTTGCTCCTTTAGTAGGAGGTGGTTATCGTCAGATCTTGCGCTTTGAGGCGGAGCCTCAGTATTTTCGTTCCCAGGTTCAACCTGGGAAGGAGAGCCGGGAGGTAGAACCTCGCGTGAGTTTAAAATATTTTTATAAAAAAATACTGCCCCCAGGGTAGGGGGCAGTTGGGGTGATGGCTGCAAAGTGCCTAAACTAGGCTTGCTTGTTCAAGAAGGCTTGAGCTTGTGCGATCGCTATCTTGCCAACTTGGAAGAAAGCCCAACCACCAGCAGCGATCAACGGCAGCAACACAACTAACAAACGCCAATCCATATTAGTGACCTCTCTTAAAGATTTATGAATGGATTCTCATCTTGCTTATATTCTGCAACTAACTGCGCTAAATTTCCAGACCCCCAGGGAGAATTGAGCTGAGGGAGCTGAGGGAGCTGAGGGAGCTGAGGGAGCTGAGGGAGCTGGGGGAGCTGGGGGAGAAAGAGGAGCTGGGGGAGAAAGAGGAGCTGAGGGAGAAAGAGGAGCTGAGGGAGCTGAGGGAGCGGGGGGAAAAATTAGTTTTACTTCAAAATTCTTCCTTGTCTTCCTTGTCTTCCTTGTCTTCCTTGTCTTCCTTGTCTTCCTTGTCTCCCTTGTCTTCCTTGTCTTCCTTGTCTCCCCATCTCCCCATCTCCTCTGTAACCTGCTTAGGCGCTAGTAAAACCCAGATCTGTACCCTTTCCGGCGTGAACGAGGGCTAATTTCTCATATTTTTGGGCATGTACGATTAACTCTGCCGCTTCTTCCTCAGATAAATCGCGTGCCCGTTTGGCAGGAACTCCGACAACTAATGATAAAGGTGGTACATCTTTCGTTACAATCGCCCCAGCGCCGATCATACTTCCAGCACCGACGCGCACGCCGTCGAGTATCACCGCACCAATGCCGATCAAACAACCACGTTCGATATGCGCCGAGTGAATTACTGCCCGATGTCCGACTGTCACGTAGTCTTCCAGAATCGTCGGCTTTCCGGGGTCGCCGTGTAAAATAGCACCATCTTGGATATTAGTATAATTGCCAATTTCAATGCGCTCAACATCTCCGCGCACAACGGCACCGTACCAAATGCTTACACCTGTGGCAACTTTTACCCATCCCATCACCGTAGCGGTAGGGGCAATAAAAGCAGCAGCAGAAAGATCGGGCGCAGGCCAATAGAATTGATGGTTAAGATCGCTCACAATCAATGTCGAATCGGTAACACAATTCTTCTTAGAATATAGGCAAGCGCAGGGGAATGGAGTACTCAGTTATCTGGGAACCGCGAACAAAACCCGTGACTGGGGTAAAATAGCAATATCAGCTTACAACTGATAAATTCTGTGTAGAACTCTTGGAAGCTCACCCTTTTAAGTGTACGAATGTCAAAATAAAGGCATCGATATCGGCACAGAGAGGACATGCGGTGACACAATACATGACCAATCCAGGCTTGCAATACCCAATATTTGGTCCGGAAATACAGTGTCCGCACTGTCGCCAAACAATTCCGGCTTTGACACTCACAGATACTTATCTGTGTCCGCGTCACGGTGCATTTGAGGCGAACCCCAAATCGGGCGAACTCGTCCATCTCCAATCAGGCCGTCAGTGGCGACGGTGGAATAATGAGTGGTATCGTCAGCATACTCATCCGGATGGGATTCGGTTTGAAATCCACGAAGCGCTGGATCGACTTTATACCCAAGGATACCGGGCAACGCGGGTGATTATCGCCAAACGCTATCAGGAGTTAATTAGCGGCTATCTGGAACGCAGTACGCCGTGGCGGGGACAACCAGATGCCAATAAACCCAGACTTTATGGTTTACCAGTAGAATTTAGCCCCGATCCATCGGAAGCACCTTGCTGGGAAGTAATTAATTTTGACTTGGAAAAAGAGCCGGGAGTACCCGTAAGATATCCTTATTTCAGGTTGTTTGAATAATAGATAATTAGTAATTCAATCCGTGACATAGAAGCAAAAAATTTATGCATCACGCTTCGATCCGCACGGCAAATATTCATCGCGCGATCGCATTCTACGAGCAACTGGGGTTTAGCGTATGCGATCGCTTCACCACAGGCTACACCCTCGCCTGTTGGATGGAAGGTTTAAACGGACGCATCGAATTAATCCAAATTCCCGAACCTCACCCCGCCCCCGACGCCTTCGGAGATGAACACTACGTCGGATACTATCATTTATCGTTTGACCTCACCGCAGCTACCACCGATTTATCATCGTGGTTATCCTCTTTAAAAGCAAAATTTGACGAAAGGGCGCGGGAAGAACCGGAGCAATATCAAGCGCTGAAAGTATTATTAGAACCCACGCAACAAATGATCGGCGATCGCGTCTACGAAGTTGCCTTTATCGCCGACGCCGACGGACTGCCTCTAGAATTTATTCGGGTTTTGAGTTAGGTGGGAGCTTTCTTGAGCTGGGGAAGTAATTCTTATATTTCAAATGCCGTATTAAAAGATACTGAAGATTTGTATTGATCGAGGGTCATTCCCATAGTAACAATGCATACTGGGAGTAGATTTTTGGATTAATAACTCAAGTCGGCTAAAGTGAAGGAGAGCAAAAGACATGGGTAAGTATAAATTCCACGATCAATACACCCTTTCCGAAACAGCCGAAGCACTGGGAAAACAAGCAATGAAATTAGGGCTGATTCCTAGTTTGGTTGTCAGGGTGTTTCCTGACTGTAGGCAATTCTTGGTTCCAGGGGAAAGCGAATCCGAACCGCTGACGCCAGAACAAGCTTATTTCCGTTTCAGAAAATTAGTCGAAGAGTATGGTCAAAGCAATTAATTGACCAGTTTGGTATATTGATGACTCCTGGTACAGCGTAGCGTTAGGGTAAAATCTGCCAAACCTACGTTTGATGCTGAGGAGTTTTTCTGCATTAGTTAGCGATCGCAATTAGCAATTAGCAACCAAGGTTAGATAGACAGCAACTGCCCCTTAATTTTTAGCCCCTAACACCCAGTTACTAGCCATATGTTTGTTTTAGCTTTCTGGCGTCGATACCGTTTTGCCGCATTGTTGTTTAGCCTGTGTTTGAGCGCCATACTGCTATTTGCAGGGGAGGCGACTTCCACCCAACCAGATCGGGCTAATTCTGAATCAGTGACGCTTGAAAATACAGCTCTTAAAGAAAAGCAACCCGTTATACCAGCAGATGGAATGACTCAAAACGTCGGCAAAATTGTCCTGGATAATGGGTTAACCGTTCTGACTAAAGAAGTCCATACAGCGCCTGTAGTCAGCGTGCAGGTGTGGTACAAAATAGGGTCGCGCGACGAAGAACCGGGAGTCAATGGCATCGCGCACCAACTCGAACATATGCTATTTAAGGGTACAAGCGATCGCCCGATCCAATTCGGTCGCTTGTTCAGCGCCTTGGGCAGCGAGTTCAACGCTTTTACCAGCTACGACCAAACAGCTTATTTTGGCACTGTAGAAAGCCATAAACTACGGGCATTACTAACTTTAGAAGCCGACCGGATGCACAATTCTCTCATCGATCCGGCGCAACTCGAAAGCGAAAAGCGCGTGGTAATTTCCGAGCTACAAGGTTATGAAAATGACCCTGGTTACCGAATCAGCCGCGCCGTATTGAGAGCCGCTTTTCCTAATAGCGAATATGGATTGCCCGTCGGCGGCACAAAAGCCGATGTAGAAAAGTTTACTGTCGAACAGGTGCGGCAATATTACCGCCAGTACTATAGCCCCGAAAATGCCACTTTAGTTGTTGTGGGTGATTTCCAAACCGAACCGATATTGCAAGCAATTAAAGAAATTTTTGGTAATATTCCCAACCAAAGTAAAGATGTAGCAGCTAAAACAAACAATTTAACCAAAACCGCTCCGGCGAATGCAACCAACAAAAATCCGATTGTATTGCGCGAAGAAGGTAGCGCTTCTCTATTAGATGTCGTGTATCCAATGCCACCTATAAATCATCCCGATGTCCCGGCATTGCAGGTAATGGATTACGTTTTGACAGCGGGGCGCAATTCGCGTTTATACCAAGCTCTAATAGAATCTGGTAAGGCCAGCAATGCAGGCGGTTATATCTCTAATTTAACTGGTGCGGGTTGGTATGAATTGTCAGCTACGGCTGTACCAGGTCAGGAACTCAAAGAAATAGGCCAAACCTTGCAACAAGCGATCGCCGACCTGCAAACTCAAGGCATCACCCCAGAAGAACTCCACCGCGCTCAAACACAGTTTGTAGCAGATGTAACTTTAGGTAACCGTAATATTACTAATCAAGCAATCCAATTAGGAGATAGTCAAACTGTTGCGGGAGACTATCAATACACAGATAAATTGCTGGCAGCTGTGGGCAAAGTCAGCATCGCGGACGTGCAGCGAGTCGCGCAAGAATACCTGAAATTAGAGAAACGTACTATAGGGTATTTTGAACCAACTCAGATAACAGCTGATGCAGGTTCGGGGATGGGTATCGGGGGACAAACAAGTGAAAAATTTAACATCGGGCCGCCAGTAGATCCTGCGGAGGTGGCTAAGTATTTGCCAGAGATAGGGGTGGCGAATAAATCGAGCGATCGCGCGCTGCCAGAGTCGTTTAAGCTGGGGAATGGGATAGGGGTGTTGTTGGTGAGCGATCGCAGTACTCCCACAGTAACTTTAAGCGGCAATATCCCCGCTGGCAGACAATTTGACCCCGCTAGTAAAGCAGGCATCGCCCAACTAACCGCAGATAACTTAATGAACGGAACTAAAACCAAAGATGCCCTAACTTTGGCTAAAGTGTTAGAAAATCGAGGCGCGAGTCTGGGATTTTCTGCCGGTAGAGAAGGCGTGAATTTAGATGGTTATAGCCTCAAAACCGACTTACCAATTTTGATCGAAACCTTAGCAGATGTGGTGCAAAATGCCACATTCCCGACAGAGCAGTTAGAACTCAGTCGCCAGCGTGCAATAACCGATCTGAAAACAGAGTTAGATGACCCCAATTACGTGAGTTTCCGGACGCTGCAACAACAGATTTTTCCTCAAAACCATCCCTTCCATAGCTATCCGACGCTAGAAAGTCTGAAAAGCATTACTCGCGCCGATGTGGTGCAATTTTACCAAACTTATTATCGACCCGATAATACAGTATTAGCCTTGGTGGGAGACTTCGATCCAAGCGAAGTGAGAACTCTTTTAGAAAAACATTTCGGCAACTGGACAGCCAGCGGCAACCCACCACAGATCGAATTTCCACCCATTGCTTCAACCGAAAAAATAGTGCGGTTAAACCCCATTTTACCGGGTAAAACCCAAGCAGTGACAGCGATCGGAAATCGAGGCATTAACCGACAAGATTCCCGTTACTATGCTGCCTTGGTATTAAATCAAATTTTGGGTGGGGATACCTTGTCGAGTCGCTTAGGAACCGAAATACGCGATCGCCTTGGTTTAACATATGGTATCTACAGCTCCTTTCAAGCAGGCAAACAACCAGGATTGTTTTTTATTGACATGCAAACCGCACCAGAAGATGCCAATAAAGCAATTTCCAGTACGCTAGCCTTGCTAAAACAAATTTGCACCACAGGCGTTACACCCGCCGAAGTCGAAACAGCTAAGCGTTCTCTGGCTAGCAGTTACAGCGTTTCTTTAGCAGATCCAGATTCCCTAACAGCTCAAATATTAATGAACGAAGTTTACGGATTAAGTCGAGAAGAAATTCGCAACTTCCCCCAAAAAATTAAAGCGGTTACTTTAGAACAAGTTAACCAAGTTGCGAAAGCATTATTGCAACCCGATAACTTAGTCGTCGTCACAGCAGGGCCAAATGTCAATTAGCTGGTAATTGGTAATTGGTAATTGGTAATTGGTAATTGGTAATTGGTAATTGGTA
>ERZ1066120.384-NODE-384-length-43706-cov-14.576482_pt1 | contig 43706 bp, 43 predicted proteins | sample MGYA00382767_ERZ1066120 | MGnify/ENA primary metagenome ERZ1066120 (study PRJEB33369, sample SAMEA5778350) | biofilm metagenome | biome: Industrial cooling water; feature: Water cooling tower basin; material: Biofilm | place: United Arab Emirates | collected...
GAAGTAGATATCCCCAGACCCCGCAAGCGGATGCAGGTTGTAGAACACCCCAGCTACTACAGTCTGCGCAGCGAAATGATCTACTTTTTAAACCAGCAAAAACGAGTCAAGCAAATTCGGGCGCGGAAAAAGACAGCTGTTGCCCGCCACGGTTTAGAGAAAGTCAATTTGGAAATCGGCTTTGTTCCCTTAACCGCTTGCGCCCCACTGGCGATCGCTCAAGAAAAAGGCTTCTTTACCAAGCATGGCTTAGATGAAGTCACTCTAGTACGGGAAACCAGCTGGCGCGGGATTGTCGATGGAATTGCAGGTGGCTACATTGATGCTGCCCAAATGCCTTCAGGAATGCCCATGTGGTTGACTTTGGGGGGTCATCAGGACAAGCCCATACCTACGGTGACTGCCTTAACCATGACTCGTAATGGCAACGCCATCACCTTATCAAAACGCTTTTACGACCAAGGAGTTTACAACCTCACCGACTTCAAACAGCACTTGCTGCGTACCCGCGACCAGCGGCATACGATGGGGGTCGTACATCCTTCCTCAATGCACAGCGTCCTCTTGCGCTACTGGCTAGCTGCTGGTGGTATCGACCCCGATTTAGATGTCGATGTCCATACCATTCCCCCCGCCCAAATGGTTGCCGACCTCAAAGCAGGTAGTATCGATGGATTCTGCGTTGGCGAACCTTGGAACTACCGCGCTGCTGAGGAAGGGATTGGCTTTACCGCCGCTACCGATTTAGAAATTTGGCTGGGACATCCTGGAAAAGTTCTCGGCGTGCGGGAAGATTGGGCAGCTGCCTATCCCAACACGCATATCGCTCTAGTCAAAGCCCTCTTAGAAGCTTGTTACTACTGTTCGCTACCAGAAAATGCCGAAGAAATTCGTCAGATCTTGGCACGGCGGGAATATGTCAGTACTAGCGTCGATTACATTCAGTTGCTAGATCCCGATAGCACCAGTTGCGATCTGAGTAGCCCGATGCGGGAGTATGCCCACCACCAATTCTTCTCTGAGGCAGCGATCAACCGCCCCAGCCGCACGGAACAGACTTGGATCGTAACTCAACTAGCACGTTGGGGTCACACTCCTTTCCCCAGAAACTGGGTGGAAATCATCGAACGGATCTGTCGCGTCGGAGTCTTCAGCACAGCTGCTAGAGAACTCGGCTTAGATGTCAGCTACACCCGCCAGCCGCTCAAACTCTTCGACGGGACTGTATTTAATGCCGACGACCCACTCGGCTATCTTAACAGCCTACCAATCAAACGCGACTTCTCTGTAGCCGAAGTCATTCTCGACGCACCCATCCGCAGAGCAGCCTAACAGTGGGGAGTAGGGAGTGGGGTGTGGGGAATAGGGAAGAACTTATGACTTATTACCACTACTCACCCCTCATCCCTCACCCCTCTCGCCTCTTGCCTCTTGCCTCTTGCCAATTACCAACTACCAACTACCAATTACCATAATGAACAACGCTTTTGCTTATACAGACATCGCCAGAAATCGCTTAGGCAAGCCGCTCTCTACAGTGCAATCTAACCGCCAGGCTTTCGTACAGATTAAGGACGTTTGTAAAGTCTATCCCACCAAAAACGGTCCCTTCACCGTCCTTGATGGCGTAAATCTCAGTGTCTATGAAGGGGAGTTTATTTGCGTGATCGGTCACTCCGGTTGCGGTAAGAGTACGCTGTTGAATATGGTGTCAGGTTTTGCTCATCCCACTTCGGGCGATGTTTTAGTCGATGGTAGCCCCGTGACTAAACCAGGTCCAGATCGGATGGTAGTGTTTCAAAACTATGCCTTGCTACCTTGGCGGACTGCGTTTGAAAATGTCTATTTGGCAGTGAATGCCGTACATCCCAACAAGCCAGAAGCAGAAAAGCGGGCGATCGTGCGGGAACATTTGGCGATGGTCGGACTAGGGGAAGCCGCAGATAAGAAGCCACCGCAACTATCTGGGGGAATGAAACAGCGGGTTTCGATCGCCCGTGCTTTGGCAATTCGTCCTAAAGTGATGATTTTAGACGAACCTTTCGGGGCTTTGGATGCAATCACGAAAGAGGAGTTGCAGGAAGAATTACTCAAAATCTGGAACGACCATAAATGTACTGTTTTAATGATTACTCACGATATTGACGAGGCGCTATTCTTAGCCGATCGCCTGGTGATGATGACCAACGGACCCCACGCTAAAATTGGCGAGGTGTTGGATATTCCTTTTGCCCGTCCCCGCGATCGCGCCCGCATTATGGAAGATCCGCAGTACTATCAACTCCGCAACTACGCTTTAGACTTCCTCTACAACCGCTTCGCCCACGATGATGTCGGTTAGTTATTAGTAGGGTGGGCAATGCCCGCCCTACTGAGAAAGAAGTAAGCATCGACACGCTATAAAATTTAATGGATGCAATAATAGGTTCTAATTATATGGGTAAATCCCCTCTGTAGAACCTAAAAGAGCCGAGCGCATATAGGATCTTATCTATCGAAACCATATAAGATTCATTCAATTTTTATTTCATTAAATTAACTAATTTTGCTCTAAAAGTTGTAATCTATTTTTAATGCAATTTTTCAAGCAGATGCAAAAGCTTCAGAACAAACAAATTTTGAAGTCAGTGGCTGCTTGAAACCAGGATAAATATCTCGCAGTTAACTCACGGTTAATTGTAGCTTATACCTGAAATTGCATTTAGGTTTGACCCTGTCGTCTTGAGATTCAATGTCATCGCAACTGCTTTAATCTCTTAAAACAAAATACGGCAACTGCCATGTGGTTGAAAAACCACATTTTGTTTTTAATGTTAGTTGCAAAGTAGCAACTTCTCCCTTAGTAAATCTATTGTCGAGATTTTTCAAAAAATTAAATCTTAAGTCTTGGTATTGACAATTCAATATCTGACTTTAGATATATTCTAACTCGGCAAATTGTTGTAAGAAAGTTTACGAAACATCAAATTGCTTTGTAGTTGTAAGTAAGCTTTGGCTCTACGTCGCAAACCTCATTAACTCGCTGTTGTCTTTAGTCTCTTTCTCATGCAAATAACGAACAAAATTCACTTCAGAAATTTACGGGGCGATTTATTTGGTGGTTTAACCACTGCCATTGTTTCCTTGCCTCTAGCATTAGCATTCGGCGTTGCCTCTGGTGCGGGAGCTGTTGCTGGACTGTATGGTGCAGTCTGTGTTGGCTTTTTTGCAGCGTTGTTTGGTGGTACGCCAACTCTCATTTCCGAGCCGACCGGACCGATGACCGTGGTAATGACGGCGATCGTCGCTGGGATGACAGCAAGAAACCCTGAGAATGGTCTGGCAATGGCGTTTACCGTCGTTATGCTGGCAGGGATTTTTCAAATTATCTTCGGGGCGTTCAAACTAGGGAAATACGTGACCCTGATGCCCTACAGCGTGATCTCCGGCTTCATGTCCGGTATCGGAGTCATCCTCGTTATTTTGCAGATTGCACCGTTTCTCGGACAAGCAGCACCTAAAGGTGGGGTTTTGGGTACGGTACAGAGCATACCTCAACTGCTAGCGAATATCGATCCAATCGAAGCTGGGTTAGGGGCGCTGACACTGGCAATTATTTTCTTGATGCCATCTAAACTCAAGCGTTTCGTCCCGCCTCAACTTGTAGCACTTGTGGTTGGTACAATACTTTCTCTAGTTCTCTTCCCAGGCGCAGATATCCGGCGGATTGGCGAGATTCCGATGGGATTGCCACAACTGCAAATGCCTGTTTTTACGTCTGGTCAAATCACCACCATGGTTCTCGATGGTGTTGTGCTGGGGATGTTGGGCTGTATTGATACTTTGCTAACTGCCGTAATTGCCGACAGTATTACACGCACTCAACACGACTCTGATAAAGAATTAATCGGTCAAGGTATTGGTAACTTAGTCTCTGGGTTGTGTGGCGGCTTACCAGGTGCGGGTGCAACCATGGGTACGGTAGTGAACATCCAAACTGGTGCAGCTACAGCTGTATCTGGAATAACTCGCGCCTTAATTTTGTTAGTTGTAGTGTTAGGGGCGGCAAGTTTGACTCAGACAATTCCAATGGCTGTATTGGCTGGAATTGCCCTAAAAGTTGGGATTGACATTTTAGACTGGAGTTTCTTAAAACGCGCCCACAAGGTGTCCCTAAAAGGAACGCTAATTATGTATGGGGTGCTGTTACTCACGGTATTTGTCGATCTGATTGTAGCGGTTGGAGTTGGGGTATTTATTGCTAATATCTTGACAATTGAACGTCTATCTAATCTGCAATCGCAGGATGTGAAAACAATTAGCGATGCTGATGACGAGATTGTATTGAGTCAAGAAGAAAAACAGTTACTCGATCGCGCTAATAACCGCGTGCTGCTATTCTACCTCAGCGGTCCAATGATTTTCGGCGTATCCAAAGCGATCGCCCGCGAACATACGGCAATGGCAGACCACGATGTTCTCGTTTTAGACTTAAGCGATGTGCCAATGTTGGGTGTCACTGCTTCTTTGGCAATTGAAAATGCGATTAAAGATGCAGTCGACCAGGGTCGTCACGTCTTCATTGTCGGTGCAACTGGTTCTGTGAAGCGGCGGTTAGAAAAGTTGGGTATCTTCGATCTTTTACCCCCACAAAATCTGCTGGAGGATCGGGTAGAAGCCTTACGGCAGGCTGTAGCATTGGTACATGGTACGGATAAAGTTACTGCTAATGTTGGAACTGCGCGCCCTGGTTTGAGCGATTTCAGCGATCCGGCACTGCAACAATAACTTTAATGTCATTTGTGAGTAGCTGGTGGCTGGTGGCTTGATTCCTTTCTAGTCACTAGCCACGAATCACTAGTCACTGATAACTGATTTCTCAGGCGATCGCTGTACTGATACACCGTACCAATGAGAAATTAGTTAGTATCGGCACAGAGCAATGCGATCGCTCTCAATTGAATTCGAGTTTAAGAGTATGATCGGACCCTGGAAAAAAATAGCAATTTCAACTAAAGAATTATTTGCAGATGAAGGTTTTCTTAAAAGCATTCATATTGTTGAGAACTTAGTTTCAAAAATCTTGTCTATCGCTTTAGTTGGTGTAATTCTAGTTTCGTTGTTCGATCTAATTATCTTTTTGTATAAAGATTTATTTAGAGAGCCGGTTGGCTTTTTTAATAAGACTCTGATTGAAATTTTTGGAATGTTCCTAAATATTTTAATTGCCTTAGAATTATTGGAAAATATTACTGCTTATCTAAGAAAACACGTCGTTCAAGTCGAACTAGTGATTGTAACTGCCTTGATTGCCGTAGCCCGCAAGCTAATTATTTTCGATTTTAGTAAGGCTTCAGGTATAGATTTAGTTGGCTTAGCAACTGCCAGCTTTGCACTCTCAATTAGCTACTGGCTAATTCGTCAGATGAACAGAAGGCATAGAGAAGATCGCAGGTAATATATAGAAAAAAAGTATCGATCGGAGTAAGCTTAGCGTTGATTGGATTTGAGTGCGATCGCTAAGATTGAAATATTTTACAAAATTTACAAAATAATCAAATTAATATTAATATTGGATATGACAAGAATTCAAAACACACCTTGAAGTTGAACGAGCAAAATTGGCGATCGCATGAGTTATTATCTACTCATATTCTGCATCAAAAATTACTAAAAACCTACAATTGTAGGAGTGGGTAAGATGCTCATATACTAGGACAATCAATTTCTGGTGAGTTAGGCTGCTAGCCTGCTTTCATAAGCTCTCAAATTCTTGCGCCATGAAGTGTGTTGGGGCAATTCCCGGCGGGATAGCTTCGCTTAACGCAAATCGCCGTAGGGGAAGTAGCAATTAGTCGTCAAAAGTGGTATGACGAACTATTATCGATCTGCTTAAATCTGTACTGCAATAAAACTCTACGACTGACCCTTACTCAACAGGCAATTCTCGTGTTAGAAGCGTGCGTATTAGCAACAATTTTGTGCGGATTTTTCGGCATCATCTTTAAAAAGAATCTTGTAATGAAGATTGTCTCTATGGATGTCATGAGTACGGGGGTCATTTCCTATTACGTACTGATTGCGTCACGAGATGGTTTGTTCGCACCTATCCTTTCAGATGTCAAAAATGGTGCTTACTCCGATCCGGTTCCCCAAGCAGTCATATTAACGGCGATCGTCATTGGCTTTTCGATTCAAGCTTTAATGCTGGTCGGTGTCATGAAACTAGCACGGGATAACCCGACATTAGAAAGCAACGAGATCGAGAAGAGCAATACGCCATGAGTACGATCACGATCGCCTGGGTTGCCCTACCGTTTTTTATAGGGTTTGTTGCTTATCTGTTCCCCAAGCTCGATCGCATCCTCGCACTGGGAATAGCTCTTGCTTCTGCTGCATATGCTTTATCGCTATTTTTTGGACAGCCGCCACTGACACTAGAGTTACTGGATAGTTTCGGCGTCACGTTAATAGTAGACCAATTGAGCAGCTACTTCATATTAACCAACGCGCTAGTAACGACAGCAGTCATTCTCTACTGTTGGCACAGCGGTAAATCGGCTTTTTTTTACGCACAGACCATTATTCTGCATGGTAGCCTGAATGCCGTGTTTGTTTGTGCGGATTTTATCAGTCTGTACGTAGCCTTAGAAGTAATTGGGATTGCGGCGTTTCTTTTAATTACTTATCCTCGCTCCAATCGTTCTATTTGGGTTGGCTTGCGCTATCTTTTTGTTAGCAACACGGCAATGTTGTTTTATTTGGTTGGCGCTGTACTAGTCTATCAAGTACATCATTCCTTTGCTTTTGCAGGTTTGCGCGGCGCACCGATCGAGGCACTTACCCTGATCTTGATGGGACTATTGACTAAGGGAGGAGTTTTTGTATCTGGATTGTGGTTGCCGTTGACCCACTCTGAATCGGCAACGCCAGTGTCAGCCTTGCTGTCGGGAATTGTAGTCAAAGCTGGCATTTTTCCACTCGTGCGTTGCGCTTTGATTTTAGATGAAGTGGATGCGATTGTCCGGATCTTCGGAGTTGGGGCAGCGGTGCTAGGAGTATTCTATGCAATCTTGGAACAAGACAACAAACGTACGTTGGCGTTGAGTACGATTTCGCAGTTAGGCTGGATTCTCGCCGCACCTGAAGTGGGTGGCTTTTACGCGCTGGCGCACGGACTGGTCAAAGCGACACTTTTTCTGAGCGCAGGTGCTTTACCAAGTCGAAATATCAAGGAACTGCAACATCAGCCGATCGATACCGCACTCTGGATTATCTTGGTCGTAGCCAGTCTCTCGATCTCCGGCTTTCCTCTTTTGGTCGGTTTTGGAGCGAAAATGTCAACCTTGAATAATGTTGTGTCCTGGCAAGCGATCGCCATGAACGTTGCGGCTGTCGGAACAGCAGTAGCATACGCCAGATTTATATTTCTGCCCCATCAGCGACAAGATGGACAACAGGAAGTCAAATTTGGTTTCTGGGCAGCCTCAATACTGTTAATCGGTGGGCTAGTTGTGGCAAATGCTCTGTATTACGAAGCGTATACCGTGGCAAATATCATCAAAGCATTGGCGATCGTCGGTGTTGGTTGGTTGGCGTATTTTGCGATCTTTCGACGGGCAGTACTCAAACTACCGCGCGTTCTAGAGCAATTCGAGCATCTGATAGGCGTAATGAGTCTGATGTTAATCCTACTTTTCTGGATGGTATGGACACGATCGGGTATTTGAATCTGATATTGCGACTGGCGATCTGGTTTCTACTCACTGCCAATTTTAGCTTGGCAAATATTATCATTGGCGTGAGCGTGGCTCTTTTATTGCCAGGAAGTCCCAAATCGCGAGCGCGATTAAAGGATTGGCTGCGGGCGCTAGGTAAGATTCTCATAGCGATTCCGCAAGCGTATGTAGAGGCATTTGAAATTATCTTTTGTCCGCATACTCAGGAAGAAATTACCCTGGAACGAGTCCCACCTCGACGAACATCAGGTTTGATCTTCCTAGATATTTTTTTGATTACCTTTACACCAAAGACCATTGTTTTGAAATACCGCGAAGATGGCTGGTACGAAGTACATCGGGTCGTGCGGCGGAGTAAGACATGAACCTGGCAATAATTGCAATGATTCTGGCTCTGCTCATCCCGATCTACGTGGCATGTAAGGATAACGATATCTGGCAGACAATGTTGGCATTCTCTAGTATTGCAAGTAAAACATCAGTCATGATTCTGTGCGTATCCGTCTTGCGCGATGATTGGTCGATTGGTGTGGTAGGAGTCATCGTTCTGAGCGTGGGGAACGCCGCGTTAATGCTATTGGCACATGTAATTAAACGAATGAACGATTTATCAGGCGATTTATCAAATGATTAATATGGCGATCGACGTGTTGAGTTATGCCTGCATCGGCGTAGGAATTTTCTTTTGGTTTTGGGGAACCTCTCACTTGCTGGGCAAGCGATCGGTATTATTTAAGCTGCATAGTCTTTCAGTTGCAGATACGCTCGGATCGATGAGTATTGTCATCGGGCTACTTTTGAAGATACCCAATGAATGGCCCTTACTGATCCTCGCCATTATCTCCTTAGCAATCTGGAATACAGTGTTGGGGTACGTGTTGGCATATTGTTCCAGTAGTGGAAGTAGCCGTGAATAGCTATGAACGATCTCTACGTCTATGCCATAGTTGCTTTGCTGCCCCTATCCGCGTCTATGGTGGTATTTCAGGTCAATCCATACAATGCCTTGGTGATTCGCGGCATTCTGGGAGCGGTGGCGGCATTGGTCTATGCGGTGTTGGGAGCAGCAGATGTGGCTTTGACCGAAGCATTGGTGGGTACTATGCTGGCAATTACTCTCTATGCGGTGGCGGTGCGATCGTCAATGGTAATGCGGCTTGGCGTAGTCAAAGACGAGTCGATCGCGGCAGATGATGATTCTCTTCCAGAGAGTAAAGGCGATCGCCATTTAGGGCAACTGATGGATGACTTACGGGCAATTTTGGACAAACGTCACATGCGGTTAGAGTTGGTTCTATATAAAGATAAGCAGGATTTACATCGGGCGCTAATGGAGAAAGAAGTTCATGCGACCTGCGCGCCACTGGAAGAGTGCGATCGCGCCATGCATGGGGATGAAAAGCCAGCCGATCGCATCGTTACTAGAGTTCGTCGCATCTATGACATCATGCAAGCCGAACTTTCATCACCCGCAATCAACCTTACCTATGTCAGCGCGCCAGAGGAGAAGCATCCATGAAATGGGTTTATATCGCAGCTGGAATAGCGCTGTTTGTCAAAATCCTCATCATGCCCAATCCAACACCAAACTTACCGCTTTCAATCGTCGAATCGGTCGTGCAGGACAGTGGAGTGCCTAATGCAGTTTCGGGGATCATTTTCAGGAATCGGTTGTACGACACCATCTTTGAGGTAGTCGTATTTACGATCGCGATTATGGGCGCTCATTTTCTGCTAGCAAATGAAAAGCCATCCGCCAAGGTCTATCAGTTCGCAGATAAACCATCAATTGTGCTGGCACGTTTGGGAGCGACGATTGCGGCTTTGGTGGGAATCGAACTGGCAATTCGAGGGCATTTGAGTCCAGGTGGTGGTTTTGCGGCTGGGGTAGCAGGTGGAACGGCGATCGGTCTGGTGGCGATTACCTCATCTCCGGAGTGGATGCAAGCGATCTACAAGCGCTGGCACGCTGCTACATGGGAAAAAGTTTCGGTGCTGATTTTCATTATTCTGGCGGTCATAACTCTATCTGGATTTGAATTACCGCACGGAGAAATGGGCGCACTTGTTAGTGGGGGTGTTATCCCGCTACTCAACATCCTGGTAGCAGTAAAAGTTGCGTTGGGTTCTTGGGCAGTTATTTTGATTTTTATTCGCTATCGGGGATTATTGTAAATGGTCGATCATCGATCTTCATTGACTAGAATTCTTGCAAAAGCCATGAACATACAAATGTCATTCTGAACGAAGTGAAGAATCTTTAGATGTTTCGCTTCGCTCAACAAGACAGATCCAGACCTTTTGCAAAAGTTCTAATCTACAAATTTAAAATAGCTTGCTGTCAGATTTAGAGATTTAGGATCGATACCTTGGAGAATAGCGATTAGATCTGGTGCTTTTCCTTCACTATTGACATAAATACCTGTCCCTCTCAGGAAACCTACTGGTGCAGCACCCAAACTATATTGAACTTCTACAGCGCGGTCGTGTCTCAAATCGCCTTCCCATTTATTGAGCGCGATCGCATCCTCGTTTTTATTAAAGTCTGTAATTAGAGCATAATTACTATTGTCGCCTCGATAAAATGGTAGCATTTCACCATAAGAACTGCCTCCCAAAACAAAAGTATCTGCTCCTTTGCCTCCAGTCAAGAGATCGATTTCGTCTGTTCCAGTGTGGTAAAAAGCACCTTCGATTCTGTCATTGCCAGCCCCGCCATTTATAATATCGTTACCAAACCAGCCGAATAATTCATCATTACCATTTTCGCCATATAAATAGTCATTGTTGGAGCTACCGTTTATATAGTCATTACCGTTACCGCCAAATATAAAGTTAGTATCGTTTTCGCTGTCATTCCAGGCAGATAAAGTATCATTACCATTACCACCAAATATAAAATTGCTGCCATTGCCACCGTTAATACTGTCGTTACCATCTCCGCCTTTTAATAGGTCATTACCATCGTTGCCGTTCAGGATATCGTCACCTGCTTCTCCAAAAATTGCATCGTGACCTGCTCCACCAAATATAGTGTCGCCATCTGTTGTACCGAAGATTGCATCATTTTTATCTGTACCAATTAATGCTTTATTTACAGGTATATCAGCCACCACACTCATATCTATATCTCCGCAAATTCAAATCAATTTATTTTTTCAGTCGAGGAATCTAGCTAATTTGTCTAAGGCAGACAAACGCAGGACTTCTGAATATTAGAATGAACGCAGTTCTATCTAAATCTTTCAGGTGTTTATATATCTATAAGAAGTAGGAATTGTAGGCTGGGAATTGCCCGCTCTCTGTAACTTTTATTAGCATCGTATATTGTGAATGAAATTGCTTTTAACTTTTTAGAGGGCAAAATAAATTTATCGAAAGATTTAATTTAGATAAAATTAGTATTAAGCCTCACCTGCGATCGCTTCTTAACTGGCGCTCAAAGGCATGGCAGCAACCCTCACCCGCGATCGATCGTGAAACAGCGAGCCTTACTGCTGGTCAATCGTCACGCCCGCCACGGGCAGCAGCGGATCGCCGCTGCTATAGAACAGCTACAGCAGTTAAATTTAGATTTATTAGAAAAGCCGATAGAACATCCTCGGCAATTACCCGAACTCATCCGCTACCATCGCCATCAAGTAGACTTGGTAATTATTGGTGGTGGAGATGGTACGCTCAACGCCGCAGTAGATGCGTTAGTCGAGACTAGGCTACCTTTAGGAATACTACCTTTAGGGACTGCTAACGATTTGGCTCGGACGCTGGAAATTCCCAATTCTCTACCTGAAGCTTGCGAGATTATTGCGAATAAAAAAGTTCGCTGGATTGACTTAGGTTGGGTGAATGGCAAGCATTTCTTTAACGTTGCTAGCTTGGGTTTGAGCGTTCAAATTACTGAAAAACTGACGAAAGAGGCGAAACGCCGTTGGGGAGTTTTAGCCTATGCTATGGCAGCAATTCGGGTTCTCTGGCAAACTCGACCCTTCAGTGCCGAAATTCAGATAAATAACCAAGACTCGATTCGAGCCAAAACCGTACAAATTGCTGTTGGTAACGGAAAATACTACGGTGGTGGCATGGCAGTCACTCACGATGCAGCGATCGACGATCGCAGGCTAGACTTATACAGTCTGGAATTGCGTCACTGGTGGCAGATGATTCCTTTATTACCGACAATGCGTCAAGGCAGGCATACAACTTTACCTGGAGTCCGTACTTTGCACGGTCAAAAAATCCGTATTTCTACCAGAAAACCCCGCCCCATTAACACTGATGGCGAAATTACAACTTATACGCCTGCCGAATTTCGCGTCATTCCCCAAGCCCTAGCAGTTTTAGTACCAACTCGCTCGAGTGAGGAAAATTGAGGCAGCCAAGAGCAATGAACAGTGGTAAGTGTTGAGTATTTTGATTTCTAGCTTATGACTGACGACTTACGATTTACGACCTAGTTAATATGCATTTGAAATTTTCGCAAGATATTAAATCTTTACTAGAAAAACTATCTCAACAGCCTTTAACTTTAAGGGATATTTTGGCAGGAACTTCGGAGCGAGGCTTTAGTCTGGTTATTGCTTTACTCGTATTACCATTTTTGTTTCCTCATCCTCCTGGTTTGACTGGTATACCTGGAACAGCCTGCTTAATTTTATCGCTACAAATGGCATTAGGTAGGCGATCGCCTTGGCTACCGAAAAAAGTAGCTCAATTCAAATTTCCTCGCTGGTTTGCTCAGCAATTGTTACAAAATTTGAAAAGGTGTACTAGATTGCTAGAAAGTATCGTTCGTCCTCGCCTGTCGAAAATAGCGGGGAATCCTTATATTTGGCAATTTAACGGACTTTGTATTGCTTGGCTAGCAATTTTATTAATGTTACCAATTCCGCTCACAAATACTTTTCCTACTATCGGCATTTTAATATTAGCAGTAGCAACACTAGAAGACGATGGATTATTAATGTGTATTAGCTATATATATACTATTTTAATTACTTTGGTATTTGCATTTCTGATTTACGCTCTTTGGCGAGGCTCTAGTTTATTACCAAGTTTATTTCAATAGATTTAGGGATTAGGTGCAAAAATTTCAAGCTCTCGATCCCCCCTTGTCCCCCTTAGAAAAGGGAGGACTTAAAGCCCCCCTTTCAAGGGGGTTGGGGGATCGGGTGCATGTAACGCCTCTAGACTTTTGGTTCAAAAATTTTATCCCAAAATGCAACCTGCCCTTGAGGGTAAATTTAAATTCAATTGAGATCCATCAGCAGCAGACGTGATTTCTGCACTACCGAATAATAACTTGTTGGGATGCGATCGCAACTTGCTTACTTCTAAACTAACTCGTGCGGAGTCAGTGCCAGCATTGACAGCAACTACAATTTCTTCTGAGCCTAAAGTCCTAGCAAAAACATAGACTAAACCCTGAGCGTACAGAACTTGATAATCTCCCGTACGCAAGGCAGGGTAAGCATGACGTAAGGCAATCAATTGGCGATGGTATTCGAGAATTGCCCGATCCCAACTAGCTTCTAGAGGGAAACCGCGCCGAGAGTCTGGATCGATCTTTCCTGGTAAGCCAACTTCATCCCCATAGTAGATACTGGGAGCGCCAGGAAATGTTAACAGCAACAGGGTAGCGAGTTCGACGCTAGGGCGATCGCCTCCCGCAATGGAAATCAATCTTGCCGTGTCGTGGCTAGCCAGTAAATTTAACTGCGTCAGCTGGATTTCCCACGGATATAGTTGCAGTAAATCTTGCATTTTTGTGGCATATTCAGCAGCAAATAGGGGTGGATAGGGATAGTACGAACGGTCTTGTACTTGTGTCATATCCACGCGATCGCCAGCCGTAAAAGCGATCGTAGGTGCAGCAAATAAGTAATTCATTACACCATCGAACTGCGTGCCATCCAGCCACTCTCGCGAATCTTCCCACACTTCCCCGACAATATAAGCATCGGGGTTGATGGCTTTGACGCGATCGCGGAACTCTTGCCAAAAGCCAGGAGTTTTAATTTCAAATGGTACATCTAACCGCCAGCCGTCGATGCCGAATTTCAACCAATATTCGGCAATCTCCATAATGTATTCTCGCACTTCTAGATTATCGTGATTGAACACGGGTAAAGCACGATTTCCCGCCCAGCCTTCGTAATTAGCGGGGCGATCGCCATCGTAAGGACATAGAGGCCACTTTTCAATCTTGAACCAATCTACCCAAGGAGAGTAGGGTCCATTTTCGAGAATGTCGTGAAAAAAGAAAAATCCCCGACTGGCATGATTGAAGACTCCATCCAGTACCACTTTGATATCTCGGCTGTGACAAGCTGCTAGCAATTCTTGAAACGCTTCATTTCCGCCTAACATCGGATCGACTTGATAGTAGTCGTGGGTGTGATAGCGGTGATTGCTGGCAGATTGAAAGATCGGGGTGAAGTAGATCGCGTTAATGCCTAGCACTTGCAGATAATCTAGTTGTTCCATCACACCCCAGAGATCGCCACCTTTATAGCCTTGGAGAGTGGGCATTTCTTCCCATTCTTCCCAAGTAGCGTTCTTTAACAGCCGCTTGCGGGGTTGTTGACTTCTAGCAAAGCGATCGGGAAAAATTTGATAGAAAACGGCGTGTTTTACCCAGTCTGGGGTGGTAATCTCCATAGTCACTTTCTAGCCCTTCATTGACAAGGTACAAATACTCTCCATTCTGTGGCTCTAACCAGAGGGTGAATGTCGCGATCGCTTTTTGACAGTCAACTGCTATACACCTGCCAAAGCCAAGCAAACCGCGATCCCCCCAGACTCCCAGAAATTATTAGTTTATAGCACTGACAAATTTCCGCCTCTAGATTCTTACCAACTTTTACACCTAGTCCTCTACACTAATTTTGGGAACGAAAGGCAGTCGGGAGGAATTTGTGAAAAAAGTATTAGGAATAATTCTGGGTGGCGGTGCTGGAACTCGTCTTTATCCGCTGACTAAGCTTCGGGCTAAGCCAGCCGTACCATTAGCAGGGAAGTACCGCTTAATCGATATTCCTGTCAGTAATTGTATTAATTCAGAGATCTATAAAATTTACGTCCTGACACAATTTAACTCGGCTTCACTCAATCGCCACATCGCCCGTGCATACACCTTTTCTGGTTTTACTGAAGGCTTTGTAGAAGTCCTGGCGGCTCAACAAACGCAATACAGCACCAACTGGTTCCAGGGTACGGCAGATGCAGTGCGTCAGTATCTCTGGCTGATGGAAGAGTGGCAAGTCGATGAATACCTCATTCTATCGGGAGATCACCTCTACCGCATGGACTATCGCCAATTTGTCGAGCGTCACCGCGAAACTGGTGCTGATGTGACTCTCTCGGTGATCCCGATCGAACAACGTCGCGCTTCTGACTTTGGTTTGATGAAAATTGACAGTTCGGGACGGGTAATTGACTTTAGCGAAAAACCCAAAGGTGATGCGCTGCTGAAAATGCAGGTCGACACTACAGTACTGGGGCTAGATCCAGAAGAGGCGAAGCAAAAACCATATATTGCTTCGATGGGAATTTATGTTTTCAAGCGCGATGTTTTAATCAAGTTGTTAAAAGAAGCACCAGAACAAACTGATTTCGGGAAGGAAATTCTTCCAGCTTGTGCGAAAGAGTACAATATTCAAGCTTACTTGTTTAACGATTACTGGGAAGACATCGGAACGATTGAGGCATTCTACGAGGCTAACTTATCGTTAACAAAGCAACCTTACCCCGCTTTCAGCTTCTATGAGGAAGAAGCACCTATTTACACTCGCGCTCGTTACTTGCCTCCTAGTAAAATGATGGATTGTCAAGTGACAGACTCGATCGTCGGTGACGGTTGCATCTTGAAAAACTGCCGCGTACATCATTCAGTATTAGGCGTGCGATCGCTAATTCAAGCAGGCTCGATTGTGGAAGACTCGCTACTCATGGGAGCAGATTTTTACGATCCCCATATAGAAGAAAGACAAACAGTCTGTGCAGATGGCGACATTGAGAACATTCCCTTGGGTATTGGTGCTAATACCATTATCCGACGGGCAATTATTGACAAAAACGCCCGGATCGGCTGCGATGTCCGCATCATTAATAAAGACCGGATCGAAGAAGCAGACCGAGAAAGCGAAGGCTTCTACATTCGCAGTGGCATTGTAGTTGTGCTGAAAAATGCTGTCATTCCCGACGGAACCGTTATTTAGTGGTGAGTGGTGAGTGGTGAGTGGAAGAATTGCAAACAATCTCTTACTCCCTACTCCCTACTCCCTCATCCTTTTTATCGGTTTACCTGGGAGTGGAAAATCGACATTGACACGACAATTGATAGTAGCAGACCCAAAACTAAAACTCATCTCAACTGACAAGATTCGAGAACGGCTATTCGGCAATGAGATAATTCAGGGGGATTGGTTGCTAGTTTGGCGAGAGGTGCAACGACAATTTCAAAGGGCTGTCATTCAAATCTCTCGCGGTGAAGTTAGTGCAGCAATTTACGATGCGACTAATGCCCAACGCAGACATCGACGGGAAGTCATCATTTGTGCCCGCGCTGTGGGTTTCAAGCAGATTGTAGGACTCTGGGTCGATACGCCTGTATGGTTGTGTCTGGCGCGAAATCGACGGCGCGATCGCCAAGTTCCTGAAGAGGTAATATTACGGATGCATCGTCAACTGCACGATGCTGCGCCTAGTTTATCTGAAGGGCTAGATTGTCTGTGGCGATCCAGTCAATTGTTACCCTCCTGCACTTCCACAGCTTTACCAAAGTAGGACGTACAGCCGTGCGCTCCTACTAATCGTAACTAGCTGTAAAAGGGTCGAAAGCTTCTTTCTCTGGTTGACGGGCGATTGTATGATTCTTCAATCCACGTTCTAACTTCATTCTCTGAGTTAAAGTCAAACGTTTCGCCTGTTATCGGGTCGTAAAGCTTCCACAACGAACGACCTGTTTTATCTACGGTTTTCCATACTCGCATTTCTAAATTGTTGCTCAAGGCTGTAACGAGCGATCGCCAAATTTTTTTCAGCCATGACGTGCGCGCTGGTCGATTTGGCTGCGGTTCTGGTTTGTAGTTGTAGATTTGTTCTAGTTTTTGAATGTTTTGTTGATAATTCATCACGATGTCGCCTCCTGAAGGAATCAGGTAATTATTTCGCGTGCGTTCCTTCTGGATATCTCCTTACTTCCGTCTCTCTAAGCATCTGGTGAGGAGTGTTTTTTAGAGAGATGAACGATTTATTTTCTGTATCTATTGTAACCAAATTTTTCTAAAATCGGGCAAAAAACTAGCTATATAGTCAGGAAAACTTGACATTCTTGCAAAAATGCATGAAATTGTTTTTCGCAAGCTCAATATGTCTTCCTGCATCAGTGCTAGAGATTTTCTCACGATTGACTTAGTATCCATCTACACAGAACGAAGTGCCGCAGTTGTATACAGTATTCTGAATTAGGAACTTGACTTAAAGCTCGGCATTCCTACTTGGCATATGGGCTATACGTTTGACTTTTCAGTTATTTGGAATAACATAGGCTTGTTTGCAGCAGGAGCTTTTGTAACCATTAGGTTATCGTTAATTGCGATCGCCTTTGGGTTGATTGTTGGCATTGTAGGAGCGCTATTTAGAACCTCTAGTAATCGGTTGTTGAACTGGTTAGCGATCGCGTATGTTGAGGCAATCAGAAACACGCCATTTTTAATCCAGCTGTTCTTTATTTTCTTTGGATTGCCAAATTTAGGTATTAAACTGACAGCAGAACAAGCGGCGATTCTATCGTTAGCTGTCAACTTTGGAGCTTATTCTACAGAAATTGTCCGAGCTGGCGTAGAAAGCATACATAAAGGACAAGTTGAAGCAGGCTTAGCACTGGGATTCAAACCCTTATCAGTTTTTCGTTATATTGTTTTAACTCCAGCATTATCAAATATTTATCCAGCTTTAGTTGGTCAAATTATTCTTGCGGTTTTATTTACTAGCGTTGTTTCTCAAATCGCAGCTGAAGACTTGACATTTGCTGGCGACTATCTCAACTCTCGAACTTTCCGCAGCTTTGAAATTTACTTCACAATTTCTCTGATTTATCTGGCTATCGTTTGGTTAATTAAGGGGTTAACTTACACTATAGAAAAGCGATTCTTTGAATTTGCCAAATATAGACGATAAACTGTAGCACATATAATTTTTAACTTTTAACTTTTAGCTTTTGAATTTTTGACAATGGATGAATTTACCATACCGGTTATTTTTAAAAATCTAATAATTGCTACCCAGTGGACGTTGATATTATCTGCGATCGCATTTATCTGTGGTGGTATTATTGGTTTCCTTGTCATGTTGATGCGAATTTCCCCGAATAAGTGGTTTCGAGCAATTAGTTGGATTTACATCGAGTTTTTTGAAGGGACGCCGTTATTATTGCAATTGTTTCTTGCTTTCTTCGGACTCTCCGTTGTTTTCGGAATTAATCTCTCGCCTTTACAAGCAGCAACCTTAGCCTTAACTGCTTTCACGAGTTCTTTTTTAGCAGATATCTGGCGGGGTTCTGTCGCTGCTATTTCTCAAGGACAATGGGAAGCAGCATCAGCATTAGGTTTTGGTTATTTTAAGAAACTGAGGTTAGTTGTCTTACCGCAAGCACTTAAATTATCAATCGCGCCAACTGTAGGATTTGCCGTACAAGTCATTAAGGGAACTTCCTTAGCTTCTGTAATTGGTTTTACTGAACTATCTCGCGCTGCGGCACAAATTAATAACGTTACTCTGCGATCGCTATTGGTATTTTCAATTGCGGGTTTAATTTATTTCTGCTTGTGTTATCCCCTATCTGTTTTGAGTCAAAATTTAGAACGAAGATTGACATATAAAGCCTGAAAAATTAGTTATCAATAAAGAGTGATGCATTCAGATGAACGCAATTCCTAAAAAGTGGCTGCAATTCATCATGCTATTTTTGGCAAGTCTGTTGATGACAGTGAGTGTTGCTGCTTGCAACTCATCAGAATCGTCCTACGTCAAATCGCTGTCAGTGACGTCCGGTACTGCTTCAGCTGCGAGTCTACCTGGTGTCAATCCAGGAATGACATTAGAACAAATCCAATCTACTGGCAAGGTGAGAGTTGCTGTTCCAGATGATTTTCCTCCATTTGGTGCTGTGGGTTCAGATATGCAAGTTCGCGGCTATGACATTGATGTAGCACGAGAGATTGCTAAAGGGTTAGGGGTAGATTTGGAGTTAATTCCGGTTGTAGGTAACTACCGAATTCCGTTTTTGCAAACAAATCGGGTAGATATGGTCATTTCCAGTTTAGGTAAGAATAAAGAACGAGCCAAAATCATTGATTTTTCCATACCATACGCTCCTTTTTTCTCAGGTATTTATGGCGAAAAAAATGTCAAAGTTGCTTCTATGGAGGACTTAAAAGGTCGTACTCTAGGTGTTGCTCAAGGCTCCTTGGAAGATTTAGAACTGTCTAAATTACCAGCTGGAACTGTTCAAATGAAACGCTTTGCTAGTAACAGTTTAACTGCATCAGCTTTGGTATCGGGACAGGTAGAACTAATTGCGACTGGCAATGTGGTAGCTGCGAAATTAATCAGAGATAACCCTGACAAACAAATTGATAACAAGTTTGTCATGAAAAATTCTCCTTGTTACATTGGCGTGCGGCGTGGCGATACCAACCTTTTACAAAAGGTGAATGCGATCGTTAGAGACTTGAAGAAATCGGGAAAACTAAACCAGTTTTCTCAAAAGTGGTTGGGAGAACCTCTTTCCGAACTACCTACTGTATAGAAAAGTTAAAAGTCAAAAGTTAGAAGTCAAAAGTAAAAAAAATAAGAACTAGTCATGACCTACGATCGCCCGACAACAGCTTTAGATAATACTGTTACTACCGAATTGAAACCGATAATTATTGCTAGAAATGTTGAAAAATGGTATGGCAATAATTTTCACGTCCTCAAAGGAGTTAGCCTCACAGTCGATCGAGGTGAAGTGGTAGTGTTGATGGGTCCATCTGGTTCGGGTAAATCGACTTTTATTCGGACTTTCAACGGTTTAGAGCCTTATCAAAAAGGTAGCATTGAAATTGATGGGATGAAGATTTCCCATAATCTTAAAAATATTGAAGCGGTGCGTCGAGAAGTGGGAATGGTATTTCAACAGTTCAATTTATTCCCTCATTTAACTGTACTAAAAAATGTTACTCTTGCTCCAATTCATTTACGCGGGATGACAAAAGCCAAAGCTGAAGAAATAGCAATGCAACTCTTAGAAAGAGTCGGAATCGACCATCAAGCAAATAAATATCCAGGTCAACTATCTGGCGGACAACAACAACGAGTGGCGATCGCGCGTGCTTTGGCAATGAAGCCAAAAGTCATGTTATTTGACGAACCAACATCAGCCCTCGACCCAGAAATGGTACAAGAAGTCTTACAGGTCATGCGATCGCTAGCTAATTCTGGCATGACAATGGTTTGCGTGACTCACGAAGTCGGTTTTGCCCGCGAAGTTGCCGATCGCGTTATTTTTCTGGCTGATGGTTATTTAATAGAAGATACCACACCATCTGAATTTTTCAACAACCCCAAGGAAGAGAGAACTAGAAAGTTTCTGTCGCAGATTTTGCATTGACTTTCTGTTAAAATTTGAGCGATACATCAGCGCGATCGCGATTTATATCTAAACTCATAAATATGGCAGGCAAACTTACTACTCATGTCTTAGACACAGCTCAAGGTTGTCCCGCTAGACAAATGAAAATTGAATTGTGGACGATTGACTTAAACGGAGAAAAAAACCTTTTAAAAACTATTCATACTAATAATGATGGTCGTACAGATACACCATTATTGGCTGATGGAGAAATTAAAATTGGTATTTACGAACTCATCTTTTCTGTCGGAGATTACTTTGCCAAGCAGATAGACAACCTACCTCAGCCAGCTTTTCTCAATCGCGTACCGCTACAATTTGGAATCGCCGATCCTAATTCTCACTATCACGTTCCTTTACTTATTTCTCCCTGGTCTTATAGTACTTATCGAGGTAGTTAAGTTTAATCTGGATCTCGCAAAGGCGCAGAGGTACAAAGAACCCTTTTGCGTCTTCGCGTCTTTGCGTGACAATTCTTTTTTGAGTGACTTATGATAACTTCTCTAATAGAACTGAACCAAATGAGCCAGGAAGAGTTTGTAGAAGCCTTGGGAGGAGTATTTGAAGATACCCCCGCGATCGCCTATCATGCCTGGTACGAGCGACCTTTTCAAAATGTAGCTCAGTTACATCAAAAAATGGTAGATGTAGTCCGAACTGCTAGCCAAGACGCACAAATAGAACTCATTCAAGCACATCCTGACTTAGGGAGCAAAGCAAAAATGGCAATAGCATCAGTACAAGAACAGGCTGGTGCGGGATTAGACCGTCTTACCCCTGAAGAATACGATCGCTTTCTATCTCTAAACCAAGCTTATAGAAAGAAGTTCAATTTTCCCTTCATTATTGCCGTAAAACATCATACTAAAAATAGCATTCTTGCTGCATTTGAAAAGCGATTGCAAAACTCTGTTGAACTTGAAAGAAACCAAGCATTAACAGAGATTTTTCAAATTGCTAAATTTCGTTTGGATGCGATCGTATCGCAGTAGGGGTTGCCTAGCTGTGCGCCCCCTACCGACTGTTATCCCATTTTAAAACTTAAACTGAGCGCGTAGATTACCTACATAAATATTAGGATTGTCGCTAAAGTTATTGGGATTGGCAATCAAATAAAACGCTGGTACGAGAGCAATATTATCCGTAATTGGATAATAGTAAGTTGCTTCAAACTCATACTGTACGCCGCCATCGCCACCACCAGAAACTAAAAAGTTTCGACCATCTAAAATGGCAAATGGTCTGAGATATGAAAATGTTAATAACGCTCCTTCTTTACCTAAATCGGGAAAAGCTAATCCCGCTTGAATTGCCTGTACGTCAACTTCTCCATCCGGTCGTCCGGCCGTGGTAGGTTTAACATTCGTGCTGGCATAGGTATAACGTCCAAATAAACCGATGCCTCGAGTCACAAGCCAATCAAAGTTGAAGTTCCAAGTGTCAGCTGTTGCATCTTCAATCGCACCACCAAAACCATCATCAATGAAACCATAAATCGGTTCGCCGATCGCACCCCCTACCCGTCCGTTTACTGCTTGAATATTAGAACGGTTGTAGAGAAATCTCAAGTTAAGATTCTTGCTAGGAGCAAAGCCTAATTCTGCTGTAATCGTATTAGTTGGTTTAAATAAACCTTGGCTGGGATTACTAGAAGTATTAAATGCAGGTCCAGAAAGAAATTCTGTATTCTCGCCTAAATAACCAGCAGTTAACTTAAACCGATCGCTAATTTCCCAAGCTACTACTGCTCCCGAACCGCGATCGATAGAATTGAGTAAAGTACTGCCAATTGAATTGAAGCTGCTGGCTCCGGTTAAATAGAACGTGAAGCGGTTATTATCAAAGTGACGAAACCAATTGACGCGGGGACCAACTGTAAATTGCAGATTTTCACCAACAGGAAAACTATAAAAAAGTTCGCGCACGACGACATTATTATCCGCACCCGTGACACCTTTTTGGTCTGTATAAGGTACGCCGAAAGTATTAAATAAACCAGCGGAAGCAAACGTATTTGCGGGAGAATTACCATTCCCTGCTGTTAGTTGAGTAACGAGGCTATCTTTACCCGTAAATGAAGTATTGAAGTTGAGGAAAATATAATTGCTGAGGGTAACATTAGGGTCGTCAGTAATAGTCCGGCGTACAGGTCTGCCATCGGCTCCCCGCGCTGGAACGAAAACACTGTTTCCTTCTGCCGCGATATCTCCATCGGCGAAAGCTCCAGTCACGTTGAAAAAGACATTAGCAGTTAGTTTTGTCGTCGTGGAAAATTGATTTGCTTCTAACTCTGCTGTTTGTGCTTCCAATGCATCAACTCGACCCCGTAAAGTGGCAATTTCAGCCGCAAATTCCGCTTGCAGAGCTTGCAAGGTGTCTAAGTCTTGTTTGTTTACTACATCGGCGCTGGCTGTGGCAATGAGTTCGTTCACTCTGTCCAAACAAGCATTCAAACCAGCCGCAAATTCGTATCTCGTTAAAGCACGATTGCCGCGATAAGTTCCATCGGGATAGCCAGCAATGCAACCATATCTTTCTACTAAAGATTGTAATGCTTGAAATGCCCAATCTGTCGGCTGTACGTCTGAAAGTTGAGATACAGACGTAACTTGTGCCATTGTCTCTGTATCGGTCTGAGATAATTCTAAATTATTCTCGTTTGCTTTTACTGGTAAGACGCCAACTGAAAAAGTTGCTGCTAATAAACTCACCCACAAAGTTATTTTAACTGCCGCTTTTGCCTGACAAAAAAAGACTAAATTCATGAATCCTCACACCCACAAATTACACGCATGCAGAACTAGCAAGAACAGATAGCAATCCGTCTTGCTCCGAACCGAGTTAAAATTGAAAAAACAGTTTTAGAGTTGCGATCGCTACCTTGAAATAGATTCAATAAGCCGCCATAGTACCGTCGCTAGTCATCGATCGCAGTTATCGATCTTTAACAAATAACGGATTGCAAGTCATAATCTGAATGAGTATTATTTAACTCAAACAAGATAGCTATATGCATGTAAGCATACTGTATACGCTAACGGAGATCGATAAGCAAAATTGTAATGCCGATTACAAAACAATCAAGTGAGTGGTGAAGAGGGAAGAACCTACTTCTTACCTCTCGCCTCTTGATTTAATTTTGTTTAATTCATCAGCAGCCAAAGTTTTTGCAGCGAACTGGCGGAATTTTTTCTCTGCTCGAATTCCCGATCGATCCAGCACCGTTCGAGATACTCTACTTTTTGTTCGCGATCGACTAATTCATCGACAAGCAATGAAATCAGCACTCGCCAGGCTAAGTCCAATCCAAACTTGAATGTAGAGGCTTTACTATATGGATTGGGAACTCGGTTGGGAATGAGTTCTAGTTGTTTGTAGTTTTGCCACTGAGAGTTGTTTGTTTGGCTGAGAGTTTTCACGATTTGACCTCCTCAATTTAAGTCATTGCAGGAGGCACTTCTAAACCTGTCACCACAACACCTCACCATGACGCAATTCACTCTTATGCAGTCTGTGAGCGTATGTCCGAATCTTTTTCCGTGCCTTAAGATACATTTTTATTATATAACATGACAAACTCTGATTAACTATCTGTTCTGAGAAACATTTTTCCCTCTGTCCGCTCTATCTCTTAGCAGAGATAAAATTTGGACTCAGCGAGCGCAAATCCAGTCTAGGAAAGCATTTTGATCGAAAATGATAGTTTGAAATATGGCACGATGTTCTATTCTTCCAGTTAGCTAATGCTAGATTCAGATGACGAGCAAATTTTTTATTCCAGCGTGGCGATCGAGTACATTGTGCCGCAGGGGAAAGACACTGTTTTTCACAGATGGCACGATCGCTTAGTCAATACTGCCGCACAATACGAGGGTTTTACTCGCACGGATCTCTGTCCGCCTCTAGAATGTCGCGATGGAGTCGTCAAATGGTATTCCATCATGCACTTCGATACACCGAATCGGTTAAATCAGTGGTTGCAATCGGGCGATCGCGATCGCGTGATGGAGTCGGGAAGAGATATCTTCCAAATTTATAAATTCAAGTCGTTTACGACTGGTTTAGAGGGGTGGTTCTCCCTCCAATCTGGTGCAGAGAAAACAAGTTTGGGTCCGCCAGCATGGAAGCAAGTCCTATCGGTAGTCCTGGGGCTGTATCCTACGGTAATGACGCAATCTAGAGTGTTTGCCGCTTTCGGCATCATGCAATCTTGGTCTCCTGCTGGTTCGATGCTGGTCAATAACCTGATTACATCCTCGATCTTGACATGGTTTGTCATGCCTCTGGTAACGCGGCTAATGCGATTTTGGCTGCAACCTGCTTTTCGCCTCAGTTCAATTAAAACCGATTTGATGGGAACTGCGATCGCGCTTGTGGCATTAGGAATGATGGCAGTTTTCTTCGATCGCTTACCTAAATAATTGTTGGTGAAAGCGTATTACCCTACTGCTTTAGTTAGATGACAATGCTCGTTCTTAGGGCATAGGTGAGCAAACGGTTAAATTGTATACTGTATACGACTCGAACACCTGTTTTAATCAATGTGTAGTCTATGATGCTGAACAAGCTCTAGAAATCAAAGGTTCGCCGTAGAGTGCGGAGTGACTTCACCCACGATCTATTAGACCGCTACGAGCAGTTGAGTAAGTTAGTTAGATAAAATTCGGAGTTAGTAACATATGCTCAAGGGTTTTTCTAGGCAGTTCAATGCCTTGGTTTTGCTGTTTGTGCTGTTTTTGAGTGTCTTAATGGGATTCCCCAACATGGCACGGGCAGATAAAGCTGTTAGTCCAGTTTTATTCGATCCTTCAACCAAGGCAGTAAATGTCGCTACCCTTTACGAAACAACCCCAACAACTCAGACAGAGGCGCTCTCTAGTTTGATGAAATCGAGTAAGTCTTTGTATAAAAAGGCAACAGGATTTAATAGTTTTTCGATTTTTAAAAGTGAAGATGGTACGAGAGTTTTAACTCTCGCTCAATGGCAGAGTCCAGAGAGTTACCAAGCGGCGATCGCCACGCCAGCAAAAGGTGCTGAATCTGCTAAAGAAGAGAAAAAAAGCAAAGTTACCGTCACACCCCTAAAAACAGTCGTTTTTGAGATCGATAAAACTCAAGCACCAGAAGGCGTGATTCCAGCAATTAATGGTAATGCAACGCTGGTTCAATTCAGCGATATGGTGGCAAAAGCTCCAGAAGACCAACCCAAAGTGCTTGCTGCTGCGGCAGAACTCTTAACCACCGCTACGCAAACATATCCCGCACCGCGATCGGCTGTGGTCATGAAAGGTGTAGACAGCACGGATGTGGCATTGCTAGCTGATTGGGGTTATAGCAGCGCTGAGCTTACAGATACGAGCAAGTTACCGAAGTTGAATTTATCTGATGAAGTAGCGGCTTTAACAGATAGCGATATGCATGTTTATGAAGTCGTGAAAGTGATTACTGCAAAAGCAAAAAAAGATAAGAACGAAAAGGAAGAATAGTATGGATGCAACTTCACATCCTGAAACACCTTTTAGTCTGAGTGCTTTTTTGATCGGCGATCGCCCGGCGGGATTTTTACTCAGTTGGGTTGCAGGGTTCGTCGATACATCTGCTTTCATCATTCTATTTGGTATCTTCACAGCTCACGTAACTGGTAACATCGCTCTAGCCGGATCGTCCTTTGTCAGTGACGATAGCGAGAAGACGATTACGCGGCTGTTAATGCTGCCTACTTTCATGCTGACGGTTGCTTTGACCTCGCTGCTAGCGCAGTATGCCAGACGAAAAAATTGGTCTGTTTTCGCCGTGCTGCTGACAGCTGAAGCTATTGCTTTAGGTATCTTTTTGATCGTTGGTGTCAACCTCTCACCATCACTGCTACTAGATGTGCAGGAAGAGTTCATTTTTCCCATCGGCACGGCAGGCGTAGTCGCGATGGCGATCCAGAACGCGCTGATGAAAGAAGCAAAAGGGGTGTTTAAGAGTTACATTCCTACCACCGTGATGACTGGAAATACAACTCAGCTCACGATCGATCTGGTGCAATTTTTGAGTGCGAAGTTTTCCCAGCCAAAAGGCGAGTTGCCGAACCCAGAAGCAGAGGAAGCAATGGAACGCATGAGCCGATTCATTCCCGTAATTCTCGGCTTTGCACTGGGAGGATTGGCAGCAGCTTATTTCGTGCTGCTAACAGAGTCTTGGTGGAGTTTGATTTTTCCTTTAATAATCATTTCTACCTTAGCAATCGCTGCCTTCGTACAGCACAACCGAGTGACAGCGATCGGCGATCGGTGACCAACCATTACCGATTACCAATTACCAATTACCAAAAAGCGCTCGCAATTGAAGGAACTTAACTATGCAACGCCTGTTAATAGCAATATTTGCCTGTATGATGGTCTTGCTGAATCTAGCGATCGCGGCTCCAGCAAACGCTCAATCGATCGTGGCAACGTCTTCTAATTTGCTAGGTATCGAACTGACCGAACAGCGATCGCAAACCCTCCAGCAATTGAAAGCCGAGATTTTTCCCAAGCTAGAAAGCGTCCTTTCTTCCGAGCAACGCGAACAGTTCAAAACCACTTTTGCGGATGGAATTAGCTTACGCAAAGCTTTTAAGTCAATTACTTTGACTCCAGAACAAAAATCGCAATTAGGTACTTTGTTCGAGTCTCTGCCAAAACAAGATCTATTTGCTTCTCTTACGCCAGAGCAAAAGAAAGAGTTATTTATGAAGAAAAAAGAACTGTTTAAACCCAGCCCAGAGGAGATTGAAGAAAAAATTAATGCCAAGCTGAAAATGAAGCCAGAACTAGCAGCAAATAAGCCGACCGCTCAACAAATTGGTGAAAAGATTAGAGAAAAGATGGATATGTTTAAAAGTAAGATGAGTGGGGAGTAATATCATCGAGTAATAGTAGGGTGGGCGTTGCTCACCTATGCTTATAGTTTCACGATGACGACGATTTAAACATTTCCTTTTTTTTCGCAAACAATTGCTTTTTCTGCTCTGGTGTCAGTGAGGAAAAGATATCTTTTTTGGGCAACGACTTGAACAGAAGAGCTAGCTGAGTTTTCTGTTCGGGAGAGAGGTTCATTGACTTAAACGCCTTGCGAACGCTGCCCCCAGTTGAAAGTGAAGATTTGAAGCGATCGCGTTGTTCGGCAGTGAGAATACTTTCCAGTTTGGGAAGAACGTCAGATTCTAGTTGCTGAACTATATTCTGTTGCTGCTCGGTCAATTTAACGCCCCGAAAGCTAGGAAATGAAAACTGCATTAATGGCTGTGCCTGAGCTACACCTGCGATCGCCAAGTTTAATAACACGATATTTAATAAAACGATTAAGCTAGCAAATATCGATACTAACTTATGTCTCATAGTCATTTTCCTATCGATTCGTTAATTCTATTCGACCCGATCTTTCTGCAGAAAATCGGTAACAAAAATAACTACATCAGTCTTGAAACTCTTTAGAGTCTGTTGGCTGCTTCACTTTTACAGCCATGAGTTGAACGACATCATAGCGATGTTGCTCGTTGTCTGCTAAAGCTATTAGATCGGCATTCGGCGGCTCGAAAGCAGCAGGCTGTCCTATGTCTTCAAAGTCAGCGCTACAGTTCCAGTTAGCTAGCAGAGCCACCTCAGTGTTATTTATACTACGGAGTAAAATAACTGATTGCGGTGTCGGTTGCTTCTGTAAGATGCCAGGCATCATTCGCTCGATATTAGCGATCGCTTGCTGTTGGTCGGCTGGATTTTTGAGAGTAAATTCACTCAACTGAACGACTGCTTCTTTACCCCTTAAGGCTGGTGTTGCTCCCTGCCTAGCTTGAGTTTTAACAATCTCAAACACGACTATGCGAGGGGGTGCTGCCGTATCGCTAGATTGACTGGATTTATCTGATGTTGCTGTTGGTTGCGTGTTGTATGCCTGGAAGCTAGCTAAATCTTGCCACTGCGAAAGAAAGATAATTTTGGTTCCGTCTTCACTTTTCAGTACTGATAAACCTTCAAAACCAAGAGCTTTTTTTAGTAATGCTTTGCTGGATTTGATACTTTTAACAACTGCTTTTTGAGTCGCTAAAGATGTGTCATAAATTGTAGCAACATTTACAGCACCATTCGATAAGTTAAATGGAACAGATTTCACGGAGTTTGCTGCTGTAGGACTAGCAAATCCAAGGCTCAAACCTAAAAACAACAAACAGGAAAGGATATATTTACTCAATCTTTGATTAAAATTTTTCATAAACCTCGCGCAAGTTTGCTTTCATATTATTTTTTATACATAGAACTGCTCATCGAGTAGACGTTTTTTATTAGAAACTATCTATCTCGAATATGAATTTTGACCGATCTATGCTTTCAGCGAACGCAGTTTTTGAGCTAGTGGGGTTGCACAGTTGTCGCATTAAGTATACTGTATACCATATCTATTAATTGAGTTCAATCCCAGATTGTTATGTTCGATGCGTATAATTTCTGCTCTGCGTCAACTCCAACAACACCCGATCGACAATGGGTGTTTTTTCAAAGTAATTTCTGTATCTAAAGACACAAAAAAATGCAGTTGTCCGATGCTGCGAGTGTTTTTTCCTGCTGCTGGCTGCCTCCCGTCGTCCTGGCAATTCCTAGTTTTTTCCCTCGCTCAAAAGATGTGAAAAAAACCCTAGTAAATTGTATTAAATGATGCAAACAACCTTTACAGAGTTGAGATTTAATGACAAATCAGTAGTGCAAAGCAAGTACGAGCTGGCAGGCGATTGCTTGGAGAGAGGGTGCGATCGCTCGTGCATGAAAATAACGAAAACAATTTTACAAACATAGAAAATAAGCGCTGAATTTGAGGACTCCTAATGGCAAAAATAAGTGTTGAATCGGCTCCGCAAACCGAGGAGCAGAACGCTGTAGCCCCTGTTAACAAGCTAATTTACGGACTCAACGATAAGCCTCCATTCGTGGAAGCAGTGCTAGCAGCCATGCAGCATGTTTTAGCAATCTTTGTCGGTATTATTACTCCCCCATTATTGATTGCTAATGCTTTAAAACTGAACCCAACCGACACCAGCTATGTCGTCAGCATGTCGCTGTTCATTTCGGGAGTTTCGACATTTATTCAAGCGAGAAGAATTGGACCTATTGGTTCGGGATTGCTGAGCATTCAAGGAACGAGTTTTTCTTTCCTCGGACCAATCATCTCTGCAGGAACGGCAGTAGTTGCAGCTGGAGGAACGCCAGAAAGAGCGTTGAGCTTAATCTTTGGCTTGTGTTTCTTTGGCGCATTCATTGAGATTTTCTTGAGCCGCTTCTTACACTTAGTCAGAAAAATTATTTCCCCTCTCGTCACGGGTACGATTGTTTGCGTCATCGGTTTGACCCTGATCAAAACAGGGATTATCAGTATGGGTGGAGGGGTAGCAGCGCAAAAGAACGGCACTTTCGGTAGTCTGCAAAATATTGGGGTTGCTGCATTGGTGCTGCTGACCATTATTCTGCTGAACGTGAGTAAAAAGCCAATGCTGAGAATGGCTTCAGTCGTGATTGGATTGCTAGTTGGCTACGCTGCGGCTAGCCTATTAGGTATGGTTAACTTTAGCGGTTTGGGAAATTTGCCGTTAATTGCCTTACCAATTCCCTTCCGCTACGGACTGAGCTTTGACTTTGCTGCTTTCGTGCCGTTCATTCTGCTTTATCTCATCACCACAGTAGAGTCAATTGGCGACCTCACAGCCACATCTGCTGTCTCTGGAGAACCAATTAAAGGTGCGACTTACATGCGGCGGATCAAGGGTGGAATTTTAGGAGATGGCGTAAATTCTCTCATTGCAGCTTTATTCAATACTTTTCCTAACACGACATTCAGCCAGAATAATGGCGTGATTCAAATTACTGGTGTGGGTAGCCGCTACATCGGTTACTACATTGCGGCAATTCTTGCTTTTTTGGGTTTATTCCCAATTGTCGGTGGAATCTTTCAAACTCTACCCCAAGCTGTTTTGGGTGGTTCGACAATTATCATGTTCGGCTCAATTGTAGTTGCAGGAATTAACATTCTCTCGTCAGAAGAACTCGATCGCCGTGCTATGGTGATTGTCGGCACATCCTTAGCGATGGGGTTAGGGGTGACTTACGCACCGGAAATTGTCAATGCATTACCACTAGCGATTAAAAATGTTCTCTCCTCTGGAATTTCTGCCGGTGGACTGACAGCCATCTTATTAAATTGGTTGCTACCTTACGATCGAAAAGAGATTGTTGCCGAGCAGGATAATTCTGGTGCTGACGAACTCGCAGAGCTAGAAACATAGCCAAAACAATTCGCAATTCGCAATTCGCAGTTAAAGAAAGGTACAAATTACGAATTGGCATGGCTGTTAACAGTTATAGCGAACGGTTAACAGCCACAACAATAAATTCACAACTCAACTAAGATTGCTAGATGTAACGTCTCTACCAAATAAAATTTCACTGGAAAGTCACTTAGTAGAGGCAAGTTAGGCAGGGGCAAGTTACTATGTATAACCTTAAGGTTGTCATCATTGGTGCAGGAATTGGCGGTTTAACTGCCGGTATCGCTCTGCATCAGGCGGGATACGAAGTCGAGATTTATGACAGAGTTAAAGAACTGCGCCCGGCAGGTGCGGGAATATCCCTGTGGTCAAATGGCGTAAAAGTCCTCAACCGCCTTGGCTTAGGGGAAAAGATGGCTGCAATTGGCGGCTTAATGGATCGGATGCGATATCTTACCCTTCAAGGGGATGTACTAAGCGATATCGATCTGCATCCTCTGGTAGAGGAAGTCGGGCAGCGACCCTATCCAGTGGCTCGGACTGACTTACAACAAATGTTGTTAGAGGCTTATCCAGGCGAAGTCAAGTTAGAACACAAGTGTATCGCAGTCGAACAAGATGCAAACGGTGTTACGGCAATTTTTGAGAACGGACATCGTACCGCAGGCGATCTACTTGTAGCAGCAGACGGAGTGCGATCGCTATTACGCACGTACGTGTTGGGGCAGGAAGTACAGCCCAAGTACGGTCATTACGTGAACTGGAATGGTTTGGTTCCCGCCAGTGAAGATTTAGCTCCAAAAAACTCTTGGGTAATTTATGTAGGCGAACACAAACGGGCTTCGATGATGCCAGTAGCAGGCGATCGCTTCTACTTCTTTTTCGATGCTCCCTTACCTAAAGGTACGATCTCTGAACCCGAGAATTACCGCGCAGAATTGACCCAACACTTTCAAGGTTGGGCGCAACCCGTACAAAATTTAATTCAGCGCCTCGACCCTCACAAAACAAATCGCTTGGAAATACACGACGTGGGACCGATCGATCGCATGGTGCGCGGTAGAGTTGCTTTACTCGGAGATGCTGCCCACGCTACTTGTCCAGATTTAGGGCAGGGAGGTTGTCAAGCAATGGAAGACGGGTTGGTATTGACTCAATATCTGCTGACAACAAATATTAGCGTGGAATACGCCTTAAAACGATACGAAGCAGACCGCAAAGAACGCACGAGTGCAGTAGTAGAAAAAGCCCGCAAACGGGCAGAAATGATTCACGGCAAAGATCCAGAGACTACCCTGAAGTGGTATCAACAACTTGCCGAAGAAGAACCTGCAGATGTCAGAAGTGCGATCGCCAAAGTCATTTTAGCTGGACCACTGCACTGAGAGATAAGGGGACAAGGAAGATAAGCGGACAAGGAAGCAGAGAGGCAGAGGGGCTTCAGGAGAAACTGCCTCTTGCCTCTTCTCACGCATCACGCACCACTTGATTACCAATTACCAATTACCCACACCACGATCGCAGTGGCGGGAATGGATATTATTACTTCCGTGAAATTGGATCGTCGCGCTTTAGTTATTGTTGCTGTTTCACTCGTCTTGGGTTTGGGTGTTGTCTACGTACCAGAAATTTTTGACGATAAGCCAGCTTTAGTGAAAAATATTTTTTCTTCTGCTACTTCAACTGGAGGACTGACAGCATTGTTACTCAACTGGCTGCTACCTCGGGTCAGTACTCAGGAGTAACGACTGATATCCACCTTCTAGCTACCAGTCAGCATCCCAATCAGGCGTACCGCGAAATCGCTCGACCAGAAAATCAACAAAGACCTGCGTTTTCGTGGGAACGTAACGCCCTGTACCCAGTACAGCAAAAATATCAGTTGCGGGCGATTTCCAGTCATCTAGTACTGTTTTCAACCGTCCAGCTCTGAGAGCATCTCCAACAATAAATGTTGCTAGCAGCGCAATTCCACAACCTCCTAACACCGCTTGGTATAAAGCCTCTCCATTATCAGCCCTGAGCTTACCTTTAATTGGCACGGTAATTCGTTGGTTCTGGCGGGAAAGGTGCCACATATCTCCGGTAGCAAGTCGCGAGAAGTGTAAACAACTGTGCCGTTCCAACTCCTGTGGCGTTTGAGGCGAGCCGTACTTTTGAAGATAGGCAGGTGAAGCGCATAAGACGCGGCGATTCAAAGCCAACTTCCGCACAATTAATTGAGAATCCTGCAATTGACCGATGCGAACGGCAACATCAATCGATTCTTCTAAGACATCCACAAATCGATCCGAGAAAGACAAATCGAGATCGATCGCAGGGTAACGGTTGAGAAATTCAGGCAGGATGGGTGCAATATGCCGTTGTCCGAAACTTACGGGTAGCGTCACCCGCAACAATCCACGCGGCTCGGCACTCAAGTGCGAGACGATCGCATCCGCTTCATCTAGTTTTGCCAGCACTTCTTGGCAGTGAGATAAATACAAGACCCCAGCTTCCGTAAGCGTTACCCTGCGCGTGTTGCGGTTGAACAAACGCACGCCTAATCGTTCTTCTAAGCGTCGGATACGACGACTCAATGCCGATGGATCGATTTGCAGTCCATCGGCCGCTTCCACAAAGCTGAGCTTTTGAGCCACAATCGTAAAACTCCGAATTAACTCCAATCGATCGTCCATTGGCGAGAAGTGCGAGTGTAGTTATCGCTCCCAATATTGAGTGCAAAAATTAATGTGCTTCATGCACTAATGTAATGCAAAATCTCCCGATTATTGTTCTTGCAGCAACAGTTATACTGAGCGCATCTACTTAGATTCAGGCAAATTGGTTTTCAGGAGATGATTTGCATGAGAGCGATCGCACTTCAGCATGATTTTGGCATTGAAAATCTGCAACTAGTAGAGCAACCCCAACCCAGTCCAACTCAAACAGAAGTGTTAGTCAAACTAGAAGCCGTGTCTTTGAATTACGTAGATTTGCTAGTCGTAAAAGGATTGCTCGATCGCAATATTCCCCTACCTTACATTCCAGTCTGCGATGGTGCGGGAATTGTCGCGCAAGTTGGGGAGGGAGTGTCTGGATTTCAACCAGGCGACAAAGTGGCGACGACCTTTATTCCCAAATGGTTGAATGGCAAACCAACTGCTCGCAGCACGGATTATGTAACTCGGCAAGGTTTGGGCAGCGTTTCGGGACAACTTTCGGAATATAAATGTTTCCGCGCTACTCAATTGATTCACAGCCCAGCTAATCTTTCGACAATTGAAGCATCAACCTTACCGATTGCCGGACTAACAGCCTGGAACGCTCTGCAATATGGGAATTTGCAAGCGGACAAAACCGTATTGCTACACGGGACGGGTGGCGTATCTATCTTTGCCCTGCAATTTGCTAAAGTTCGCGGTGCAAAGGCGATCGTCACCTCTAGCAGCGATGACAAGCTCAAACGAGCGCAACAGTTAGGTGCAGATCTCTTAATTAACTACAAAACCACGCCTGATTGGAAGCCAATCGTGGAGCAGTTTACGGAAAGTCTTGGAGCCGATTTAGTAGTTGAAACAGTCGGCGGTCAAAACTTGCAGCGATCGCTCAACGCCCTCCGCATGGGCGGACACATTTCACTTGTCGGCTTGCTCGATGGCTTTGAAACTAGTCTCAACAGCTTATCTTTGTTGCACCAACAAGCGACGATTCGAGGCATGGAAGTGGGTAATACGCAAGATTTTGTTGCGATGAATCGAGCGATTGAAGCGCACGACATCCATCCAGTCATCGATAAGATTTTTCCCGTAGAGCAAACCCAAGCAGCCTTTGAATATCTCGAAGGGGGTTTGCATTTTGGCAAAATTGCGATCGCTTTCTAGTATCCATTGCTGATTATGTTGAAAACTCTTTTCTATACAACTGCACTCGCTACCGTGTTGCTTTCTAGTGCTAGGACGAATGCGCAGAGCGCGCGCTTCGCGATCGCATCTCCCGATCTAACCGTTGCAAATTTGACTGCGGTACGGGAAGGAACTCGCATCGCCTTACCAATTGGTTTTCAATACCCGAATGGCATTGCCCGCGCCAGCAACGGGACGCTGTACGTGGGATCGGTTACCAGCGGCAAAATCCTCCGAATTCAGCCGAATGGTGCGATTGAAATTTTCTTCCCCGGAAATAATGAAATATTCGCTGCTAATAGTCTGCGGCTCGACGAGCAACGCGGGATTTTGTGGGGAACTGCATCTGACTTTTTAGGCGTGCGCGGTGCTAACGGCGAAGTTACTCGTCGTCCCCATCGGATCTTTGCACTCGATATTCAGACTGGTAAAGTGTTGCAGGTGATGCTGATACCCGATGGCGGTTTTGGTAACGATATGGCGCTCGATCCCCAAGGAGGAGTTTACATCACCGATAGCAATCGTCCTCGGATCTACTATCTCGCACCTGGAGCTAAGCAACTTCAGGTCTGGGTTGCAGACGATCGCTGGCGCTCTCAGTCAGTCGGGTTAGCTGGGATAGCACGGGCAGCTAACGGCATTATAGTTGTGGGGCTATTTTCTGAGGGTAGATTCTTCAAAGTAACACCATTACCACAGGGAAAACCGCGAGTAGAAGGAATTTCGCTGCAACGCTCGATTGAAAACCCAGATGGCATGGTATTCGCTCCAGACGGTTCGCTACTTGTCTTGGAAGGTGCGATCGCTAGTGGTAATGGTCGCCTGCTACGCATCCATGATGTTCTTTCATCTGCATCGAAACCGAAAGCGATCGAAGTCTTAGCGGACAAGATAGAGTCGCCCGTTAATTTGACTGCGGCAGGTCGAGACATTTGGGTAACAGAATCGCGAATTCGCCATCGCCTGCTACCAGGAAGAGAAGCAGCCGTTCCCGATCGCTTTTTCATCCGCCATTTTACGTTACCGTCTGTTAAGACAGACCGACGAGGAGAAAAATATGGCAATGTATCTAGTCACAGCGATAATGCCGATCCAACTCTAAAAACGTATGCAACAAAACATTCGTTCCTTCTGCACACTGTTCTGGCGAAGTATATTCCGTTTCAGCATGACTGACACCCGCTTTACTAGGAACGAAAATCATGCCCATATCGGTGAAAGTGGCAAGTTCTTGAGCGTCGTGGCTGGCGCGACTGGGTAAATGAGTGTAACTCAATCTCAAATCTTCGCATACTTGGGCGATCGCCTGTTGAATGTGCGGTTTTGCTAAAGCTGGCTCGTTACGCAGACGAGGTTGTAGGTCGATATATGTCTGAGTTTCAACTGCGATCGTTTCAATTTCTGCTTGCAGTTGTGCCATCAAATTATCGAGATGCTGGCTGGATAAATCGCGAATATCCAAACTCATTTTAACTAACCCAGGAATGACATTCGCAGCATTGGGTAAAACTTCCATCCAGCCTACTGTTGCTACCTGTTGCCCGCCTGGAGTATGAGCAATTTTATTGACTCCCAGCACGACTTTTGACGCGGCTACTAAAGCATCTTGACGCATCTGCATCGGTGTAGAACCCGCATGACTGGAACTACCTTTAACTGTTATAATATATCGCCTTTGCCCGACAATTCCTTCTACAACACCGATCTGCTTGCCAAGACATTCTAAAACGGGTCCTTGCTCGACGTGCAACTCCACAAAAGCTGCGATGTCTGCGGCGGTGCGGCGTGCTTCTGCGAGTCGGTTCCAATCGCCGCCAACTCGCGTCAAACAAGTTTGAATGTCTATGCCATCAGCACGCGGATACGTCGCCGGATCGAGAATGACTCTACCAGACATTGCCTTACTGCCAATCATAGTCCCCTCTTCGTCGGTAAAGACTATTACCTCTAGAGGCCGATTCAGTTGAATTTGTCGCTCTTGCAGAACGCGCGCTACTTCCAAGCCTGCCAAGACTCCAAAAGCGCCATCATAACGTCCGCCATTCGGTACGGTATCGATGTGGGAACCCGTTGCTAGGGCTGCTGCATGGGGATATTTGCCTGGATATCTGCCGATGATATTGCCAGCCGGATCGATCTTCACGCTCATCCCTGCGGCTTGCATCCACTGTTGTACTTGGTTGCGAGCTTGCATATCTGTGGCGCTGTAGGCAATGCGCCGCACTCCCCCACCAGGCAAACCACCGATTTTCGCTAACTGTTCGATACTCTGAACGAGGCGATCGCTGTTTATCGACAGTTGGGATAAAGTATCTACCATTGGCAATATCTCAGATTAGAGTATTTATTCTCAGACGTTTTGTATACAGTATACTTGGCTTTTCGAGCTGAGATTGTTAACTCAGGTACAAAAGGGGTGAGGAGCGAGCAGACACTGACAATCGTTAACCGATCGGCGATCGCCAATCGCAAAAAATTAAGTTTTATCAAGAAATCCGAAATTCTTGTAACCTTAGTTGATTAGTCATTTAATTTTCCATAACTAGAGTCCAACATCACAAGAAAAGCCAAAGATTGCCAAAGAAAATCTAATTCAACTGAAGGTAGCGTAGGTATGATGAGGTGGAAGCGGGTTCAGATTGCAGTTAAAATTAGCGATATTTTCCCAGCTAGCACCATCTGAAGCTAGTAGAGAAGGCAATTCGGTAAAGAATAAAGACTTTTTACCGTTTACCTTAAAATTAGCTAAATCGAGATTAATATTAGTATTCTTAGTATTCGCAAGGACGTTAGGAGCAACCCTAGTCGAACACAAATTCTGCATTTTCCAGCTAGGGCTGTATAAGTATAAATTTATATTGATATGGCACAAGAGTCTCAATTAAACAGTATCATTTCCACTCAAGAAATTCCGTCTCTATTGAGTCGCTATCAGTTGCTACCGCAGTTGATGCGAGGAATTGTTATCGATCGCGCGATCGCTCCTTATGTTTGCACTGAAGCCGAACGCCAACAGGCAATCGAGCAGTTTGAGGAAACCTATCACATAAACGATCCAGAGTCAAGAAAATCCTGGTTAAAAAGATCTAGTATGAGTGAGACACAGCTAGCAGAAGTTGCCGTGCGATCGCTCCTGATTGAAAAGTTTAAACAAGATACCTGGGGTGCAAAAGTCGAATCCTATTTTATGAGTCGCAAAGCAGCTTTCGACCAAGTCATTTTTTCCTTATTGCGAACCACAGACGGTTTGCTGGCACAAGAAATATACTTTCGCATCCTGGAAGGGGAGCAGACTTTTGCTGAAATGGCACGACAATACTCTAAAGGAACGGAGGCGAATACGGCGGGAGTTGTCGGACCAGTGCCATTCAGCCAACTCAATCCGACTCTTGCCAAAATTCTCTCCATCGGTCAACCAGGACAACTTTGGCGACCGACTCGCATCGAAAACTGGTTTACAATCGTTCGATTGGAAAAGTTGTTGCCAGCTCAATTAGACGCAAATATGCGGCAGCGCTTGCTAAATGAAATGTTTGAAACCTGGCTGAGCGAACAAATTCAGCAACTCGAACCATTGCAATTTTCTTGGTCTTAGGAAAAGCTCCAGGGCAGAAGGAAATTTGGTTATAGATTGAATTTGCCCATAGCTAAAAGTTAAGACTCCGACCAATACAAAAATTGTCAATCTGCAAATTCTAAATTTTGACTTTTAACTTTTGAATTTCTCATGACAGCTACTATTTCTAGCTCTCAATTTCAGGCATTTCTAGCTCAAACAGATTTATTTCATCCGCTGCCAGCTACGACTCTACAGGAATTGGCAACGAAATGTCAATTGTGGCGCTATCGAATCGGGCAACCGCTACTCGTGCGGGAAAAAATGCCGACTCAGGTGTTAATTATCTATCAAGGTACGGCTAGACTGATAGGCTACGATCGCCGCCAGCAAAGCCCCGTGAGTTTGGGTTTAGTCGAACCGAAAACCGTCTTAGGTTGGGCGGGTTTGATTCGCAATATTCCTTGCGAAACCGCACTCGCCTCCACAGAAGTTATTTGTATCGCGATTCCCGCCGCCGACTTTTTAGCATGTCTTTCAGCCGAACCAACTTTTGCCCAACACGTCAAAGCGCAATTTTCTCCCGCAGAATTGTGCGAACTACTAAGTTTGGAACTCCAACGTCGCGCCGATAGTGCGACTAAGCTGAAAGACTTGGTATTTCAACTGAGTCCGTCCGTTGAAGTGCTAAATTTGACGCCAGGACAAATAGAGCGGACGCGACTACAGGGCAATCGCACTTGGCTGATTAGTAGCGGCGAAGAAGCGATCGTCGGCAGCCGTCTGGATGTTAACGGTTCCGCCCCCATTATTTCAGACCCAGGCGTGCGGCTGTTGGGCGTGGAATTAAAACAGGATGTAGAAAGAGCGCAGCCAGTCCTACTTCCTCCTCCCGTAGAAATTCCTTATGCCCCAGAACAACCTCCAGTAGCTCCAACTACCAAAGCTAAATCCGTTAAGTATCCCTTCGTGCGGGGACAGGGAGAAGTTGGTGCGTCGATGGCTTGCTTCCAAATGTTGACACAACATCTGGGCGTATCGTGGCGACGAGATACGGTGCGGCGGGTATTGGAAAATCAACAGAAATCTCTAGGGACAATTTCTTTGCAAAGCTGCGGCGCGATCGCCGAGATGTTGGGAATGAATGCCCAATTAGTCCAAGTTTCGGCTAAAGCGATCGCGCGGATTAAAACTCCAGCTTTGATTCGATATCACGATAGTTTGGCAATTCTCTACGCCTGTGACGACAAAGAAATAACGCTTGCCGTTCCAGAAATTGGCATCCACCGTCAAAAGCCGGAAGATTTTGCACGTGCTTGGGGCGAGGGAGGACAGATATTGCTGTTACAAGCACGTCCTGGGGAAACGACAGAAAGATTTAGCTTGCGGTGGTTTTTACCTGCGATCGCTCGTCATCGCGGCGTGTTGATCGAGGTTTTGGTAGCTTCATTTTTCGTCCAGCTATTCGGTTTAGCCAATCCCCTAGTAACCCAGGTAATTATCGACCAAGTTTTGGTCAACGGCGCTTTAGATACGTTAAATGTCCTAGGTATTTTGTTATTAGGAGTAGCGCTATTTGAAGCTTTACTCACGGGAGTGAGAACATATTTATTTGTCGATACGACAAACCGCATTGATATCGCTTTAGGTTCGGAAGTCATCGATCGCCTGCTACGGCTACCTTTAAATTATTTCGATCGCCGCCGTGTTGGGGAATTAGCCAGTCGGATCAACGAGTTAGAAAATATTCGTCAATTCCTCACGGGTACAGCATTAACGGTTGTATTAGATGCCGTGTTCTCGGTAATTTACATTGCCGTGATGCTATTTTACAGCTGGATACTGACGCTGGTAGCCCTGGCAACAGTACCGATATTTGCCCTATTGACGATTTTTGTCGCGCCGATCGTTCGCAAGCAACTGCGGGTTAAAGCCGAACGCTACGCCGATACCCAGTCTTATTTAGTAGAAGTTGTTTCTGGGATTCAAACAGTTAAAGCGCAAAACATCGAACTCAAATCGCGCTGGCACTGGTACGAACGCTATGCCCGTTACATTAGCGCTGGGTTTAATACCGTGGTGACTTCCACTACGGCAAGTTCGGTGAGCGGATTTTTCAATAAGTTTTCTGGGCTATTGTTACTGTGGGTTGGGGCATATCTCGTGATTTCTCAACAGTTAACGCTAGGACAATTGATCGCCTTTCGGATCATTTCTAGCTACACTACTAGTCCCTTGTTACGGTTAATTCAACTGTGGCAAAACTTCCAAGAAACTGCCTTATCGATCGAGCGTTTGGGCGATATTCTCGACGCGCACCCAGAGGTAGACGAGGCAAACCGCGCGCAACTGCCAATGCCGGAAATTGAAGGTGCGGTTAAATTCGACAGCGTGTCTTTCCGATTTAGCAACAGCGGCGTGTTTCAACTGACCAATATTAGTTTGGATTTTCCGGCTGGTACGTTTATCGGTATTGTCGGGCAAAGTGGTTCTGGTAAGAGTACGCTGACAAAGTTATTACCGCGTCTCTACGAACCAACGACGGGGACGATTCAAATTGACAATTACGACATCAGCAAAGTTGAATTATATTCCCTGCGGCGACAAATCGGTATGGTGTTGCAGGACACATTGTTGTTTAACGGCACAGTGCAAGAAAATATTGCCCTGACGAATCCAGAAGCGAGTTCGGAACAAATTATTGCCGCTGCGAAAATTGCTGTCGCCCACGACTTTATCATGTCTTTGCCCAACGGTTACAACACTAACGTTGGAGAACGGGGTTCGGCACTGTCAGGAGGACAGAGACAACGAATTGCGATCGCTCGTACGGTATTGCAAAACCCTAAGCTGCTGATTTTAGACGAAGCTACCAGCGCTCTCGATTACGACTCGGAACGGCAGGTTTGTCAGAATTTGGCAGAAGCATTTCACTCGCGCACCGTATTTTTTATTACCCACCGCCTCGCCACGGTAAAAAATGCTGATGCGATTTTGGTGATGGATAAAGGGGTAGTCGTAGAACAAGGCACTCACCAACAATTAATGGCGCTAAAAGGGCGTTATTTCTGCCTCTATCAACAACAGGAGTCGCAACTATGAAGACTGAGCCATTAGCAAAATCTGAGTCACAATTTCTTGATGCATCGGTAGTACTCAACCGTCCTGCTTTATGGTCGCATTTCTTTGTTTGGTTAATTGTTGGTGCGACAACTTCAGCGATCGCCTGGGCGACATTTGCCAAAATCGATCAAACTGTAGTAGCAACGGGGAAATTAGAGCCAGTAGGAGCGGTGAAAGAGGTTCAAGCTCCTACTGGGGGAGTCGTACGAGAAATTCACGTCCAAGACGGTCAAAGCGTGAAAAAAGACCAACTCTTAATCACTTTAGATCCGACTTCTCCCCAAGCTGACTTAGATTCTCTGACTAAAGTTCGCTCTAGTTTGGTACAAGAAAATCAGTTTTACGATCGAGCAATTAATAGTAGTAACCCTGTTATTACTGGAAGTGGCGATCTTGTTTCTCTGTTGAAATTACGTGCCGATTTAATGTCGGAAAACCGATATTTTCAAAGTATCCTCAAAGGCGGAAGCGTTGCCTCTGGAGAAAAAACAGATTTTACCAATAATCAAAGTCAATTATTAACAGCCAGCCAAAATGAAATTGCATCGAAAGCTCAAGCGGCACGGAAGCAAATTCAAGAATTAGAAAAACAGCGATCGCAGACTGCAAAAGAACTAGCAACGGCAAAGCAAATTTTAAAGGTCAACAACCAAATTTTAAAGCGAATTACTCCTTTGGCAACTGGAGAAGGGGCAATTTCTCAAATTCAATACGAGCGCCAACAGCAAGAAGTGATTGCGAAACAAGGAGAAGTCGATCGCTTAACAGCCGAGCAACAAAAGTTAGGAATTTCTGTCGATAGAGCTAAGGAAGAATTACGAAACACAATTGCTACATCAGCGAAAGAAGTTCACAGTAAAATTGCCGATAATCACAAAAAAATTGCAGAAATTGATAGCCAATTGAGCCAAAAACGCTTGGAAAACAAAACAAAGTTGGCAGAAATCGACGCACAAATTAGTAAAGCCGTACAATCCGTTCAATATCAGCAGATTAAATCTCCAGCGAACGGAACTGTATTCGATCTGCAACCCCGTGCTGCGGGTTTTGTTATTGGCGATACTAAACCGATTTTAAAAGTCGTTCCCAACGATAATTTAGTTGCTTCTGTATATCTGACAAATCGCGATATTGGCTTCGTGCGCGAAGGAATGAAAGTGGACGTGCGCGTTGATTCTTTTCCCTCAACTGAATTCGGGACTCTTAAAGGAAAAATAGTTTGGGTAGGTTCTGATGCTTTAGCACCAACTCAAGAGCGACAATACTACGCTTTTCCTGCCAAAATTCAATTAGAATCGCAAAATTTATCCGTGAATGGCAGACCAATTTCCCTACAATCTGGGATGGGAGTTAATGCTGGGATTATTATCCGCAAACGATCGATTATGAGTATTCTGACCGACTTATTTGATAAGCAGGTGAGAAGCGTAGAGTCGATTCGGTAGTTCGTAGTAAACAACTATAGAATTTGAATGATTAATTTTGATTAAACCTCATCTCAACTATCAAATGCTACTCTCTTGCGCTACTATCACTACCTGATTCTGCCTAAAGTATTGATAGAGTAAGTTCAAATTTTAAAAGCAACAAACTCAATATTAGTAGCAATATACTTGAGAAACGTACTTTCAGTCAGCCATCGATCTAACTGTTCAAAACTATGATGGTTAATATAGGAAATACGGTTTTTAGGTAGCAATTGTCGATGCCAGAGATCGATGATTTGAAACTGACTCTGGCTGAGGAGAGTTTTTACCGCTTTTTTACTATACAAGCGATCGTGGTAGAAGTCTCCCCGTAAATGTGCTAACCGTTGAGTCCAAGATAAGTAGTAAGGCAAAAAGAAACAAAAAAACAAGCCCTGCGGGCTAAGTACTCGCTGAATTTCATGCAAAGATGCAAGATCGTTTGGAACATGTTCGAGAACACCAAAACTCAAGACAACATCGAAAGTAGCATCTTGAAATGGAAGTAAGTAAGGATGTTTTAAAGAGACGACTGATATGGATGCGCGATCGATGATAGGTCTATCCTGACTAAATGCTGCACTACTCATCACATCACAGCTAGTTACCATAGCACCCATTTCGCGTAGTAAAAAAGAGATGTGACCTTTACCGCATCCCCAATCAAGTACGCGCAAAGTTGTTAACTTAGTTTTGAACCAAGTTTCAGAACAAGCTCGGACATAGTTCGTCAAGTATAGATAAACATTGTGAGCAGCTGGATTTCTCAAAAAAGCGTGACTTTCTGTTCGCTCGACCATTTCAATCAATTGACGGTTGAGTGAGAGACGCTGCTGGAACTCCGTCTTTCTGAGAGCTATCAAATCTTGTTTGCTCTGCATTAACTTTATTTATATTTAAGAAGGGTTCTTTTACCCTATTAAGCTTAACTTAACAAAGACTTTATAAACGCAAGCAGGACAAAAGCCCTCACGTGCTCAAACACAAGAGGGCTTTCGCTCAGTAAT
>ERZ1066120.385-NODE-385-length-43266-cov-24.637199_pt1 | contig 43266 bp, 39 predicted proteins | sample MGYA00382767_ERZ1066120 | MGnify/ENA primary metagenome ERZ1066120 (study PRJEB33369, sample SAMEA5778350) | biofilm metagenome | biome: Industrial cooling water; feature: Water cooling tower basin; material: Biofilm | place: United Arab Emirates | collected...
AGTTGACAGTTGACAGTTGACAGTTGACAGTTGACAGTTGACAGTTGACAGTTAGCTATTCCTCAAGCTTATAGGATTGCGATCGCTCGGTAAATTTTTTCCTTTCCCGCTCACAGGGGGAGGCTAAGAAACCATTTTTTCTGGTAAAAAACAGTTAAGAATATAGGCTTTCCTCGCGATTTTTTCTGGGCTTTTGTGGTATTCTTATTATAATGGGAATATTTGTAAAAATAATATTTTGGCACAGATTTGCATTATGATATTAATACTACCCAAATTTTTGCAAAAAAGCAAGGGGTAATGGAAAAAATGCCCGCAAAAGTTTTTCTAGAGACAGAAAGATTGATATTAAGGCAGTTTACCGAATCCGACGCGGAAAACTTATTTGAATTGGATAGCGATCGCGAAGTAATCCGCTTTGCCAATCTAGGCATCATAAAGGGCGGCGAGCCGATAGATACCGATCGCGAAACAATCCGAAACAAAACCTTACCCAGATTGCTGGCATATTATCAAAAGTATGAAGGTTATGGATTTTGGGCAGCGATTGAAAAGTCTAGTGACGAGTTTATCGGTTGGTTTCAATTTAGACCAGCATTAGACAGTCAGTTCAACGTCACTTCAGGCTTTTACGATAAAAACGATATCGAACTGGGGTATCGATTGCGAAAAGTTTCATGGGGGAAAGGTTACGCCACAGAAGGCGCGAAGGCGTTGGTATTAAAAGGCTTTTCCGAATTAGGAACTCAACGAGTTGTGTCTTCAGCTTTAGCTGCGAATCGCGCATCTATCCGCGTCATGGAAAAAGCGGGTTTGAAATTTTTCCAGAAGTATATCCATCCGGAAATTGAGCCAGAGGTAGTCATTTATGCGTTAAATAAAGAAGAAGCTGGGAAATAAATTTCCAGCTTAAAGCTAAAACCCGTTAAAACGGGTTATCAGTTAGTGTCTTACTCAGATAAAATTCTGAGGCGAATGGTGCGATCGCCCATATCATCGAGGGGTACTTCGATTACCTCACCAGACAGGCGTTCGATGCAAGTGATGAGCGATCGCAAGCTAGGCGTACTCGCCCCCGTATCGATGTATAATCGATCTGCCAAACTGCCCAAACGTTTCCAAGTTGTATAAAGTTTGGCAATTGTTTGTTCCAACTGTGCCGCTTGTTTTACCAAGTCGGAAGCTGTATTTAAACAGCCTAAACGCATCGCTTCCGATAGCGCCATTTCCACATCGACAGAAGATTGATTAATTGCTTGCACTTGCGCCGCCGCATCGAGATATTTAGCTAAATTCCGCGCATCTGTAGTTGCTTGTTTGAGGGTATCTACAGTCGGATTTGTGGCTACGTCAACTTGCAAAGCGCTGACGTGAGAGTCGGGTAATTTTTCTAATTCTTTTACCAGGGGGGCGAGGTAGCGAGAGGGAATCGAACGATCTGCGGCTTTTTCTTTCACTTCATCCGGGATTAAATCGGAAGACATCGCCGTCCATTCATCCGTCAATTGCTTTACTTCTCGCCTGGTAATGCGATCGCCTTTTTGTGCCGCATCCGCTACCAATTGTTGAATTTCCGGGGAAGATTTAGCCGTTTCGACAAACGCGCGCTTGCTGAAATTTTTAATCGCCGTCGGATCTAAATGTCCCTCTTTCAACAAAGTATCCGCACTATTGGCGAGTTCGATTAAAGAATAAGCCTGACTTTTGCCAATTTCGCGGTTTTTCAGCCAATTAAGAAAGCCCGTGCCTCTACCGTCGCCGGTTTTCTTCTCGCGATCGCGCACCGCCCGTAATATTTTCCCGCGCCAGATTTCCGTTTGCAAGTCGAAGCGATCGCACACCAGCCAAGCATTTTCTACCTGCTGATCGAACACATCATCCGAAATTTGCTCGTCTTCCGGATCGGGTAATTGAAAGGTAATATCCGCTAGCCCTTCGAGGGCAGATGCAAAACCGTTGCCAGACTGGGGAAATTGAACCATAGCCGCCGGGGGAACAGTGAAACGCTACCCGTAGTATAGGGTATGGGATGTCCACCCTATTTGTAGAGTTTGTGTAGATTCAAATTATCGCATGTTTTGGGGCTGGGGGGAAGCCTTCCCGTAGCGTGCCGGAGACATATCGCCAAGCCTTGGGGAATATTATTATAGCTATGTCACTGCAAACGCAGTTACGCTTACAGCAGATTGCAAGTGAGTGAAGTAGAGCCTTTTGGCTTCGTTTGTGTAGCGGATCGCGATCCAGATTGGATCGCTTTGTGGGACTTGGAAAAAGAAATTTCTCCTCCGCTAAAACCCGTTGCTGTTTGATGCGGTTATTCCTGGTTAATAGCAAGCGATCGCATAGGCTAAAAGCTAAGCGATCGCTACCCAAGCTAGAATATGAGTTAAATAGAGTTAGAACAAATATGCCAACCATTACTGACATCGGGACGCTGATTGTCAGCACACCCGGAACTTGTGGAGGTCGTCCCCGCATTGCTGGAACTAGAATGTCTGTCCAAAGCATTGCGATGGATTACAAAGCTGGAATGTCCCCAGAAGAAATCGCTGCCGAATTTCCCCATTTGACTCTAGCACAAATTTATGCAGCCTTGGCTTATTATCATGCCAACAAAGATACAATTGAGGCTGATATAGCAGCGTACTACGAAGAGTGCGATCGCTTAGAAGCTGAATATAAAGCAGGTAAATTTCAGTGAGTCAGATTTGTTTATATTTTGATGAAGATGCTGGCAAACTCTCATTGGTGCAAGCTTTACGAAGTTCTAGTGTAGATGTCATTACTACTTCAGAAGCTAACAATCTCGGACGCCCAGATGAAGAACAACTAATTTGGGCAACAGAACAAGGACGTGTAATCTATAGTTTTAATATGGGAGATTTTTGCCGTTTGCATAGCATTGTTATCGGGCAAAATCTGACTCATGCCGGAATTTTAGTCGTACCGAAACAAAGTTACTCAATAGGCGAACAGTTGCGGGGTATTTTAAATTTAATTGCCACTAAGTCTGCTGAGGAAATGATAAATCAATTGGAGTTTCTGGGGGCTTATATCAGAGGTGAATAGAACAAACGAAGTATAGAGACAGAATCGAGTATATTCCATTATGATACGAGCCTCATGCTAACCCCATAACATCCGTATCCCTTAGAAACTCAAGAATGGCTGCATTCAACGCCTTGGGACTCCCTGCCGCCGCATCGTGACCGCAATTTGAGATAATTTTTAATCTGGAACTAGGTAAGCAGGCGTGCAATTTTTCGCCATTTTTAACGGAAAACCAATTATCTTGTTCTCCCCACAATATCAACGTCGGACAAGTTATTTTAATTAAATTATTTTGAATCTTACTAATAATATTTGGTTCATTTTTAAGCAAGCGTTCTATTTCCTTTGCCGATTGTTGTAACTCTTCAGCGAATTTAGTAATTCCATTGGGAAATTCAAGATAAGGGTAACTCGCCCAGTAAACTTCTTCAAAGGTCATTTCATCGGGATTGGCTAAAACTTCCCGCCGTTCGATTGCTACGGCTGTCCAAACTAAGGGGGCGAATAATTTTGCCAATCGCAAGTTATCAACAATTCGGACTAAATCTAACGGTAAATCCGACAACAAACGCATCGCCCGATTCGGCAATCTTTCTGGAAAAATTGGGACGTTGATCGCAATTAAGCTAGCGAATAATTCTGGATATTCTGCGGCAACTCCCAGAGATATCAATGCTCCCAAGGATTGACCAACAACGATCGCTGGTTCGTTGCATAAAGATTCAATTATGCGCTTGGTTTCAATAATTTGATGACCAATTTGTTCTGAATATTCGGGTTTATCAGAAAAACCGTGTCCTTTGGCATCAAAACAAATGACGCGGAAATGTTGCGAAAGCGGGTCGATGCTGTAACGCCAGTTGTAACTCCAACTGCCGATGCCGTGCATTAAAAATAAAGGTTTTCCCCTTCCTTTTTCGCCATAAGCAATTTGAACGGGATAGCCGCTGGCGTCGGTAATGGTTACAGTTTGCCGACCTTTTGGGAATGTACTTTGCCACCAATCTTTTAGCATTGGTAATTGGTAATTGGTAATTGGTAATGGGTAATTGGGTGTTAGGTGCCTGTGGCAAGTTTGAACAGTTGGGTGAGGATGAAGACACCGGTGAAGGAGATAGCGATCGCCACCAAAATCACCCCACCTAAAAGCAGATAGACAAACCAGGTGTCTGTCTTTTGACGATTGTAAGGCGATCGCATGTGCGCTTCCAGCAAAGCCATATTTTTGGTGTTCGCTTTCCAGGCAACATCGACCAAATCTCCCAACAGGGGTATCGTTCCTACGAGGGAGTCTAACAGAATATTCCAAACCATTCGCACCAATGTTGGTCGCGGTGCGCCCAGCTGCGCGGCTTGCAGTACGATGTAAGCTGAAAGAATCGCTCCCAGGGTATCTCCTCCGCCGGGAAGCAATCCCAAAAGCGGATCGATACCAACGCGGTAGTTTGTACCCGGAATTGCAACGGCATTATCCAGTACATCGGTTAACTGGCGCAGGCGTCTTAAAACAATGGCTTTCGATTCATCGGCGGGATTGGACATCTGGTTTATTGCTCGCTAATTGGCAACTAGATTAGTTTAAGGGTTTGGGTTGGCGCTGTACATCTACCAAGAAGTAATAACTTGTCCTATGCCTTTAGTTTGGAATAATTGTAGGTTGGGTTTCACTATCGTTCAACCCAACCTGTGAAGGATTGCTGTTGGGTTTCGTTACCTCAACCCAACCTACTTACTTCTTCAAGATTTACGCAGCAACTACTTATATGGTGGCGGTGCGTTACACTGCGTTAACGCACCCTACATTTAAAACTTAAAAAGGGGGGCTAACACTGGATTCTTAGTCCCCCTTGTTAAGGGGGATTTAGGGGGATCTAAAATGCTTGACCTCATAACTTTAGTGAATCCGAATTCTTCAGAGAACGCGGAGGGAAGAGAAAAGAGGAGATAGGTAATCTTGGTTCTAACCTTTCTTTCGCATGGATTCGCCGACGGTAACGTTTAACTGACCGCCAAATAACATTACTAAAGAACTTAAATTCAGCCACAGCATTAATACAATAAAGGTTCCGACAGCGCCGTATGCGGCGTTGTAATTGCCGAAATTGGTGACGTAAAGCCGAAATAAACTCGATAAGATTGCCCAAGATATTGCTGCTAAAATCGCTCCTGGTAGAATCGGGCTTCCTTTCTTCCAGCGACTGGGGCCGTAGCGGTAAATAAATGCAAAGGCAGAAGCGATGATAGCTAAACCGGCAGGCCAAGTCAAGAGTCGCCAAAGTTTCAACAGTTCTGATTGTAGATTACCGCTTTTACTCGCTACCGCTTGTACGATTAGGTCGCTGATAAACATTAAAAAGGCAGCGACAATTAATAGTAAAATTGTGCCAATCGTCAGGCCAATTGAAACTAACTTGGCTTTCCAAAAAGGTCGTCGCTGTTGCAGGGGGATTTGATGAATTTCATCAAGGGCAGCCATTGCGGCACTCTGCGCCCCCGAAGCCGTCCACAGGGCGACGATAAAGCTGAGGGAAAATAATCCTTCGTTGTGGCTTCTGCTGACGGTTTGGACAAAACCTTGAATTAAGAATAACGCTTCGGAGGGAGCAACTTGACTGACTTGATAGGCGATGTCTCTTACAGTAAATCGTAAGGAGGCAAACAATCCAATTGCGGTCAGGATCGCCAAAATTGTCGGAAATAACGATAACATGGCGTTGTATGCCATCTCAGCCGCTAGACCTGGTAACCGTTGTTCGCCCGCCCGCTGGAAGGCTAGCTTTAGGGTTGCCCAGTTTAGGTGGCGAAAGAAACGGATAAAACGGGGAAAGCGCATACTTTTATTTACGACTAAACTTATCAACTAACAACTACTTCAGATGAGTTACGACATCCAGCAGTGGATACTTGAAATTAAGTCGCTGCAACAGCAATTGGCAGATATGCAGCGCGATCGCGACGCCGCCCTTGACAGTGCAGCCAACTGGCGTCAACTCTACAATACCGAAGCGCAGCAGCGTCGCGATGAAGCCCTGCGAAGTCAGCAAACTATAGAATCGCTAAAAGCCGAAATCCAGCAATTGCACGAGGAAGTCAAAGGAATTGAGAGATTATCCTCACCTGATGCGATTTCCGCCTCTGTGGAACAGATAGATAATGTTCAAGAGTTACAAGCTAAATTAATCGAAGTTTTAATCGAACGCGATCGCATCGCCCAATCTCTCAAAGACGAACGTCTCGCCCACGCCCAAACGCGGGAAAAATTAACCACCGCTTTAGGCGATGCGGTGGATGTCCTTACCAGCGTTCAGCGGCGCGGTCATGCCCCAACTGAGGAGGATGCCATCGAAGAGAATCCTCCTGCCCCTACGCCGCTTCCAGCTGCCACTCAACCCGTTGCCGATTTACCCGCCTTCGTTAAAACCCCATCACTGAAGCTACCTCCGACAAGACCGGCTCCACCCCGGTTTTAAACTGGTTTTGGCAGTGTTTAATCGCTGTATCTGGATCTTTGAGTCCATTTCCGGTGAGGACGCAAACTACTGTCGCCCCCGTGGGAACTTGGTCTTTGACTTTTAACAACCCGGCGACGGAAGCCGCACTAGCTGGTTCGCAGAAAATGCCTTCAGAGGATGCCAGCAGGCGATAAGCGTCTAAAATTTCTTCATCGGTAACGGCATTAAACGCCCCCTGACTCGATTCTTTGGCGGCGACTGCTTTTTCCCAACTTGCGGGGTTACCGATGCGGATTGCCGTTGCCAGGGTTTCTGGATGTGCTACGGGGGTTCCCGTCACCAAGGGAGACGCCCCCGATGCCTGAAATCCCATCATGCGGGGTAAGCGATCGCATTTTCCCGCAGTATGGTATTGACAAAACCCCATCCAATATGCTGTGATATTTCCGGCATTACCTACGGGAATGCACAGCCAGTCCGGGGCATTGCCTAAAGCATCTACCACTTCAAAAGCCCCGGTTTTTTGGCCTTCAAGTCGATAGGGATTGACAGAATTGACCAGGGTGACTGGATAACTTTCTGCCATTTCGCAGACAATTTCCAGCGCCCGGTCAAAATTTCCTTTAATTGCCAGGACTTCTGCCCCGTAAAGTAATGCTTGGGCTAACTTACCCAGCGCTACGTAGCCATCGGGAATTAACACAAACGCGCGCATACCGCCGCGTCGCGCATAGGCAGCTGCCGATGCCGAAGTGTTGCCCGTACTGGCGCAGATGACTGCTTTTGCCCCTGCTTCCTTGGCTTTAGAAATTGCCATCGTCATCCCCCGGTCTTTGAAGCTGCCGGTGGGGTTAAGACCGTCGAATTTGACGAAAACGCGCACGGATCTGCCGATAATAGATGCGATCGCCGGAACCGGAATCAGCGGTGTATTGCCTTCCAGCAGCGTTACGACGGGCGTATTGGGCGTCACCGGCAGATAAGGCCGATACGCCTCAATCAGTCCAGGCCAAGCTTGTAGCTTTGATTGAGCAGGGGACAAACTAACAGTCACAGATTAAATAGGAGGGTTAAAAAATTATGTGGATACACCTTAGATTATCATCTATGCCCCAGAATCGAGCAGGTGAGCAGGGGCGCGAGTCTGGCGAAGGGCTTCAGCAGCCATCAGCCATCAGCAATTAGCCATTACCAATTACCAATTACCAATTCATCTATACAGCCACTGGGAAAATTGATCTAGATAACTTAATCTGGCTTTACATTCGGGGTACAATTGCCAGGTGGTGTAACTAGGAAGTAGTAACTAGACGAAGATTGCCCTGCAATCGTTGTTCTAAGTCTCTCTAGTGTATTTGTGTCCAGTTATTGTCCTCCCAAGGAGTGAAACTCTATGTCAGTGGCATCAACTAATCAAACACGCCTAACGGAGTCGATGAAAAACCTTTATCAGGCAGATCAGCAAGTCAAATTCTTACACCTGCAAGCCGAAGTCGAAACTCTCCTAGTCCAGTTACAAGCGCTGAAACAGCAGCGTTTGACCGCCGCTGGAGTCCGAGAAGATAACTAAAACCAAGTTAACCAAAAACCCTTTGAAGTCCCCTACCATGCCTGTACCGGCTACCCATCTAAGATGGGACATTGTGGCAAATGGATTTGGGGAAAAGGGGAAAAAGGGGAAAAAGGCGGAAAGGGAAGGGGTAAGGGGTAAGTGTTTCTTCATCCTTTTCCCAAATCCCATTTGCCCCTTTCCCCGTTTCCCCGTTTCCCCCTTTCCCCCTTTTCGGGGTAGGGTCAGTGCAGGGTACTTCACACCACTTGCCCCATACCGTAACAAAAGTTAGCGAGCCTCAGCGGGCGCTGAGGTGAGGGGTATGCTTACAATCGATGGGTAGATCCTTTGGTCTAGCAACTTCAGTTTTGAAGTTTTCTCAAAATTATAGATTGGGTTGACACTCTCAGGGCTAAAGCCGCTGAGATTCTGCTGACAGAGATTGGCCTGGTGTTTGCCAAAGCCTAACTCTCGCTGCGGTCGTATTAAACTCAGCAAGGCTGTCGCCAGCCCTGCTGGTCTTCAAAACGGAACGTGAAAGTTTCCCTTCATTCCGCTCCTCAATGATTTGGTGATTGTCATGCATACCTCATTACCCATTTACCATTAATCATTTCTAATCTTTTGGGGGGCTTAGGCTCGACACTTATTACAGTCGGATTTGTTGCCGAGACTACCATCACTGGTTGTCTTTGTGTCGTGGCAATGTCTGTGAAGGAGTTGCCAGTTGTCGTAGGAATCCTTTCCACCTTTCGATTTTGGAATTCTGTGGTCTATTTCCATCACATCTTCCTCTCGGAAGTGTAGTCCGCAGTGGGCGCATTTACCCTTTTGTGCCTTTAGTAGCTTTGCAACTCTTTGGGGCATTTCTGGGTTTTTACCCATTCTTTTACTCCAGTAAACCAGGTTCCCGTTGTATGGTGACGATTCGCCTTTAACCATTTCATGGCGGATTATTGGAGTATCACCATGAATCAGTAACCGAAGGAATTCCTTTCCTTGCTTGGTTGCGAATACCCAGTTTTTACCGCCTATGGATTGCCAATATTTATTTGATATCCATTTCCCATTTTTCGTGGGATGACGGCGTTTTGCCCAAGCCTTAAGCTTTTGATACATGAGGTTATCTATATCTGAGTAAGCCTCCTTACTTACTACAGTCGCGTAGTAGTTTGCCCAACCCCGGATTATTGGGTTTAATCGACTAATTAGCGCCGCTTGCGGTGCTGACTTATGGGCATCAATAACTCTTGCGATTTCAGCATAATGTATCTTTTGCTTTTCTTTGCTGGGGGTGATGAAAGTCTTGAAGCCAAGTAGTTCTCCGTTACTTTTCTTCCCTGATGAGTATTTACCCATCCGAAGTTGTCGGATATAAAAACCAAGAAATTCAAATCCTGGTTCTGTTAGCTCATATTGTTCTAGCGTATGAGCTATTTTTGTTTTGCTTGGTTTCAATTCCAGGCCCATGTCTTTTAACCATTCCGAGATTATCTCTTGGCATCTTTGGACAACGGTTATGTCTTCATGGAGAATCACGAAGTCATCGGCGTATCGAATTAGGCTTAAGGCGTGGCAGTTTTTCTTCTTTTCTCCTGGTAACTCTCTAGCCATTTGCTTTATCCGATTTTCCATCCCGTGGAGAGCGATATTGGCAAGTAAGGGGGAAATCGTCCCTCCTTGCGGCACACCCTCAGATGTATCAAAGTACTGCATGTTATCCATCACTCCTGACTTTAACCATGCCCGGATTTGTCGGCGAATGGTGGGGAATGTATTTAATTTCCTGAGCAGTGCTTCATGGTCAATACGGTCGAAACATTTTGCAATGTCAGCATCAAGCACGTATTTTGGCTTCTGCCTAATCGCGTTGAAGATTGCTTCGATCGCATCTTGACATGTGCGTCCAGGTCTGAACCCGTATGAGTTAGGTTCAAATCGCGCTTCCCATTCTGGCTCTAACGTCATTTTGACTAGCGCTTGCAAGGCTCGGTCTTTCATTGTAGGTATACCCAAAGGTCGCTTCTCTTCCGTACCAGGTTTAGGAATCCATACTCGCCTGGTTGGGCTGACCTTTGACCCAAGTTTTAAGTTTGCAGTTAAGTTCAAACGTTGCTTTGGGGTCAGGCTTTTTATCCCATCCACACCAGCCGTCTTCTTCCCTTGATTATCTTGGGTTACTCTACGAACCGCTAATGCTCTTGCCGACCAAGACTTCATCAACGTCTTCTGGAGTCTGCGAACTGTTTTAACATCGCCACGCTGAGAGGCTCGATAAATTCTCTTTTGGAGCTTGTAAACTTTGCGTTCCAGCTTGCACCAGTTCACTTGGTTCCATTCCACCGTAGTCTTTAAACTCGTTTTAGACATATATACTCGCTACTTGAGACTTTATCTTCCAAATCATCGTGAGTCCGTCTGCATATCTCTGGTGTTACCCAGAGTTTTCGCTTCTGACTCTATCTTTCCTGCTCGTTGCATACGGTTAGCACCTGCTCTTGGTATTCGACCTCCAGGAGAGCAAACGAGAGGTTACTTCGTTCCGAATGACCATTCTGAGTACCTTTAGAGTGATGCTATTCGCCGGGTTTATGGGAAGTGCTAATTGGTCAATGCTTGACTTGCCAATTCCCTATCCTTTGCCTTTTGGCTCCAGCTTAATCAGTTTTCAGGCGCTGCCTTAAATCCTGCTTTCCTTGCGGTTCAGCCTTATTTAGCTGGGTTAGACTGACGACGATTCAATCACATCTTCAAGTCGAGACTTTACTCATGGATACTTTGCTTGATGGATACCAGATTAGGCTTCCAGTAGAACCACCTTTCATCCCCGCTTCAGGCTTTGATGGCTAGTCGCGAACCTGGGGGAAGTGCTTTCACCGCTGCACCTGCGGGGTAGGATTTTCACCTACATGGTCATTCAGTTGTCAAGGTTCATACCTTGCGGCTAATCCTCTAAACCCTTACAGATTCTAGTTTCTAGCCAACGAATCGCACCAAGCACCGCCTACCCAGTAAGCCTAAGTCCAAGCTTAGATTGCTGGCTACTTTACGCAAAATATTTGCAGAAGCATTCAAATCGGCGTTAACAACCGACGAGTCGGAAGAACGATACAAACCACGATAAATACGTTTGCCAGATGCTTTCCACCCATCTGGCTTTTCGCCATACTTGGGTAGGGAGTCACCATCAAGAAAGCTAGCTTGAGAAGTGTAAGCTTCTTCAGTTTCTACAAATCTAATATCGTGCAAGCTACAAAGTTGCTTCAATCGTTCCTTTAGTTTTGCCAAAGGCATTTGAACAAATTTCTGATTTTCGATTCGACCAAGATTAGCGCCTTCCTTGAAGCCTTCATTCCACCCGACAACTAAAGTGCCGATTTGGTATTTTAAGCAGTGTTGAACAATAATTTTAGCTGCCTTGTTGATTCCATCGCGCATTTGATGGTTGCGCTTGCGGGTAATCCTATCCAACCATTTATCCCAGTATCCCTCTGGCTTACCCTGTTTGCGAGTTGATACCTTTTTGTTCCATAGTTGATTCATGGCCTTCATAGCGCGAGCATCAATTAAAAAAGAGTTGCCCAAGGTATCGACGCAGGCCGTTAGATTATCAGCAGTACCTAAGTCTATCGACAAAGCACGATTAATATCCAAATCGTGCTTTTCTTTTTTGATTTCGTAGGATAGCTCAAGATAAAATGCACCATTCTTGGGTAAGATAGTGAACTCTTTAACCGATGAAACCTCGACATTAGAAGGCATGGGCAAGTAAAATTCCGATAACCCAAACCACCTGCTCACGGTTAACCCCAGAGAAAACTTCAAGCTACCATCAATTAGAACCGGCTTTTGACCACCAGAGTTAGGATAGGTAATTTTGAACAGTTTTGAGCCTTTGAGATAGTTGGGCGGGCGTGGCCTAAAGTGCAATTCGCCCTTAAAATACAAATCCCTCAATCCCTTAAAAGACTTGAATGCTTCTGCAACTGACATCAACGTCTGTTGCATGGGCGTTGAGGGTATGGATTGAGCAACCATCGATTTTGATACCGACGATTCGTAAATTAAATCAAATTTTCCAGATAGTAGTTTTCCTGTCTTGAAAAATATCTGTCTGGCGAAGTATACGCCGTTGTTGTACAGCTTTCCCGATTGTTGGCACAAATATTCAAGTATTGCCTTGGTTTGTTTGTCGGGATGGAGTAATATTTGTTGCACTCCAATTGTGTTTTTAGCTTTAGCCATCGGTATTACTTTGGCGTCAGTTCTTTGGTTTTGATGGTAGCTGAGCGCTGTGGTTATGTCAATTTGCTGAATTTGATAAATGTTGCAAAAATTTATCGCTTTTGTAGAGCCAGCAGTTTTGCTATACTGAAAATTATCATCAGATAAATTCTGAAATACCACGGCGCCTTATTACCGCCCGTGTCGCTTTCCTCTCAGCACTAAAGTGACTGAGTTTCTCGCTTCCCGTCTTTCTTATGAAACAGCTATCTAAGACTTCGCTATCGACCGCACCCGAAAGTCAACTCAGTTACTCTGGTACTTACACCTGTCCTGTCTGTCGTCACGGCGAAATCTCGGCAATGACGCTGACAGAAGCCTTTGCGTGTAACTTTTGCCACCATATTTTTACCGCCAACCTGGAAAAGCAGTTGATTCAGGTGGTAGATAGTTCTCAACCGATGACTTGGCGATGGACGGGTAGTACCTGGAAGGGAACCCACCAGCGCGATACTGAACTCACGTTTGTATTGTGGGTGGTAGCGATCGCTTTAATCGCCCTCCCGCCTTTTTTAGTTTGGCTTTCTGCCCACACTTTCCCCCCCGCAGAAGGCAGTACCGGATCTTGGATTCCCACCGCTTGGATTGGGTTAGCTTTCCTGTCCCATCTCATTTTAGTCGGCTGGCTAATCGCAGAAGTTTATCAATTCCCCATTTATGCGGTGCTTAAAGTTAAGCTGTGGCAATGGCTGAGACGTTAAACAGTGGACAGTGGACAGTGGACAGTGGACAGTGGACAGTGGACAGTTATTTCTACCTCAAAGTTATAGGATTGCGAAGGAGGCTAACTACCTATTTTTTCTCGTAATTGGGTATCAGTCATAGGTAATTTTCAATAGCAAATTACATTTTTATTACCACCAAAACTTAAAAATCGCCTAAAATGCCGCGACACTTGCGTAAGTTTATATGACAATAATTAATTCAGATAAAGAGCCAATTGTTGTTGTCTTGGTTGCTGACAACAATTATGCCATGCCCCTAGCGGCAACAGCCAGGTCAGCAATTGTTAATCTAAATACTGATAAAAATATTGAAATAGTCATAATTGATGGTGGAATTAAAGCATATAACAAAAAAAAGATTGTTAAATCTATTAAGGAAAACAACGTCGAAATTAAATGGGTAAAACCAGATCGAGAAACTTTCAAAGATATGAAAGTTTATAAGCATTTCAGTAGGGCTATATACTATCGTATTTTAATCCCTAAGATTCTGCCGTTGGCAGTGAAAAAAGTTATTTATTTAGATACAGATATAATAGTAAAAGGGGATTTAGAACAGTTATGGAATATAAATATCGGCGATAATTATGCTTTAGCGGTTGAAGACATGACCGTCCGCTATGTATCAGCTTCTAATGGGTTGAAAAAATATCAAGAATTTGGCCTCAAATCAGATGCCAAATATTTTAATTCGGGGTTATTAGTTATTAATGTTGAAAAGTGGCGAAATGAAAATATTGGCAACAAGGTGATTGAATATATACAAAAATATCAAGACGAGTGGTTGTGGATGGATCAGGATGGGCTAAACGCTGCTTTTGCAGGTCAATGGGGGGAACTCGATCCCAAATGGAACCAACAACCTAGAATTTATAAGTATGCCTCGTGGCAAGATAGTCCCTGGGAAGAAGATGTATATCAAGATTTGAAAGATAATCCTTACATCGTTCACTATTCCACATCGGGTAAACCTTGGAGTTTGGGGTGTAAACACCCAAAAAAAGATTTATTCTTCGACTATCTTGACATGACAGCTTGGTCGGGATGGCGGCTTAATTTTTGGCGGCGTCTATGGTTAAAAGTGAAAATAGAAACCTACCCTTACTGGAAGCCTTTTCACCGACCTTAGCCAGGATTTACGCACGACGATCCAGAAACCGGGTTTCTACGTGGATATTTAGTTTGAAAGCGACGATTTTTCATAGAAACCCGGTTTCTTGGCGTATTTCTACGTGGATATTTAGTTTGAAAGCGACGATTTTTCATAGAAACCCGGTTTCTTGGCGTAAGTCCTGCTTAGCGACAGTTTTGCAGTAAAACTTGCTCGTAGCGTTGACCAATTCCTTGCCAAGTGTATTCTGTTTCTACTAGCGATCGCCCATTGCGAGACAACTCGTCGCGCAGTTGGGGATTTTCAAACAAGCGACTGATAGCTTCTACATATTCTTCCACGCGATTGGCGCGTAAAGCGCGCAAAGGTACGCCATCCCGATCGACTGATAATCCTTCTAAGCCGCGATCGCTTGCTACAATTGGCGTGCCTCCTGACATGGTTTCTAAGGTTTTGGTTTTAATCCCCAAACCCACGCGCAAAGGCACTACGCAAACCGTCGCTTGGTGCATGTATTCTACCACCGAAGGTACGCGCCCCGTCACAATGATTCCCGGACGTTCTTTTAAAGCTAAAATTTCCGCTACTGGATTGGCACCGACAATCGTAAATTTAGCATCTGGATAGCGCTGTTGAATTTGGGGGAATACTTCAATGGCAAAGAAACGCGCCGCGTCTATATTATGGGTAGAATTCATCGCCCCGATAAAGATTAATTGATGTCCTCCCGGATCTTTTTCCCGATAGGGAAACATTTCCAAATCGACGCCGTTGGAAACAATTTCAAACCTGGATTCAGGGCTAATATTTTGCAATTGCTGGCGGTCATCGTCTGTAGTGACCACAATGGTGGTAAATTTATCACAGTAGCGTTTTTCGTAGCGTTTTAAAAGTAGATTTAAGTAGAGGCGATCGCGCAACGGGTTGTGGGAAACGCCCAGATCTAGGTGATTGCGAACCCAACCATAAACCGAACTGTGAACATCTACCACTGTCCCCACTCGCTGGCGATATTCTGGGCGGATATAAAGTTCGTTGACGCTATGTTCGCAATCAATTACGTCGCATTTTCCCGTTTGAACAAAGTTATCGATCCAAGTTTGAATTTCTGGTGAATAGCGATGCAAAACATTTGGCGGAGTGGCTTTAATTACTGCCTCGCTAAAGCGTCCCACCTTGCCAATTATGCCAGCAATTCCCCCTTGTTTCGGTTCTTGGGGTGCGGGAAATATCACTAATTCGGTGACAAAGTTGCGAAGTGCTTCTACTTCCTCATCAGAGATAGCGCTGTGGCGTTGCGTTACCAGCGTCACCTCGTGATGCTGATGCAAATGTTTGAGTAAATTAAACGTTCTCCCTTCGGTTGCGCCGCGACTGGGTGGATAGGGAAACGTTAAAGAGAGCATTAATATTTTCATGGTAATTGGTAATTGGTAATTGGTAATTGCAGATTTTAGATTTCAGATTGCAGATTTAAGATTTATTTGGGATTTAAGATTGAAGCAGGAGATTGGATTTAACTTGCCAATAGGCTTTGGTTTAATCTCAAACCTGAAATCTAAAATCTGCCTCAATCTGAAATCTGCAATCTCAAATCTGAAATCCTCGATCACTTGTTTTTTCTTGCTTCTACCATCATTCTTACTACGTCCTTGATTTTATACTTGGCTTCCCATCCCAACTTTTCTTTTGCTTTAGCAGGGTTGCCGCGACTAATTGCCAGATCCGTAGGTCGTAATAAGCTGGCATCGGTTACTACATGCTCTTGCCAGTTTAAACCCAGACAGGCAAAAGTTTCGGCGACAAAATCTTCTAGTTTGCAGCTTTTCCCGGTGGCGATCGCATAATCATCCGGTTCGGAATGCTGTAATATCAAATACATCGCTTCTACATATTCCGGCGCCCAGCCCCAATCGCGCTGAATCGAAACATTGCCCAAATAAAGCTTTTCATCGCTACCAGCGGCGATGCGACAAGCTGCGGCAACTATTTTTTGGGTGACAAATCTTTCTGGTCTTAAGGGAGATTCGTGGTTAAAAAGAATACCAGAACAAGCAAACAATCCGTAAGCTTCGCGATAGTTGGCGACTTCCCAAAACGCTGCTGCTTTAGCGACAGCATAGGGACTTCTGGGGCGGAATGGGGTAGTTTCATCGGCGGCGTTATCGCCGATATCGCCGAAGCATTCGCTCGATCCGGCGTTGTAAAATTTGATTGGTTTGCCGGTAAAGCGAATTGCTTCTAAAAGGTTTAAAGTGCCTACGGTGATACTTTCAAGAGTTTCTACAGGTTGTTCAAAAGAAAGTCCAACCGAACTTTGTCCAGCGAGGTTATAAATTTCATCGGGTTCGACTTTTTTGAGAACTTGCAAAACGCTGCGAAAATCGGTGAGGACAACCGATTCTAATTTTAAGCGATCGCGAATCCCCAAACGCACTAAATTACCGAACGAGGACATTTGTGCATCTCGCGAAGTGCCGCAGACATCATAACCCTTGTTTAAGAGTAACTGCGCCAGGTAAGCTCCATCTTGTCCGGATACACCACAAATCAGTGCTTTTTTCATCAGCTTTGGTAATAGTTGACAGTGGACAGTTGACAGTGGACAGTGGACAGTTGACAGTGGACAGTGGACAGTTGACAGTTGACAGTTGATGGTTAGTCAACCGTCCTCGAATCATCTTGCTCTAAACTCAGTTTTTCGTTGATAATTGTCCACTTTCCACGCTCCACTGAAAGGTAATTAGTAATTGCAGATTGCAGATTTTAGATTTTATTAGCAAATCTGGAATCTGAAATCTCAAATCTGCAATTATTTTATTTGTCTGGTAGAAGCATTCCTTTAATTGCTGCACTTAAATAACCGATTTGACAATAGCTATATACTAAATTGTCAAAGCGTAACGCCGGATCGCCCATATATTTTAAGGATTTGTATAACCCTCGGATTAAGCGATCGCCACCGCTAATTAATTGTTTTGCACCTGCTCTACCAGCGATGCGATCGCGGTAACATTCGCTAATACCTTGCCACCAACCCCGATTCAAAAACCAAGATTGTTCCATCCTTTCTGGGGCGACGTTGTGGGCGACAAGTGCATCGGGAAGATAGGCGACTTGCCAACCATTTTCTAGTGCTAGTTCTGTCATGTACAGTTCTTCATTAGAAAGCAAAGATTTGCCAATTCGTCCCAAGTTTATATCGAATCCACCAATTTGTTCTAAAAATTGTCGTCGCATCGAATAGTTTAAACCTCTGGGAGTCAAACCAGGTTGGGTGATATAAACAACTTTATCCCCCAGATTGTAGAGTCCCAAATTGCCAGCCAATCCATCGGATAACCAAGCGGGCGGCGTTCTCCCTTCGGGCCATAAAAGCGTGACTTTACCGCCAGCAATGGCAAGTTTTTCGTTAGTTTCATAAGCCCGATCAAGCGCGCTCAGCCAACCGGGAGTTGCAACAGCATCATCATCAAGATAGGCGAGAATTTCGGCATCGGTAGCCTTAGCGCCGGTATTGCGCGCAGTGGATAGCCCCAAAATCGATTCGTAAATATATTTAACTTGGGGGCGCGCGGCAACGATTTCGCGGGTGCGATCGCTAGAAGCATTATCCACCACGATTACTTCATAATCCGGAAAATCCTGGACGAGTAAGCTATCAATCGCCGCACCTAAATATTTATCCCGATTGTGGGTACAGATAATTGCACAAATTCGAGGTTTTGACATAAACTGATGTTCTACTAATCGCTCTTTTACGCTAGTCTTTAGAAGCTGAACCTGTCAACCAATTTGAGATTTGAGATTTGAGATTTGAGATTTATTTTGCCGCTCTTAAATCTGCAATCTGCAATCTGAAATCTAAAATTCTCTATTACAGCCATTCGATTGTCTTTGCTGGTTCGGGAAGTTTGGCTTCTCGCTGTCCCGCCGAGCGATTGATGGCACAATAGAGGTTAATCGGACTGGCGATCGCATCGAGCCAGGGAGTTTTGCCAGCGATCGCACTCGCCCCCGCGACGGGCAATTCTTTCAGTAACCAGCGACTCAAGCGATAAACGCTTTCTTTCCAGGTGAAGTCGCGCATCAAATCCACCCCGTAAAGTTCGTGCAAGTAGCGGTTAGAACGCCCATAGCGTCGCCACTGGCTTTTCAATTCGGCTATGGTGGCGCGGTGGCGGTGCTGCACCAGTGCGGTTTCAGCAAAAACCAGTTTCCAAGCGGTTTCGCGCCCAATGCGCCAGCACATATCCGCATCGCCGCCTGTCGTCATGTAGGGGCGAAACAATCCGATTTCTGCAAAAACTTGGCGTCTGATGCCCAAATTAGCAGTTTGACCGTAGGGACAAAAAGGATGGGCTAAAGTATCTTTTTGGGTCATCATACTCTGGCGTTCGGCGTATTTTTCCAGTAGTGTTTCCCCCGGTAAAGCGTTAATTTCGCCCACCACTAAACCTACAGCTGGATCGGCAAAAGGTTGTACCAGGTGCGATATCCACTGAGGTAGGGGGCGACAGTCGGCGTCGGTGAAGGCGAGAATTTCGCCAGTAGATGCCCGAATAGCGGTATTTCTGGCAGCGTAGGAGCTTTGGATCTTATTTTCCGTCAGGTGGCGAATCGTCAGTCCTTGAGACTCGGCTTCCTTTTGGGCAGAGGCGAGAATATTGGGAGTGCGATCGCTGCTATTATTATCCACCAACAAATACTCTACCCTCCCAGCTGGGTAAGTCTGCGCCTTGAGGCATTCAATTAAACCCGGCAAGTCCGCCTCGCCGTTATAAATTGGCACAATAGCCGAAACCATAGGCAAAAAAGATGGGGTTTCCGGGCTATCTGCGGCTCGATCTAGAGTCATAATTTGCGATTATATGGGGCAGCCTTCTAGAGCCATGTTATTACTCTTCTCAGTAGAGTGGCGAGTCTTGATGTATACAGGACTTACGCAAAGAAACCGGGTTTATAGGAGAAATCGTAGCTTTGAAACTAAAGATCCACGCAGAAACCCGGTTTCTAGGATCGTCGTGGGTAAGTCCTGGTATAGCTAGGGGCGAGGGATTAGGGGCTAGGGGAAGAAGGGACTAGGCGGATAGGACACCAGGAAGCAAGGATTAAAATTTGTAGGGGCGGGTTTTACTCTAGGGGCGGGTTTTACCAACCATTGAGTCGAACCAAGAAATATTGGGTTAAAGCCGCCCCTGGAAGACAACCGAATTGCAATCAACGCTTAGAGTTTATCACCATGAACGAGCAACCGATTTTATCTATTGTTACCGCTACCAAAGGCAGTTTTTCCGATTATTGGCTAGAACAGTTATTAAAAGTGAAAGGCAACGTGCAATTTATTTTAGTTTATCCGCCCGACACTCCCATTAAACCCATAGACGACAAGCGCATAAAAGCTATCGTCAGCCCCTACAAAGGCGAAGTCATGCAAAGGTTTACCGGCTTACTCAACGTCACCACCGATTACCTAATGGCTTTAGATGACGATGACTTCGTTCATCCCGACATTTTAGAATGTACAGCCGCTTATTTCCAGCGATTTCCTGAAAGTTGGGTCTTGCGCTTAAAAATTGAAAATATAGACTACAAAAATGAACAGCGCATCCAGCAAGATTGGCAGCCAATCCCCGATATTGCTCAACTAGAAATCTGCAAAAAGACTCCGGAAAATCCCTTCCCTTTCCAAGGCGGGAACTACAAAGGTTTGCTAGAAGTTCCGATTGCACCTTTGGATAAAAACTTTGACATTCGCCACGCCCTCATTCCCTGGAAGCACAGAACAGATATGGAAGGGATTCATTTTGAAAACTTCAATAACCGAGTTTGGCGAAATGCGATCGTTCAACCAGCATTAGCAGAACTTTCCAAAGCAATGCGAATATTTGGTGCTTTAACTTGGGTGCCTTTATGGAATTTGGACAGATCTTTAGGCTTATTCGTGCAAGCTACATCTTTTGAGAAAAACAAAATCATTGGACACGCGATGCCAAAACCCGAACAAGTCAGATACATTACCAAAGATGCATCGTTAAAAGAAGCCCGCATTCATTTAACCGCAGATACGCTGTTAGTTAAAACTTATCCCCAGTTTGGATATCTGTGGAATCTGTTCTTTTGGGAATTGTACGCTGTTCCCAAGGTAATCGGTAAATCCCTGAAGAAAAAGCTAGTCAAGCAGGTTTAAAAAAGCGCATCTTCTCTTCATAATCCCGGTTATTTCCCTAAACCGAGATTCTCTATCTCTTAAGCCCCCCTTGGCAAGGGGGGTTGGGGGGGATCGATGCTTAATTTTCTGCTATTTTTTTCGATTCAGCTTCTTCAATTGCCTTAATAATGTCATCTTTTTTAGCTTTGGAAGAGATGGTTATATTTCGCTTTTTTGCCTCTTCTTTCAGTTGCGGTACAGTCATTTTTTTGTAACTCGTTTTGCGCGGAACATTTGTAACTACAGGTTGCGTTGTAGGTGAAGGCGGCTGGCTCAAGATAGTGTCAATCTTTCTCGATAACTCATCAACGGATTGGCTAATATTATTTATGGTAAAACTTATCTTTTTATCAATCAATCGTTCTATTTCTGCCAGCAAACTTACTTCACCTGCGCTAGCTGAAGGCTGTATCGGCTCAATAAATTCTCGCTTTCTTAAAGCTTGAATTTGCGCTTGGATCGCTTCCTGATTTTCCCTAGTAACAATAAACGCTCCAATCATCTCGCCTTTACGAGGATCTATTTCTCTGGCTTTAGCAGCAGCGTAAAACTCAAAGTGTCCATCAATTACCTCGTAAGATTCAAAACTTGTCTGGCGCAGCACTAAGGGATTAATGATTCCTTCAGCTTGTAAAATTAACTCAGCCGCTTGTTGCAATTCAGCTTCAGAAAAATTATCGCGCGGTACATTTGAATTGATTTCTCTGACTGGTACAAATGCAGTTGAAAGTAACATTACGCCATTCCTATTTTTTGCAAAACTTCATCTGCTAATAGTTCAAATTCTCTAGCAGAGTCGCCATCTGGCTTAAAATCAAAAACCGACCTCGGATCGGGTATCTGCATGTCTCCCACATACTGATATTGCTCCAAACAAGCCGATAGTTCGTTTCTTTGATAAATGACTGTATCCATTAAATTAAAACCATAGCGTTGGGGAATTACGTCCATTTGTCTGGGTAAACTATATTGCACAAATCTGGCATTGGTCGAGATTTTACAAGGAAGCACTCCCAATATCTCTAGATTCGGTTTACCATAAGAATCCCTGCAATTATTGATTTCATTAATAAAATCTTTGACATTTAACAGCCCTTGATTAGCAAAGGGTTTGAGATCGGAAGGAATTATTAAATAATCAGCAGTGAGTAAGGCAATGTACGCAAACAGATTCAAAGAAGGTGGGGTATCAATAAGTACTATATCGTATTGGGATTCTACCTGTTTTAATTTTCGGCTTAGCATATTTTGACTGCTTCTCATTTGGTTCAATTCGTTTTCAGTCTTCATTAAGTTAATGTGGGAAGGAATAACATCAATTTCCTCACTATTAAACGAAGACTTTTTAGCAATTTCAGGTATAGTATTAAACTCGGTAGAACGCAAGATATGATAAATATTATTGTCTTTAATATCATCTAAATTTTCGTCATCAAACATTGTTTTGATCAATCCGGTAGCAAAGGTAGTATTGGCTTGGCTATCCAAGTCAACTATCAAGACTCGCTTGCCTAGATTTCTCAAAGCTGCTGCTAAGTTGACTACGGTTGTTGTTTTACCGACGCCGCCTTTGTTATGGTAAACTGCAATAGTTTTCATGGGGATTTTGGAATTAGTTAAGCTCGCTGGATAATCTGGTTGAAAGTTTTGATTTTTCAAGCTTTCTCGGCCTAAAATCGCTTTAATATCCTCTATGTGAGATTCTAGATTTTTACAGTCACAGTGAAACAATAACTGAATTTCATTTTTGATTTTTTCATAGATTCTAAGTTCGCGACCATTGGTTAGCAAGCCGTAGCGAACGTTTAAACTGAGTAAGTAGCGCTTGAGACGGCGGGTATGTCGATTTAAGTTTTGTTTGGGATGCTTCGCTTCCAGTACGACGCTTAAAGGCGAGTTGGCATCTACCAGCAGGGGGATTTTCTGCATGGCAAATGCTAAGAAGTCTAAACGGATTTTGCCAAATGTAACTTCTTGATGCCAGGTGTCTGGCGTGTAGCCTAACTTTGGTAGCAGATATTGGACGATGAGTTTGCTTTCTACTTCACTCTCGTTGCGGCAAAACTCCGGATCGAAATTCAATGGGATTATTCCTCTCTGATGCTGCGATCGCTCTCAAACCACCTCACACTATTTCTGATTTTCCCCCAGAGCGAGCCGCTTCAGTACGGCGTTTTCACGGAAAAATACTCACTCGCTTAGCTACTTGCCCTGGTGGAATCGCTATACTATCAGTCTGAGACATGGTGTGTAATGCCTTTGGTGTCAACCCGCTTTGTCAGTATATTTGACGAGTATGCCCACTTTATGTCAGAAAAACAAATCCGCAATGCGCTAGAATCGAGCATTAAACGGCTGGGTGCAATGGCGCGAGCAGCTGGCATTCACCCAATCGTTGCTACCCAACGTCTTTGAAGCTAAGGTTGTGACTCCTTTGATCCGTTCTAATTTACCGGGGAGGGTTGCACTCCGTACTGCAAGTGAGGCAGATTCGACTATTGTGTTAGGGGGGAATCAAACAGCAGCTGCCTACTTGCTGGGTAAAGGCGATTTGCTCTACCAGCTAGGATCTCATTTGCACAGGTTGCAAAGCTTATTAGCGACAACTATTCAGTTGTAGAAAAGCGATCGGCTGTTAATTTGTTGAACTCAACCTCAACCTTAAGCTAAAAATTGTACTGTTTTCCCTTGTCGTTGAAAAATTTTCTATATCTACCCCAAACGCGAAACTTTCCCCGGCGTCATTCTTTGAGAGGACACTAACGAATGGGATATATCATTGCAACTGCCAATATGAAAGGTGGCGTCGGTAAGACCACCCTAACCGTAAACCTCGCCGCTTCTTTAGTCAAGGATTTTGGTAAAAAAGTTTTGGTGGTCGATCTCGACAACCAAATCAGCGCTACTCTTAGCTTAATGTCGCCCCAGGATTTCGCCAAGCGCCGCCGAGATAAGCGGACGCTGCGCCATCTGGTCAATAAGGCAATTAAACCGGATATTAAGCTCAATATTCCGGTTCAAGATGTGATTTTTCCCTACGTCTCTAGCTTGAAGGGATTTGATTTATTGCCAGGAGATATTGACCTGTACGATGAATTTTTAGTCTCTGAAATGCTTTACGAAAAAGCAATGCTTTCAGGAAATAATAATTTTGAACAGATTTGGACTAAGTTTGAACTGTTCTTGGTAAAAAGTCTTTTGGAGCCTGCCCTAAAAGACTACGATTTTATCATCCTAGACTGCGCTCCTGGCTATCATCTTTTAACTCGCAGCGGTTTGCTGGCTAGCGATTTTTACGTATTACCTGCCAGACCAGAACCTTTATCGGTAATTGGGATTCAGTTACTGGAAAGAAGAATTGCCCAACTGAAGGAAACCCATAAAAACGATCCTGTCAATCTGCAATTGTTGGGAATTGCGTTTACGATGTCGGGTAATATGATCGCGGGCAGATATTACAATCAGGTGATGCGCCGAGTGAATGAAGATTACAGTGCGGCTAAAATTTTCAAAACTCGCATTCCCGTTGATGTGAATATTTCCAGAGCGGTTGATACTTTTATGCCGGTTGTTTTGTGCAATCCTCAGTGTGCGGGTGCTAAAGCTTTCTCCCAGTTAGGGCAAGAATTTATGCAGAAGTTAACAATTGTGACGACTCAGAAGCAAAATCCGACTAGGATGGGTTTTGAGTAATTGCAATTGGTTTTTATCCCACATCTGCTTTCATCGCCTTTTTGATGCCGAACGACTAAAGTCGCGGCTACACAAACTAAGCCCGCCTTCGCGGGCTTTAAAATATCAAATGACTAAAGTCGCGGTTAGACAAACTAAGCCCGCCTTCGCGGGCTGTAAAATATTGCAAAACCTCACAGAGTTGTTGCGTAGGGACACGGCATCATCAATATATCGGACAAACAGATAACTTTTATCATGCCTTGTCCCGGCTTCAGAAAGAATCCCGGTTTCTTTAAGAAACCGGGATTCTGTTGTTTTTCCAATTAAAATTGAGCTGCTAATGCTGGGATGCAACGTTCGCATAACAGCGGATGTTGCGATGATTCGCCGACGTGTATTGAGTAATTCCAGCAGCGATCGCATTTTACCCCATCTGCTTTCACTACCCCAATTCCCAATGTCTCGGACTGTCCTTTATACTGCAATTCTTCCAGTTTTGCTGGCGAGTCTACCAGTTCGACTTGGGAGGATATAAACAGATAACGCAGTTCATCGACTCCGTTGGTAATTGGTAATTGCTCATTGGTAATTGGTGTTGGTTTTGACTCAGTATCTGTTTGAGCGTTAACTTCTGCTTTTGGCTCTAGCTCTGGACTCTGGTCTTTTCCACCTACTTCTATCCCGACTGAAGCTGTATCATCTATAACTTCTGTTTTCAGCGATATTACGCGATTGGCTAGGTTTTGGCGATCGCTTGCCAACAGTAAATTATTTTTGACGAACACTATCGAGTACAGCATCCCGACGAGTTCAAATAAGGTTTGTAGCAGGGGTAGACTATTCACCGTCCCTACTATTACCGATACCACGCGCAGGACGACTAGCAGCGTTACAAGCATTCCCACTGTTATCAGGGATTTGCCGTATTTTGCCAGAAATTCATCCAGATAATCTGGCAAATTCCCTATAACTGTCGCCACTTTGTTGAAGCTTTGCTGCGATTTTTCTGGTGCTTTTTCTGCAACTAGCGCTAGTTGTTCGGGAGGTGCTATTTCAACTGCAACGTGAATTGCTTCGGTTTCAGTTTCTTGGGGTAGTTTTATCCCTGGCGGTACTGAACTAGAGGGATTTAATGCCTGCAATTGCTGGCGCAATTCTTCATCGCCGACGTAGAGTAATACCTTTGCTTCTAAAGATGAGCCTATCATCTTTTCGGCGCGGGCTTGCTCCATTACCTTGTTAACTTCGCCGCGAATTTGACGCAGTTTTTGCCACTTGGCGGCGAGTTCGGGATTTTTCCATTGTTCTTCTAGTTTTACCCAACCCGATTCAAATACGGATTTGTAGGGTGTTTTATAGGGGAGATATTCCCAGATATCTTCTGCCATGTGACAGAGGACGGGTGCGATCGCGCGTGCTAGATTTTCTAATGCGATCGCCATCACGGTTTGACAGGTGCGACGTCTGTAAGTATCTTCGGCGCTGATATACAACCGATCTTTGGCGATATCTAGATAGAAGTTGGATAAATCGACGACGCAGAAATTCTGCAATGCTTGGAAGAAGCGGAAGAATTGAAAGCTTTCATAAGCTTCGGTTACTTCTGCGAATACTTCCGTCATTCGATGCAGCATGTAGCGGTCGATTTCGGGTAATTCCTCGTAGGGAACCGTATCTTTTGCCGGGTCAAAATCGTGTAAATTTCCCAATAAGAAGCGCGCCGTATTGCGGATTTTCCCGCGAATATCGCCTAACTGTTTGAGGATATTTACACTCAAGGGAACGTCGTTCGTATAGTCTACGGAAGACACCCACAGACGCAACACATCTGCACCGTAAGGTGGGAGTTCGACTTGCTTTTCTTTCCCGTTTTGTTTGAGTTTGATTTTACCGCCTTCGATGATTTCGTTCGGATCGAAACCATTTCCCAGGGACTTGCTTTGCTTGCGTCCTTCTTCGTCTACAGTGAAACCGTGGGTTAAAACCGTTTTATAAGGTGCGACGCCGTTATTTGCTACGCTGGTGAGCAAGCTGGACTGGAACCAACCCCGATGCTGATCCGATCCTTCCAGATACATATCGACGGGATAGCATAATTCGGGACGTTGTTTCGCCACCGCCGCCCAAGACGATCCGGAATCGAACCAGACATCCATTGTATCGGTGCCTTTGCGGTAGGTATGACCGTTATCGCGGTATTTTTCCGGCAATAATTCTGCTACCGACAATTCCCACCAGGCATCGGAACCAATTTCTGCGATAATTTTCTGGACGTGAGCGATCGTTTCTTCGTTGAGCAGGGGTTCGCCGCTTGCTTCGTCGTAGAATACGGGAATTGGGACGCCCCAATTGCGCTGACGGGAGATACACCAATCAGATCTTTCTGCGACCATTGGAGTGATGCGATTTTCCCCTTGGGATGGAATCCATTTTACGGCGGCGATCGCTTCCAATGCCTGTTCCCGGAATCCCTCTACCGAAGCGAACCACTGTTCCGTCGCCCGAAAGATGGTAGGTTTCTTGGTACGCCAATCGTAGGGATATTTATGTTCGTAACGTTCTTGTTTCAGCAAGCACCCTGCCGCTTTTAGTCCCTCGATTACAGCAGCGTTACCTTCGCTGATACTTTGTTCGCCTTTAGTCACTACAGACAATCCAGCAAACTGTCCTGCTTCTTCGGTAAATTTCCCATCTGCATCCACCGGCGACAGGATGGGTAAATTGTACCGCTGACCGACCATATAGTCTTCTTGACCGTGACCGGGTGCGGTATGAACTAACCCCGTCCCAGATTCAGTTGTAACGTAATCTCCCCCAATTACAATCTGACTAGAACGGTCAAATAGAGGATGGCGATAGGTAGCACCTTCCAAATCCTTCCCCGTCACCATTGCTTTTTTGTGCAGCTTCACACCCAAGGTAGACGACAAGCGATCAATTAAATCTGCTGCCACCAGGAGATACTTAAACTTAACTGGCTGACTTGCCTTTTCTTCTACAGGTTTAGGACTGGAAGACTTGTCTTTCCCCTTACCTTTCCCAGAGGACTTGCTAGTCGCTTTTGGACTGCCATTGGATATCAAGGATAACTCTCCCTTGTCTTCCTTGTCTCCCTTGTCTTCCTTGTCTTCCTTGTCTCCCTTATCCCCCTTGTCCTCTATTTCCACCACCGCGTAAGTCAATTCTGGATTGACGCTGACGGCTAAATTGGCTGGAATAGTCCAAGGCGTCGTTGTCCAGACTGCTACGCCCAAATCGGGTAAATAATCTTCCAAATCCAACTTCAACCCTGGGGGCAAACCCGTCATCGGGAAAGCGACGTAGATGCTGGGAGAAGTATGACCTTCCGGATACTCTAACTCAGCTTCTGCCAGTGCGGTTTTAGAACTAGGACTCCAGTGAACGGGTTTTAGACCGCGATAGATGTATCCTTTTAACACCATCTGACCGAATACGCCGATTTGTGCCGCTTCGTACTCTGGTTTTAAAGTCAGATAAGGATTATCCCAATCCCCCCAAACGCCGTAGCGCTTAAAGCTTTCCCGCTGTTCGTCAACCGCTTTGAGGGCGAAATCCCGCGCTTTGTGGCGTAATTCCAACGGTGTCAGTTTTTGCCGTTCCTCTGGTTTGAGTTGCTGCAATACTTTCAGTTCAATTGGCAAACCGTGACAATCCCAACCGGGGATGTAGCGCACCTTGCGCCCGCGCAGCAACTGATATTTGTTAATAATATCTTTAAGAATTTTATTCAGGGCGTGACCCAAATGTAGCGTACCGTTGGCGTAGGGCGGCCCATCGTGCAAAATAAACAGATCGCCAGGATTATTTTGCGAAAGTTTTTCGTAAATCTTATTTTCTGCCCAAAACTTTTGGATTTCGGGTTCGCGCTTGACTGCGTTGGCACGCATGTCAAAGTCGGTTTTGGGTAGGTTTACAGTGTCTTTGTATGTTTTTGCTTCCGTCACAGTTCGATGCCAAATAACAGTGATGTCTTGCTGCTTTAATATTCTGACATTTTCCCCCGCCTGAATGACGGTGAATTTGAAATTATATCATCTATAAGTTGGGTTTGGTTAGGTCAACCCAACCTATTAGTTTAAATCGAATCGGTTGGCTTTTCCGGTGCTGTCGTCTCAGACTCGAGGTTTTGTTGGATTTCTTGAACGAGAGAGGGGACATCGTCTGGGGTGGAATCGGGGTTAGCGATCGCTTCAAACGGCGAAGGTTTTGTCGTTACCATTGGTTCGCTGACCACCATCATCTCATCTTCTGACTTCGCTGGTGCAGTTGCACGAGCCACAGCTGGCACGTTACGCTTGGTTGTTCCGCCCCGCGTTCCCGGAATTTTAGCTTGAACCGAGGTCAACAACCCACCAAATTTTGACTGCAACTCAGCAGAAGAAGGTAACTCAGTTTGTTGTGCGGCAGGAACCATCTGGCGCCGCAATGTCAGGGTTTGCCAACAAAACCATCCCAACAAGGAAACAGCTGCGATTTGACCCAGCAAAACCCCACCAGTCAGGCGTCCAGCGCACACCCACAACATCAAAGCATAAAACAGCCCGACCCCACTCCAATAAAAGTCAGTTTTGCGATGGATTTCTGGCACAAAGAAGGCAGCCAGGTAAATGCTAAGACTACCAAGGCCGACAGCCAACGCCAAGATGTATGCAAGCATAGCCGAACTCCCTGCCACGTCTGTTGGAATCTAATCGGTAATTTTACCCCTTTGGCAGAGTCTTAATTTCTTCTTTAGGGGACAACATTGGGTATCGAGATAACCTGAAAGTAAAGCAACCCAACAAACCATTAAGCAGAGTTACAACAAGTTTTATGGCACTACAGAGCTTCGGCGTAATTGGCCTAGCCGTAATGGGAGAAAACCTAGCACTCAATGTAGAGCGTAATGGTTTCCCGATTTCCGTTTACAATCGCAGCCGGGAGAAAACCGACGCTTTCATGGCAAACCGCGCCGGGGGTAAGAATGTCGTCGCTACCTATTCCCTGCAAGACTTTGTAGCATCTCTCGAACGTCCCCGCAAAATCCTAATTATGGTGCAAGCGGGTAAGCCCGTAGATGCGGTGATCGAACAACTCAAACCATTTATCGAAGAAGGCGACATTTTAATTGACGGCGGGAACTCTTGGTATGAAGACACCGAACGTCGCACCCAGGAATTAGAACCCCTGGGTTACAGATTTATCGGCATGGGGGTTTCTGGTGGTGAAGAAGGGGCGCTGAATGGCCCTAGCTTAATGCCGGGGGGTACGCAAAGTTCCTACGAATATTTGTCACCCATTTTCACCAAAATTGCTGCTCAAGTAGATGATGGCCCTTGCGTCACCTACATTGGCCCTGGCGGTGCAGGTCACTATGTCAAGATGGTACACAACGGCATCGAGTACGGCGATATGCAATTAATTGCAGAAGCCTACGATTTGCTTAAGAATGCCGCTGGACTCAATCGCCAACAACTGCAAGAAGTTTTTGCCGAATGGAACCTCACCGATGAACTCAATTCTTTCTTAATTGAGATTACGGCAGATATCTTCAAGTACATCGATCCAGAAACGAATCAACCCCTGGTTGAATTGATCTTAGATGCGGCTGGACAAAAAGGTACCGGACGCTGGACGATCCAAACTGCCTTAGATTTGGGTGTAGCAATTCCCACCATGACAGCGGCAGTTAATGCCCGGATTATGTCTTCTGCCAAGCAAGAACGAGTTTATGCTTCCAGACTTTTGACGGGGCCATCTGCTAAGTTCCAAGGAGATGTGAAAACCTTCGTCAATCAGGTGCGCGATGCCCTTTATTGCTCGAAGATTTGCTCTTATGCTCAAGGAATGGCACTGTTGGGTACGGCATCCAAGACGCTATCTTTTAACCTGAACCTGGGTGAAATTGCGCGGATTTGGAAAGGTGGCTGCATTATTCGGGCTGGATTCCTGAATAAGATCAAACATGCGTTTGATGAAAATGCGGAGTTACCGAACTTGTTGTTAGCGCCTGAATTTATGCAGACGATTTTGGATCGGCAAAATTCTTGGCGGGAAGTGCTAGTGCAGTCAGCGCTACTGGGTATTCCCGTACCGGCATTTAGTGCATCTTTAGATTACTTCGATAGCTATCGGCGCGATCGCTTACCCCAAAATCTCACCCAAGCGCAACGCGACTACTTCGGCGCCCACACCTACAAACGGGTTGACAAAGAAGGCACCTTCCACACCGAATGGACGAAACCAATCCCTACACCTGTTAATGTCTAAACTCTCTGTTTAATTTGCCGCACGACTAAAGTCGCGGCTATACATACAAAGCCCGCCTACGCGGGCTTTTTTTAACAGTTGTAGGGGCGGGTTTTACCAACCATCTAGCCTGCAAAACCCAAAATGCATCTAAACCCGCCCCGCGCGTAGAGGCAGAGTTCACCAATTATCTATCTAGCCTGCAAAACGCAACATACATCTAAACCCTTCCCCCGCGATCGTAGGGGCGGGTTTATAAAGGTTATTTGTTGGTAGGACGGATTTTTGGTAAAACCCGCCCCTACAGATTGGTTTCAATCCAACCGCAAAATTTTCACAGTCATGTCATGGCTGCCACTCGCTATAGTTTTTCCGTCTGGGCTAAAAACAACAGCGTTAACCCAGTTAGAATGACCATTGAAATTACCCAGTCGTTTTTGGCTCTTAATTTCCCACAGCTTAACCGTATAATCGGCGCTACCCGTCGCAATCGTGTTGCCATCGTGGCAGAAAGAAACCGACCAAACATAGCTGTGGTGACCTGTTATAGTAGTTAGCAGCTTGCCTGTTTCTACTTGCCAAATTTTTATTGTTTTGTCGTAACTGCCACTCGCTAAAAGCTGCCCATCTGGGCTAAAAGCAATCGAAGTAACCCAAGCTGAATGACCCTTAAGGATTTGCAGAGGTTTTCTTTTTTTGGGCTGCCATAATCGGATCGTATTGTCAAAGCTACCACTGGCGAAAATCTGTCCATCGGGACTGATAGCAACCGCATAAACTTTGTCAGAATGACCGTTTAAAACGTACCCCAGTTGCCCCATGTCTAAATGAAAAATTTTTATACTTTTGTCATAGCCCCCACTGAGAATAGTTTTACCATCTGGGCTAATGGCGATGGAATAAATAGGAGTTGAATGCGCCGGAATAGTGTTTAATAATTTACCCGTACCCACCTGCCAGATATTCAATTTACCATCATCGCCGCCACTAACGAGAGTTTTTCCATCTGGAGTGAAGGCAAGACATCTGACCCATTTTGTATGACCTATAAGAGTATGTAGCAACTGCCCGGTTTTGAGATGCCAAATTTTAATTGTTTTATCTCTACTGCCGCTAGCAAGAATTTGTCCGTGAGGACTAATAGCAACTGAAAAAACCCAGTTTGCATGACCAGGGATAGTGTTAACGCAGCGCATAGAGTTAAAATTTAGCCTTTGATTGGAGATCAAAAGCAGTATTCCCAAAATTTGTTTAAACTTACCGCGCTTAGCTACCAACTAATCAGATAATCTCCACAGTTTGATACTCTTATCGTGAGAACCGCTGGCAAGTAGCCGACTATCGGGACTAAAAGCAAGGGATGATACTAATTGAAAGTGGTGCGGACAAGAGGAAATTAGTTGCCCGGTTTTCCAGCGCCAAAACTTAATTGTACTGTCTTCGCCGCCGCTGGCAAGTGTCTCGCCGTCGGGGCTGAAAATAAGCGATCGCACGGAGCCTAAATTACTTACCAACGTATCGATCAATTCCCAATTCTCTAGATTCCACAAGTGAATTTTACTGCCATGACCACCCGCTGCTAAAATTTTTCCATAGGGGTTGAAAGCTACTGCATATACAGCACCAGCAGGCCATTTTAAGGTCTGAATTAATCTGCCAGTTTTGAGACTCCACAATTTAATTGTGCCGTCTTGACAAGCGCTGGCAAGGATTTTGCTGTCCGGCGTTAAGGCAATTGAATTAACGTGGCAGTGCGAGTTAAAAGTGTAAAGCAATTCTTGGTTAGAATAACGCCAAATTTTAATATTGTTGTTATCCCCAGCGCTGGCTATAATCTGCCCATCGTTGCTAATTGCAATCAACTGGATCGGCGATAAATGTCCGCAAAAACTGCTTTTCAATTCCCCAGTTTCAACTTGCCAAAATTTGATGTTGCCGTGGCGATCGCAACTAACCAGAATCTCTCCATTTGGGCTAAAACCAATAGATTGAACCGCACCCAAACCCCCTGATAAAGCCATCGAGGGAACCGCTTTTCCCGCTGCTAAAGACCACAGCTTAATTGTACCGTTCTGACTGCTACTAGCAAGTGTCTTACCATCGGGGCTAATGGCAACAGAAAGCACGCGCGTAGAATGCCCAAAAACAGTGCCAATATATTTCCATGTTTGAGCGGGTGAATTGCACCCATTTGCCAAAACAGTCGGCGTTGTTGATATTGATATTGGTGTTTCTATTGGATAGAAATTTAAGTCGTTGAGAACTACTTCGATAGATTGATATCGTTGTTTTGTTGCCCGTTCTAGTAACTTGTCGATAATTTGACCGAGTTCTTTACTAACCGGATGCTTCAAGTATTGTCGCCAAACCCAGGTTCCTTCGTAAACATCAAACAAATTCATCGGATGAGTTTGCGTCATTAAGTGAATGCAGGTAACGCCCAAACTGTAAAGATCGCTGGCGAAAACTGCCTTACCTAAAAGTTGTTCTGGGGGAGTATATCCGGCACTGCCAATCACAGTGCCGGTGAGTTCCAAAGCCAGATCGGTGGTTAATTTAGCCGCGCCAAAATCAACTAAAACTAATTGGCGATCGCAACTACGTCGGATAATATTTGAAGGTTTAATATCTCGGTGAATAACGTTGTGTTCGTGAACGAACCGCAGCACTAGCAACAAGTCGTTGAGTAACTCTCGAATTTGAGTTTCGTTAAAAGCTCCTTTTGCTGCCAATTCCGCCGCCAAATTTTGTCCTTCTATATACTCTTGAACTAAATACTGGCGCCGATCTTGTTCAAAATAAGCTAACAGTTCGGCTATCTGGGGATGGTGTCCTAATTCTTCCAAGCGGATCGCTTCGCAGCGAAACATTTCGGCTGCTTTTTTGCTACTATCCGTACTTTGGTTTTGGGGAAAAAATTGCTTGATTGCACAGTACGGTTTAGACGGCTTACACTCATCGATAGCGAGGAAAGTTCTGCCAAAGCCACCTTGACTGAGGAGTTTTAGGGGACGGTAGCGATCGCCCAGCAATAACCTTAACCCGCAACTTTGGCAAAACTTTGTCCCATCTGGATTTCGAGGTTTATAGCACTGGGCATTAAGGCAATAGCTCATAATAAAGATTGATTCTTTACCTGCATCAGCAGGCTATGTTTGTGCAGCCGCAACAACTGTCCTCTATCTATGGTATTAAATCTGACCAATTATCAAACGCCTCATAGCGGGTATCATTGGGATGGAAGCGATCGCCGCTTTTTTGAAGGTTGGTATTACCGCGTCACCCTCCCCGAAGACCGCCAAACCTTCGCTTTTATGTATTCTATTGAAGACCCCATCGGCGGCAAACCCTACAGCGGCGGCGGCGCACAAATTCTCGGCGCTAACGATGAATATCTCTGCCGCACTTTCCCAGATGTCAACAAATTTTGGGCAATTCGAGACGAATTAGCTTTGGGTCATTGGGGTAAAACAGATTTATCTAGTCTACCTGGATTTCTCGACCCAGAAATCTTCGACCGACACGTCCAAGAAGGCTATCAAGCTACCGCTACCTGGCATCAAGGATATCTTAAAGACCCAGGTTCTGGTAACTTTGCCCGCTGGCAATATTCAATCAAACCACTATACGGCTGGGGAAACTCTGGACAAATTCAGCAATCAACTGCCGGATGGTTATCTTTTTTACAGATTTTTGAACCAGGATGGCAGATCTTAATGGCACACGGCCTCGCTACTGGGTGGATTGAGTGGAACGGTAAACGCTACGAGTTCACCGATGCCCCAGCTTACGGCGAAAAAAATTGGGGCGGTGCCTTTCCCCAAAAATGGTTTTGGCTAAATTGCAACTGCTTTGATAGCGATCCCGACCTTGCTTTAACAGCTGGCGGCGGTAGGCGGGGTGTATTGTGGTGGATGGAAGAAGTAGCGATGATTGGCTTGCACTATCAAGGTAAATTCTACGAATTCGTGCCTTGGAATTCCCAGGTTAGCTGGAATATTCAGCCTTGGGGTAGTTGGCAGATGCAGGCAAAAAATGCTCAATATGAAGTAGAACTGACGGCGACTACCAATCTTCCCGGCACTCCCTTGCGCGCACCTACAGAAAAAGGCTTAGCTTTTGCTTGCCGCGATACCATGCACGGTAATTTAACGATTAAATTACAAGAATTGAGCGGCAGTAGTTCTAAACTTATCCTGAAAGCTAGCAGTTCGCTGTGTGGATTAGAAGTAGGGGGCAGTCCTTGGAATGAAACTTGGCAGTCGAGTTGAAAGGCTTCGATCTGCTATCATGGCTTTGTACCTGGGGCTGTAGCTCAGCTGGATAGAGCGAGCGCCTCCTGAAAAATCGGGCACCATTGGGGAAACTCAATGAGTGAATGTGGTCAAACTCGGTGAACCCTAAAGAGTTTACACTTCATGGGAATACCGAACCAAGCCAAGGTCAGTGCTAAGTGCTGAGTCATACTTGGAAGGCGTAGAGACTAAAAGGCCACCACCTAAAGGCTTAAAGCCTATGGTGAAGATATAGTCCAGAGAGTGGGGAAACTCACACAAATCTGAAGCGCTAGGTCGCGCGTTCAAATCGCGCCAGTCCCGTATATGTGGTAATATAATTACCTTTTTCCCCTGCTAGCGTTACCTATGTAGCATTACAGGGGAAATTGTTAAATCGTGTCGTTTTTCCAACTGTTTCCCGCTCCGGTTAACGGTATTCTTTAACAGGGGAGTCGTTAGCCTGGGCAATGACGTTCCGGTAATGTGTAACTGAATGCGATCGCTTTGATTCATTGATTCATGGTATTAAGGATCTATTCCAGCAAGCAAGATGACAAGCCACAAAAGAAAACTGCTGGCTTTAAACGCAGGTGGTTGGTTTCGGCGCTGGCGCTACCCGTCCTGCTAGGCATAGGATATCGATATATCAGAAGTTTTGACGCACCCCAAGCTGTCTTAGTCTTGGGAGGATCGACCAAACAGTTAGAGCGAGAAAGATTTACAGTAGAATTTGCCCGTCAGCATCCAGATTTACCGATCTGGGTTTCTGGCGGTAGTCCAAATAAAAGGTATATAGAACGGTTTTTTGCTAAAGAGGGAATTTCACCTAATCGCCTGCATTTAGATAATCGGGCGGTGGACACGGTGACAAATTTTACTACCCTAGCCGATGAATTAAAAGCTAGAGGCATTAATAGCGTTTATTTGATTACTTCTGATTACCACATGCGTCGCGCCAGTATTATTGGCGAGATTGTTTTAGGTAGTCGCGGAATTGTCTTAAAACCCGTTGCAGTGCCTTCGGAAAAACCGCCAGAACCTGTGAAAAAATCCGTCCGCGATGGCGCGAGGGCGATTCTTTGGGTTGTGACTGGGCGCACGGGTTCGACTCTCAGCCGGTTTTTTCAGAACCATTAATTTTACTTTTATCTAACGCTTTGATATCGTCAATTTCTAGTAAGCTAATAATTACACCTGCAATGGGAATTGCCATAAAAATTCCCAACAATCCCGCTAATCTATACCCGACTAATAAAGCAAAGAAGCCAACAACGGGATGAACGTTGAGCGTGTCTTGCATAATTCTAGGGGCGAGCAAGTTATCTTTGAATTGCTGAATCACAATGCAAGCAATCAAAACATTCAGAGCTATCCAACTGTTTTGGGGTAATAAAATTAGACAAATTAAACTAATTCCTAACGTCGCTCCAATCCCAGGAATCATTTGAAAAATTCCAGCGATCGCAGCCAAAACCAGGGCAAAAGGAACTTGTAAAACCAAGAAAATGACAAACGCTGCAAAGCTAAAAAACAAACTTAAAATTAGCTGTCCGCGAAAGAACTCTAAAAAATTGTGCTGAACGATCGAGGTAAACTTGTAACGTTGTGGCTTGGGAACAAATCTCATGAGAAAATTCCAAAGATGTTCTCCATCAAGCAGCATGAAGAAAGCCACAACTTCAATCAAGATAAACTTGATGAAGTAATCCAGCAAAATTGGCGAACTAGCGAGAATAGTCCCAATGCTATTCCCAATAAATGCGATATCTTGATTTTGCAACCGGACTTCAAATGCTCGAAAATCTACCTTGACATGACGCGCATTGAGATATTTCTCAAGTTGTGCTACTAAATTGTTGAGGTAACTGAGAAAATCCGGTAGACTCTTGTCAACTAGCTGTTGTCCCTGGGATAATATTGTCAATCCCACTGTGGCAGTAAAACCGACAATAATTACCAAGCTGAGTAGGAAAACAAAACTAGCTGCTACGCCGTGGGGTAAAAAACGGCGCAGCCATTTCACCGGATAGCTGAGTAAAAAGGCGATAATCGCCGCAAAGCTGAAAATAACTACTACGCCTTCAAAGTAAGCTAACAGCTGAACTAGCGCCCATCCCGACGCAAAGAAAAGCAGAAAGCGAACCAGCGCCCAATTACTCAATCGATTCCAGAAATTTTTGGTGTTGGGTTCACTCATCTTTTCTCCAGGTAGATGCCTGAGAATTGAGTTAGGATAATTTGGTTCCATGACTTACGAAATAGGAAAGTCTTAAACCCAGTAATATCATTTCCTGTGGTATCGGTAGTGTATGAATGGCTAATGGCTAATGGCTAATTGTCAATTGCAAGAAAGTAGCTATTAGCGATTAGCTATTAGCAGTCACACAACCGTTGCTTAAGGAGATGATATAAGCGAATTTTAAGCAGCTGGCAGTTCTTGAATCAGTACGTAAGGTTGTACGATTAAGGCGTTAAACCGCTGGGTTGGGTTGCTATTCCAGGCTTCTTTTTGCAGATCTGAGGGTTTATAGATCAGTTGTTCGCCGATCCAGCGCTGCACCGATGGTACGTTATCATTAGCGATCGCCACCCCCACATCCACCAAATCGAGTCCAGTAGCCACTACAATCAATGAATCGCGCTTAGCGTGGGGACTGAGCCAAGTCCATTCGGCTTCATCGAGCGTTGCTGCTAATTCTGCTCTTAAGTCTGACATTAGTAAAGAACTGTTACCGATTATGGCTCATTTTAACTTGCGATCGCGCCCCACAACGTCTATCGCGTTACAGACTCCCTGTGACTCAACGTCCTAAATCGTACAGCGCGTTAATTTGCGTCGCGCAGCGCTGAGTTATAGACTCTAATTCTTGCCGATCTGTGGAACTAGGCGGATCGATTAACTCACCAATTCGCACCGTCACCGGCACCAGACGCGGCATTGCAGAACCTTCCCCCAAAATTTTACTCGTCCCCCACAAACTCACCGGCAACAAAGGTGCTTTTGCTTTAGCTGCAATCAATGCCGCACCCAGCTTAGGTTCTGTAATTCGTTCATCTGGCGTGCGAGTCCCTTGCAAAAATACACCAGTTGCCCACCCAGCTTCCAAATAATTGAGCGCTGCCCGAATTGTACTGCGATCTGCGGCTTCACGCTTCACCGGATAAGCACCATACAATTCAATCGCCTGCTTTAAAACCGGCACTTGAAACAGTTCTTCCTTTGCCATGTAAGCCACCGGACGCCGCACGCAACAAGATAAAATCGGCGGGTCAAAGTAACTAGCATGGTTGCTAACCACCACCACCGGCCCTTCTTGCGGCACATTTTCTGCCCCATAAACCTGCCCCCGAAAGTAACAATTAAACATGGGGCTAACCACCGACCACTTAAAGGCGTGGTACAGCATTAAACTAGCAAATGGTTCTCGATTTCTACCCATAATTAATTTCTCGTTTAAAGGTGAAGCTATTAACCAACTGCATAACTGGTAAATTGGCGTTTAAAAGCGGAATGAAACCCCAGGACAATATCCGAATTGGGTACGCCCATCTCAACCAACCTCTCGGCAATAGAGTCTTCAGTCCCGTTATATTGAATCCAAATTTTGCCGTCTTGAATATCAAAGTGCATCACCGGACCAAATACCCGCTTGTCTCCTTGCCAGCCTACATAAGCGAGTTGATAATGGTCATGTTCGCTGTCAAAGATTAGCTCTGCCTTCACTGTATCAGTAGTAGTTGCTATTTGGGCGTGTTCTGTCAATATTTGCTTGACAAATTGTCTATATTGTTCTATTTTATCCATTGCTTAATCTCCTCCTGTTTGGGATCGTAAATTATCAGCTTGACTTGATAACGTCTAAGAGTGCGTTGGATGAACGGAAGCTGAAAAAAATCTTGATAGGTTTCAACCGGGATGGCTAAATAAACAATTCGGTCTGGTTCTTGCTCTTCCAGTGCTTGGCAATAGTTAAGATATTGACCCAACGCAGTATGAAATGCGCTAATATCCGAATCCCCAACAAAGCTTTTAATTTCTACCGCAATTTTTTCTGAACCCCGTTGGGCTGCGATCGCGCTTTCTGCCGCCAAATCAATTTGTAATTTTACCGCCTCACTAATGCGAATAGTCAGAGGGTCATGGGTGATATTCCATCCGTCTTTGATTAAGGCATTTTTAACCTGTTGATGGAAAACGTCTTTTGCCATAGTGACTGCTCTTCATGCCGAGCGTGGTTAATCTTATTTTTTCTAAATAGGATATTTGATATATTTACAGCAACAATCAAGAATTATAGCGAATGGAGGAATGCAATAGCAGCTGCCATTTTTGCTGGCGCTATTGCATTCAAGCCTTTTGGCTGAACTCACATCTTGCACCTAAGAGATAAACAGCCTCCAAATAAATTTGGGGCTGAAAGCTTAAGTTAGCTAAAGCTAACTAAAATCAACGTTTTAACCCGTTTCAACGGGTTTTAGCTCTCAGCCAGAAATTTATTTCTGTTGGCTCTGGTGCAAGATGTGAATGAACCTAACTTAAAAAGCAATCCCAGTCAGCGACGCATAACGCACGTTATATACAGATGCTTAGCGTCATTACCGACCAAGTTAAATTTAACCAGGCAATTCGGCTGCACTACCAATATTAACCAAAGTTAAATCCGGACAAGCGCGTTTAATTAAACCCGTTAGTACCTTACCGGGACCAATTTCTATTACTTGTTCAATGCCTTGTTTTGGTAATTCGTCTTGAATTTCCCGCCACCGCACAGCTCCGGTCATTTGTTGAGTAAGGCGCTGCTTAAGAAGATTAGCATCTACTGCTGGTACTGGATCGACATTTGATAATACTGGCACCGCAGCATCTGAAAATGTAACAGATTCAAGAACTTCTTTAAATTCGGTCGCCGCATTTGCCATCAAAGGCGAGTGAAACGCACCGGATACATTTAAACGCACCGCACGTTTTGCTTTAACTTGAGAGAGGATGGCTTCTACTCCTTCTGGCGTGCCGGAAATCACAACTTGAGACGAACTGTTATCGTTTGCCAGAACAACATCAGGATTTTGGGCGATTTTTGCTTCTAATTCTTCCCGTTTAAATCCCATCAAAGCCGCCATCATTCCACCGGCAGCGCTATCCATCAATTCAGAACGACGTTTGACTAATTTTAAACCCGATTCAAAATCAAAAACAGCAGCCGCATAAAGCGCTACATATTCGCCTAAACTGTGTCCCGCAACTAAGTCGGGTTGATTTCCCTTTTCTTTGATTAAATCGGCGAGAATGCTTTCTACTACATACAAACAAGGCTGAGTATAAAGCGTGCGCGATAGTTTATCTTCCTCACTTTTACAGATTTCCGGAACCGACCAACCTAAAATTTGCTCTGCTTGTTCAAATTTTGTTTTAGCACCTGGCAGTTCTAATAAATCCACTCCCATGCCTATTGCTTGCGAACCTTGTCCTGGAAATACCCATGCAGTTTTTGTCATTTTTCGCTAATTGCTAATTGGTAATTGGTAATTGGTAATTGGCAGACAGTCAATTAATCGAATACGGGAGGCCATAGTTCTGGGATGGGCAACTCCCACCCTGGAAACAATTCTGGAATAGTCAGGGTATCTTGGTTATTTAGCAGCGTTGGTTCGCTATTGGGGCGATAAATTGTTACTGTCTGTTTATCTGGATCTATTAGTATACCTACTCTCGCTGCTAGTGCGAGATACATTTCTATTTTTTCTTCAATTTTTTTAAACCGATCTGTTTTAGATTTAATCTCTACAACCATGTCAGGAATTAATTGACCAAAAGCACGAGGACTTTGGCGCAATCTTTCTGCTGAAACAAACGATACATCGGGGGCGCGTAAGTTGGTATCAGACAGAATAAAGCCACCGCTAGAATCAAATAACCGTCCTAATTTTCGCGGTTCAATCCAACTGAATAAAAATGCGATTAAACGCGCGCTAATCTCACTGGATACAATATCTGATGGCCCCATAATTACAACATTTCCATCTTGCAATTCCATCTGATAATCTAGGGAAGCATCTTGCAATAATTCTTGTATTTTCTCAAAATCCTGTATGGTTAAATTCATAGCAATCCTCCTAAAATTGCAGATTTTAAATTTCAGATTTCAGATTGAGATTTACTAAAATCTAAAATCTAAAATCTAAAATCTAAAATCCCTTTATCCCCATTGGAAGATAGCAGCACCCCAGGTTAATCCTGCACCGAAACCAGAGGCGGCGATAGTATCTCCTGGTTTAATTTTGCCTTGACGGACGGCTTGATCGAGGGCGATGGGAATTGAGGCGGCGGAGGTATTGCCGTAGTTGGCAAGATTGCTGATAACTTTGCTATCGGGAATTTTCAGGCGAGAGGCGACGGCGTCGAGTATTCTTTGATTGGCTTGATGTAATAGCAACCAATCTACTCGATCAACGCTGAGATTGGCGCGAAAAAGGGCTTTTTCTATAACTTCTGGCACTCTTTTAACGGCGAAGCGATATACTTCTTGACCGTTCATGGTAATGGGTTGGTAAATGCCTTTAGCAACGCTAACCCCTTCAATCAGTTCTTGGGGTTGGGCTTGGTAAGCTAGGCTGAGGAAGTGATTTTGAGTGCCGTCGCTTCTGAGTTCAAATCCGAGTAGGCGATCGCATCCTCCCTCTAATGCCTGCATTACCACCGCTCCTGCGCCATCTCCAAATAATACGCAGGTGCTGCGATCGCTCCAATCTACCCAGCGGGAGAGGACATCGGCGCCGATTAACAGTACGTTACGATAAACTCCCGTGCGAATGAACTGCGCCGCCGTAACCATTCCGAACACAAACCCCGAACAAGCGGCGGTGAGGTCAAAAGCGACGGCGCGAGTTGCCCCTAGTTGGGCTTGTATGAGGCTGGCACTGCCAAACAGGTCATCAGGGGTAGATGTTGCCAGGATAATCAGATCGAGATCTTCTGGCGCGATCGCTGCCATTTCTAGCGCATTAATGGCTGCAGATGTAGCGATCGCACTGAGGGAATCATCTGGCGACGCCAAGCGCCGCTGTTTGATCCCGGTTCGGGTTGCGATCCACTCATCAGATGTTTCCACAATCTGAGAGAGTCCGAAATTATCCACACCAGCTTGCGGCGTGCAAGCCCCACACCCTGTAATGGCAATGCCTGCCTGAAATTGTTCCAACATTATTCTCCATCAGCCGCCTTTACAGCGGTTTTCTGATACTGGGAAGCAATGCGTTCCAGTACCTGGTGATCGACGGCTTCTTTTGCCAAGCGAATTGCATTAAAAATCGAAGGTGCTTGGGAAGATCCGTGGCTGATAATGCAAATTCCCGCTACTCCCAACAGCAAACCACCACCGTGTTCGGCGTGATCCATCCGTTGTTTGATTCGCTTCAGATTTGGTTTGAGGATTGCTGTCCCCAACATCCCATTCAGTCCTTGGGGCAACTCTTCTTTGACGATGTTTAGCATCACTTCGCCTACGGCTTCGGCAAATTTTAATAACACATTGCCGACAAAGCCATCGCAAACGATCACATCATAATTGCCCGAAAGCACATCCCGCCCTTCGGCATTGCCCACAAAGTTAATTCTGGGATTTTCCTTCAGCATTTGGTGAGCGCGAATTGCCAAATCGTTGCCTTTGCACTCTTCCTCGCCGATGTTGATTAATCCCACTCTGGGATTTTCTACATCCAGCACGTAGCGGCTGTAAACCGACCCCATGACGGCAAACTGATCCAAAAACTTAGGACGCGAATCTACATTCGCTCCCACGTCTAAGATCAGTACTGGTTTACCCGCAATCATCGTCGGAAACACCGCACCAATCGCTGGGCGATCGATTCCCGGCAAGCGTCCCAAACGCAGCAAAGCCGCTGCCATAGCCGCCCCAGAGTGTCCGGCTGAAACAACTGCATCTGCCCGCTTTTGCTTCACCAAGTCCATCGCGACGTTGATCGAAGCTTTGGGCTTGCGTTTTAAGCCGCTAAGTGGCTCCTCATGCATTTCGATCGTGCCTTCTGAAGCCACAATTTCAATGTTATGAGAACTGGTGTGTTGGTTTAGAATCGCTTCGATCTGAGGGACATCCCCCACCAGCAACACCTCGACATCCAATTCTTCCCTGGCTCTGAGCGCCCCTACGACGATTTCGGAGGGTGCGAAATCGCCGCCCATAGCGTCAATTGCAATCCGTGCGCGAGTTGATCCCATTGATCAAAGTTATAGAAACCTCAAAAATTCTACCAGATGGCTCTCACCCGAATCTCACTCAGATAAGGGAGATTTGGCAGATGTGGAAGTAGTATCTTCAATAACATTCAACATCCTTCCTCACCCGCGACCTTCGTGCGTGCCATTTGGCTCTCATCCCAAGATATACCTATTGGGAACCGATGCGCCAGCTGTTTGAGCTGGGGGACAAGGAAGACAAGGGAGACAAGGGGGACAAGGGAGACAAGGGAGACAAGGGGGACAAGGGAGACAAGGAAGACAAGGGAGACAAGGGAGACAAGGAAGACAAGGAAGACAAGGGAGACAAGGGAGACAAGGAAGAATTTGGCACTAGAATAAATTACTCCCCCAGCTCCCCCAGCTCCCCCAGCTCCCTCAGCTCCCTCAGCTCCCTCAGCTCCCCCAGCTTCCCCAGCTTCCCC
>ERZ1066120.390-NODE-390-length-43142-cov-14.696985_pt1 | contig 43142 bp, 34 predicted proteins | sample MGYA00382767_ERZ1066120 | MGnify/ENA primary metagenome ERZ1066120 (study PRJEB33369, sample SAMEA5778350) | biofilm metagenome | biome: Industrial cooling water; feature: Water cooling tower basin; material: Biofilm | place: United Arab Emirates | collected...
AATTTGGCATCACCCATGACTCGTTCGGTTGTACCGTCGTAAACCACTTGACCCTGACTCAAAACCACGGTGCGATCGCACAAATCTAAAGCTAAGTCTAAGTCGTGGGTGGCAACCAGTTGGGTAATGGGAAGAGATTTCAATAATTCGATCGATTGACGGCGAGAACGAGGATCGAGTTGAGCCGAGGGTTCGTCTAGAACTAAAATCTGGGGTTGCATAGCTAAAACACCCGCGATCGCAATTCTTTTTTTCTCTCCTCCGGATAGATTCTCCGTACTGCGATGTCCGTACCATTTTGGATCGATGTTGACATCTGCCATTGCTTGCAAGACTCGTTTACGCAATTCTGCTCCTCGCAGACCCAAATTCATCGGACCAAAAGCTATATCTTCCCAGACTGTGGGCATGAATATTTGATTGTCGGGATTTTGAAATACCAATCCCACAAAATTCCGAATTAACTGTAAATTTTCAGGTTTTACAGCCCACTCTCCTACCATCACCCTACCTTCTTGAGGCAGAATAATTCCGTTTAAGTGTAACTGTAGTGTCGATTTTCCCGAACCATTCGCCCCAATTAGAGCCACTCGTTCGCCAGCCGCGATCGCTAAATTAACTTTCCTCAGAGCTTGCGTACCATCAGGGTAGGTATAACTGAGATTCTCCACGAGGATCGGGTTATGATGCATCTTAACTAGGGGCTATGGGAAAAAATCGTAATTCGTAAGTCGTAAGTCAGGAGCCAGGAGTCAGAAATCAGGAGTCAGGAGTCAATCAATCTCCTCTGCCCCTGAAGCCCCTCTGCTTCCTTATCCCCACACCCCACACCCTATACTCTGTTTACCGATCTCTACTCACTACTCACTACTCACTTTTCAAGCAAATAAACACTTTGTCCGGCTAGCATCACAAGTAAAGTTAGAGTTAAAGCTACAATGTCGCGTCTTCCTGCTGACGGGACTTTCTCGAGCGGAAACGTCCCTTGGTAACCCCGTGATAGCATGGCATGATAAATTCGCTCGCCGCGATCGTAAGTACGAATGAATAGAGAGCCGATCGTATTTCCAATAACTAATCGCTGCCAGTGTTTATTAGTCATCAAGTTGCGACAAGCTGCTGCCCGCCGCATCGCGTTGAACTCACCCATCAATACACCAAGATAGCGATACATAGAAGCTATAGTTGCAACCAATAAAGGTGGAGTACGTAATTCCAATAAACCGTTTAATAAAGCTGGCACTGATGTAGTTAAAGTCAATAAATTTAACATCATCAGCGAGAGCAGTGCCTTCAGCGTGACGCTACCCAATACGGTTAATCCTGTGGTGGTGATTTGTAGAAATCCCCATGCCCAAATAACTTCGCCTCCATCCCGAAACAAAGTACCGAGTAAAACTACACCTACAAATGACAATTCTACAGCTATGCGTTTGAGCAGTACGGGTAGAGTAATGCGAGTGAGGAACAATAAGCTAACAATGGCTGCGCTGTAAATTCCCCAAGTCCACCAGCGTCCGTTGGAAGTCAAAACGATGGCAAAAACCATCAGTAAAACACATAGAATGCGAGTGCGCGGCGCAAGGGCGTGCCAAACAGTATTTTTGTGACTATCAATATCTAGATGAAATGCCCCAATATGTAATAGTGTCATTTGTCATTTGTCATTTGTCATTTGGTAATGAGTAGTTGGTAGCTACTACCTACTTCCTGTTAACTGATAACTACTCACCGATCGCTTTCCTCAGAGGGACTAGACCCACCACGGATAACTAATTTCCCTATTCCCCAGGCTAAGCCGAAGGTGGCTAGCGTACCGACTAAACCAGCTAAAGGGGTTGCTATCCCTTCAGGAACTCCTCGAAGGGCATATTCATCAAAAACGGCGTAAAAAGGTAACTTACTAGCTGGGGCATCCTCTAAGGCTTTATCTTCAAACTTCAGGTCTTGGGAAACTCGGTCTAAGCCATCAGGATCTTGGCTAGCGAAGGGAGAGAGGAAAATGGCGACGATCAGGGCAACTCCTAAACCAGCGATCGCAAAAGCACGGTTACGCGATCGCGTCAAATTATTACTCATAAAATAGTCTCGCTAAAATTAAGTTCCAAAGCTTTTCAAAATCGAGAGAGACAAGAAGCAAATGTCTAGTTTTGACTTTCGACTTTTGACTTTTGACTTTTTCCCTAGCTCCGAACTCCTATGCCGTTTCTTTGCGATACAGTCCGACGGGGCGGATCGTAAAACATGTCGGGGCGAGTCCGCCAGATGAAGACAAGTGCCACAACTGTAATTGCTGCTTCACCAATTCCAATCAGGATGTGCCATGTTGCCATAGCTCCGATTGCGACTGCTAAGGGGACGGTTCCAGAGATAGCGAGTTGAATCGCGCAAATAATCGCGGCGATCGTGACACTCGCCCAAGCCGCAATTGCTGCGCCTATAGCCATTCCTGGTAATTTGTTTCTACCGATGGCAAAGCGAATTGCTTTGTAAAGATAGTAACCAGCGAATGTACCGATCAGTCCCATATTAAAAATGTTGGCTCCCAATACCGTCAAGCCTCCATCTTGAAACACCACTGCTTGCACGATGAATACTACCGTCATCACCAGCGTTCCCGCCCAGGGACCCAACAAAGCTCCAGCTAGAGTACCTCCCAGTAAATGACCGGATGTGCCGCCTGGAATGGGGAAGTTGATCATCTGGGCGGCGAAGATGAATGCAGCACAAACGCCCATCAGAGGCACTGCCTTTTCCTGATATTCTCCCTGCACTCGATTTAGAGATATAGCAATCAGGGCGATCGCTAGTATCCAGGTAACAGCAATTACGGGTAGGTTTAAAAAGCCATCTGGGATATGCAAGGCTAGATATGGCTGTATTGAATGATACAACCGACTAGAGGAAAGAGCTTGCATCAATGGAACGATTGGCATGGCTTTAAGCTTTACTTAGCAAACATAATTTTAATCAGCCTTTTAATCAAAACGATTTTGTATAAAAATTTCAATCCTATAGGGGGGCATATGGATCGAACTTTAGATTATTTTTAGTAAATGGAAAAATATCTGAATTTAAACAGTTTTGAGCCAATTTTATGCATATTCTATTTCTATGTCTAAAGATAGAGAAGCGATCGCATTACTCACAAACGCGATCGCCTCGGTTAATTCTCGATAATTTTCGCTCTAGTTATCGGCAAAGAACGACGATTTAAATTCAGTTGTCAATAGCTTTCTCAATGCAAAGTTTTAATTTTTCTGCCAAAAGTTTAGATGCCATGATAGAAGTATGATTGCCCGGAATCTCGAATACTTCGACTCCACCTTTAGCAATACTACTCCACCCCAATTTAGAATCTACCCGATGTCCTGGGGGAGTTTCTCCTGCTTTAAAGACAGTTATTTTTCCCGAATATGGCTGGGGATTGTAAGTCTTCTGAACTTTGCTATAAATCTCCTCTAAATTTCTCAGATTTGTTGATATGACATCATCCATTTCATCAAGCTGAGTGGAAGGCGTGAGGAATGCCCATGAAGAACGCTGTAAAATGTATTTGCTAATTTGAGCTAATCTCTGTTCCAAGAAGTTGGGATTAGACAAATTCTCTGGCTCTGCAAAAATAGATTCCGATTTTTGCAGATAAACCTCTGAGAAAAAGGCAAGTTTCTTTTCTCGATCTAATGTCTCTGTCCCAGCTTTAAACTGAAGTAATACTTTTCCAATTGCTCCCAAAACTGTTTGCAACTCGTGCAGTAAAATCTGAGGCTGCGATCGCACTTTGAGTAGATAAGCAGAAAGCATATGCTTTTGCAGATAATTTACAGAAGAGAGGAAGCGTAATGTAGGAGGTAGTAATGTAATGGCATTTGGGCCATAAGTGTCGAATAAAGCTAGCAAAATCACTTCTTGTCCCTGTTTGCGAAGCTGTTGTGCCATTTCGAGAGCAATGTTGCCACCGTTCGATAACCCCCCTAGCATATAGGGTCCTTCAGGTTGAACGGTTTGAATTTCCCGAATGTAATCAGCTGCAATACTCTCAAAACTTAAGTGTACCGGTTGGTTGCCATCCAAACCCCTCGCTTGCAATCCATAAACCGGCTGGTCAGTGCCTAAATTCAGTGCGACATCGCGATAAATCAGCACGTTAAAACCAGCACCGTGTACGCAGAAAAGCGGTAGTTTCTTGGGATCGCCAGCTTGAATAGTAACGAGAGGTGACCAAGAAACAGTTTCTTCAGCACGTTGAATCACGTCAGCTAGCTGGCTAATAGTTGGTGCTTGAAATAGTACAGACAACGGTAAGTTTTTCCCAAACCGCTTCTCCATCTCAGCAAATAGTTTTACAGCTAATAGAGAATGACCGCCTAACTCGAAAAAGTTATCGCAAACGCCAACTTGTGAATTACCAAGAATTTCCGACCATATTGTTGCAAGTTGCCGTTCTATCTCTGTGGTGGGAGCTACAAATTGTTTGCTAGAATTTTGTGTTGTGGCTAATTTCTCGTATAAATTGCCGTTATATTGAGAACAATCGATTGTTTCAGGCAGTACGATCTCGGCAATTTTTTGATTATGGTTTTCAGTCACGCTTTCTAGCAGTGCTTGCAGATTTTGAATAATTTGTTTAATGGTAGATGCTTCAAAAAGTGCTGACTTATACTCCAGTTTTCCAAAAATAGCATCCTTACCACTATCGGTGATATCTAAGCTCAGTTCCATCCGCGTAGAACCTAGTTCAACTGAAAAATCTCGCACCTGAAGATCCGGTAGATCGAGATTTTGAGCCGTGGAACTGTCTCTCAGCAACAGCAAAACTTGAAACTGAGGAATGCTTTCTAAAGATGCAGATAAGCGTTGAAAGGGCAAATCTTGATAAGTATAGGCATCTAGTGTTGTTTCTCGAATTTTTGCTAAAACTTCATTGAAGCTCATATCGCTAGAAAAATTTGTCCGCAGGAGCAGATTGTTAGAGAAATTACCTACAAGTTTCTCTACCTCGCTACGACTGCGACTTGACATCAGCGTGCCGATACTAATGTCATTTTCTAACGTATAACGATGCAGAATAAACTGAAACAGAGCCACAAATATCATGAAGGACGTGACACCTTGCTGGCGACACAAAGCTCTTAATTTATCGGATAAGGTTGTAGAAAACTCAAATTTTTCACATCCTGCCTCAAGGGTTGCAAATTGACGACTTTGATAAATCGGTAATTTGAGCTGTGATGGTGCACCGCTAAGTTGCTGTTTCCAATAGGTAATTTGCGGTTCAAATACTGCATCAGAAAACCATTGCCGCTGCCAAACTGCAAAGTCAGCGTACTGAATAGTTGGTTCTGGAAGGAACGAGCGATCGCCAACTAAAATTGCTTTGTATAAAGTTGCTAGCTCTTGCAGTAAGAATCTGACAGATAATCCATCAGTGGCAAACTGATGCGTTACTAGCAACAGCAAAAACTCTTGCTGCCCAAGGCAAAATACTGTAGCTCGAAAAAGTAAATCCTGCGTGATGTCAAACGGCAGCCGTGCAATTTCTTCCGCCTTACTTACAGCACGTTCTAACCTTTCTGCTTCAGGGAAATTACTGAGATCGATTGTCTCTACCCAAGGTTTGAAGGTAGACATCACGGTTTGAAATGGCTGGCGATCGCGAACCGTGCATATAGTCCGCAAAATCTCATTTCGTTCGATCAGAAGATTTACGCTTTGCTCAAAGACTGGGAAGTTCAGTTCTCCAGTAATGTGAAAAGCAACGGGTACGTTATCAACAGACGACTCTGGAGTTAGCTGTGCAATAGTCCAAATTCTTTCCTGAGAATAGGACAATGGAATAATATCCGATGTCTGACGCTTTGGTATACCAAAATGAGCTAAATCTTCACCTTGTTTTTTTAGTAGTAATTCAAATAACTGGCGCTGTTGTGTCGATAATCCAACTAAACTTTGAAAAATATTACGATCCGTAGCGATTGTTGCCATTGTTATACCTAGTTTAAACTTTTATCGTATGGTAAGCATTGCCCACCTTATGCTTAACTTGAAATACTGTTAAGTCATAATGTAAGGGCGAATTCGATCGGCAATTTTTTGACTTGCTGCATCGGCGGTAATTAACTCAATCTGTTCCGCACTAGAGGCTCCTAAGCCCAAGTCTATGGCTCTACGAATTTGTTCTAACTGCCAAATAGAGCCATGAGATACCTCTGCTGTTGTACCGAGCGATCGCAATATTCCCAGCGCTACCGCATCAACAGCAACCCGATCTGTACCAGCCAGAATGACATTTGCGGCGACTTTATCACCAGCTTCAGGGCCGCCTTTTACAAAGGCTTCCACTCCGTCCATCAAGACAAAAGTCGGTTGATAAACAGAGTTAATTTCTGCGATCATTAACTGCATATATTTTGATGTATGCAAGTCATTCATATAGTTAAAACGGTCACCAGGAACGTACTTTGCTACCATGCCCACGGTATTTTTCAGCGAAAGAGTATAACGAGCACCACCGTGAGTTTTCAGACAACACATATTTACAACCGCTTCTGCTTCTAAAATCGGGCGAGCAAAGGCAAAACCTTGTTGCCAGTGAGTTCCTTCGGCAGAGAAGTACTGCCAGTCTTTAACACCCAACTCGTCCAAGACAATTGCATTGAGTCCATAGCGATCTGCCAATTTAAATACCCCCTTAGCTTCCATCGCCTGCCGTGTCTGAGCCATACCAGAGCGATCGCCTATGCTAATTTGTCCTGCTCCAGCATTTTGTAGTTCCTGCACTAGAGCTTCTAGCATTCTGGTATCTGTTGCAGCTGGAGCAGGATCGGCAGTGTTGTAGTTGGGTTTTAGGAAAATACGCTTTCCCTTTATTCCTTTTGGCTGCAACAGATCGAGAGCGCGACGGGTTCCGTCTACTCGATTTTCGCTATGTACGAGTACAACTTTGCCGATCTCAGTTGGCGGCGATAATGGTGTAATTTTCTTCGCATCCGCGTGCTTTGCTTTAGCTGCTTCTAAGGATGTTTTGATGGTGTGAAAAGTAGGAGGAAATACTGCTGCTCCAACTGCAAGTCCAGTCAATTGCAGAATACTACGCCTCTTATGTTTGAGGTTAAAGAATTTGTGGGACATAGTTTTTTTTGACTAACAACCTCATTTGTAACGTAAGGCTATGACTTCTTAAAACACAACTTCTGGATGTTTAGATGGAGGATATCTCCAAAATGAAAAATGTGAATCAACAGACGATTGAAGCTGCGATCGCCTATTAAATATCCATTATCTTGAAGGAGATGATACTAGGTACGCAACTCGATACGATCCAAAATCAAGAGTATTTCATCGAATCTTAATGCAGATTCTCTGAGCCTTAGTTATATCTTTATAACTCATTAGCTTCTTATAGGTTATTACTTAATTGTGGCTTACCCTTTAAAAGCCTCAATCTATTAGCTCGTTAAAACTTGAATGCCATAAACTCGACAAAATTTATTAAATTTTGAGAAATCATTTTTAACTCATTTGTGACAAAACAGAAATAATAAAATTTTAGTTATTTACTCAAAAATAATATTGTTTTTTGAAATCTACAGCGAAAAACTACACTAATCAACCCCTTGCCGGAATTACAAATTATTCTGCGAATGCATCAATTACATCGAAACCAATTTACGTTCGGCAATTTCTAATTATATTTATTTCTAGCCCATTCTTCTATGAGTGTTTTCCCTGATTTATTTCAGCTCTTTGAAGTGTAAAGTTAGGGATAAATACCAGGAATAAAGCTAGTACTAACCTAACATTCAAATTAATTCTTAAATCTTATGAATCCGCTGAAAAATTATTATCTATTATCCTCAATGCAACAGGGGATGCTGTTTCATAGCATACACGAGCAGCAACCTGGTTATTACATCGAACAGTTAGTTTGTTACTTACATGAAACACTTGAATTGCCAATGTTGTTGCAAAGCTGGCAGCAAGTTGTAGAACGACATGCAGTTTTGAGAACTAGCTTTTCTTTTGATGCCACAAACCAGCCTTATCAAATCGTTTGCGAACAGGTTGAACTACCGATCGCGCAACAAGACTGGCGAGGATTGTCCAAAACGGAACAAACCGAAAAACTCGACAACTATTTACAACGCGATCGGCAGACAAACTTCGATCCAGCCGCAGCACCGCTGATGCGTCTGGCACTCTTCCAGCAGGATGAAGCCGAATATACATTGGTTTGGACTTTTCATCACGCACTATTGGATGGGCGATCGATTGCCAGCGTGTTGCAGGAAGTTTTTACACTATACGATGCATACCGTTCAAATCAAAACTATTCTCTGCCCGATCGCCGTCCTTATCGGGATTATATTGAGTGGTTACAGCAGCAAACCTTTACAGAAGCAGAGACTTTCTGGCGAGATACGCTGCGGGGATTTACCACGCCGACACAACTATCTACCTTAAAGCACACCTCAAAATTAGGCGACGAAACACTCCGATACGAGTGGCAAAAAATCCAACTATCTGCGGAGTTAACTGCTGCTCTACAAAAACTAGCCGAAGAACAGCAACTGACTCTAAATACTCTGGTGCAGGGAGCTTGGGCAATCCTACTCAGTCGCTACAGCGGGGATACGGATGTCGTCTTTGGAGCTACCAGAGCTTGCCGTTATTCATCTATTGAAGGGATGGACTCCGCGATCGGGCTATTCATCAACACAGTACCAGTTCGCGCTCAGATCGGTAGTGATACGGAGATTTTACCTTGGTTACAAGCACTCCGATCGCAGTGGTTGGCGCTACGGGATTACGAACACACTCCTTTGGTGAAAATTCAGGAGTGGAGCGAAGTACCAGGGGGAACTGCTTTATTTGAAAGTATTTTGATCTTCGATCGCGCAGAATTGGGAGCCACAATGCGCTCCTTGGGTGGTGCATGGGAAAACAGAGAATTTGAGCTGCTGGAGCAAATGCACTATCCTTTGGTCTTAAATGCTTACGGTGGCTCAGCTCTGACACTGAAAATTCACTTCGATCGCCATAAGTTTGGTAAAGATGCCATTCGGCGGATGCTAAAGCATCTAGAAACCCTGCTCCAGAGTTTTGTCGCGAATTGCCAGCAGCGAGTTGTCGAACTACCTTTATTAACAGATGTAGACAAACAACAGCTATTAATTGATTGGAACAATACTGAAATTGCTTTTCCTCAAGATCGCTGCATCCATCAATTGTTTGAGCAGCAAGTCAGCCTTAACCCCGATGCGATCGCCGTTGTTTTTGAAGAGCGGCAACTAACCTATGCAGAGTTAAATGCTAAAGCCAATCAACTAGCGCACTATCTGCAACTACAAGGCGTAGGTCCCGATGTTCTCGTAGGGCTGCACGTAGAGCGATCGCTCGACATGATGGTGGCGCTACTGGGCATTCACAAGGCAGGGGGTGCTTACGTTCCCCTCGATCCAGATTTTCCGCAAGACCGGATTAGCTTCATGCTGCAAGACTCCCAAGCTGCGGTTATCGTGACGCAGCAGAAGTTAATTAGCAATCTGGTTGTCGAGCCAAACGTGCGAATTATCGCCATCGATACCATGTGGGACGAGATCGAACGACAGGCGATCGCCAATCCCGATAGTGGAGTGAAGCCGGAAAACCTGAGCTACGTTATCTATACGTCTGGATCTACTGGCAAGCCCAAGGGCGTAATGGTAGAACACCGTAACGTAGTCAACTTCTTCACGGGGATGGATGGAGTTATCGAGCATAACCCACCAGGAGTATGGCTAGCGGTAACGAGTTTGTCCTTTGATATTTCAGTCTTAGAGCTATTTTGGACGCTAGCACGAGGATTTAAGGTCGTTATTTACGATGCTAAGAAGGAGCGTGCCGCATCGACTGCTAAACAGTTGCTCCCAAATGCTAACAAGTCAGTCGATTTCAGTCTCTTCTATTTCTCCAGCTACGAAAACGGTGAAGATCCTGCCGCTAAATATCGCTTGTTGACTGAAGGTGCTAAATTTGGCGATTTAAACGGATTTAAGGCAGTCTGGACTCCAGAGCGTCACTTCCATGCCTTCGGTGGGCTATTTCCCAATCCTGCCGTTACCAGTGCGGCGATCGCAGCCACGACGAAACAGATCCAGATTCGGGCGGGTAGTTGCGTTTCGCCATTACATAGCTCGGTGCGGATCGCCGAAGATTGGTCTGTGGTGGATAATCTCTCAGGCGGTCGGGTGGGGATCTCCTTTGCGGCTGGCTGGCAACCAAATGATTTTGTTCTGCGACCTGAAACTTTTCCAGATCGCAAGGATATTATGTTCCAGCAGATTGAGGAGGTGCGATCGCTCTGGCGCGGCGAATCTGTAACTTATCCGAATGGCAAGGGCGAAGCCGTAGCTGTCCAAACCCTCCCACGTCCAATTCAGCCCGAACTTCCAGTTTGGATTACTGCCGCAGGCAATCCAGAAACATTCCGCATGGCAGGTGCTAAAGGTTTTCACATCCTGACTCACCTACTGGGGCAGAGCTTGGATGAGTTAGCAGAAAAAATCGCCCTCTACCGCCAAGCATGGGCAGAAAACGGACATTCTGGCAAGGGTACTGTAACTTTGATGATCCATACTTTTGTGGGTCAAAGCGATGATGCCGTGCGCGAAATCGTGCGCCAACCGATGCGGCAATACTTAGCAACTTCTCTCGATCTAATCAAACAAGCTGCATGGGCATTTCCCACGTTTAAACAGAAAACCACAGACGATAAAGGACGATTTACTGTCTCCCATTTATCCGAACGGGATATGGATGAAGTGCTGGATTTCTCCTTTGAACGGTACTTTGAAACCAGTGGTTTATTCGGTACTGTGGAAACTTGCTTGCAGATGGTCGATCGGATCAAAGGCATTGATGTAGATGAAATTGCCTGCTTGATTGACTATGGTGTTGAAACCGATGTGGTATTGTCGCAACTGCCATTACTCGATCGAGTGAAGGTACAGTCCAATTTGCCATTCGTGGCTGAAACTCCAACACAAAACAATTCTGTAGCTGCATTAATCGAACGGCATCAGGTAACGCACCTGCAATGCACTCCATCTATGGCAGGTTTGTTAATCGCCGATACCGCTACCCGTGAAGCCATGCAACAGCTGCGGAACATGATGGTTGGCGGTGAAGCCTTTACCGAAGCTCTGGCGCTCCAACTCAAGCAAGTTGTTGGGGGGCAAATCCACAACATGTATGGTCCTACAGAAACCGCGATTTGGTCGGCAACTCATACGCTGGCTGAAGTGGATGGAGTCGTTCCCATCGGTCGCCCGATCGCCAATACCCAGCTATACATTTTAGATAAGAATGGGCAACCCGTTCCGGTAGGAGTTGCAGGCGAACTACTGATTGGGGGTACAGGCGTGACTCGTGGTTATTTGAATCGACCGGAGTTAACTCAAGAACGGTTTATTCCCAATCCTTTCAGCCAGAATCCGGCAGATCGTCTTTACCGCACTGGAGATTTGGTACGCTACCGCATGGATGGTAATGTAGAATTCCTCGGACGCATAGACTTTCAGGTGAAAGTGCGGGGCTATCGGATCGAACTGGGCGAAATTGAGACAATTTTAAGTCGCCACGAAGCGATTCAAGAAGCTGTAATTGTTGTCCGTGAAAATATTCCAGGCGATAAGCGCCTTGTTGCCTATATGTTGCCACAGCTAGGGCAACAGCCCTCTCATGTAGCACTGCGAGAATATTTACGCGATCGCTTGCCCGAATACATGGTTCCTTCCAACTTTGTCATGTTGGAGGCTTTTCCACTTACGCCAAATAATAAAGTCGATCGCAAGGCACTACCCGCACCGATGATGCAGTTGGATGAGGTCAGTGTGGAGACAGCAGCTCAAGGACAAATCGAGCAAAGCCTCTTGACAATTTGGCAGAACTTACTCCAAGTGTCTGAAATTAGTACGGGGGATAACTTCTTCAGTTTAGGAGGCAATTCCTTGATTGCCGTGTCATTGATGGGGACGATTCGCTCGACGTTTAACGTTGACTTACCGTTAATGAGTTTGTTTCAATTCCCGACTGTCGGCGGTATGGCTCGCCAGATCGAACAAGCTCAAGCTATGCAAGCGAATCCAGACGATCTAGAAGATGCGATCGAGTATTTGGCGCAATTGTCTGATGAAGAAGTGATGGCGCTTCTTAAGTAAGTGTCTTAAGCCCTTTGACCGTATTCATACTTATACCAAGTTGGGTTCAAAGAAAAGATTTGTTTCACGCAAAGACGCAAAGACGCAAAGAAGATCGCTAAGCATATCCCTGCGATCGCATCTTGGTATTAGTTTCCCTGCTTCCTTTTAAAAATTATTCAAACTCTATTTTGTTGGTGCAAATCGATCTCATGACTGAAATGATAAGCCAAAAGTTGAATTCCCAAGCGCACGTTGACAAGCTCCAATCTCTCTCGCCGGAACGGAAAGCTTTGCTCGCTCAATTAATCCGCGAGAAAAAGGCGGGTATCAAGCAAGAGCGGCAACCGCAGCAGGCAGTATCCAATCTGCCAACAATTACTCCCGCTCCTGATGAACGATTTCACCCCTTTCCGTTGACTGGATTGCAACAGGCTTATTGGGTTGGACGCAGTGGCGAAGTGGAAATGGGGCAGGTTGCCAGTCATAGCTACCTAGAATTGGAAGGCAACTTCGATCTGGAACGCTTAAATCGAGCTTGGCAACGCCTAATAGATCGTCATGACATGATGCGGGCAATCGTGCTGCCAGATGGAACGCAACAGGTATTGGAGAATGTGCCTCCTTATCAGTTTCGGATACTCGATTTGCGCGGGCAGGATGCAGAAACAGTCCAAACTCAGTTAAAAGACGTGCGCGATCGCATGTCACATCAAATCCTTCCCAGCGATAAGTTTCCCCTGTTTGATATTCAAGCAACTTTACTTGACGATGGGCGATCGCGGATTCATGTCAGTTTGGATGCTTTGATCTTTGATGGCTGGAGTATTGCGATTACTTATAAGGAATGGGCGGCGCTTTATCACAATCCTGAAACACAACTGGAGCCTTTAAAAATTAGTTTCCGCGATTATGTCTTGGCAGAGCGATCGCTGACTAATTCCGACGAGTATAAGCGATCGCAGGATTACTGGCGCAAACGAATTGACTCTTTACCCCTAGGACCAGATCTACCTCTTGCTAAACAGCCATCAGCTTTGACTAGTGGTAGGTTTTTGCGACAAGAAGGAGTGGTAGAAGCTCCTATTTGGCAGCGCGTTAAATCGCAGGCAACTAAATTAGGCATTACTGGACCAGGTATTTTGGCAGCAGCCTATGCGGAAGTTTTGGCTTTGTGGAGTAAGGAACGGCATTTTTGCATTAACGTGCCGAGTTTCAATCGTTTGCCCCTCCACTCGCAGGTAAACCGTTTGATTGGAGAATCTGCCTCATTCACCGTGCTAGAAGTTGACAACACGGGAGATGCTTCCTTTGCGGAACGGGCGCAACGCCTACAGGCGCAACTTTGGAGCGACATAGACCATCGTTACTTTAACGGGGTTGAAGTCCTGCGAGAGCTTGCTGTGGCTCAAAATCGGCTCTCTGGTTCGCTGATGCCAGTTGTATTTACCGCAATTCCAGCCGATGAAACCGGACAAAGTACCTACGCCACGGCGCAAGCAGAAGCTTTGGGCGAGGTTGTGTTTGCCATCAACCAAACTTCCCAAGTGTGGTTAGACAACCACGTTTTTGAACACAATGGTGCGCTTTACTGCCACTGGGATACAGTAGAAGAACTTTTTCCTGAAGGACTATCCCAGAGTCTCTTAGATGCTTTTATCCAACTGCTGTATCTGCTAGGTACTGACGAGAATCTGTGGCAGCAGAGTTGGTCGGAGGTCGTGCGGCGGGTGATGGTAGCAATGGGTCAGCAGTTGGTTGCTGCGGGAGACGAGCAATTAATGCCGGAGATCCTGCTTCACGATCTGATTGCGGCTCAAGTGCCTCAGCGCCCAGAGCAAGCAGCAGTAATTACAACTCAAAGAACCTTAACTTATCAAGAATTGTCTTCCCTGGCAAATCGTTGGGGACGGCATTTGCGGAATTTAGGAGCGCAGCCAAACCAACCAATCGCCATTGTGATGGAAAAGGGGTGGGAGCAAGTGGTAGCTGCTTTGGGTGTATTACACGCTGGTGCTGCTTATCTCCCCATCGACGCTACAGTTGGCAAAGAACGGCTTGACTATCTACTGGAGAATGGCAGAGTTAAAGTTGTCCTGACTCAATCTTGGTTGGACGATCGCCTGGAGTGGAGCGATCGCGTCCAACGTCTCTGCGTCGATCGCGAAAACTTGGAAAATATTGACGATCGCCCTCTAGAACCAATTCAAACACCTGACGATCTCGCTTTTGTCCTCTATACTTCGGGTTCTACTGGCTTGCCGAAAGGCGTTACGATCGCTCATCGCGGGTTGGTGAATGCAGTTGTCAGCACTCAGCAGCAATTTGATATTAACTCTGGCGATCGCATTTTAGGATTGACAGCCCTGCATCACGATATGTCAATCTTCGACTTGTTTGGCGTGTTGGGTGCTGGCGGAAGTCTAGTTATCCCCGATGCCAACGGACGGCGTGACCCTTCCCACTGGTCGGATCTGTGCATGAAGCATCAGATTACAGTTTGGAATTCGGTTCCGGCGATGATGGACATGTTTTTGGAGTATGCAGGCGATCGCGCGGACGTAATTCCACCGACGTTGCGGTTGGCGTTTCTGGGCGGTGACTGGATTCCGTTGACAATACCAAAACGTCTTGAGGCGCTGGTAGAAGGAGCTAAAGTCGTCAGCGTCGGTGGTCCTACGGAAACGACTTTATGGAATATCTGGTATCCTGTCGAGCAGTTTAACCCGAACTGGAAAAGCATCCCCTACGGACGACCAATTCCCAATACCCGTTACTACATCCTGAATGAAGCTTTAGTCGAGTGTCCCGCTTGGGTATCGGGGGAGATGTGTGTTGCTGGCGTGGGAGTTGCCAAAGGCTACTGGCACGATCCAGAGAAAACCAATGCCAAGTTTATTCAGCATCCCCGTACTGGCGAGCGCATTTACCGGACTGGGGATATGGGACGCTTTCGCCCCGACGGAACCATCGAGTTTATGGGACGGGTTGATTTCCAAGTCAAAATTAACGGTCAGCGAATCGAGCTAGGGGAAATTGAATCTACCATACAACAGCACGAAGGCGTTAGTTCGGCAATCGTGACTGCTCATAGCGATCGCAAAGGCAAAAAGCTGCTTGTCGCATACATTATCCCAGCGAAAGAGCAAGAGTTAAATCTTGACGAACTGCGCTTGTGTGTACGATCTAAATTGCCAGAACACATGGTTCCTGCTGCTTTCGTGATGCTAGAACAGTTCCCTTTAACCCGCAATGGTAAAGTCGATCGCCAAGCACTACCCGCACCTTTTACAGCCGACGCTACCCCTGCTAAAAGTAAACAAAAGCAGTCTTCGGGAATTCAGGCGAAAGTCAGTCGAATTGTCAGTGAAGTATTGCAGCTGGAAAATGTCGATCTGGACGCAAACTTACTCAGTGTAGGCGCAAATTCTCTCGATATGGTAAGAATTGGCAACCAACTTGAGAAGGAATTTAAGAGCCGTCCGCGTATTGACGAATTATTTCGCTTGCAGTCAATTCAAGCCCTAGTTGACTATTACGAAAAACAGGGAAACCAGTCTGTTGAAAGCAATGATAACAATCTGTTAGGAAATTCGCTGCTATCTTCTTATAAGATTATTCTCGATCCTGTGGAACGGGAGAAATTTAAGAAATCGCGCCCAGGAGTCCGGCGAGATCTGAGCAAATCACCTGCGATTCAGTTAGAAAAACCCGTGGTTGATGAGAACTTACGGAAAAAGTATAGCGATCGCAGCAGTTATCGCAAGTTCTTGTTGAAACCAATTCCATTTGAGAATTTCAGTTTGTTCTTGAGCTGTTTGTCTCAAATTATTGTGGACGGTCAATCTAAGTTTCTCTATGCTTCTCCTGGTGGTTTGAATCCAACTCAAGTTTACCTGCACGTTAAACCTGGACGCATCGAAAATGTGCCTGCTGGTGTTTACTACTATCATCCAGAGGAACATCAACTGGTCGTTTTGACACCTAATGTCGATATCGACAGGGGAGTGCATATTCCATTTATCAATACACCGATGTTTGATGAATGCGCCTTCTCTATCTTCTTTATCGCCGATCTAGATGCGATCGGACCTGGTTATGGCGAACGGGGGATTCACTTCGTCACTCTAGAATCGGGAATTATGGCACATCAGCTAGAAATTTCGGCTCCGAGTCATGGAATTGGGATGTGTCAGGTTGGCAGTATTGCTTTTGAACGGATTCGTCCTTGGTTCAAACTTAAGGATACTCATATCCTGATTCACTCTACACTGGGAGGATATATTGACTCTAGCCGTTCTAGCCGACCCGATCTGAGTAATACTTCAGGACAAACAACGGAAAAAATGGCAGCTGAATTGTTAGAACGGATCGAGCATCTTTCTCCTAGTGAAGTTAAGGGGTTACTAGAAGCTTATCAACAACTGGGGGAATGATTTTTCTTTCTATAATTTGCGGCTAGGCGATCGCAAAGTCGGCAAACAAGATAAACTAACAATCGCACTCACCTGTTAGTTTATCCTCATGTTGGCTTCTCCGTTCGCAGTAGAAACTACCGATCGCCAGCAAAATCTGATTGTCACTAGACCCCAGACAGGGTTTTGCTTGCGCGGTCGCATTCGGATTCCTGGCGATAAATCAATTTCCCATCGGGCGTTGATGTTGGGGGCGCTGGCGCATGGAGAAACTCAAATTCAAGGGCTGCTGTTAGGGGAAGACCCTAGGAGTACGGCTAGCTGTTTTCGGGCGATGGGAGCAGAAATTTCGGAATTGAATACAGATTTGGTGCGGGTGCAGGGGATCGGTTTGGGTCAGTTGCAGGAACCAGCAGACGTGTTGGATGCGGGAAATTCAGGCACAACGATCCGGCTGATGTTAGGAATTTTAGCTTCCCATCCAGAAAGATTTTTTACGGTAACGGGAGATAGTTCGTTGCGATCGCGTCCGATGTCGCGCGTAGTCAAGCCTTTGCAACAAATGGGGGCGCTGATTTGGGGACGCAAAGGTAATTCTCTCGCACCTTTGGCAATTCAAGGGCAAAACCTCAAACCGATCCACTACCAATCGCCAATCGCTTCGGCACAGGTGAAATCTTGTATTCTGCTAGCTGGGTTGATGACTGAGGGGCAAACAACGGTGACGGAACCAGCTTTGTCTCGCGATCACAGCGAACGAATATTGCAAGCTTTTGGGGCACAGTTAAGTATCGACCCTGAAACCCATAGCGTTACCGTGACGGGACCCGCGCAACTACAAGGACAACAGGTGGTAGTCCCTGGCGATATCAGTTCGGCTGCTTTTTGGTTAGTGGCTGGGGCGATCGTGCCTGATTCAGAATTAGTTATTGAAAATGTTGGTGTCAACCCTACTCGCACGGGCATTTTAACAGCTTTAGAAATGATGGGTACGGATATTCAACTGGAAAATCGGCGGACTGTAGCAGGGGAACCAGTAGCCGATCTGCGGGTGCGTACAAGTCGTTTAAATGCCTGTACGATCGCAGGCGATATCATTCCCAGCTTAATCGATGAGATCCCCATTTTAGCGGTAGCAGCAGTGTTTGCTAGCGGTACGACTGTGATTCGAGATGCAGCAGAATTGCGAGTGAAAGAAAGCGATCGCCTTGCAGCCATAGCGACAGAATTAAACCGCATGGGTGCAAAAGTAACGGAATTACCTGACGGTTTAGAAATTACTGGCGGGACGGCTTTAACAGGTACGGAGGTAGATAGTTACACCGATCATCGTATTGCAATGAGTTTGGCGATCGCGGCTCTAAATGCGAGTGGTGCAACAACCATAAGTCGAGCCGAAGCAGCAGCAATTTCTTACCCAGATTTTATCCCGACTTTGCAACGAGTTTGCGAGTAGCACAAACTGCTGTAGGTAGCAGGAGCGATCGCCTACAATTTTAGTTAAGAGTTTATTTTCTGCTCGCTCAAGCTGCTAATAATCATTTGTCATGTTTGAGAAATTAATTTGTCACCTGTAGCTAGTACGATTGCGCGAATATCGTCGGTCGAATGTGGCGATCGCTCCTTATTGACAATGAAAAAGCTTGGCGCGATAACCGTTGGCTTTAGGTCGGCGTTGCGAATCTGGGACGCAAATTTTATTACTTCCTTTCTCTAAATTGTGTCTAGCACTAGAAAAGTTGACTAGCCACACATCTAAAGGTTTTGGGAGTTCGGCAATTGTTTTGTAAAGAGTTTCTATAGAGCGATTGGAGGTACGGTCGTGCTGAGCTAGAAGAAATAAGGGAGAATTGGCTTGAGAACCATACAGGTGTTTAAACTGCCAACCTAATGTCATTAGTTCTCTCACCTGTCCGTGAGTATAGTGAGCTGTGGCGATTAACATTGGATTTTGCGATCTTTGTTGCATAATTGGTACGAGGCGATCGGGTCTTTCAATCTTTTGATAACCAAAATTAAAAACGACAGTTAAAGCGCCGAGGAAACCTAGTAGCCAAATTAGCACGACTGCAACTTTACCTCTTGTTTTCAGAAACTTGAGTTGTGACAGCTGACGAGAAGTCCAATTTAACTCTTTATATTGAACTAAACGATCGCTATCCCAACAAATTGCTAATGCCGCGCTCACGATTGCCATAAAAGCTGGAAAGTAAACGAAATGATAGCGAGAGGCAATACTTAGATCCGCTCCTAGAGCGTAGGTAATCGTCGAAAATAGCGCGATCGCAGCCAAAACAAATCCACCTAAAACTTGAGTTCCACTTCGAGACGGCAATCGCCCTAACTGAATTTTCCAACCACTAATCAGTATAGGCAGCGTCCAAAATAGAAAAGCGACGACTATTGCTCCACAAACTATTGCAATTGGTTGACTTACTCCCTCCACAGGTAGTAGCCATAGCATTGAAATCATCCAAGCTAAAAATCTCGCCGTGCTTTCTAAAATACTGCCGAAAGGATTACCGCGATAAATCCAATCTGTCATTTGATTGTCTGGAATACTCTGCAAGAAAGGCAACCAGATTAAACCCCCGGCGATGGTTCCCACGGCAACGGCGATGAGTGAGAGGTAGGAATTTGCGGGGGCACACAGTTGTGCGCTCCTACAATTTATCCATTTTCCCCACAATACAGCAAGCAAAATGATTGCCTCGGTGCAGAGGGTGAGGGTGAAAAAGTAGTGAACGGCGGTTCCTAGAGTGTTAATTCCTGTCCACGTTAAGACTAACCAAATTGGGATCGATTTTCGGCTCTCCAGACAGCGTGTCGCAATGACTAAGCAAGCGAGAGAAGCAATAATGACTAAGATTGCTAGGGTATAGTGGCGCGGTTCTTGGGCTTGGTAGATGCCATAGGGTGAGACTGCCATCATTGCAGCTGCGATTTGTCCCACTAGGCGGGAACGAAAAGTTAGCCAGCCTAGACCAAAGATGGCGGGAATTGCTGCTACTCCTAAAATGGCGCTGAAGGCTCTAGCCGCCCATAGTGAGACTAGTCCCTCGTCTGGGGGAAATAGCTGCAACCACAGATGATTTAGGAGGAAATAGACAGGGGGATGGGTACTCTCTGTCATTAAATTATGGAAAACATCACCCAAGCTAGCTGCTGGACGAGGTTGTAGTGGTTGCAGTAGGGTATCTAGGGCGATCGCTCGATCTAAGGGGACAGTACGAAAACTATTGCCTAAACTAAACACTAAGGTGGCAAATTCATCTGACCAAGGTGGTTTCGCATCTAAATTGGTAAATCTTACCCCAGTACCAATTACCATCCAACCAAAAAGCAGCAGCCAATGAAACCAGCTTTTCTGGGCAAAAGTCTTCAACACCCCTCAAACCTCTCACACCAATTAAGTCGTTAAAGCAGCTCTCGCTGCTCGTAGTAGCGACAACCCTCACAAGGACCTTCGGGATTGACCGCACACCTAATATAGCCAGAACGGGCATTGTAGCGACAGCTGATGTCCCCAATCAGATATCCTACTCCTTCTAGATAGTAGCGATCGCTATGAGGTGGTGTAGGTTCGCTTCTCTGCATCCTTACTCTGGGGGTAAAGTCAAGGGCTCGCCTGAATCTTGCTTGCATTTGCGCCTCTCTGCGGCGCAGCAGCCACAACGATAGCAATGATGGCATCAGCCCTAAAACAATAATCCAGAGTGTTTTGACCATTTAAAGGAGTGAGGCGTAAGGGGTAATTCGCAATTCGCAATTAAAAAGCCAACTACCAACTACCAATCTACTCACTTTTAATTTACCGCAGCCAATTGAGGAGGTGGAATCTTTGCTTGGTTTTTGTCTTTTGTCTCAGCGTTTGTGCCAGCTGTTGTGCTTCTCTTTCAGCTTGAAATAAATCGATTGCTTTCGTTGTCAAAATGAATTCAGTTGCTTTGCGGCGCTTGACTTGGGGTACAACTACTGAGCGATACTCGCAAGCACTTCCAGATAGCTGTTGAGTGTAGTCTATTTGGCTGGCGATCGCTTTTAATCCCAAGATTGCTACTTCTAGTTCTGCGGCTAATTGATTAATTCTGTCTGCTTGTGCTGCTAAGTGCTGCCATTCGGTGCGATTGCCGCGAGTCGATTCTGGTGGGATTTGAGGTTGCAAGGTTGGTATTGCTTGATGTTCTCGCTTTGGGATTGCGATCGCTGTTACACATGGTTGATGGCGTTCGGGAGATACTGGTAGTGTTACGATTCTAGAACGCCCTAGATGATGCTGGACGGGGAATTGGACTAAGTTCGATTTGAGTTTTTTCATGTTGCGTTTTGGTAAGCGATCGCCGCTCAAATTTTAGCTGTATGTTAGTACAAACGAACTATATTGACAAGGAAAGAATAGGTTAACTTTTTTGAAAAAATTTCGTTTAGGAGAAAAACCCATGTCAGCTACAGATCGAAATGGGACTTATGCAGCAGTTAAGTCTGCTGACAGCGCTAAAGAGAACAAATCGAAGAAAAAGCTGAACGGTAAGTTTTACGACAAAGAGTTGGCACGACTGCAAACGGAGTTGGTGAAATTGCAGTACTGGGTCAAACACCAAGGTTTAAAAGTAGCGCTGATTTTTGAAGGACGCGATGCGGCAGGGAAGGGGGGCGCAATTGGGCGGGTGATAGAATACCTCAATCCTCGTGGCTGTCGCGTGGTGGCTTTGGGTACGCCTTCAGATGTGGAAAAGACGCAGTGGTACTTTCAGCGCTATGTTGCCCATCTACCTGCGGCGGGAGAAATTGTGTTGTTCGATCGCAGTTGGTACAATCGTGCGGGGGTAGAACGGGTGATGGGTTTTTGCACCGAAGCCCAATATCAAGAGTTTATGCAATCTTGCCCCGAATTCGAGCGTATGTTGGTGCGTTCGGGAATTATTTTGTTGAAATATTGGTTTTCGGTCAGCGATGAGGAACAGGAACGACGCTTTCAAGCACGGGTTAAAGATCCGGCTAAGCGTTGGAAACTCAGTCCGATGGATATTGAAGCCCGCGATCGCTGGGAGGAGTATTCTAAAGCTAAGGATATCATGCTAGCTCATACTAATATTCCAGAAGCTCCTTGGTTTACGGTGGAAGCCGATGACAAGAAACGAGCGCGACTTAACTTAATTCAACACATTTTGAGCAAGATTCCCTACCAAGACATGACTCCAGATGCATTCGATCTACCACCCAGAAAGCCTGGAACTGGCTATCATCGTCCACCCCTAAACGAACAGTTTTTCGTTCCACAAGTTTATTAATAGGGGAGTCGGGAGTCGTAAGGACGGGTTCACTAGGGGTATTTATCGATCGCAAACAATTCTGTTAAACCCGCTCTGTTTTCAAATTTTTAATCCCAGAGCGATCGCAACTTTCATATTAAAAAAAGTAAGGTGGGCATTGCCCACCCTATAAGATTTAAACCATTTCTGATTGAACTGTCATTGGCGGCTCGATTTGAGGTTGGAATTGGAATAGAGAATAAACCACATTCCGACGAATGTTAGTCATCATATCCAAGAACATTTCAAACCCTTCTGTCTTGTATTCGATCAGCGGATCTTTTTGTCCGTAACCGCGCAAGCCCACAGATTCTCGCAGTCCATCCATTTGTTGCAGATGTTCTCGCCACAGGCTATCGATTTGCTGCAAAATAAAGAAGCGTTCGGCTTGGCGCATCAATCCCGGGCGAATTTGCTCGATTTCGGCTTCTTTGATGTCGTAGGCAATTCTAACTTGTTCGTGAAGGAAGGTTTTAATATCGCTGACCGTCAAATCTTCCATCTGCTCTGGTTCCAAGTCTGCCAGCAAGTAGACAAACTCCTTAACCTTGCTCACCAATTTTGGTACGTCCCAATCTTCCGAAGGTAAGTCAGGATTGATGTAGTAATCGACAATTTCGTTCATCGTCTGCTCGGCGTACTTGAGGACTTGCTCTTTTAGGTCTTGACCTTCAAGGACGCGACGACGTTCGGCGTAAATTGCTCGCCGCTGTTTATTCATCACCTCATCATACTCAAATACCTGCTTGCGGATGTCGTAGTAGTAGGTTTCTACTTTGCGCTGCGCCCCTTCCAAGCTGCGCGTCAGCAATCCCGATTCGATGGGCATATCTTCTTCGACATTGAAGGCTTGCATCAACCCAGCAACGCGATCGCCACCAAAAATCCGCAATAAGTTATCCTCTAAGCTGAGGAAGAATCGTGTCGAACCAGGGTCGCCTTGCCGTCCGGCACGTCCCCGCAACTGGTTGTCAATCCGGCGCGATTCGTGGCGTTCCGTCCCGATGACGTGCAGTCCACCTAACCCTACCACTTCATTATGTTCTCTGGCAGTGAACTGTTCGTATTCGTGCTTGATCTGGTTGTAAACTTCCCGCAAGCGTTGAATTACTACATCATCTGTAGGAGCTTTTTCCGAAGCAACGGCGACTTTGTCTTCGGCTTCGAGTTCCGATAGACTTCTTTCCCCATACTCTTGTGCGGCAACTTCTACCGCTGCTTTGAGCATTTGCTCGGTTTCCCGCGATAAGTCGACGGGGTAAATTTGAGGCGATGCTTTCCAGGTCTTAACCTTCTTTCCAGGGACAAAACCCTGACCGCTGCTACTTCCTGTAGGTAAACCAGCCGCCCGCTGCACGGCAAATACGTCTTCATCTTCTGGCATCACGATCCGAGGCATGAAGTATTCCCGCAGTTTTAGACGTGCCATATAGTCGGCGTTACCACCCAGGATAATATCCGTACCTCGTCCTGCCATGTTGGTAGCAATCGTGACAGCCCCTTTTCTACCTGCTTGGGCGATAATTTCCGATTCCCGTTCGACGTTTTCCGGTCTGGCGTTGAGCAGGTTATACGGGACTTCTAATTGGTTGAGCAGCCGACTGAGAACTTCAGAGTTTTCCACGCTCGTCGTACCTACTAGGACGGGACGACCTTGTTCGTGCATGTCAGCGCATTCTTGAGCGATCGCCCGCCACTTACCTGCCTCATTCTTGTAAACTACATCAGATAAGTCTCGCCGTTTTGTCGTTCTGTTGGTAGGAATACTCGTAACTTCGAGTTTGTAAATCTTCTCAAACTCTGCCTGTTCTGTTTTTGCCGTCCCTGTCATCCCCGACAGTTTTGGATAGAGCAAAAATAGGTTTTGGTAGGTAATCGTAGCTAAAGTTTGGGTTTCCGGTTGAATTTCTACTCTTTCCTTGGCTTCAATGGCTTGGTGCAACCCGTCGCTCCAGCGTCTTCCTGGTAGTACCCGTCCGGTAAACTCGTCTACGATGACGATCTCATCTTCGCGAACGATGTAGTTTACGTCTCTGAGAAATAATTCTTTAGCTTTAAGGGCGTTAAAAACGAAGTGCGCCCAAGGATCGTCGGGGTTAAATAAATCTGTAACTCCCAGCAATTCTTCAGCAGCAGCAAAACCTTCATCTGTCAGCAGCACGTTCCGCGCCTTCTCGTCAACTTCGTAATGCTCTTCTTTTTGCAAGGCAGCGGCAATTTGAGAGGCACGGATGTATTTTTCTGTCGGTTTTTCTACTTGCCCAGAAATAATTAGGGGCGTGCGTGCTTCGTCAATTAAGATCGAGTCGACTTCGTCAATGACGCAGAAGTTGAAGGGACGCTGCACGACATCATCCATGTGGGTAGCCATGTTGTCGCGTAGGTAGTCGAAACCTACCTCGCTATTTGTGACATAGGTGATATCGCAGGCATAGTTACGCTTGCGTTCGTCCGGAGTCATACTTTGCTGTATTAGTCCAACGCTTAACCCTAAGAAACGATGCACTTGACCCATCCATTCAGCATCCCGCTTTGCCAGGTAATCGTTGACGGTAACTACGTGCGCTCCTTTACCAGTCAATGCATTGAGGTAGGATGGCAGGGTCGCTACCAAGGTCTTACCTTCGCCTGTTTTCATCTCGGCAATTTGACCTTGGTGCAGGATGATGCCTCCTAGGAGTTGTACGTCAAAGTGTCGTAACCCTAGGACTCGCCGTCCGGCTTCGCGCACGACAGCAAATGCTTCTGGCAGAATGTCATCCAAGCTTTCACCTTTTTCGAGGCGCTGTTTAAACTCTGCCGTTTTTGCGATCAGTTGCTCGTCAGGAAGGGCTTTGATGTCTTCTTCTAATAAGTTAATTTCTGTAACGTAAGGCTGATATTTTTTGAGCTTACGAGCGTTGGGGTCGCCCAGCAAGGTTTTTAGCATGGTAGGTCAGGGGAACTTGAGGATTTCTAGGAATTTCTAGGTTGTGAGTTTTAATTTTGCCATCAGCACATACTGGTGAAACGCTAGAACTCAAATACTAGCCTTTTGCATTGACAAAATTTGCTAATTTTACAGTGTTTTGGCTGTTTGTCTTGATATAAACTTTATAGATCGTATCATTTTACCCCAATTCTATGATGAAAGGGAGTCGGGAGTTGGGCGTCGGGGAAGAGAGCCCAGGGAGACAAGGGGAACGAGGGAGAATAACTACAAATGACCGATGACCAATGACTACTGACAATCATTGAGAATTCTCCCATTCTGGTGTAAGGCTGCGGAAGTTGAAGGCATTGGCATTGGGATGGCAGGTGATACAACTGCTGAGTTGAGTTGGCTTGGGTAATTTGACTTTGGGATGCAAAGCTTTGAAATAACGCGAGTCGGTAATGCGGTATGGTATTTCTTCGTCTTGGTTGAGGGGACGGGAGGAAAATCTCAGATAATTCCACACTAGAATGCGAGGTGGATCGACTAAGGGCTTAATTTGTACGCCGTAGTGTTGAGTATCTTGTAATAGCCGTTGCCAAGTTTGCACGGGTAGGACGGCTGGCGGAATAGCAATATGGCAAGTAGCGCAGTTTTCTAGGTAGAGTTCTTGTCCTAGTTGGTAGCGTTGAGGGACTGCATCGGTGGTAGCTGGTTGAGCGTGCGTTGCCATTGCTAAGATCCAAGCAGCAGCAATACTCCAAGCTAAGATTAACAGCAATAGGATCGGGGTCGATCGCTTGCTTTTTTGGCGGTGTGGTTTCGATTTGAGAGCAGGTAACATAAATCCGTCTTTTTCGGCAGGGCTGATAGCAGCTCACACTGTAATATCACATCTATGAGTTGTCATTGGTCATCGATCGTTCGTTATTCGTACGTATTTGACGAGCGATGGCAGCTAAGTTTAGAAAATTTCATACTTTTAGCAAGGGCTACTCTATCCAGAGTCACCTATTTGCGTAAGATATGAGGTTTGAGGTTTTCTAGCCTAACTACCAATTACCAATTGCTAACAATCATGAATTATGCCCCCGAACGCGATCGCATCCTGCTCAAATTTAAGGACAGTTTCAAAGACGCTCGAAAAGATCTTTCAGCAGTACTACTTTTTCCCAAACACCATTTATGGCTTGGTTCGGATGAAACATCTACAATCGAACGCTTAACTTTTGTAGAACAGCAAAACTGCTTCGCCGAACATCACACATTTCACGTTCGAGATTTTATCGCTCTACCAAAACCGGAAGACGAGGAAATTGACATTGAAGGATTAGCTTATCACGATTACTATCTCTGGTTTATTGGATCTCATAGTTGGAAGCGCAAAAAACCGAAACCAAAACATACTGACGTAGAAAATATTACTAGACTAACAGAAATTAAAACAGAAGAAAATCGATATATTATCGGTCGCATTCCCTTGGTTGATGGCAATTTACGGCAGTCATGTCCTCATCCTGAAGATCCAGCAGTTACCTTGACTGCGGCAAAACTTAGATTAACAGATGGGGGAAATATGCTTACGGAAGCTTTAGCCTCAGATCCCCATCTTGGTGATTTTGTCAAGTCAAATATCCCTGGTAAGGATAACGGTTTTGATATAGAAGGAATCGCTATTTATCAGCAGAAAATCTTTCTTGGTTTGCGGGGACCAGTGTTACGGGGCTGGGCAATAATATTAGAGATAGACTTAGAAACCGATGATGAGACGGGTATTTTAAAGCTGCAACCTATTGGGGCAGAACAACAGCTTTATAAAAAACATTTTGTTTACTTGAATGGCTTGGGAATTCGAGATTTAGATATAGATGGCAAGGATTTGTTAATTTTAGCGGGACCAACTATGGATTTAGATGGTCCAGTCCGCCTTTATCGCTGGCAAAATGGTGCGAACATAGCTGAAAATACATTATCTCATCCAGAGATTAAATTGGAAATTCCTTATGGCAATGGAGACGACCACGCGGAAGGAATAGTTATATTTACAGAATATACTCAAACTCCTTCGCTTTTAGTCATTTACGACGCACCCGCCGCCGCCAGATTAGAGGGTGAAGGTGGTGTGTGGGCAGATATATTCAGTTATCAGGGAACAGTGACTCCTGACCGGTGACCAGTTATCAGTTATCTCTTGTCACGCATCACGCACCACGCACAAATGACAAATGACCGATGACCAGTTTTTAAAGGTTTGTTGAAATTGCTTGTGTTGGACAAGTAGGAATGCATTGTTCGCAAACAATACAGCGCGATCGCGTGAATGTCAGTTCAAATGTGGCAGGATTAAGGGTTAAGGCTTCGGTGGGGCACACTCCAGTACACAAACCACAGTCTACACAAAGTTCGCGATCGATTGTAATCTCAGCCATTGCTGAAGAGACGTTAATGCTTTGCGATCGCATCCAATCAACCGCCGCGTCGAGTTGATCGATATCTCCTGACAGTTCTACAACTAACGTACCAACTTGATTAGGGGCAACTTGGGCGCGAATAATATTGGCGGCAACGTTAAAATCTTTTGCCAGTCTGTATGTCACTGGCACTTGTACGGTACGGCGGGGAAAGGTGAGCGTGACCCTTTTTTTCATGGAAAAATGAGGAGCGAGGAATGAGAAGCGAGGGATAATCAAAAATTAAACTTTCCCTCTTCTTTTGTAACAAAGAACCTACAAGAGCTGTTCGACTAAAATAAGAGCTGTTACTCGATCGAGTTTTAATAAAAGTCCTATGAGTGCGGATACTCCAAATTCTTCAGCTCAGCCTACTGAATTGACAGTAGGAAAGCGGGTGAGAAATTTAATTGTAGCTTTAGTAGCGATCGCTCTCAGTGTCGCTTTGTTTTTGGGCTTACGGACTCAAACGGGTGCAGTGTCGCTAGCAACGTTAAGCGATCGCTCGACACCCCTGGAAGTAGCTTTGAGCAACAGTAAGCCGACGCTAATGGAGTTTTATGCTGACTGGTGTACGGTGTGTCAGAAAATGGCTCCAGATATTGCTCAGCTAGAACAGGAGTACGCAGGCAAGGTAAATTTTGTCATGCTGAATGTGGACAACAGCAAATGGCTGCCAGAGATTCTGAGATATCGAGTTGATGGGATTCCCCATTTCGTGTACTTAGGTAAACAAGGAGAGGCGATCGCACAGGCGATTGGAGAACAACCGCGCACTATTATGGCAAGTAACTTAGAAGCATTGTTAAATGATATGCCTCTGCCTTACACCTCCGCTAGTGGTAAAGTTTCCAAATACGAAGCAAATGTTGCTCCATCCTCTGGGACTGACGATCCTCGTCTACACAGCTCCCAGGTGGTGAAGTGATGGAATTTGGTAATTGGTAATCGATTGTTCGTTGTTAGTTGTAGACGCTGGCGCTACACTGCGTGAAGGTTGACAGTTGATTGATAACTGATAACTGTCAACTATTATGGATTGTTCAGCGAGTATTCTTCAAATTTTCAGTCCACTATAGTTGCATTTGTCGTTTCCTATTAAGAAACACAATGTGTTTCTTAATAGGTTTCCATTACGCGATCGATTTGGAATGCTATTAAGCGTTCTGCACCGATAAATTGTGCTATGCGATTTGTATCCCAAATAATATTGGCTGTGCCAGATAGCTTTAGGATACGTCCACGAGCAAAATTAATGAATAGTAACCCAATTTAGGAAGACTCGGAAATATTACCGAGGGATATAAAACCTACATTCCGCAAGTCAGGGAGGAGATTGATGGTATTTTTGACTATCTGCTGTAAATTTGCAGTCGTAGCAGAAAAAATATTGATAGAATTACGGATCGCTTCTCAACTAACTAACAGTTATATTCGGAGTCAAAAAATTGTCTAACAATAATGCATGACTTTGAAACTTGGGAACATATTCGCGCCACTTTACAACAAGTTTGGGGATATACAGATTTTCGCCCGCCACAAGGAGAGATTATTCGTAGTATATTATCAGGGCAAGATACTTTAATAATTATGCCTACGGGTGGAGGTAAATCAATTTGTTTTCAACTCCCGGCACTACTGCAACCAGGGTTAACTGTAGTCGTTTCACCCCTGGTAGCATTGATGGAAAATCAAGTCAAAGAATTATGCGATCGCCATCTTCCTGCTGCTTTATTACACAGTGAATTACCAAAAGATAGCCGCTGCAAAACTCTACAACATCTAGAACGGCAAAAGTTAAAATTACTCTATTTATCGCCGGAAACTTTACTTAGCGAACCCGTTTGGGAAAGATTATCTCAACCGCAATTACACATTAATACTTTAATCTTAGATGAAGCCCATTGTTTAGCTCAATGGGGCGATACATTTCGTCCTGCTTATCGCCGTTTGGGTACAGTGCGAGCGGCATTACTTCAGTCTAAACCAGTTGGAGCCAAAATCGCGATTGCTGCTTTTACTGCAACAGCAGATTCGACAACTCAGCAAACAATTCAACAAGTCTTACAGCTACAACAGCCAGCAATTTTTCGTCAAAATCCCTACCGTTCTAATCTGCATCTTCAAGTAAAAATAGTTTGGACACCAAGAGGGCGAAAACAACAATTATGCAAATTTATTCAGTCGCAATCGGGAGAAGCTGGGTTAGTTTACGTGCGTACCCGCCGCGATAGCGAGAGTCTAGCAGAATGGTTGAGACAACAGGGATATACTACTGCAGCTTATCATGCAGGCTTGAGTCCAGAAGAACGCCGTAGAATTGAAGCTAGCTGGTTGAGTGGAGGAATGCAATTTGTCGTCTGTACTAGCGCCTTCGGAATGGGTATAAACAAACCCAACGTGAGATGGGTGGTACATTTTCACGCACCGTTATTACTATCAGAATACGTGCAAGAAATTGGACGTGCTGGTAGAGATGGGAAACCGAGTATTGCTTTAATGCTAATTAGCGAACCTACAGGATGGTTAGATTCAGAAGATAAACAACGTCAGCAGTTTTTTGAAACCAAAATGCGATCGCAATATTTATCAGCACAACAATTAGTCAAAAAACTTCCAGTGAAAGGAGAAGTAGAGGCTGTATCGCGAAAATTTTCTGATGGTACGATTGCATTATCCCTGCTTCACAGCGCCAATTTGTTAGATTGGAAAGATCCATTTCATTACTCGATCCGTCAACCAATAAACCTGCAATTTCCTAGACAATTTTCTGCCGTACAGCAGATGACTCACTATCTTACAACAAAACAGTGTCGCTGGCAGTATTTGTTAAAATGTTTTGGTTTCAGTCAAGAATTACCATCTTCAGGTTGCGGACATTGCGATCGCTGTAAAAAACATTAATTATGTATATAGATTATGATTAACAATCCAGAACAATTTGCCAGCGATAACTACTCTGGAATTTGCCCAGAAGCTTTAGAATACATGCTCGAAGCAAATGCAGGAAGTTCGCCTGCATATGGTAATGATGAATGGACGCAAAAAGCTTCCGATTATTTTCGCCAAATCTTTGAAACTGATTGCGAAATATTCTTTGTATTTAACGGTACAGCCGCCAATTCTCTATCTCTAGCTGCACTCTGCCAGTCTTATCACAGTGTAATTTGTCACGAAATTGCACATATTGAAACTGACGAATGCGGTGCGCCAGAATTTGCTTCTAATGGTTCTAAGTTATTACTAGCCAGAGGCGAAATGGGTAAGCTAAACCCAGCCTCAGTAGAAGCAATTATCAGTAAACGTGCGGATATTCATTTTCCCAAACCTAAAGTTATCAGTTTAACGCAAGCCACTGAACTAGGGACTTTATATTCTATTGACGAACTTTTAGCAATTAAAGCAGTTGCCCAAAAATACAACTTAAAAATTCACATGGATGGCGCACGCTTTGCCAATGCTGTCGTGGCGATGAATAAAACTCCAGCCGAAATTACCTGGAAAAGTGGCATTGATGTCTTGTGTTTTTGTGGAACCAAAAATGGTACTGCAATGGGTGAAGCAATTATCTTTTTTAATAAAAGCTTAGCAGAAGATTTTGCTTATCGCTGCAAACAAGCCGGACAATTAGCATCGAAAATGCGATTTATTTCTGCACCTTGGCTGGGTTTGTTAGAAACAGGTGCTTGGTTAAAAAATGCGCGCCACGCAAATGAATGTGCGGAATATTTAGAAAATCAACTTTTAAATATTGCAGGTGTTGAAGTACTATTTCCCAGACAAGTAAATGGTGTTTTCGTACAGCTATCAGAACATACCATTAATCAACTACGTGCTAAAAACTGGCAGTTTTACACTTTTATTGGCGCTGGTGGCGTAAGGTTTATGTGTTCTTGGGGAACGACTAAGGAAAGAATTGATGAGTTGGTAGCAGAGATTAAAGCTTCGCTTTGAAAAGTCAAAAGTCAAAAGTCAAAACAAGCAATTGTTAATGACAAATGACAGATGACAAATTAACCCATCAAAATCACGCGATTAATTACGTGAATTACGCCATTATCAGCTTCGATATCTGGTGCTAAAACTGTGGCATTTTTGACTTCAAAGCCATCAGTACAATTGATTGGAATGGGAGAACCTTCCACTGAAATGACAGAATCGACTTTTGCTAAGTCAGCTTGCATCAACTTTCCAGCAACAACATGAAAACTTAGAATTCTTGCTAGTTGAGGGATATTTTGTAGTAAAGTTTGGATAGTTCCAGGTGGTAGTTGGGCAAATGCTTCGTCGTTCGGTGCAAATACCGTGAAGGGACCAGGACTTTTGAGGGTGTCTACTAACCCCGCTGCCTGTACTGCTGCTACGAGAGTGTTAAAGGAACCCGCACCAACAGCAATATCGACAATATCAGCCATGTATCTTACCTAGAGTATAAAAAAATGCTCGTATAGCGATTACCAATTACGAACATATCATAGGTGGGGATGCATAGCTGTAAGTCCCTACAAATATATATTATTTAGATTACTCATTACTCAGCTGCTTGTTGTTCGCTTTTCGCCAACGCATGAAAACTCCGTAATTGGGACTGAATAAAAAAGCTAAGGCAAATAATCCCGAAACGACTAAAACGATCGCAGGACCAGAAGGTAGGTTAAAAAAGTAACTGAGATACATGCCGCTAATACTAGAAATAATTCCAATTGCCGCACCCAAAATCATGACTTGATGCAAGCGAGTTACTAATAAATAGGCAGTTGCTCCAGGTGTGATTAAGAGTGACAATACTAAAATCACGCCTACTGCTTTCATGCTGGCGACAATTGTCAGAGCAATTAATAGCATCAAGCCAAAATTCAGCTGATTGACTGGTAATCCAGCAGCTTGAGCGCCTAAAGGATCGAAAGTATAAAATAGTAGTTCCTTGTACAGGAGGAAAACAACAATTAAGACTACAGTGGCAATAATTGCCGTATCGCGGACATCATCAAAGGTAACGCCGAGAATGTTACCGAATAAAAAGTGATTGAGATCGATTTTATTTTGCTTTTGAATTGTCGTAATTAAGGTAATTCCTAGGGCAAAAAAAGCTGAAAAAACGATACCCATCGCCGCATCTTCTTTTATAGGCGATCGCGTTCGTATCCAAGCGATTAGTAGCGTACTAGTTACCCCAGCAATAAATGCACCTACAAAAATATTTGCTCCAACTAAAAAGGCGATCGCGAGTCCTGGTAAGACAGAATGACTAATAGCATCTCCCAGTAATGCTAGCCTTTGTACCATCAAATAACTGCCGACGACAGCACACAACAAACCGACAAGAATCGCGATGACAAGCGATCGCTGCATGAATCCATACTGCAACGGCTCGATCAGTGCCTCCAGCATTAAGCAGCGGCTCCACTAAAATACATCACCTTACCACCGTAAGCGCGATAAAGGTTATCTTCAGTTAATACTAAAGCGCGATCGCCCGTAGCTATTATCTCGCGATTGAGCAGAATCAAATCGTCAAAATGCTGAATCGATTCTCCCAAATCGTGATTCACAACTAATACGATTTTTCCAGCTTGGGCTAATTCGTGGAAAACATCAAAAATTACAGTTTGGGTTTTTTGATCGATCCCCACTAATGGTTCGTCAAAACAAAAGATTTCTGCTTCTTGAGTCAAAGCCCGTGCCAAAAATACTCGTTGCTGTTGTCCTCCCGATAGCTGTCCGATGGGGCGATTTTTGTATACATCCATTCCCACCCGTTCTAATGCAGACTGGGCAACTTTACGACTGACAGTAGAAAAACGGTTAAATAAGCCCGTTTTCTTGACTCTTCCCATCATCACTACATCCCAGACTGTAGCGGGGTAAGTCCAGTCAATTTGCGATCGCTGGGGAACGTATGCCACTTTCTCCAACTGCTGCACCAAAGGTTTACCCTGGTAAAGCACGTTACCGCTAGACAGAGGAACTAGTCCCAACATTCCTTTAATTAGAGTACTTTTACCCGCACCATTGGGTCCAAAAACCCCTGTCAGCCTTCCAGGGCGCACCGTACAGTTAACATCGCGTAGTGCTTCCTGCGTGCGGTACTGCACCCCTAAATGGCTGATATTAATATTTGCAGGGCTGGCAATCTTCATATCCGTTCTGTGTACGTTCGCAGCAGTTGGTACTAACCCATGAGTGTTTATTCTGGGCTGGAGCCTCAAATTAAAAGTTTTCATAACAGTAACTTTTTTTGTCTACTTTGAGCATACTGTAAAAATGAAAAGAATATGAAAACATCTATAAAAGGAAATAATCTTGAAGATAAGGGGAAATGATGTTATGGCGGGAATCGAGAGTCGGGAGTCGGAAAGAAGAGAGCTGAGGAGGTCTAGGGAGCTGAGGGGGAAAAATTACTTAGAACTTCCGACATCCGACATCCGACTTCTTCTTTGCCTCTTGCCTCTTGCCCTTCTATTCAGTTGTACTCAACCCAACAACAACAGCACCACTCCAGGGACAGAAAAACCGCGAGTGGTGGCAACTAGTACCATCATTAACGACTTAGCAGAACGGGTAGGGGGGGAAGAAGTTCAATTGCGGGGAATTCTGAAACCAGGAGACGATCCTCACGTTTACGAACCAGTACCAGCCGATAGTCAGGCATTAGAAGATGCAGACTTAATTTTATATAACGGCTACAATTTGGAGCCGGGACTCATTAAGTTGATGAATGCGGCAGGATTGAAAGGGCGTAAATTAGCTGTAGGCGAAGTCGTGAAACCTTTACAGCTAGACAAAGGCAAAGGCGAAATCGTTCCCGATCCCCATGTTTGGGGTGATGTAGAAAACTCCATCCAGATGGTGAACCGGATTCGCGATGCTTTGATTGAATTGTCACCGGAAGATAAAGAAACATTTACCCAAAATGCGGCGCAGCTAATCGCACAGTTGCAGCAGTTAGATACATGGATCGCACAGCAAATTCAAACTATCCCTGCAGAACGACGAAAATTAGTCACGACTCATGATGCATTTCAATACTTCGGACGTGCCAATGGAATTGCGATCGCAGGGACTTTAATCGGTATCAGTACGGAAGAACAACCCAGCGCCCAAACCGTACAAAAACTAGTCGAAGCCGTAAAAAAAGCTGGAGTTCCCGCTATCTTTGCTGAAACCACAATTAACCCTGCTTTGATTACCACCGTAGCCCAAGAAGCAGGAGTCAAACTAGCACCCCGTCAACTCTATTCCGACTCCATCGGTGCTGCTGGTAGCAACGGTGATTCATACATCAAAATGATGGTAGCAAACACGCAGACCATTGTAGAAGCCTTGGGAGGAAAATATACTCCTTTTGAATCAGCAACCAGCGACCAGTTGAATCAGCGACCGGTGACCAGTGACCAAATACAATAATTCCGTGCATCAAGATACTACAATCGCCAAAAATATTTCTTCTAGCTGGCATGGCAGCTTAGACATAGTGTATGCCGATCGAAATGGTAAGACGCAACCAATACGCGATCGCCACCAAGCACCGCTAAAAGTGCAGCGTCCATTTTATCCAGAAGGAGACATATGTCATACCGCGATCTTGCACACGGCTGGGGGAATTGTGGGGGGCGATCGCCTTTCAATTAACCTGCAACTCCAACCGCGATCGCAAGTTTTAGTCACTACAACAGCAGCGAGTAAAATTTATCGCAGCAACGGTTTACAAGCCAGACAAACAGTAGATATTCAGGTTGATGCGGATGCTTGCTTGGAGTGGTTGCCTCAAGAAACGATCGTCTTCAACGGGGCAAACTATCGCCAAGACTTACGGGTAGAATTAGCCCCAGGTGCTAGCTGGTTGGGTTGGGAAATCGTGAGATTTGGACGCAGTGCCAGAGGGGAAAAATTCTTACAGGGAGAATGGCGATCGCATACTGAAATCTGGCAGCAAGGACAGCCTTTGTGGATCGACCGGCAATGGTTGCCAGCAGAAGAGGCGATTCTCAACAGTCCTCACGGCTTAGCCGGACATTCCATTGTCGCCAGCCTTGCTTGGATTGGATGCGAAGTCTCACCAGAGTTAGTGGTGCAAGCGAGAGAATTATGGGGACAAGCTTCGAGAGTCGAGAGTCGGGAGTCGGGAGTCGGGAGAAGGGAGTTCACGGCTCGCTACTCACTACTCACTACTCACTCTCAAATCGGAGTCACTCGCCTCTCACATGGATTATTGTGTCGCTACCGTGGCTCTAGTTCGATCGAGGTGCGAAATTGGTTTACGTCTGTGTGGCAATTACTGCGCTTATCATTATTAGACAGGTCTAGCTGTTTACCTAGAGTTTGGCAACAATAAAAAGGACACTCAATGCAACTGACGCCGCAGGAAAAGGATAAACTACTCATCTTCACAGCTGCTTTAGTAGCGGAACGCCGTAAAACCAGAGGACTGAAGCTGAACTATCCAGAAGCATTAGCATATATTTCTGCCGCTATTCTGGAAGGGGCGAGAGAAGGACGTACCGTCGCGGAGTTGATGAGTTTTGGCACAACTCTCCTGATGCGAGATGAAGTGATGGAGGGAGTACCGGAAATGTTGCATGAAGTCCAGGTAGAAGCAACATTTCCTGATGGGACGAAACTAATTACCGTCCACAATCCGATTCGCTAGGTAGAAACGAGCAGAAGAATAGCTTTACACTTCGTAATTTTTTCTAAACTGAGAAGAGTAGAGCTATTTCGAGCCGATTATGATTTTGCGTCCTCACGACCGAATAAAGCTAGACGACTCCAACGATCGACAGTTCTATTCCTTTCCGCGATTCGTCACCCACGTAGACGATAATTTTATTCAACAGCTAACTCAGCTATACAGGGAACGCCTCAAACCTGAAACTAGAATTTTCGATATGATGAGTAGCTGGGTGTCCCACCTCCCAGAGGAGATGGAATTTGCCCATGTAGAGGGACACGGGATGAATGAGGAGGAACTAGCTCGTAATCCTCGACTAGATCGTTATTTCGTCCAAAATCTGAATGAGAATCCTAAATTTCCCCTATCGAATGGTGATTTTGATGCTGTCTTGAATACTGTTTCGGTGCAATACTTGCAGTATCCAGAAGCGGTGTTTAGCGAGATTCATCGAATTCTCAAACCAGGTGGAATCGTCATTATTAGCTTTTCCAACCGGATGTTTTACCAAAAAGCAATTCAGGCTTGGCGCGATGGGACGGAATCGAGTCGCGTAGAGTTAGTCAAACAATATTTTCGGGCTGTGCCAGGATTCTCCGAACCCGAAGTTATTATCCATCAATCCGGCACTAATAATTTTATCCAGTGGTTGGGTGTCGGTGCTAAAGATCCGTTTTATGCTGTTATTGCCCAGCGCCTATAACCAGCACATGTAAAATCTTCCGAAACTAAACCAAGCGATCGCCAGAATAAATGATAAGTGTAAAGAATCAAGCAGGAGGCGTTATGTTTTTTCGTCAAGGGCGTAAAATTTTAGTGGCGTTGATGCTGTCATTGTTACTATTTACTACAGCATGTACGGCTACAGAAACTCCAGGGCGGTTTGACCAAGCACAACAGGTCAGCAATCAGCAAAAAAGCGGTCAAGCAGTAGTAAAAGACGCAACTCAGGGCAGCGAGTTCAACCGGTTTTTCCCAGCTGCTAGCGGTGAATTTCAACGAGTCTACACTCAAGAGAAAAAAGGTTTTGCTGAAGCAAAATTGAAAAAAGATGGGAAAGATCTAGCAATGCTATCTATTTCTGATACTAAGAGTTTGCCTACTGCTGCGGCAAAATTTAAGACTAGTACGAAACAAATTAACGGTTATCCATCTGTAGAAGTTGGCACGACACAAACAGCAGTGCTAGTAGGCGATCGCTATCAAGTTAAAGTTTTATCTCGCGATCCATCCTTTACAGCCAGCGATCGCGAAGCGTGGTTAAAGAAATTCAACCTCAATGGACTCTCAAAATTGCAATAAGTAGTCATGCAGCGATCGCAGACCAATGACTAATGACTAATGACCAATAATTAAGGAGTTTAAGATGAGCAAATCAATTATTGAGTTGGTGGATGGACTATCTACCAACAATATGACTGTTTCCATGCTGCGATCGCTTGATTTTGTCATTCCCGGGCAGTGGAATAACTTGGTCGGTTTTGAAAATACAATTCGTACCGTTACGGGCGAAACTGACGAAAATATTATCCAGCAAGTTGGCGAACGGGCAATTTATCTCTATAACGATCGCTCTCAAGGATATCAAAGGGCGATGTGGTTATACCAAACTGTAGATAGGACTGATAAAGCCCTAGGTGCAGCAGCTTTAGCTAATAAAGTTGGGGAAAAAATTCCGCTTTTAGGTTTCTTAAATAAGGTGACTCCTAAAGCGGATAAAGCTCAAACTATCGACTTGACTTTAAAATTAGTAGTCGAGTTATTGGCTTTTTGTCAAATTAATGGGATCCCTGGCGATAGTATTGGCGATTTCGTTGCTTCCCTATCTGATTACAGCGGTGAATCTTTAATGCGAATGGTGGCTTTAGTTTGCGTCGATGGTTTGATTCCGTTTGGACCTGATTTTATCCAAAAAGCATTAGCAACTTTAGATCGAACCAGTCCCCAGGAATTAGAGCAAAACTCTACATTCCAAAATATCAGTAGCGATATTCCAGGGAATAATTCCGCCACTAAGTTGAACTTCATTGGTGAAAGTTTCAATTCTGTCACTGGTTGGATGAGCGATTTAGTCGTTTCTCGCGGCTTAACACCGCAGAAAGTTGTCAGCCACCTACAAGGTTTTATAGAAGTTGCAGACGATAAATTGGACTATCTTGCTGCTTTTCTAGATGTCTCGACCAATTATTACGAACACACGGGAACGCAAACCTTAGCGCGACGGTTAATTGAAAGAGCAGTAGCAGAAATCTGAGTCTGGTATAGACGTTTGTAGAGGCGTTACACATAGCGTCTCTACACTGTAAACTTTCTCAGAAAAATCTTATTGGTACAATCTCTCTATAGAAGGATTGGTTTTTGTCGAGCGATCCTCTAAATTTTCCTATCAATAAGTCTTGCTTAATTTAGCTATATCAAATTATACCCAGTTAAAACTAGTAGTAAATAATATGGAAGAAGCATTTGAATTGACGGAATTAAAACCAGAAGATTTAGAAACGATTAAAATTAATTCTTTAACAGATTTAGATAGTCTAATAGCAGAACAATTTAATCTATCTTCACGCCCCTATTCTACAGACATTAGAGCTGCATTAGAATTAGTAGCTTGGGATTTAGAGAACTCAGCCGCACCCCACTTTGAGTTATTTCGAGTTGAGGAACATTCTTTACATGGATTGCCTTTTGTTGCTAGCTTTATCCCAAATGGTGTTTGGGGTTATGGTGAAACTGCTCCTTTAGCAATTTGCCAAGCAGCGCTATTTCGACATAAACAAATTAAGTTTGAGTTATTGGTAAATTTGCATAGTAGCGAACAAGCTTGAAAAGTTATTGAGGATTGTTATATATAGAGTGGCAGTACGCTTGTAAGGCTGTTTCAATGTCTTATCTTCCTCACAACTTCCGAACTGATACGCTCGCTCAAACTTTCTCAGTAGATGCACTGACAGTGCGTTTATACGATCGCACTGACGAACTCACTACAGACGCAGCTAAGATAGCGCAACGCTATTTACAAAACCTACTAGCACGGCAAGATACTGCTACGGTAATATTAGCAACGGGCAATTCTCAAATTGAATTTCTCGCTACTTTAGTAAATTTAAGTGGAATAGATTGGTCGCGAATTATTTTTTTCCACCTTGATGAATATTTAGGAATTGACGCTAACCATCCGGCAAGTTTTAGGCGCTATCTATGCGAGAGAGTTGAAAAAAAAGTGAATCCAGCTGCATTTCACTATATTGAAGGGGATACCTTACAACCGTTAGCAGAATGCGATCGCTACACTAAGTTATTATTGTCACAACCTATCGATCTATGTTGTTTGGGAGTGGGAGGAAATGGACATTTAGCTTTTAACGAACCATCAGTAGCAGATTTTCAAGATCCTTACTACATAAAACTCGTAAAATTAGAATCATCTACCCTTCAGCAACAAGTAGATCGAGGCTATTTTGCCGATCTTGAAGCCGTACCACAATACGCATTTACGCTGACAATTCCAGCAATTTGTTTAGCCAATAAAATATTGTGTCTCGCTCCAGGAAAGCACAAAGCTCTAGCAGTGCAGCAAATGTTAGAAGGCTCGATTTCTGCCGATTGCCCCGCTTCTATATTGCGGACTCAAGCGCAAGCAACATTATTTATAGAACCCACCTAGCATCTCGGACGATCGGCTGGCAGAGAAATGCCGTACTTCAAGTCAATTTCGTATTCCAGCAGCTTAACCGCTAAAGAGTGGGAACTCATCCAGCCATGACTGTGCTAAAAGAAGCAGACTAGATCGCCTCGTTGGAACAACTCTTAAGAAACACATTGTGTTTCTTAAGAGGTAATGGTAGATTCAATCGCGCTCCCAGTGGCAGTGTTAGTCCTTGGTTGGCTCTTAGTTGCTGTCATTGGCTCCTGGGCTTACTTTGCTAGCAGCAACAATGAAAATGACAAATTATTTTGTCTGCCTAGATTTATCACGAAGCGATAAGCGAACTCGGCAAGTGTAGTAGGGAGTTTCCCAAGTCCTCGATCGTGACTGGAAAACTTTACTTCAACAACCAGAAGTTAGGGTAATAATTCTTACATTTTCTTTCACAGAGGTACTGCAAAATGAAGATAAATATAGATAAATATAGGTAAGTTCTAAGATGAGGAATGCTGCCAGCGATCCAAAATATCTTTGAACAAAGATTCTTCAATCCAAGTTTTAGCAACTACTGCCAGTGGTAGTGCCATCAATAGCCCCAAGGCTCCGAAAAAGCTGGCAAAGAAAATTTGTGCTGTGAGAGTAACCGCAGGTAACAGTGCCACCTGATGCGCCATGACTGTTGGAGTTAGCCAGTAACTTTCCACGTTCTGGATGACGATATATAGGACTAAAACCGCGATCGCTTTCCAAGGTGCATCGAGAAAGGCGATCGCCATTGGCAAAAACACGCTCAGAGTGGGTCCAATATTCGGAATGAAATTAAGTAATCCTGCTAAAACTGCATGAGCCAATGCTAGCGGTACTTGCAATATCCACAACCCAATTCCACTCAAAGCACCGATAAACACCATTTCAATCAAAGCGCCAACCGTCCACGCACCCAAACCATCGGCACAGCGAGTCAGAATTTCATCTACCCTATGGCGATAAAAGGCAGGAAAACAACGAATCAAAGCTTTGCGATAGGGCTGAGGATTGACTAATATCATTAAAGTTAAAACAATTACCAACAAAAATTCTAATAATGCACCTATCGAAGTAGAGAAGAAAGCTAATACCTGTGCTGGAAGATTGGCAAGAAAAGGCTGAATCTGTTGCACGATCTGATTCAAGTCGGGAATTTCTGGTAAGAACGGCGCTACCTGCTGCTCCAACCAGTAAATTCCCTGTCGAATCTGCTCTATTCCAGACGGCAGTAGCTGTACTAATTCTTGAAACTGATCGATAAAGGGAACTACAATCAGCCAAAAACTGACAGTTAATGAAGTAACAACAATACCCAAACTCAACCATACAGCTCCAGCTCGTTTGATACCCGATCGCTGCAATCGTCGCACGAGTTGATTAATTGCTACTGCTAATACAACTCCTGTAAATAAAAGTAACACTAGTTGCCGAATCTGCCAGAGGATGTAAAGGGACACAATCAGTGCAAATAGTCCCAGCCATTGCCCAATTCTCATTGCTTGTTTGACTCCTTACTTCCGTCTGTTCTTGACTCATAGAGTGATTTTTAACCACAGCCAAAAGGTAGAATTGAATATTTGCTTGCTTACCAATTTGAATTGTGAGGCATACGAGGGTTATTAGTCTCATTGCGATTTAACAAATGACTGGGGACTAATGACCAATGACAACCATAACGAAAGATCTTACGAACCATTGAGGATTGCTACATAGCTTGTTATTTCTAGAATTATTTCTAAATTGTGATTGAAAAGTGATACTCAAGACAAGGATCTTTTTATCATTTTCTAGTCACTTTTAACTTCAAAACTATAAATAGGCTGATGAAATAACTGGAAAACGCTTAACTTGCGCTTTTTGTAATTCAAACGCAAATTATATTTTCATATTTTGCAGATAATAAATTAACTAAATACTCAATTGGATTGTAAATCTAGGTACGGAGATAATTACTCCTAATGATAGAGGTAGAACTAGTAGTTGTAGTTATTTGCTTAAAAGGCAAATAACCAGACAGCAAATATCCAAACAGCTACCTTTTTTGATAGCAGCAGCAAATTTTGGTCGATTTTAATGGGGTCAACCGCAATTTGTACTAACAACTTTCATGAGGTAAATTATGGATTGGCAGGATTTGTGGCATTGGCTATACATTGCAGGGATGGCGCTCGGCGCGATTTACTTCATCATGCTCGGCAGAAATCCTCGTGGTGTTCCCAGATACGAGTATTTAGTTGCCGCTTTTATTCCCATCTGGTCGGGACTGGCTTATTTATCGATGGTTTTACCAGGTGCGGTTTTAGAGCAAGGTAAGATTGAGGTAGCAGGACAGGTGACTCATTTTGCCCGCTACATCGACTGGATTGTCACTACACCACTCTTGCTATTAGCCCTGTCTTGGACGGCAATGCATCGTCACCATAAAAAAGACTGGACGCTAATTGCTTCCTTAATGGCTACCCAAGTGATTGTAGTTGTTTGTGGTTTGGTTGCCGATCTTTCCGTCGTGCCTTGGGTGAGATATTTGTGGTACATCAACGGTGTGGTTGCTTTCTTTGTTGTTTTAGGTGGAATTTGGGGACCGCTGCGTGCTAAAGCCAGCAGTCAAGACTCAGCACTGTCCGGTTTTTACAACAAGATTGCTAGCTATTTTACGGTACTGTGGATTTGCTATCCGATTGTCTGGATTCTCGGTCCTTCCGGTTTTCGGGTTTTCGATCGAACAGTAGATACGTTTCTGTTTTGTCTGATTCCCCTATTTTCTAAAGTCGGATTTAGCTTCTTAGATTTACATGGCTTACGTAACCTTAGCAGTCCTGACACGCAGACTCGCCTTGATGAGAGTGTAGGCGGTGCGATGCGGATGATGGGATTTGCAACTGTTGTAGCACAACCGAGGCGATCGCGTAGAAGAACTCGATACCTATCAGGAGGTATGCAATAATGCAACCAATTGGACATACAAAATGGGCTATAGCCGAAGGCTACATCCCTGCATATAGTCACGGACCCGAACCCCAATTCACCAGTCATGAAACTGTGTGCATTCTCAATGCAGGTGACGAGGATGCACATATTGAAATCACAGTTTTTTACAGCGACAAAGAACCCGTCGGTCCCTACAAAGAAACTGTCCCAGCCCGACGCACGAAGCATATTCGCTTCAACAACCTCAAAAATCCAGAACCCATACCTCTCGACACTGACTTTGCCAGCGTCATTGAATCAGACGTGCCAATTGTAGTGCAACACACCCGTCTAGATTCCCGTCAAGCAGAGAATGCCTTACTCAGCACCATTGCCTACGCCAGTAGTTAAGTTCGGGTTGTTTACTTCCAATCTCTGACTGCGCGTACTAACTTTTCACTTGAATTTTCCAGAGGGGAATATGAATAAAAAATTTGTTTTTTTAGCTTCAGCTTTTGGGCTATTTTTACTAATCGGTGCTTGCGAACCGAATGGCACTGGTACTACTCCAACTGAAACTCCTGCGACAACTCCCACAACTCCAGCCGAGACTCCTGGCAC
>ERZ1066120.398-NODE-398-length-42681-cov-15.465279_pt1 | contig 42681 bp, 54 predicted proteins | sample MGYA00382767_ERZ1066120 | MGnify/ENA primary metagenome ERZ1066120 (study PRJEB33369, sample SAMEA5778350) | biofilm metagenome | biome: Industrial cooling water; feature: Water cooling tower basin; material: Biofilm | place: United Arab Emirates | collected...
CTTTGCCTTGAGTGTCCCAAACACGACAACCCGCACCCCGTTCTAAGGCAATCGGGAAACGGGCGTAGGTGTGCATGACTGACTCATCGAAGCGATCGCGATCGAAAGCATTCAATCCAACAGAGGCTGATGCAGGTAAGTTGGGATTGGAAATGAGAGTATCTATACTCATTATTTACTCCTCAAACATAATTTGTTTTTTATTCTTCTGCTCTGCTGCCAATTTAGCGGTAATGTTTCAAACTTTCGGTCGCATCCGACTCAGATCGCACATAATCTAAACTAGCTTAGAAATCAGTTATCAGTGGTCATTGGTCATTGTTATTGGTTATTGGGAACGCGGTAGTTGCTCCCTTAGCTCTTTTCTAACCCCTAGCCCCTAGTCCCTAGTAGTGTACTCAACTCCAGAGAAAAAATATCGTCAGATTCAAACAGAGTTACTGGCAGGGGCGATCGCGCTTGTAGGTGTCTTGCTATTAGGGACTCTATGGTATCGCTTTATAGAAGACTGGTCGTGGGAAGATGCGGCTTATATGACGGTGATTACCCTAGCTACTGTCGGTTATGGTGAAACTCGACCGTTGGGCGATCGCGGACGATTATTTACTATCGGTCTAATTTTAGCGGGAGTGATTACGATTGGTTATATTGTTAATCGCTTTACAGAAGCCGTAATTCAAGGGTACTTTCAAGAAGGAATCCGACTGAGGCAACAGCGGCGGTTAATGGAATCGCTCTCCGGACACTACATTTTGTGCGGTTTTGGGCGCACGGGGCAGCAAATTGCCCTGGAATTTCAAGCTGAAGGTGTCAATTTTGTCACGGTTGACTTAGATGATGTCTCGGTGGAAAAAGCACGACAACTCGGTTATGTAGCAATCCAAGGTGATGCAACGTTAGATGATACTTTGCTGCAACTGCGGATAGATCGAGCCATTTGTCTGGTTGCAGCACTGCCTTCTGATGCTGAAAATTTATATACAGTTCTGTCAGCCAAAACTCTCAATCCGCAAATTCGCGCGATCGCCAGGGCAAGTACACAAGAAGCCTTAAAAAAGCTACAAAGAGCGGGAGCTGATGCCGTCGTATCCCCCTACATCACAGGCGGTAAACGCATGGCAGCGGCGGCATTAAGACCTCAAGTGTTGGATTTTGTCGATGGCATTCTCACGGGAGCAGACCGCGAATTATATATGGAGGAATTTCGGCTCGATCCAGCAGTATGTCCCTGCATCGGTCAAACTCTCAGGGAAGCAAAACTGCGATCGCAAACTGGGGCATTAATCTTGGCAATTCGCCGGACTGATGGCACGCTGATCGGCGGTCCCACGGCAGACACAACATTGATGGCAGGCGATTTACTCATTTGTATGGGGACGGCAGAGCAATTGCGCCAGCTCAACCAAATTTTAGGACCAATTCGCCCCCAACAACTACCTCGTCCGCCGAAACATTGAGTTCTTCGCCACGTCGCACAATTTCTTCTTTACTAATTTACTGTGTTGAGGGTGAATCACGATCGCCAGATCTCATTCAAATTGTCAGTCTGTTTTTATCGTAATTCATGGGCGATCGTAACCTGACGGCATTAGTTTTAGCAATCTGCCGGATTGATGGTATGTAATATTGCCTGATTTCGTTCAGTCCAATTTCAAAGCATTGACTGGCACTTCATCCCACGATTTTACCGTCCGCAGTCTAGCTTCCCAGCCAGCAGCTTTTTGCGTTTCGGTCAAATTTTGTTCGTAGGACTCGTGACAAGCCTGCGCCTGCGTTTCGTCACAGCAAGCAATACAGGCGTGTATCATCCCAGAAGGATCGATCTGCTCGTTGACCCAAATCGTCATTTTGCCTCTTTGATAAACTGAAGCCAACTCAAAGCTGACATTTGTTAGCTTAACCTTTTGTTTCCTCTCGTCAACCACTGAATTTCCCGCTCTTCGCTTGCAGTTTTGGCGCACTCACCCCTCACTACTCAACGCGAGATTGGGGATAAGGGGTGAAACACTTTTCTCATCACTACTCACTACTCACTTTATGTATAAAAGTGCGAGTGATGTTAAGTTCTTATTGTTAAGAGCTTTCCTTTGCTACTGGGGCAAGCTGATGTTGTCGAGACAATTTCTATGCCTTCCCAACTCTGGCCCTATATTACACCAGGTATCCCTGACGATTTATTTGAACGCTTGCCAGGAATCCCATTAAGCAAGCGGGAAATTCGGTTATTGCTGATTTCTCAACTGCGGCTACAACCAAACTCCTTAGTCTGGGATATTGGCGCAGGAACGGGAACAATTCCGGTAGAAATTGGGCTGTTGTGTCCGAAAGCGCAGATTATTGCTGTCGAACGAGATGACGAAGTTGCTAATTTAATCCGCCGCAATTGCGATCGCTTTAATGTAAAAAATGTTGAAGTTGTGGAAGCTAGCGCCCCAGAATGCTTGCCAAACTTACCTCAAGCACCTCAGCGAGTTTGTATTGAAGGCGGTCGTCCGATTAAAGATATTCTCAAAGCCGTTTGGCAATATTTACCACCACAAGGTAGAGTCGTTACCACCGCAGGTAATTTGGAAAGTTTGTATGCTATTTCTCAAGGTTTAGCGGAGTTACACGCTAGAAATATCGATGTCGTCCAGTCAGCCGTCAATCGCTTAGAACAAAGAGGTAATCAACAGATCTTTGCTGCTGTCGATCCCATTTTTATTCTGAGTGGAGAAAAGCTAGACTAACTCTATCTGAATTTTAGACTGGAAGTTTTGAATTGCAATTAAAATCTCCAATCTAAAATCCAAAATCTAAAATCTAAAATTGCTCTATGCCTTGGTCTCGAATTGTTAGTGGAATTATCGCGATCGCTCTTGCCCTGACTGCCAGTATTTTAGGCGGGTGGTATTTTACCTTTATGTTTATGGCGATTGTTTATTTGGGTCAATTGGAATATTTTGAATTAGTCCGAGCCAAGGGAATTGCGCCTGCTGGAAAAACAACGATCGCCGTCAGTCTAGCTTTACTCGCAATCGCTACTGTTTCTTCCACTTTAGCTGATGCTGTCATGCCAGTAGCAGGAACATTTATTTGTTTCTATCTCCTGTTTTTACCAAAATTAGCCTCGATCGCCGATATTTCTACTTCTATTTTAGGATTGTTTTACTGTGGCTATCTACCTAGTTATTGGATTAGGTTGCGATCGCTTGGTAATACGGCTGCAAGCAACATTCCTTTTAGCGGCTACTTACCAGATATAGACACAATTCATCTCGTTTTGCAAGGAAATTTTACTGTTTTACCGCAAGGTTTGACAGTCACTCTCCTAGCCTTCTATTGTATTTGGGCAGCTGATATTGGTGCTTATACTATTGGTAAATTTTTCGGGCGCACTCGTCTTTCTGATATTAGCCCCAAAAAAACTGTAGAAGGCGCTATATTCGGAGTTGCTGCTAGTATAACTGTAGCTACACTCGGTAGTTGGTATCTTCATTGGGCGGGTTCGCCTTGGACGGGTATAGCTTTGGGATTGTTAATTGGAATTACTAGTTTATTAGGCGACCTCACCGAGTCGATGATGAAACGCGATGCTGGTGTCAAAGATTCAGGACAATTAATTCCAGGGCACGGTGGCATTCTCGATCGCGCCGATAGTTACGTTTTTACCGCTCCTCTAGTTTACTACTTTGTTACTTTGTTGTTGCCGTTATTAGATTGAGTGGTAATTGTTGTTGGTTATTGGTTGTTGGTTGTTGGTTGTTGGTCAAGAGCCAATTGTATTTTCACTACTCACTACTCACTACTCACTCTCTTTAAGGCATAACAGTAATACTACCGCGACAGATGATTTGACCTGATTCCAAGGTTAGTTCTGTCAAATTAACGTGGGAACCTAAATCTATGGTATGGTCTTCTAGCTGTTCCCAAGTTGAGTTGGCAGAAATTTGTAGCTGCGATCGAGTTAGCATGAGCGTGTGACAATTGGCAAGCTGCAAAACACACTTGAGAGTAACGGGTGTGGTGTTGCTAGAATTTCCCGCAGTACCCTGTAGTAACAAACATTCTGGTAATAAACCTTCTGGTGCGATCGCGATTTTATTCCAGCTGATGCGCTCTCTGACAACATTGTGACTTAGATCTAATTTTGATAGCAACTCGCTCAAAGCATTAGATAATAAATTTGACTGAAGCGAAGCATTGAGATCTGTTTCTTGTAACACGACTTCCCCAGAAACAGCTATGGGTTCTAATAGTCGTAACGGCTGACCCCTAATCACTTGACTTAAATTCGTCTGCATTCCCTCTCCCACTAGGCGGACTTTTGCAAAATGTAAACCTTTATAAACAACCCGATCGGCAAAGATAGATAGACGGGGAATACTACCAGAGAGGATTTGCCGACCGCTGCTAGCAATTTGTACCTCTAAATGAGATACTTGCTCGACTTGCGATCGCAAGAACAGCCACAGGGCAGAAGACAGTAATTTACTAATCGGTCGATGCTTAGTTGTCGTGTCTGTGTCTAAGCAAGCGGGATCTAAGTTTCTAGGATTCAAGGAAAATACGGATGTAGAACAGTTGCTGAAATTAGTGTAATTAATATTTGTTCAGTTATCAGTAGAAAGTGAGTCGGGAAAATTTAACTCTTACCACTACTCACTACTCACTACTCACTTCCCAATGACCAATGACCAATGACAAGCGTATATATTGGTATTACCTGGGTCAAGGATCGACAAATGGAGGAGCGGCTACAAAAAATTCTTTCTCAGTGGGGGATTGCCTCGCGACGGCAAGCGGAAGAGATGATTAAGCTCGGTCGCGTGCGTTGCAATGGTGCGGTGGTAGAACTGGGACAAAGAGCCAATCCAAGTCAAGACGCGATTGAAGTTGATGGTAAACTGTTGCGATCGCCCCATCGTCCCCAACCGATCTATTTATTACTCAACAAACCAGCTGGTGTGGTTACGACTTGTAACGATCCCCAAGGTAGACCCACAGTTTTGCATCTGCTGCCAGCTAATTTGCGTCAAGGTCAGGGTATTCATCCTGTCGGTCGCTTGGACGCAGAATCTACAGGTGCATTGCTGCTGACAAATGATGGAGAATTGACATTTGCTCTGACTCATCCCCGTCATGATATTTCCAAGACATATCGAGTTGTGGTTGCGGGACATCCGCCCGAATCAGTGCTAGAACAATGGCGACAGGGAGTTGTTTTAGAGGGGAGAAAGACCAGATCGGCACAAGTGCGCGTATTGTCTCGCGATGCCAAGCATACTTGCTTAGAATTCATTTTATGGGAAGGCAGAAATCGACAGATTCGCCGCATGACGGAACAGTTAGGTTATCCCACGCTCCAGTTGCATCGGACTGCGATCGGCTTGATTCAATTAGAGCCATCTTCAGCCGTAGCTTTGCCTCTAGGTCGCTATCGTCCGCTCGAAAAACGCGAAATTCATTATCTACAAAATTAACTCAATACAAAAAGGGTGCAGGTGTAAGGTGCTGTCAAGAAGTGCAACAGATAAATCTATGAATCGGTGGAAACAACAACCACAACAACCACAAGAACCAGTCGTGCAGACGCTCGAACAACAAAGAGCTGAAAAGTTGGCGCAAATCGGTGCTACCTTGCGTCGCAGGCGAGAAGATAAACAAATATCTCTAGAGCAAATTGAATCAACCACGCGAATTCGCCAGAGTTTCATACGGGCGATCGAAGCAGGTAATATCGATCAATTGCCTGAGCCAATCTATATTAGGGGTTTTGTCAAGCAGTATGCTGAGGCGTTAGATTTAGATGGTACAGAATTGGCAAATTCTTTTCCGCTCGAAGACTATCGACAAAGCCTGAAGCCAGTAGGAGTTAGCCTACCTCCAGCTCAGTTACAAACTTCCCATCTTTACGCTATATATGTTCTTTTAATCATTGGTGCTGTGAGTATCTTGTCTCACAGTTTGAGTAATTCTGACTTTCAAATTGGTCAAACAACTCAGCCACAAGCTCCATTACCTGTTGCTAATGTTGCTAAACCAAAACCCGCACCAGCTAAAGTCAAGCCAGTTGCTAACACTAGTAAGCAAACCAAGCCAGTTGAAATTGGTATGACTTTTAAAGAAAAATCTTGGATACGGGTGACTGCTGACGGCAAGAAAGCATTTGAAGGTGAGTTACCTCCAGGAACGCAACGGACTTGGACGGCTAACGAGCGCCTATCACTGAGAGTTGGTAACGCTGGCGGGGTATTGGTTAATTACAATCGGGAAGAAGCTAAACCCTTGGGAGAGTCAGGACAAGTGCAAGAAGTGACATTTGGGGCGAATAATACGAGACTTTAAAGATGTATTGACAGTTAACTATACGTAATCGTAGGGTGGGCATTGCCCACCCTACTACCTTTCCTAGTCTATCCAATCTCGATAATCGATTCCTATAGCAAGTAAATCTTCGTAATCTTGCTGTATCATAGACCAATCGCTTACTTCCGACTCCAACCAATACAAATCCAAAAAAATTTCATAGACATATTTCTTCAAGTCATCCGAAACTTCAGTATCAACGAGTCGATTATACAGATTTCTTAAAAATTTCGTTTGTTCTGGTAAAACAGTTGGATATAGTTTTCCTAGTTTCGCAGCTAGCAATCTGAATGAAATATCTAAGTTGGCTGTACCTGGCACATCGCGTAATAGATGACAAATATCTAGGATATGCTTGTTTTGACTAGTAGATAAGTCAATCATCCAATCTTCTGGATGTTCGCTTTGCTCAATGAGACGATCGCCCCAATTTATAATTTCGGCACGAGAACACACTTCTACTTCCAATGCCATGCAGAAATAATCAGCGTACTGTTTTAAGCTTGGCTGCATTTTTTCATTTAAGCAATACTGCCCCGCTTACGAGCTTCTTTATAAGAAATTCCCACGTTTCTCAAGCCTGCTTTAATCATTTGTTGTTCTAGCATCGCAAAAAAACGAGCGCGATCGCCTCCTCTTACAACCGCTTGATTGTGCGCTTCAGCTAACACGACAGGATAGCCATAACCTTTCTGCACTTGAGCTAACATCAATCCCAAAGATTGATTCAGTAGTGCTTCATTCTCCGCTACCCACGCTGGAACCTCTACCCTGGCAATCTCCGTACCAACATGAACGTAGCAGAAATAGATCGCACAGTCGCCGTATAATTCTAAAATGCGGGCAGAACTACGCCATAAAGTGCTTCTTTGTCCTGGCTGTAATTGGATCGACCACAACGCCGCATCTCGCAACGGTTCGAGGACTTGACAAGGAACTTTTTCAATTTGATTCGGACAAAAACTGGCGCAGTCTGGTACTTCGTGAATGCAAGCTTGCAAGCGTAAAAAATTCAAGCTTTCCATACTGCGAGAAGCACTGAGATAGCCCATAATCGGAACGCCTAAAGCTTTGAGTTGTTCCCAGGCTGTCAAAATTGGTGGCAAAATGCGATCGCGTGCTTCTAAAGGCAACTGCTCCAAAAACCAATAGATTAACGATCCATCTACCATTGCTAATGTGGGAGTGGTAATTGGTAATTGGTAATTGGTAATTGGTAATTGGTAATTGGTAGTTGGTAGTTGCTCCCCCAGCTCTCTTCCCCTGCTCCCTACTCCCTGCTCCCTGCTCCCTAACACCGCAGCAGCCAATTCAGCCAACACGGTAGCTTCAGAAGCGGTGCGGCGATAACCCATCCATTCTTCGGTGCGGATACCCCACTGACGCGATGTATATAAATCTTCGGGACGGTAGAATACTTCTGGTAAGCTATCGAGCAACGGTTGGCGATTTTGTCCGTAATGCAAGACTACCCGACCGATATTTAGTAAATAACAATAAGCGATTTCGTGATGGTTAGGGGCAATCTGAGAGCCATCTGTGGCGAGGACAGTATGAGTTTTAGGTGGTACTGGTAGCTCGATGCAGGTGTTGAGCGGTTCCATCGGTACAGCGGTACTGAATAAAATGCGATCGCGCCACTGTTTTTGTCGTTGCATTAATTCTGCTTGATTTTTGTGCGCTGCTGTCAATAATTCTTGCGCCAAGTCTAACCTCTGGCGGCTTGCAGCTACTTCTGTGCTTAAATGTTGGCTGATGCCTTGCATCGCCTTCGCTACTTTTGTCAAGTCGAGCATATCGATCTTTCAGCTTTCGGCTATTAGTCAGCTTATATTCAATTTTTATTTTTTGTGAGTTTTTGATGATAAATATTTAAAACTCATCATTTACGATTTAGCTCCAAGCCGAAAAATCTTCAGTAAACTGAGTTAGCGATAGCAACTGAATGTGGGGGTTTTGCTGCGCCAGTTCTCTTTCGGCTGCGGTATTATAACCCCAATCGGCAAGGAAAAGTTTCACATCTTCCAAGTCTGCTTGTTGTTGCACGAGTTGCAAAGTCTTGAGTCTATCTTCCACAAACCACAGACTTACAGGTGTTTGAGTGGCGATCGCAATTAACTCTCTGATAATTTGATATTTTGGGCGCTTAATTTCCTTACCAAAAATTGACTGACTCGGTAGCTGTATGTTTTGTCGTTGCAAAAGCTGGCTGACAAAACGCCCTTCTTTAGTAGTAATAATTATTGGTTTAACCGGACTCTCGATGAGAGAATGCAATCTTTCTAGCACTCCTGGATAAAACCGATGTAGATCTAACCAACTATCGAGATCGGTAGAAATCCACTCATCTCGAAGCGTATCTAATTGCTTTCCTACCTCAGCTGCAGTTAAATTATCTTGTTGCAATAACTTTTGGGCGATCGCTCCCCAATTTTGCCATATTTCTGCTTCTATCACCCCAGTTAACAAAGCTCGAATTAAAACTGGCATTTCCCAACCCGTCTCAATTACCGGACGCAGGCGATCGAATTGCGGTGTTAAGTTTTCTGGAGGTGACTGTGGTGATGGCAACCAAATTTTACAGTAAGTTTGCCAAGCCGTAGCAAAATATTCTGGCAAACCATCGCAAATCACGCCATCAAAATCTAAAGCTAAAATCGTCGGAGCATTTGCACTCATCTTTCCCAAATCTGAAATTCCAAGGGAAAGCTTACCCGATCTCACCCTTCAATAACAGAAAATCTCCCTAACAAAATATTGATTAGCTCTGGGCAAGAGATTAACATACTCTTTCTCCCACTGCTCCCTCTGCCTCCTCAGCTTACCCTCACGGGAAGCCTGTGAATTAAACGAGTGTAAAAACTGGGGCGCTAGGATTCGAACCTAGGAATGGCGGGACCAAAACCCGCTGCCTTACCACTTGGCTACGCCCCAACGTTTGTCAGCCTTAACCATGATAGCAGCTAGTACTGCTAGTATGTCAAGAACTTTTACAACTAATTTTTCCTCAACTATCCTAACTTTCCATTTGGTTGCCAGTCATATTCCATATACTCGGCGGTTTCTTTCGCTTGCTCTTCTCCCAACAGCTTAGCAACTACATGCAAAGACATATCAATTCCGGCAGAAATTCCAGCAGATAAAATCACGCTGCCATTATCAACAAACCTTTCGCCTGCTTTAACTTGCGTATTTGGTGCGACTTGCTTGAGTAAATCGATCGCGCCATGATGGGTGGTAGCTGCAAGACCCTCTAGCAAACCAGCCTTAGCTAGCAGCAACGCACCTGTACAGACAGAAAGCGCTAGTTCTGCTTGTGGAGCGCGTTCTTTAATCCAGTCAATCAAACCTGAATTGTGCATCTCTCGCCGCGTGCCATAGCCACCAGGTACGAGTAAAATATGCGATCGCGGGCAGTCAAGCAAACTGTACTGTGGATTAACGCTTAACTGATTTCGAGCGATAATTGGTCGGCTTTCCTCTGCTACTGTATAGACATTGAAAGGATTAGAACCGTCACGCTTTCCTGTCACCCCAAAGACTTCATAGGGACCGCAAAAATCAAGAATCTCTACCCGATCAAAAATCAGAATCGCAACATTTCTCGGCTGTATCATATCTACCTGAGTCTAGTTGTAAAAGGACTTGACGAGCAGCAATCGAGATTTGGTATCGCGCAAAAACACAAAAATCCGCCTTAACTTCAAGGCGGATAGAACTTAACATTTACGCTGGATAAATCCGCAAGCGCCGATTTGGTTCGTCACCAAAACTATCTGATTTCAAGCGATAGTGTTCTACCAACTCGTGCTGCATCTTCCGCACCTTTGCCGAACGGGGTAACAACTCCACGGGTTGTCCTCTAGGAATCACAATTTGTTCCACCGCCAACCTTGCTTCTTCCAAAGCATCGAGTTCGTCTTCGCTCCCATTTTGGATGAACAAACTCAGTTCCCGTTCGTCCGGTACGGCTGGCTCGTCCATATCCAACAACCGCCGCAACGTGCGGATAATTTGGGGAATGGTATTTGACTTCAGCGTGTGAATTGGAACGTGACGCGCCTTAGCAACATGGCGTAACTTAGACTGATTTTTAACGTGCGATCGCAAAGCTAAAATTGCATCGGCACTGTCAATATCCTTCGTCAGTACCACGGGTAAACTCAGCACTTGAATTGCTTGCTCTAACTGGTGACGACTCACGCCATAGGGATAAATATGCAAAGGCAAATCTTCCCCATTTGGACCCGCCACCGCCAAATCGCTATTAAAGCGATCGCTACGAGCCAGAGATTCATCCAACAACCGCTCGAACTCTTGTTCCCGTGTCACTGGTTCTGGTACAGCCGCTAAAGGACTCATGCGCCCACTCGAACGCCACCCACCTACAGTCATACTAGGCGATCGCTTCGATTCTTCCTCTTGTCTAATACCACCTACCTCGTAACCGCGTCCAAAACTGTCTTGTCCGACTTCCCGCAGTTGTACGGGTGCTTCCCGCGTCACTATCACCTTGCCATCTGCACCGACAGTTCTCACTTGCGGGTTAGGCTTGCGTCCTCTGAGCAAAGCATCAACCGTATCGGCGACGCTTTCGTGGATTGTCCAGCGTTGTCTTTCCAGCATTTCGACCGCAATTTCAAACGTTGGCGGTGCTTTGCGTTCTAAAACAGTTTTCTGCGTTCGTCGCCGTCTGGCTTCATCATCGCCTAAAGTGACAGACTGGATACCACCGACTAAATCTGATAAAGTTGGGTTCTTGATCAAATTTTCGATCTGATTGCCGTGCGCCGTTCCCACTAGTTGTACGCCCCGTTCGGCAATAGTACGAGCAGCTAAAGCTTCTAGTTCCGTACCAATCTCATCAATCACGATCACTTCTGGCATATGGTTTTCCACTGCCTCAATCATCACCTGATGCTGGAATTCCGGACGCGATACTTGCATTCGTCGCGCTCGTCCAATTGCTGGATGAGGGATATCTCCATCCCCAGCAATCTCATTTGACGTGTCGATAATCACGACTCGCTTATTCAAGTCATCTGCTAGCACTCTGGCAATTTCTCGCAAAGCTGTGGTCTTACCTACCCCAGGACGACCTAATAGTAGAATTGACTGTCCTGTCTCTACTAAGTCGCTAATCATCCCAATCGTGCCGAAAACTGCTCGTCCAACACGACAGGTTAAACCAATAATATCGCCAGCACGGTTTCTAATCGCACTAATGCGGTGCAGAGTTTGGGCAATTCCTGCCCGATTGTCGCCACCAAAGTGTCCTACGCGCTGTATGCTATATCTTAGTTGGTCGTGAGAAATTCCAGAATCAGCAAGATACTCGGCGCGATCGGGAAAGCGAGCTTCTGGGCGACGACCTAAATCCATCACAACTTCAATCAAGCTGTCCCGTTGTGGGTGCTGCTCTAAAACACTTTTGATGTCTAGTGGCAAAATCTCTAATAACTTCTGAAGATCGTCTGTTTTTGTCATGCTGGCTAGAGCTATTCAGTCAACAATAGCGAGAAGGTTTAGCAATTTTCTATGGCAACTCCATAGACTTCAGTTGAGATACCAGCGAATAGGCAAGTTCTACAGCTTGCCATAGTAATTCCGGTACGTCTTCCAAGCGGGCGATCGCTCTTTCATTGTCTCGATTTACCTCCATTTGTTCTAATTGATGCAAAACTGGCGACAGCAAAACGCGGGCATAACTGCCGTATGCAACTCCTGAAATGTGGGAGTGGTGCGTGGGTAGGGGCGGGTTTCTAAACCCGCCCTTACAGGAGTCGGGAAAGAAAGCTGGGGGATCTGAGGGAGAAAAATTACTTCTGTCTCCTGTCTCCTGTCTCCTGTCTCCTATTTTTTGACTTTTAACTTTTAACTTTTGACTTGACCTCAACATTCCCATCGCCTGCAACTTAGCGACTGTATAGCTATTCGTTCCACCTGCGAGTTGAACGTATCCAGGTAAGTCAGCCGCCAAGACTTTTTGACCTAGTTTCACGGCGGCTAAGGTCGTACCGTCGCCAATATCGCCGCTCATCGGTCGCCCATCTGTTTGCCAAATCAACGGACACTTAAGAGGGGAAATTAAACGATATAGACTTTGGAGATATTCGACTAATCCATTGTCATCAGGACAACTAATTGCTACTAGTTTCAAGCGATCGAGCCAAGGTGATATGCTTAACCATAAGCGTTGAAATTCCGAAATTCTACCTACTTGAGTATGAATTTCTACCGCATCAACACCAGTCGTTAATACGAGTGGTGCGATCGCTCCTGGTGTAGACACGTAAGCGCGAGTGTAAATAATTTGTGGCGGACAAATAGGCAAACACCGCCCGCAGCCATAACAACTTTCTGACAATACTCCAGAATAATTGTCGCTGGGGCGATGAAACACAATTGCTTGAGCCGGACATACACGTTCGCAAGGGCGATCGCATTCTGAAGGACACTCGGCTACGTTGAACTCTGCTTTGCGAAAATGCGGGTCTTCGCCGTCATTTAAGCTCACCATCAACCACGGCAATTTCTCTCGACTGCCAAACCCGCGCCGTCGAGCCTCCTCCATCAGCGTACTTGCTACCCCGATCGCCATTTGCGCCGACGCAATTACAGCTGGGTCTGCTGCCACATCAATGCAATCAGCGCCAGCCAGGGTATACGCCAAGGTAAGATTTCTTACCGCAGGTAGATGCTGGTAGCTGGCTCCGCAGATCAATTTGAACCAGTGACCTTCCTTTAAAGAGCGTAAGGCATTGTCAATCTCAGTCACACTTCTATGCTAATGTGCAACTGATAAAAAAGAATATCTCCTGGAATAATTTCTATTATTTGTTGCCAAGTTTTTTTGCCATTGTTACGGACGAGTATTTATACTGCTTGGTAGCTAGGTGCGAGGGTGTCTTTCAGTGGTTGCCAGCGGAAATAGCGTTCTCCTCCTCTTTCCAGCACGACTTTTACACGCGAATCGAGCTTTGGCAAATTGACTAAAAATTCAACTTCTTGGTTTGAAAGGATATGTCCTTCAATAATCCACAGAACTAACCCTTTAGATTTGGGTGGCAGCTGTTCCAAGTTGTAGCTAACTATGGGTGGCACATAATAGACGTATCCTACTGCTGCCCCTTGACCTACACTTTTTTTACCCAAGTGTGGCGGACGTACGCCATGAACTCCAGTTAAATAAGCCGATAAGTCTCCCAGTCCCCTAGCAGTAATATTTAGAGTTGTATAGCCAGTAGCCCGCAGACGGCGGCGATAGCGACCTTCAAACCCACCTTCCAAAGGAGCGTACACGCCCAGCGCACCATGCTTTTCTAGATCGCGAATTAGTTTACTACCAGTAGTCAGGAGTGGCATCGTTAAGTATTTTCCTCTAATTCTATTCTTATCTTAATATTCAGTGGTCAGTTATCAGGGAATTGGTAATTGGTAATTGGTAATTGGTGCGAAATTGCGACTTGCAACTTGCGACTTGCGTTGTCCCCCTTTCTCCCTTGTCCTCCTTGTCCCCACACCCTACACCCTACACCCCACACCCCACACCCCACTCCCAACTCCCAACTCCCGACTCCCGACTCGACAAAAAAATCCCGCCAACAGTTGTCATTTGCAAACACATGATTTAATATGTTAGATCGTGACCAAACAAGATAGCTAGACTTAACTCAATAATTGTTTGTGACCGCTTGTTTAAGTCCATAGGGCAGAGGGTAAATCCTCGTTAAAGCAAGCGCGTTATGTGTTTTTGAGTGTCTAGCTACATTTAGCTCGTTGGTGGCAGTCTAGCGTGTGAGGCGTTTATTAGCCTTGCTGATACTCTTCTAGATTCTGAGAACGTGGGTTGATGAAATCTAGAGAGTAAGACCTGAGAACTAGTGAAGTTCTCGTGGCTGGGATACTAAGTAGCTTGCTGCTTAAGTCCTACTCAAACCAGATAGTGCCACAAATTCTCTCGCCATTGGCAACTGCTTTGCAGTAGAGTGTTTTGCGAGTTATAAGGGTGAACTAGTTTTAACTAATTGGTTTGAACTAGGTCATGCGATCGCTCGCTACTCCAGCCTGAAAACCTTTTAAAGGCGAACGGGCTGGATAGATACTGACGGCAGAAATAGTAAGAACCGAATCCCACCTTTGCAATCCGGTTCCGATGCAACCCAGTTAAATAGGAGAAACGATTCCCGTGTCTATTGGTATTCTCGGCACAAAGCTGGGCATGACCCAGATATTTGACGAGACAGGAAAAGCTATTCCTGTTACTGTCGTTCAAGCGGGTCCTTGCACTGTGACCCAGATTAAAACTAAACAAACTGACGGTTACACCGCCATCCAAGTTGGATTTAAAGAAGTAAAACCCAAAGCACTGAGCAAGCCAGAACTGGGTCATTTAGCAAAATCTTCTGCTCCAGCTTTACGCCACTTGCACGAATATCGCCTTGATAATACAGGCGAATATACGCTAGGGCAGCAAATTACAGCAGATATATTTAATTCTGGGCAAATTGTTGATGTCAGCGGTGACAGCATCGGTCGCGGTTTTGCTGGCTATCAAAAGCGGCATAATTTCGGTCGCGGTCCCATGTCTCACGGTTCTAAAAATCACCGCCTCCCTGGTTCGATTGGAGCTGGTACGACTCCTGGTCGCGTTTACCCAGGTAAGCGCATGGCAGGTCGTTTAGGTGGCTCGCAAGTCACGATTCGCAAACTCACTGTCGTGCGGGTAGATGCAGAACGCAATCTATTGCTAATCAAAGGAGCAGTTCCAGGCAAGCCAGGTGCTTTGCTCAACATTATACCTACTAAGAAAGTTGGATAGTTATTCGTCATTGGTCATTGGTCATTAGCAATCTATCAGCAAATAATCAATGACAAATAACAAATAACAAATGACAAAGGACAAAAAAAATGGTTGAGTGTGTAGTCAAAAATTGGCAAGGTGAAGCAGTCGGACAGGCGACACTTGAATTAAAAGTGGCGAAAGAAATAAGTGCTTCTCATGTCGTTCACCGCGCCCTAGTCAAACAATTAACAAACGCCCGTCAAGGAACTGCTAGCACCAAAACCCGTGCGGAAGTAAGAGGCGGCGGTCGCAAACCTTGGCGACAAAAAGGAACCGGACGCGCCCGTGCTGGTTCGATCCGTTCGCCCCTCTGGCGTGGTGGTGGTGTCACTTTTGGCCCCAAGCCCAGAACGTACAACCTGAAAATGAACCGCAAAGAGGAACTGCTGGCATTACGTACAGCCTTTGCAAGTAGAGCCGATGACATAGTTGTGGTAGAAGACTTTAACGAGCAGATAGCGCAACCGAAAACGAAAGAAATGGTAGCAGCGATCGCGCGTTGGGGCATAGAACCAGGAACAAAAACACTATTAATTGTCGCCGAAGAAACGGAAAACGTTTACTACTCAGCTCGTAACATCGACAAGCTGACTTTAATTTCAGCCGATGAATTAAACGTTTACGACATCCTCAACGCCGACAAAATTGTCGCTACATCATCCGCCCTCAATATGATTCAGGAGGTCTACAGTGCTTAAGATCGACCCCCGCCAGTTGCCAGATATCGTCCGCCGTCCGATTTTGACTGAAAAAGCCACGCGGTTGATGGAGCAAAACAAATATACGTTTGATGTAACTCCTCAAGCCAGCAAGCCAGAAATTAAAGCCGCGATTGAAGACTTATTTGAAGTCAAAGTCGTACAAGTCAATACCCTGCTCAAACCACGCCGAAAAAAGCGGGTAGGTAGATTTGTTGGCTTCAAACCTCAATACAAACGAGCGATCGTTACCGTAGCACCTGGGGATGAAGACAAGATCAGACAAGTTCTCTTCCCAGATGTGTAAACGATTTTAGATTTTGGATTTTAGATTTTCGATTGATAGAGTAAATCAAAAATTTTGAATCCAAAATCAGAGTTGACATAACTGATAATCCAAAATCCAAAATCGCAAATCTAAAATTTATTATGGGTACTCGTTCCTACAGACCATACACCCCTAGTACGCGCCAACGGATTGTTTCTGACTTTGCCGAAATTACCAAAAGCGAACCAGAAAAGTCACTGGTAAAGTACGTCCACAACCCCAAAGGGCGGAACAATCGCGGTGTAATCACTTCCCGTTTCCGCGGCGGCGGTCACAAGCAGCTGTATCGAATTATCGATTTCAAACGCGACAAGCGCAACATTCCTGCTAAAGTAGCGGCGATCGAATACGATCCCAACCGGAACGCTAGAATTGCCCTGCTTTACTACCAAGATGGAGAGAAGCGTTACATTCTTCAGCCCAACGGCTTGAAAGTGGGAACGGTCATAACTGCTGGAGTAGACGCACCAATTGAAGACGGCAACGCACTACCTTTAGCTAACATACCGCTTGGTACGACCGTCCATAACGTCGAACTAACTCCAGGACGTGGCGGACAAATTGTTCGTGCTGCTGGTGCTAGCGCCCAAGTAGTAGCTAAAGAAGGTAAATATGTCAGTCTCAAACTACCCTCCGGCGAAGTCCGCTTGATCCGCCGCGAATGCTACGCCACAATCGGACAAGTTGGTAATACCGACGCGAGAAACTTGAGTGCTGGTAAAGCTGGTCGTACTCGCTGGAAAGGCAAAAAGCCCCACGTTCGCGGTAGCGTCATGAACCCTGTCGATCACCCGCATGGTGGTGGTGAAGGTAGAGCGCCCATCGGTAGATCGGGACCAGTTACTCCTTGGGGTAAACCAGCTTTGGGAGCGAAGACCCGTAAGCGGAAGAAACCAAGTTCTGCCCTCATCGTCCGTCGCCGTCGTAAATCTTCCAAACGCGGGCGTGGCGGTCGCGAAAGCTAACTTTGGGTAATGGGTAATAGATAGTTGGTCATTTGTCATACCACTACTCACTACTCACTACTCACTACTCACTTTCCAATTACCAAATACATAAAATTATGGGTCGTTCTTTAAAAAAAGGTCCTTTCATTGCCGATAGTCTACTCAGCAAAATCGAAAAGCTGAATTCCAGAGGCGAAAAACAGGTAATTAAAACCTGGTCGAGGGCATCGACAATTTTGCCGCAGATGGTCGGTCACACGATCGCAGTTCACAACGGCAGACAGCACGTTCCCATCTATGTTTCCGAACAAATGGTAGGACATAAATTGGGTGAATTTGCTCCCACCCGCACCTTTCGCGGTCATGCCAAAAGTGACAAAAAAGCAGGTAGGTAGTCATTTGTCATCAGTCATTAGTCATTTGTTTCTAGCTAATGACAAATAACAAATGACAAATGACAAAAACGGAGAAAGTTATGGCTACAAACACAACTAATACACAAGAAATCAAAGCGATCGCCCGTTACATTCGCATGTCTCCTTTTAAAGTGCGGCGCGTCCTCGATCAAGTTCGGGGGCGATCGTATCGGGAAGCATTAATTATTCTAGAGTTCATGCCTTACCGCGCCTGCGAACCAGTGCTGAAAGTGCTGCGTTCCGCCGTTGCCAACGCCGAAAACAACGCTGGTCTTGACCCTACCGAACTGAAAATTACCCAAGCCTACGCCGACCAAGGACCAGTGCTAAAACGCTTCCGTCCGAGAGCGCAAGGACGAGCGTATCAGATTCGCAAACCAACTTGTCACATCACGATCGCCGTAGCAGCTCAATAAGGAGGGAGCAGAGAGCAGAGAGTAGGGAGCAGGGGGGAGAACTCACTACTCACTACTCACTACTCACTACTCACTACTCACTACTCACTACTCACTACTACGCAGCTAATGTCGTGGAGGAAACCTCCACGCCCGCTGCTTCACTACTCACTATTAAAAATGGGACAAAAAATTCATCCAATTGGTTTTCGCCTTGGCGTGACCAAAGAACATCACTCTCGTTGGTTTGCCGAACCACAGCGATATCCTGAAATTCTTCAAGAAGATCACAAACTACGGCAATACATCGAGCAAAAGCTAGGTCGTTATGCCTCCAACAACGCCGGAATTGCTGACGTTCGCATCGAACGCAAAGCAGATCAAATTGAACTAGAGCTACGCACCGCTCGCCCTGGCGTAGTTGTCGGTCGCGGTGGCGCTGGTATTGAAGCTCTCCGCAACGGACTGCAAGAACTCCTCGGCAGCCAACGTCAGATTCGGATCAACGTAGTCGAAGTTGCTCAAGTTGATGCCGATGCCTTTCTAATTGCTGAGTACATTGCTCAACAGCTAGAACGCCGCGTTTCCTTCCGTCGCGTAGTCCGTCAAGCAATCCAACGCGCTCAACGGGCAGGCATCCAAGGTATTAGAGTTCAAGTCAGCGGTCGGCTCAATGGTGCAGAAATTGCCCGTACCGAATGGACGCGGGAAGGTAGAGTGCCTTTGCACACCTTACGGGCGGATATCGACTACGCCTACTGCACCGCAAAAACCATCTACGGCATCTTGGGAATTAAAGTTTGGGCATTCAAGGGAGAAATTATCCCAGGACAAGAACCACAGCCTACCCCAGGAACCAATCAACCGCGCCGCCGCCAACAACAACGCCGACGGCAACAGTTTGAAGACCGTTCTAACGAAGGTTAATGTCATTCGTCATGAAATGACAAATGACAAATGACAAATGACAAATGACGAATGACAAACCATGCTAAGCCCTAGAAGAACAAAATTCCGCAAACAACAGCGCGGACGAATGAAAGGACTTGCCACCAGAGGGAGTAACATCAACTTTGGTGAATTTGCCCTCCAAGCTCAAGAACCAGCTTGGATCACCTCGCGGCAAATTGAGGCAAGCCGTCGCGCCATGACTCGCTATATCCGTCGTGGTGGGAAAATTTGGATTCGGATTTTTCCCGATAAACCAGTCACCATGCGTCCGGCTGAAACCCGTATGGGATCTGGTAAAGGTTCGCCTGAATTTTGGGTAGCTGTAGTGAAGCCAGGACGAATTTTATTTGAAATCGCTGGCGTACCGGAAGCAACTGCCCGCGAAGCAATGCGATTGGCTTCCCACAAGTTACCAATTCAAACAAAGTTTATTACGCGCCAGGAGGAGCAAGTATAAATGCCCCTACCTAAGATTTCCGAAGCGAGAGAATTAACCGACGAACAGTTAGCGACAGAAATCATTGCTGTCAAAAAGCAACTGTTTAGTCTGCGCTTGCAAAAAGCAACACGTCAGTTAGAAAAGCCACACCAAATCAAGCACGCCAAACATCGGTTAGGGCAATTGCTCACGGTGGAACGCGAACGCCAAGTGGCAAACACAAATGCAGCCGAACCCGTAACAGAAGAGTAAGTAACGATGGCAGTCAAAGAAAGAGTTGGCTTAGTCGTGAGCGACAAAATGCAAAAGACTGTGGTAGTTGCGGTAGAAAACCGCTCTCCCCACCCGAAGTACGCCAAAATTGTCGTGCGGACTCGGCGCTACAAAGCTCACGATGAAGAAAACAAGTGTAAAGAGGGCGATCGCGTCCGCATTCGCGAAACCAGACCTCTCAGCCGCACGAAACGCTGGGAAGTGATTGAAATTCTCGATAGCCCCACAGCCGCGATCGCAGCTACCACTACGACCACGGGAGAATAACAGTGATTCAAGTTCAAACCTATCTCAACGTCGCGGACAATAGTGGGGCGCGTAAATTAATGTGTATCCGCGTCCTAGGTGCTGGTAATCGCCGTTACGGAAATGTCGGCGATGTCATTATCGCCGTTGTCAAAGATGCTATTCCCAACATGGGAGTTAAAAAATCTGATGTTGTGCGAGCTGTAATCGTTCGTACCCGTAAAGGTTTACGGCGCGAAAGCGGCATGAGCATTCGCTTTGACGACAATGCTGCCGTCATCATCAACCAAGATGGCAACCCCAGAGGAACGCGGGTATTTGGACCTGTAGCTAGAGAACTGCGGGACAAAAACTTTACCAAAATCGTTTCTTTAGCGCCGGAGGTGCTGTAATGGCAAAAAGAAAAGGAGCCAAAGAAAATAAACCAACTCGCCACAGAATGCACGTCAAAACTGGCGATACGGTACAGGTAATTTCTGGAGCAGATAAAGGCAAAATCGGAGAAATTGTGCGGGCAATTCCAGAGAAAAGCCAAGTGATTATTAAAGGCGTGAACGTCAAAACCAAGCACGTCAAGCCCAAAGAAGAAGGGGAATCAGGTCGCATCGTCACCTTAGAATTTCCTATCCACAGCTCCAACGTCATGCACTATTCCACCAAGCAAAACGTTGCTAGCCGGATTGCTTATACCTTCAACAAAGAAGGAAAAAAAGTGCGGATGCTGAAAAAAACAGGCGAAATCATCGACAAATAACTGTCAAAAAATTTTAGGTTTTAGATTGCCGATTTTGGATTAAATCTAAAATCCAAAATCCAAAATCCAAAATCCAAAATTGATAATCCCTGACCAAGACCAGGGTAAACAAGGAAAAACTATGGCATCGTCAAAACTCAAAAGCATATACCAAGAAAAGATCGTGCCGCAATTGGTGGAGCAGTTTCAATACAAGAACGTCCACCAAGTACCCAAGTTAGTGAAAATTACCATCAACCGAGGTTTGGGCGAAGCAGCACAAAATGCTAAGGCACTGGAATCGTCTGTAACCGAGCTAGCAACGATCGCAGGACAAAAACCCGTAGTCACGCGGGCGAAAAAAGCGATCGCGGGCTTTAAAATTCGTCAGGGAATGCCCGTTGGCATCATGGTAACTCTGAGGGGCGATCGCATGTACGCTTTCCTCGATCGCTTTGTTAACCTTGCCTTGCCTCGGATTCGCGACTTTCGCGGCATCAGTCCCAAAAGCTTCGACGGACGCGGTAACTACACCCTTGGTGTAAGAGAACAGCTAATTTTCCCCGAAGTCGAATACGACAGTATCGACCAAATTCGCGGCATGGATATTTCCATCATTACTACTGCCAATACTGACGAGGAAGGTCGTGCCTTACTCAAAGCATTTGGTATGCCCTTCCGAGATCAATAAATTTTACAAGAGGAAACGATGGCGGCTAACGACACAATTGCTGATATGCTGACGCGCATCCGCAATGCTAATATGGCGCGGCATCAGACAACGAAAATTCCTTCAACCAAAATGACTCGCAATATTGCCAGAGTCTTACAAGAAGAAGGTTTTATCGCCCAGTTTGAAGAAGAAGCACAAGAAGGAGTAAAACGCAATCTGGTAGTTACCCTTAAATACAAGGGTAAAAATCGCCAACCGATTGTGACTGCCCTGAAAAGAGTCAGCAGACCAGGACTGCGGGTTTACTCCAATCGTAAAGAACTACCGCGAGTTTTAGGTGGCATCGGTATTGCCATTATTTCCACCTCGCAGGGCATCATGACCGATCGCGAAGCCCGCCGTCAAGGTCTAGGTGGCGAAATTCTCTGCTACGTCTGGTAAAAACCAGAAGTCAGAAGTCAGAAGTCAGAAGTCAGAATATTACTGTGTTGATTCTCCTGTCTCCTGTCTCCTGTCTCCTGAATTCTCAAGGAGTTAATCATGTCTCGAATCGGTAAACGTCCCATTACCATCCCCAGCAAAGTCACCGTCACCATCAACGGCTCCCATGTTGCCGTTAAAGGTCCTAAAGGGGAACTTTCTCGCGTCCTTCCTAGTGCCGTTACAGTGGAACAGGAAGGAGACACAATTTTAGTCAAACGGCACGATGAATCTCGTCTCTCGCGCCAACTCCACGGTCTATCCCGCACGCTAGTGGCAAACATGGTGGATGGAGTTTCGCAAGGATTCCAAAAGCGGTTGGAAATTCAAGGGGTAGGCTACCGAGCGCAAGTTCAAGGACGCAACTTAGTTCTCAGCCTTGGCTACAGCCATCCCGTGCAAATCGAGCCACCCGAAGGCATCCAACTCGCAGTAGAAAACAACACTAACGTTATTGTCAGCGGCTTTGATAAAGAATTGGTTGGCAACGTCGCCGCCCAGATTCGCGACAAGCGCCCGCCAGAACCTTACAAAGGTAAAGGCGTTCGCTACGCCGGAGAAGTCGTTAGACGTAAAGCTGGTAAGGCAGGTAAGAAGTAACTATGAAGCTCAGTCGTCGAGAATCCAGGGAAAAACGGCATCGTCGGATCAGAAAAGTTGTAGTAGGCAGCACGGAACGCCCGCGTCTAGCAGTGTTTCGTTCCCATCACCATATCTACGTTCAAGTTATAGACGATTCCCAACACCATACTTTAGCAGCTGCTTCTACTTTAGACCCAGATCTAAAATCTCTCTCGTCTAAAGGAAACTGCGAAGCATCGGTAGAAGTAGGTAAATTAATTGCCCAACGCGCCCAAGCTAAAGGCATATCGCAAGTTGTCTTTGACCGAGGGGGAAATCTCTACCACGGTCGAGTCAAAGCACTAGCCGATGCAGCACGAGAAGCTGGATTAGATTTTTAAATTGTTGATGGTTAATGGTCGATCGCAATTAACAACGAACGATTAACAATTAGCAATTGGCATTTTTAGAGGCATTCAATATGGCAACAGGTCGTCGCAAAACTAACCGAACTAAAGAAAAAGAAACGACTTTTCAAGAGCGGGTAATTCAAATCCGACGGGTAAGTAAGGTCGTCAAAGGAGGAAAAAAACTCAGCTTCCGTGCCATTGTTGCTGTTGGCAACGAGCGCGGTCAAGTTGGGATCGGAGTTGGTAAAGCTGGGGATGTGATTGGCGCTGTGAAAAAAGGCGTAGCAGACGGCAAAAAACACTTAATTGAGGTTCCATTGACCAAATCCAACTCAATTCCGCATCCAACTAACGGCACTGGTGGGGGAGCAAAAGTATTGATGCGTCCTGCTGCACCTGGAACAGGTGTAATTGCTGGCGGTGCGGTCAGAACCGTACTGGAACTAGCAGGAGTGCGGAATATTCTAGCCAAACAGCTTGGTTCCAACAACCCCCTAAACAACGCCAGAGCTGCTGTCAATGCCCTTTCTACCCTTCGTACTTTTACCGAAGTTGCAGAAGAACGCGGCATTCCAGTAGAAAAGCTCTACATCGTGTAACCGTCATGTGTCAACCAAATGACAAATGACAAATGACAAATGACAAATGACAAATAACAAATAAGTTATGAGACTAACTGACGTTAAACCGCAAAAAGGCTCAAAAAAACGCGCCCGTCGCCTCGGTCGAGGAGTGTCTGCGGGACAAGGCGCGAGTGCTGGTAAAGGGATGCGCGGACAAAATTCCCGTTCTGGTGCTGGCACTAGACCAGGATTTGAAGGCGGTCAGCAACCCTTGTATCGCCGTCTGCCTAAGTTAAAAGGCTTTCCAATTATTAATCGTAAAGAATACACTACGATTAATGTAAGCAAGCTGTCCTCGCTTGCTGCTGATACGGAAGTCAACCTGTCCTCACTCAAAGAAGCAGGCATAATTAAAACCGCCAAAGCTCCATTGAAAATTTTGGGTGATGGTGAATTAAACGTCGCGCTTAAAGTACAAGCGGCAGCTTTTACGGCATCAGCTAAAAGCAAAATAGAGGCAGCTGGCGGGAGTTGTGAAATCGTTAAGTAGCTATCTGTTGAAGTTATTTAACGTAAAACGCAGATGCCTATGGCAGTAAAAAGGTAGCCGTTTATGATTAGTCGAGATAAAGCCCCAACAGCTCAAGAAACTTTCATGCAGATGGCACAAGCAGCCGGACTGAGAGGACGGTTGCTTGTAACTATCGGTATGTTAATTTTGGCTCGCTTGGGTGTATTTTTACCTGTACCAGGAATCAACCGCGAACAGTTTGCTCAAAGCGTACAAAATAACAGTTCTATCATCGGTTTTTTAGACATCTTTTCCGGCGGCGGACTTTCGACTTTGGGAGTTTTCGCTTTAGGAATTCTGCCTTACATCAATGCCTCGATCATAATCCAATTGCTGACAGCTGCAATTCCAGCTTTAGAGAATTTACAGAAAAACGAAGGTGAGGCAGGTAGACGGCAAATTTCGCAAGTAACTCGCTATGTCGCTCTAGGTTGGGCAATCCTCCAAAGTAGTTTTATCGCAGCAATTTGGATTAGACCTTTTGCGCTCAACCCAGGACCAGTATTCGTAATTGAAACAGCGATCGCGCTAACAGCTGGTTCGATGTTTGTCATGTGGGCATCGGAACTGATTACGGAGCGCGGGGTCGGTAATGGGGCATCTTTATTGATTTTTGTCAACATTGTTGCATCTTTACCGAAATCCTTGGGCGATACCATTACCCTGGCACAGACTGGAGGCAGGGAGACAATAGGACGAGTAGTTGTCCTGTTACTGGTATTTTTGGCAATGATCGTCGGGATTGTTTTCGTTCAAGAAGGCACTCGCCGGATTCCAATTATTTCAGCCCGCCGCCAAGTGGGACGCAAGCTTTATCTGGAGCGGAGTAGCTACCTCCCCTTGCGGTTGAATCAAGGCGGTGTGATGCCGATTATTTTTGCTTCTGCCGTCCTGATTCTGCCAGCCTCTCTAGCTAGGTTTACCCAGAACGAGTACGTAATTAACATCTCCAATGCGATCAGTCCTGGTGGTTCTACACCCTGGATCTATGCCCTAGTTTACTTTGTGATGATTGTTTTCTTCAGCTACTTCTACTCCACGTTGATCGTGAATCCGGTTGACTTGGCGCAGAACTTGAAGAAAATGGGTTCTAGTATTCCAGGCATTAGGCCAGGTAAAGCTACGAGTGAATACGTCGAACGAGTGTTAAATCGATTGACATTTTTGGGAGCTGTGTTTTTGGGATCTGTAGCAATTATTCCGACAGCAGTGGAAAGTGCTACTAGGGTTCCGACTTTTCAGGGATTAGGAGCAACATCACTGTTAATTTTGGTGGGTGTGGCGATCGATACGGCAAAGCAGATTCAAACCTATGTGATCTCCCAACGTTATGAAGGAATGGTGAAGTAGTGCCGCGATTGATTTTTTTGGGACCGCCAGGAGCAGGTAAAGGTACGCAAGCAAAACACCTTGCTAATTCCTGGCAAATTCCCCACATCTCGACTGGTGATATTCTGCGCCAAGCGATGCGCGATCGCACGCCTTTGGGAATCCAAGCTCAAGACTACGCCGACCGAGGCGAACTCGTTCCCGACCAATTAGTTAACGATCTTGTTGCCGAACGCCTCCAGCAGAGCGACGCGCAATCGGGATGGATTCTAGATGGTTTTCCTCGCAAACTCAGCCAAGCAGTATTTTTAGACGAACTTTTGCAAAAACTCGACCAGAGTTCTACGCGAGTAGTGAATTTAGAAGTACCAGAGCCGATCGTCGTGGAGCGGTTGCTCAAACGTGCAGAAAAAGAAGGACGAGCGGACGATACCGAAGAAGTGATTCGTCGTCGCTTGGAAGTTTATCACCAAGAAACTTCTCCCTTAATCGATTTTTACCGCGATCGCCAGCAACTCGTCTTAGTCGATGGTAATCAGTCGATGGAAGCAGTGACGGCTCACCTCCACACAGCAGTGAGTGAGTAGCGAGTAGTGAACTGGTAGTTGCTGGGCGACTCTTCCTGAGCGTTCTTTTCCCGACTCCAGTACGGGCGGGTTTATCTGAAGAATTATCTGTTTTAGTACAGTATGCTCAAAAAACCCGCCCCTATCCCACTCCCCAATTTTCGATAAGATATATTAACAGTGGAAAAATGCGTCCAAAAGTGCTATTGCTAATTCCACAAAAAACAATCAGTAGAGTTGAGGAATCAACAAGTTGTCTAAACAAGATTTAATTGAGATGGAAGGCACGGTGACAGAATCACTGCCTAACGCTATGTTTCGCGTCGATCTGGACAACGGCTTTAACGTTCTCGCCCACATTTCCGGCAAAATCCGCCGCAATTACATCAAGATTTTACCTGGCGATCGGGTGAAAGTCGAACTCACGCCATACGATTTATCTAAAGGCAGAATTACCTATAGACTGCGGAAGAAGTAGTTGAAGTTCATTTTTAGTAACACCCAAACGCAAACGTTCGGAACTAGGTGCTAAATTCTTGCTAGAAATGCACTCATAGTATTATAATATAGAGTTTGTAATGTAGAAACCATGAAAGTTAGAGCTTCTGTAAAAAGAATTTGCGAAAAGTGTAACGTTATCCGCCGCAAAGGTCGGGTAATGGTTATTTGTTCTAACCCGAAACACAAGCAACGTCAAGGCTAACAAGGCTAAAAAAGAGATTCGGCAGCGATCGCCGGATTCGGTGTTTTACTTAACACCTCGATCGGCAAATATTGTGGCAGCAAAGCAAGACTAGGGAGAAACAGCGTGGCACGGATATCTGGGGTAGACCTTCCGCGAGATAAGCGGGTAGAGATCGGTCTGACCTATATTTACGGAATTGGCTTAACGAGATCGAAGGAAATTTTGGCAGCTACTGGTGTCAATCCAGATACCCGCGTCAAAGATCTCGGTGATGCTGATATAGCAGCCCTGAGAAACGAGATAGAAACTAACTATCAAGTTGAAGGGGATTTACGGCGTTTGGAAACGATGAATATCAAGCGCCTGATCGATATTGGTACGTATCGTGGTCGTCGTCATCGGATGGGCTTACCAGTTAGGGGACAGCGCACCCGCACCAACGCCCGTACCCGCAGAGGCAGACGACAAACAGTAGCAGGGAAGAAAAAAGCTCCAGGGAAGTAAATAATTTCTTGTTCGAGCAGATTTTTGGATTTGAATTGAGTAGAGCAAAATTAAACCGATTATAACGCTATGGCGCGACCAACTAAAAAAGGCGGTACGAAAAAGCAAAAGCGCAACGTACCCAATGGCATGGCTTACATCCAATCCACATTCAATAACAGCATAGTTACCATCACCGATCAAAATGGCGATGCGATTTCTTGGGCATCGGCTGGTTCTAGTGGCTTTAAAGGAGCAAAAAAAGGAACTCCTTTTGCCGCGCAAACTGCGGCTGAAAGTGCTGCACGGCGAGCGGTTGACCAAGGTATGCGTCAAATTGAGGTCATGGTCAGCGGACCTGGAGCAGGTAGAGAAACGGCAATTAGAGCATTGCAAGGGGCGGGATTAGAAATTACTCTGATCCGCGACATCACTCCGATTCCACACAATGGCTGTCGTCCGCCCAAACGTCGCCGAGTATAAGTTTCAAATGCCCAAGAGATGTGGGAATTTCTGCAACCTGCGCGTTCGTCCACTGGGCGATCGCGTTAACTTGTCCCAGTAGTTGGAAGCTCAAAAGTTGGAAGCTCAAATCAACGGGACAAACACTTAATCTAGACAATTAATTCAGGCAAGCGGTTGCTCTGTCAACTTATAGGAGCTAACAATAGGGGAGGTTACTCCGTGGCGCAATTTCAAATCGAATGTGTTGAGTCTAATACGCAGGAGAATCGGAGTCAATATAGTAAGTTCGTCTTGGAACCTCTCGATCGCGGTCAAGGAACGACAATAGGTAACGCTTTAAGGCGGATTTTACTGTCGAATTTAGAAGGCACAGCAGTTACTGCTGTTCGGATTGCGGGCGTAAGTCATGAATTTGCGACTATTCCTGGCGTGCGCGAAGATGTGTTAGAAATTCTGATGCGGATGAAAGAAGTCGTCCTCAGAAGCCACTCCTCGCAACCCGTAACTGGTCGATTGCTGGTTCACGGCGCGACAAACGTTACCGCTGCTCATTTCGATTTACCCGCAGAAGTGGAAGTCATCGATCCCAACCAGTATGTAGCTACCCTAGCAGACGGGGCAAAGCTAGAAATGGAATTTCGGATCGAACGGGGGAAAGGATATCGCACGGTAGAACGAGGGCGAGACGAAGCTACATCCATCGATTATCTCCAGATTGACTCGATCTTTATGCCAGTACGTAAAGTCAACTACAGCGTTGAAGATGCGCGGGTAGATGGCGCGACGCAAAAAGATCGATTGATCATGGAAATTTGGACAAACGGCAGTCTGACACCGCAAGAAGCCCTTTCTTCAGCTGCTAATATTCTAGTTGACTTGTTCACACCCTTAAAAGACATCTCGCTGGCGGCGATGAAAGATGAAATTCCCGCCGACGAAGACCCAACCAGCCAGATTCCGATCGAAGAACTGCAACTGTCGGTCAGGGCTTACAACTGCCTCAAACGGGCGCAGGTGAACTCAGTCGCTGACTTACTAGACTACACCCAAGAAGATTTACTAGAAATCAAAAACTTCGGTCAGAAGTCAGCAGAGGAAGTGATCGAAGCGTTGCAAAAGCGTCTTGGCATTACCCTGCCACACGAAAAATCTTCTAAACCTACCTGAAAAACATCTGAGTAGAAGGATGTAGTAATTCATCCTTCATCCCTCATCCTACCCTACGGGAAGGGTTTCACCCTACACTTTTTAGAATCATGCGTCACCGCAATAGCATCAACAAACTTAGCAAACCAGCAGACCAGCGCCGCGCCCTGCTGCGAGCCTTAACAACCGAACTACTCAGACACGGACGAATTACAACGACCAAAGTTAGGGCAAAGGTCGTCCAGTCTGAAGCAGAAAAAATGATCACATTAGCTAAGGATGGCTCTTTAGCATCTCGTCGTCAAGCTATGGGATATATCTACGACAAGCAACTGGTACACGCTTTATTCGAGCAAGTTCCCAGTCGCTATGGTAGCCGCGCTGGTGGCTACACTCGCGTCCTCCAAACAGTACGCCGTCGCGGTGACAACGCGGAAATGGCAATCATCGAACTGGTCTAAATTGCGATCGTGAGCTGGCAACCTGAATTGACAAGTAGAGTCGCCCTGGTAATTCAATACCTGGGTACTCATTTTCATGGTTGGCAGCGACAACCACAGCAGCGGACGGTGCAGGAAGAAATAGAAACTGCGATCGCCAGTGTCTTAGGTTACTCTGTTGTCATTCATGGCGCAGGCAGAACGGATGCAGGAGTTCATGCCGCTGCCCAAGTCGCTCATTTTAATCTTGTCAATTGTCCGATTCCAGCCCATCGCTGGGCAGCAATTCTCAACAGTCGCTTGCCAGAAGACATTTTAATTCGTACTTCTGCTGAGGTTAGCTTAGACTGGCACGCCCGCTTTTCTGCCAAGTGGCGACGCTATCGCTATACTCTGTACACAGACCCCAGACCGAACTTATTTGTCAAAGCTTTTAGTTGGCATTATTATCATGCACCTCTAGATGAATCGCTAATTCAAGCAGCATTAAAACCTTTGCTGGGAAGCCACCACCTAGCAGCTTTTCATCGTGCGGGTTCTAGCCGCGCCCATTCCTGGGTAGAAGTACAAGCAGCAGAATGCCATCGGCAGGGTTCGTTCGTCCAAATTGAATTGCAGGCAGATGGCTTTTTGTACGGGATGGTGCGGTTATTGCTAGGGTTGTTAGTTCAAGTTGGTAGCGGACAGCGATCGCTCGCTAATTTTACCGAAATTTGGCAGCAGGAACGCCGAGCCGAAGTCAAGTACGCCGCCCCTGCTGCGGGATTATGTTTGTTACGAGTCGGCTACCCCGAATTTCCTTTTCCTACCGAAGCTTGGTACGATACACAACCCCAGTTTTTCTTACCAGATGTAACCGTTCCCCCCCCATCCCGCATTCCTGCTGTACTTTCTCATCCGGCTGCCGCACCAACTTAGGGACAAATTATTTTGAGCAAATTATTTCAGGTAATTATTTTCAGGTAATTATTTCAGGATAGTAAAACCACCATGACCAAGACCTACATTCCCCCTCAAGATACAATTAACCAGCAGTGGTATCTCGTCGATGCCGCCGACCAACGCTTGGGCAGACTAGCAACCGAAGTCGCTAATATTCTACGGGGCAAAAACAAGCCAGAATTTACCCCGCACATGGATACTGGTGATTTTGTCATCATCGTTAACGCCGAGAAAATCAAAGTTACAGGGAAAAAACGCAGTCAAAAGGTTTACCACCGTCACTCAGGCAGACCAGGCGGAATGAAAACGGAAACCTTTGCTCAACTCCAAGCGCGACTACCAGAGCGAATTGTGGAACATGCCGTTAAAGGTATGCTGCCAAAAAATAGCTTGGGCAGACAACTATTTACTAAGCTCAAAGTCTACGCTGGTGCAGAACATCCGCATCAAGCGCAAAAACCCGAAGCAATCAAAATTCAAACCATCCCAGGAGATAAGTAATGCAAGCAACAGAAACCGCCGCTACTAACGGGCGTGTCATGTACTGGGGTACAGGACGACGCAAAGCATCCGTGGCTAGAGTCCGTTTAGTTCCAGGTAACGGTCAACTCGTCGTCAATGGTAAAGCTGGCGACTTATATTTTCAGTTCAACGCTGGCTATCTCGCAGCTACTAAAGCGCCCCTAGAGACGCTGGGTTTAGAAAACGAATACGACATTCTGGTAAACGCTCACGGCGGCGGCTTAACCGGACAAGCTGATTCGATTCGTTTGGGAGTTGCTCGCGCCCTTTGCCAGTTGGAACCCGAAAATCGCCTGCACCTGAAGAAAGAGGGATACTTGACTCGCGATCCCAGAGCTAAAGAACGGAAAAAATACGGCTTACATAAGGCACGTAAAGCTCCTCAGTTCTCGAAGCGATAAATTGGTAATTGGTAATTGGTAATTGGTAATTGCCTATTACCTACTAGCTATTACCAGCCAAAAGCTACAATAAAATTAGAAAAATAGGAAAAAAAGATGGCAAAACCAGATATTCATCCCCAGTGGTATCCCGAAGCCAAGGTTTACTGCAACGGGGAAGTTGTAATGACTGTTGGTTCGACCAAGCCAGAACTTCACGTCGATGTTTGGTCTGGCAACCACCCGTTCTACACCGGAACTCAAAAGATTATCGATACTGAAGGGCGCGTGGAACGCTTCTTGAGAAAGTATGGCATGATGGATGCTCAGCAAGGCAACACCGAAGGAAAGCCTAAGAAGAAGTAGCGCGGTCAGCTTGATTTTGGATTTTAGATTTTGGATTTTAGATTTTAAGTCTAAAAAATCTGAAGTCTAGGTTCACAAATTTTTGTTTATGACCCAATCTACTATTTGCTGAGCGATCGCAATTATGGCGGAACCTTACCTGCTAAATAAGCTCAAATCAGTCGAGCAAACCTACAATGAATTGACCCGTCGCCTTGCCGACCCAGATATTGCTACCGATCCGGTAGAGATGCATCGGGTCGCGAAGGCTCGTTCTTCTTTTGAAGAAGTCGTCAATACCTATGAGACTTGGAAAACCGCTCAGGAAGAACTCAAAGGAGCGCGTCAAGTCTTAAAAGAAGCAGCTAGCGATCTAGAGTTGCAAGAAATGGCAGCTTTGGAGGTGCAGGAATTAGAAGCACAGTTGGAGCAGCTAGAAGCTCGCTTGAAGGTTTTACTGCTACCCCGCGACCCGAACGATGACAAGAATATTATGTTAGAAATTCGGGCGGGTACTGGTGGCGATGAAGCGAGTATCTGGGCTGGCGATTTAATTAGAATGTACTCGCGCTACGCCGAAACTCAACATTGGCGCGTCAAGCTAGTGAGCGAATCTTTGGCAGAAATGGGCGGCTTTAAAGAAGCAGTTCTAGAAATTCAGGGCGATTCGGTCTACAGTAAACTCAAGTTTGAAGCCGGAGTCCATCGCGTTCAGCGCGTACCAGTAACGGAAGCAGGGGGACGAGTTCATACATCTACTGCTACTGTGGCAGTGATGCCAGAAGTGGATGATGTGGAAATTCACATCGATCCTACCGAAATTGAAATGAAAACAGCTCGTTCCGGTGGTGCTGGCGGTCAAAACGTCAACAAGGTGGAAACGGCGGTAGACTTATTTCACAAGCCAACGGGAATTCGGATTTTCTGTACGGAAGAACGCAGCCAGTTACAAAACAAAGAACGGGCAATGCAAATCTTGCGAGCTAAATTGTATGAAATGAAGCTGCGGGAACAACAAGAAGCTGTTACTTCCATGCGGCGATCGCAAGTCGGAACGGGTTCGCGATCGGAGAAGATTCGTACCTATAACTATAAAGATAACCGAGTCACAGATCACCGTTTGGGGCAGAATTATTCTCTTAACCCAGTGCTAGAAGGCGATCTAGATCCAATAATTCAAGATTGCATCGCCCAGGATCAGCAAGAACAGTTAGCAGAGTTGGCTGCATCGAGTGCGGGGGCGTAGAAGGCGATCGCGCTTGGTTTGGTACGGTAAGATATGATGACATAATCCTTCCTAAATTTAGGGAGGATTAATTTTTTGGGATATGAGACTACGGCACGGAGATCCCCCCAACCCCCCTTAAAAAGGGGGCTATGAAGGCTCTGATTTTAATGCAAAGATCCGCAAAATTAATCGAAAAGTTTTATGAAAAGTGGCAATATTATTTATTATCTGTTTCAAAAGTATCCCAACATCTTTTTTGAACTGATAGACGAACCATTTAAAACTGCGGCTCGGTATCAGTTTTCTTCAGTGGCGATCGCCTCAACAAAAACTCAAAAGGTAATGATTGTTGAATCGATTGGACAAATCATGTAATTCTGAGAATTTTTTTTGTTTCTGCCTGTTAATTATCTGATTAATTTGCTGATAAATTTGAACAAAAGGCTTTTGACTTATGTGCAAGTTGGCTTTGGAAAAGGTTGATATATCACTTTCATAACCTGTATTATTTAACCGCTTGAATAAATCTCGTATACTAGTCAAACTCTTGTCTGCAGTTGCTTCAGCTATTGATTTAGCTAATAATTTCATCGATCTGATTAAAAAAACCTTATTACAAAGTGCAATAGCAATAGGATAAAACTTCATGACTAGGATTTGATACTTGTACCAATTGATTCAAATAGAAATTTCGATTGATACATCTTATCGGTCGAGCAATCTGATTTTTGAGCAGGCAGCCATAACTTGACCAAAACTCACTGCAAAGCACTGAGAAAATCATCCAGTCGTCGTGTGAGTTTATGCCTCAACTCACTTCTATAAATAGTGACGCAAGTCGGCAAAACCGTAGAGACTGAGGATAAATAAGAGTACGGCGATAACTTGGGTGGGACGCGCTTGGTAGGTAGGAGCCATCGCTTCTCGGATCCACATGGAAGCTGATACCCCGATTAAGTAACTCCAAGCCAATGCTTGGTAAGACCAGTGGGGTGAAATCAGCCACACTCCTAGTAATACAGTTGCCAACAACAACATCAGCATTTCAATGAGCTGGGGTGGGTTGTGCTGACAAGAAAAAACTAAGGTGTTCCACCAAAAATGCCAATTTCTCATGGTGCGATCGTGAAAATATACGATTAGCGATAGCGTCCGCCCGTTTGCCCGATACCATTAGATTGCGCTGCTTTTTCTGCCATTTCATCCGTCGCTGGTTCAATCCCAAACACGCGATTAAATGCCTTTTCTACCTTGTAGCCAGAATCAATCGCCTCTAAGGGGTCTTTCCGCAGTCTGTGACGTAGACATAGGGTAATGACGCGGCGAATATCATCTACCGTGACTTCAGTACGTCCTTCAAATGCTGCAAGAGCCTTAGCCGCACGGTTAGTTACAATGTCTCCCCGCAAGCCATCAACGTCAAGTTCGGAACAAACCTCGGAAATTTTCACTCGCAAGTCATAATCCATTTGTACTGAGGACAACAATGCTTGAGCGTTAATTAGCTGTTGTTGTAGGGCTTGTTGCTGTTCTTGATATTTTTCGGTGAATTGCGGTGGATTTTGGTCAAAATCCGACCTTTGTTCCACAATTTGCACCCGCAAGGCTGGTTCTTTTACGGTATGAATTTCCGCGTGCATCCCAAAGCGATCGAGTAGTTGAGGGCGCAGTTCGCCTTCTTCTGGGTTGCCAGAACCGACGAGAACAAAGCGGGCGGGGTGACGAATCGAAATTCCTTCGCGTTCGACGGTGTTCCAACCGCTAGCAGCAGAGTCTAGTAACACGTCTACGAGGTGATCGTCGAGTAAGTTTACTTCATCGACGTAGAGGATACCGCGATTTGCCTTTGCCAGCAGTCCTGGTTCAAAAGCTTTGACACCTTCAGATAAGGCTTTTTCAATATCAATCGTGCCACAAACTCGATCTTCTGTAGCTCCTAGCGGCAGATCGACCATAGTAATTTTTTTCTTAGCAATGGGGATTTCTGCACCTTGTTCTAACTTTTGTCGTGCTGCATCGCCCATCAAGTCAGGATCGCTGGGGTGGCTGTTAAACGGATCGTCTGCCACAACTTCAATTTCTGGCAGTAAGTCAGCTAAAGCGCGGATCGTGGTAGATTTGCCAGTACCGCGATCGCCCATGATCATCACCCCGCCAATTTTGGGGTCAATAATGTTGAGTAAAAGGGCGAGTTTCATTTCGTCCTGACCCACAATGGCAGTGAAAGGAAACACGACGCGACGAGCAGCGGTAGCAGTTGTCACAGGATTACCTATTAAAGTTATTTCTTAACACCGTCTTTAATTTTGCCACACAATGAGGTGCTTTAAGAGGGACTAGGGGCTAGGGACTTTCCCACACTTAACAGCTAGAGATTTGATATTGATGCCTCACGTATTGGTTGTCCCAGCGCATAAGATGCAGGCATTTGACCTATATAAGTATGTATGGCAATTCAGGCAGAGACTCGGATGATGATACTTCTGCTCCTTTCTAGTTATACGCCAAGCTTTGTAGTTAGCGATCTACATTTGCAATTGCAATTTCTGCCATCAAGTGGAATTTTTCAAAATTCAATATTCCAAATCCGAAATTCAGAATTATCGAGAGGTAGTAAATAGTAAGACAACGATAATTCCTCCTAGATTTCTTACACTTATTTAGTCTATCTCCGCGTTTATCTGCGATCGCTCGCACCTATTCGCGTTGAAAATTTCTCAAAAATAAACTCGTGCGAGAAATCTATTGTTTACAAACTTGTTTCAATTGCAAAACCAACAAACAAAACCTAAAGGAGAAACGGCAAATGCAACTTTCTTATCGCGGTTTAGCTTATAACAAATCTATAAAATCAGCTCAATTAGTTACAAAACAAGTTGTAGGAAAATATCGAGGAATCAGTCTGACTTCTCGCCCATCCGAACAAGCGATCGCACTTCAACCTTCTCGAAAGTTGAAATATCGTGGATTAGCCTATTAATTAGTGAGTAGTGAGTAGTGAGTAGTGAGTAGCGATCGGTTAGTTTTGATTTTTAACTTTTGACTTTTGACTTGCTCATTGACTAATAATTCCCGACCACTGAACTTTTTTCTGTTTGTCGCGACGATAGGAAAAGAACCGTTCTGGTTCTTGGTAGGTGCAGTGAGGCGCGATCGCCACCTGTTCTGCGCTAATACCTAGTTGTTCTAATTGCAAAGCAATAACGCGCCGGATATCCAGCCGCACTCTCTCTGGATGAGAGTCAGGTGACAGAGGCGAGTCAGGAATCTCAGCTAAAAGGTCGAGAATTTCGGCTGTAGCTTCAGTCGAGATAATGCTAGCTCCAACTTCAGCAGCTACCTGTTGAGAAACCTGATAGACATTCCCCGCGATCGCCGGACCCAAAGCCACGCGCAAATCTTGAATCTGGCTACCTTGTGCCTGCAAACGGGCGATCGCTTGCGGCACAATTTTCATCGCCGTTCCCCTCCAGCCTGCATGGACGGCTGCAACTTGTCCGGTGTGGCGATCGGCGATTAGTACAGGAGTACAATCGGCACTCGCTACCCATACTGCTTGTAGTGGTTGTTCGGTGAGTAATCCGTCTGCTTCGGCTAGGGGTGAGGGGTGAGGGGTGCGTGGCTGGAAGCTAGTGGCTAGAATTGCTTCCTTGTCTTCCTTGTCCTCTTGTCCTAGTCCTGACTCCCCAATCTCAGACGGAGTGACAACAACATTCCCATGTACCTGCTTGACGCGATAAGCCGCTGCTGCTGGCTGTAAAGCTGAAGTCAAGTCGTGGGGAGCATGAGGATGAAAATGTCGCGTGAAAAAACCGTGGGGAAATGCCTCTAACAGGCTACAGGACAAATAGAGAAAACCTTCGCAACCGCGCCAATCCCAAGTGTGCATGGATTACATCCAATTTCGGCAAATTAATGTTAGCTTAATTGACGAAGTTTGAACGAGCCTGCGTGGGACTAGACAGACAAAAACTAGTAGCAATTCTTGCAGCAATGCCAGAAACAGCAGACTTGACTGTAGAAGTCTATGAAACTTTACCTTCTACTAATCAGCAAGCGTGGAAGGCGATCGCGCAGGGAGCGAGATCGGGAACGGTTCTCATCGCCGATCGACAAACATCTGGACGGGGACAGTGGGGACGGCAGTGGTCTTCGTCAGCAGGAGGCTTATATTTATCTTTAGTCATAGCACCAAATCTACCAGTTAACTATGGTTATCAGTTAACTCTAGCTGCGGCTTGGGGTATAGCAACAGCTTTGGGCGATCGCGGTATTCCCGTAAGATTGAAATGGCACAACGATCTGATTTTAATGGGGCGCAAACTCGGTGGTATTTTGACAGAAACCAAGGTACGGCAAGAAACAATTATCCATGCTGTAGTAGGGGTGGGAATTAACTGGGCTAACCCAGTTCCCACAACGGGGATCGGTCTGCAATCTTTCTTAAACCAACAATCTTCAACTGCAATTGATAGTTTGGAAATGTTAGCGGCTGTAACCCTGCAAGGCATTGTCTCCGGCTACCAGCATTGTTCGCCAACGGGAATAAACACTCTACTGCGGTCTTACCACAAATTATTTGTAAATTTGGGGCAGCGAGTCACCGTAGAAGGTCAAAATGGCGTTGTAGTTGGTATTAGCGATCGCGGCGAACTGCGGGTTAGGCTCGACTCTCAACTATCCAATGTCGACTCTGTTGCAGAAATTTGCCTTGCGCCTGGTAGCGTGAGTCTGGGTTATGATGGCTAGTTAGCTAGGCAAAGCATAGAATTTTCGTTTGTATTGTATTAGTAGAAAGTGAGTGGAGAGTAGGAATTTGTAGGGGGCGGGTTTACCAAGAAGCTTTACTACTAGCAGAGATTTCGGGTGAACCCGCCCGTACAGGAGTAGGAAGTAGTGAAAATACTAAATGACAAATGATAAATAACCCATTACCAATTACCAAGTACCATGCCTATTAACTCCAAACATATATTTCTCGTAAGTCTTATTAGTGCTTCTAGCTTATTCGGTAGCAACTTAGTTTTAGCTCAAACGGAAGCCGCGATCGACAATTCATTTTCCTCTCCTAGCCTCAATACCCAGATAAATCCTAAATCGGCAAAATCGGAGAGATGGCAAAGACTGAGACAAAAGTTAAACACTGCACCCATCCGGCGATCGGCTACTTTACCGATCGCTCCTACTCGCAGTACTGCAATTAAACCTGACACTCATGTTGCCGCAGATGCAAGCGATGCTTACATCGATCCTACAGGATATAATCTCGGCGCTACCACTGGCTACGAAGCCCCGCGATCTGTAGTACTAAAATCCAGACTATCGGGTTGTCGAGCTGTTGCGAGACCTGGATTGAGCAATCTTTGTCGTCCCAGCTTCCGCCAGCAACGCCTAGGACAACTAGCTCGTTCTAATAATTTAGGCAGAAGTGTTGCCCCGCTCGATCGCAATTCTATTGCCAGCGGCATTAGACCAATTCAACTCGGACCCATTAATATTACTGCCGAAGGTTTTCGCGTAGCAACCAATTTAAAAACTCAGCGTAGCGTCCTCAGCTATGACTACCGCGAGCCTCAAGCCCAAGGACAGGGAAATTTCATGTTTCCGCTCACAGTTCCCTCTCCCGTCACCTCTATATTTGGCTGGCGCGTTCATCCGCTATTTGGTGATTTTAGGTTTCACTCCGGTACAGACTTAGCTGCGCCTTTGGGAACGCCAGTATTAGCAGGTTATCCAGGTACGGTAGAGGTTGCTGATTATGTTGGCGGTTACGGTTTAACAGTCGTTCTGAACCACAACAAAAATACGCTACAAACTCTCTACAGTCACCTATCAGAAATCTTTGTTAATCCAGGAGAAACGATCCAGCAAGGAACAGTCATTGGGCGCGTTGGTAATACGGGCAATTCCACAGGTCCCCACCTCCATTTCGAGACGCGACAGTTAACCGCTGATGGTTGGATCGCTGCCAATCCTGAAGCACAGCTAGAAACTGGACTAGTGCGACTGGATAAAGCCATCCGCTTAGCAGATCAACCAAATCGCAGCAGTGTGGCGAGTGCTAGCGTTAGCAATATCGATTTCAACTTTGAGATTAAGCAGGTAGATTTAGATGGCTTAGTCGCTCTCGATCCTGGCTCACAACTAGAGTCTGCCGTAGTCCGCTTGGTTGACGCACTGCGAGGGGAAGGGGCTAGAGGCTAGGGGCTGGAGGCTGGGGGAAGAAAGTTGACGAAGCTGAGGGAGCAGAGGATGCTGAGGAAGCAGAGGAAGCAAAAATACTACACCCCACTCCCCTCACAAATACCCATGTTCTACTAAAAATGCTGGCGATAATTCTTCTGCTCGGCTAGGAGAGTTGTAATTCAGCAGTTTTTCGACGTATTTGCCTAAAATATCAGCTTCCAAGTTGACTAAACTACCAGGGTAAAGATCGCGGAGATTGGTTTGAGCGTAGGTATGGGGAATGACAGCAACCTTGAACCAATTTCTGCTAGGGTCGAGTTCGGCAATGGTGAGGCTAACACCGTTGACGGCAATACTACCTTTGGGGACGATGTAACGGGCGATCGCTTCTGTAGCGGTAAAGCTCATCTCCCATGAGGTGGCTGTTTCTTCTACGGTTTGCAAGCATCCCGTACCGTCTACGTGTCCCATCACGAAATGACCCCCTATTTTACTGCCAACCCGCAAAGAGGTTTCTAGGTTGACATACCCTGCATCCTCTTCACGCTGTCCTAAAGTAGTACGGCGCAGCGTTTCTGGCGAAGCAGCGGCGACAAACCCTTGGGGTAAAATTTCCATGACTGTCAGGCAAACCCCATCCACCGCTACGCTATCGCCAATTGCCAAATCCGCCAAAATTAAGGTTTTCTCGTCGCCAGAACAAGTAATCTGGTAATAATAGTCGTCAAGCGGCTGAATTTTACCCAAAGCCTGTACTAATCCCGTAAACATCGTTTTTTCTCCCAAAAATCGATAATTTTGCCTAATTTAGCTATTTTGTTTGTAAAGGGTTAAGTTTAATTCAATTTGGACAACTGACTCTGGCAAAATTTACTCAAGCCAGATTCATAAATTCAGCTTACAATCAGGGCATACTTGGGATAGGCTATGGTACAGCAAAGAGTAGAGGGCTATCCTTCGCATCTGCTGTGCGCGGATCGAAAAAATTGTTATGTAAGGCTATAAACTATGCTTATTTTTGCTATGCAGAATCAAATACCTTTATTCCCATCTACTAATTTCCCTTTGCCGAGAGTGTTTTAGAGGCTACGCAAATGATCGAAATGAAAGTCGCTGGCATTGCTTTGGATGCGGTCAACCGCAGTCCAATCGTACTGTTGAAAGACGGTAAAGAGCGTAGAGCATTACCCATCTACATCAATCAAGATCAGGCAAAGGCGATTATTGGCGCTTTAGAGAATCAAAAACCTCCCAGACCTCTGACTCACGACTTGATAGTGAATATTCTAGAAGTCTGGGGCGTGACCTTGGAGAAGGTAGTGATCCATTCGATTCAGGATGGTACGTTTTACGCGGTTTTGTGCGCTCGTCAGGGTGAGATCAAAAAAGAAATTGATGCTCGTCCTAGCGATGCGATCGCGATCGCTCTGCGCCTGAACAGCCCGATCTGGGTGATGGAGGAAGTGGTAGCCGATGCTTCAATTCCTGTCGATCGCGAAGCGGATGAAGCCGAACAGAAAGCTTTCCGAGAGTTTCTTTCCAACATCAGACCAGAAGATCTAATTCAAGGAGGTGGCGAGTTTCGCACCAGCTAGTCAGTTATCAGTTATCAGTTGTCAGCTACCAGTGGTATTTTCTGGGTTTGATTACTGGTTGTTGAGAAATAAGCAGTAAGCGATCTGTAGGTAATAGTGAATAGTGAGTGGAGGAAAGTCGCAGGTTGCAGTTATGTTTTAGCTAGAAGTAAGAAGTCACTTTCTATTGATAACTGTCAACTGATAACTGATAACTGACAACTGGTAACTGTCAAAACGTAATCCACTCAAGATGTTGCGGGTTTTCCATTAAGTCTTTTGCGACAATGTAAGCCGCGATCGTCCATGTTTGATGGCGCATTGCCTTTTTTCCCACTAAATTTCCTTTTCTGCCATCGTAGTATTCGGGCCATCGATCCTTATCTTTATATTCGCACCAACGCTTCTCAGCAATTCTAATTGCTCGTTCGGCAATACTTTTTCTACCTGCCTTTAAAGCCGCCGCGACTAAAAACCACAATAGGACGGGCCAGCTACCTCCATTATGATAAGACCAACTGACGTTTTTTGGGTCGCAACCAGTAATTAATTCCCACTCCTTGTCTTCGATCGCTGGAAAGCAAAGCTTCATCGGCATATTCCCAACTAAATCGATCCATCTTTTACCGATCAAATTCATAATCTTTTGGGATTGCGTTTCGTCGGCTAAAGAACAAATAACCGACATCAGATTTCCAATTGCAAAGAACCGAAAATCCATTCGTCCTGGTCCCAAATTGCCAGCTAGATAACCTCCTTCTTTGGGGACCCAATCAATTGCCCAAGATTCTAAAGACTCTGGGTAGATATTAAATTTATTACAAATTTCTTCTCCAAATTGCTCGTTTTCGTATCGATGGATTTCATTCACTTTATCCAAATCGAGCCAATAATGTTCGCGAATATGTGTCTTCAATCTTGCTAACCGCTGCTCGATTTCTGTATGAATGTCGTTTTTATTCTTGGGTAACAGCAACTCATTTGCTGCTAATAAAGCCGCATAAAATAGAGCTTGAATTTCTAACGGACGCTCGTATACTCCCATGCGACGGTCAATCATAAATGCCCCTTCGGGAACCAACAGCGTCGGGTACATATCGAATTGCTTCAGCATGTAGAGATTGAGAATTAATCTAATTCCCCGCTGAAAACCTGGTTCTTGAACTAACTCTTCATCACCTGTAGCTCTTTGATAAATTCGCAATAAAATCAGCCACCACAAGCAAGAATCTACAGGTGTGACTCTACCAATTGCCCGTTCGCCAAAATCTGCTCTAATAGCTGGTTTTCCCTCTTCTTCCACGACCTCAAAACTAGCGGGCATGAGACCTATTCCTGGTCTTACACCATCCATGTGCGCCCTGACTTCATCGATATTTTTGTCGTTAATCTGTAACTTTAAGGTCTGCCGCAGAAAATTAGCGACAATTTGTCCTTGACCTTTAGTTAAAAATGCCAGAGCTGAAGGCACAAAATCGCGAATAAAGCAATGCCCGTAATTAAATTGTTTGGCACTTCGATCGATTGCAGCGGCTACCGTACCAATTGGTTCATTTTCAAAATTTAAAACTGATGCTTCCAGTCTTGCCCACGCCTCACTCAATAACTCCTGTTCTGTATACATGAACCAATTAGTCCCCGCAAATTTTTGAGCAATCTATATTTTAGAGGGAGTAGGGAATGGGGAGTAGGGAGTGGGGGACAAGAGGGACAAGGGGGACAATTAATTCACAATTGGCAATTCACAATTCACAATTACGGACACAAGCTTTTCATTGTGACTTGTGAATTATGAATTGTGAATTCCTTAGCCCCTAGCCCCTAGCCCCTAGTTGATACTGCCATTTTGATTTCTTTGGCGGTGAGGCTTTCGTATACTGCCCGCATTTTTAAGCCTGTTAAGACTTGGAACAGACCAGTTCCGTTGTTGGAACCAGGGTATTCGCGGTGCTGGAGCAATAAATGAGTCATTTCACCTTGGTATTTAGTGAAAGTGTTGCTCAGATGGGTTTCGATGTAGGCGACTTCCTCTAGGTTGTCGAATTGTCCGTCTACTTCCAGTACGGAAACGTATTGACCGTAGTAAACATCTGGTCCGTAGAACATTTGCATTCCAGGATAGGAACAGGTTAACTTGCGTCCGCAAGGTGTCCAGTGAATGGTGGAGCCTTCATCGAATAGGTAGGTCGGTGTCATACCGTGTACGTCTTCTTTTTGCAGCATCCGCACGCGCAGCACTTTCCGTTCTTTGTCATCTTTAATCAGGTTAGTTGGCAATACCTGAATCACAACATCGGCAAATTCTCTTTGTGGCTCGATGTAAGCGTCAAAGTCGGGTTTGCGGGAGTTAATTGCCGCCAGTACGTCTTCATAGCGATGACCGCGTTCTGCCATATCGCGCTGAATTTTCCAAGCGATTTTGACTTCATTGCTAATGTCAAGATAAACGCTGAAATCAAGTAGCGATCGCACCCGTTCGTCATACAGCGGATGCAAGCCCTCAACTACGATAA